>Ga0315277_10011523_pt1 | contig 11129 bp, 10 predicted proteins | sample YL17G05_15_MG_FD_203695 | JGI IMG/M metagenome (GOLD analysis project Ga0315277, IMG submission 203695) | Sediment microbial communities from Yellowstone Lake, YNP, Wyoming, USA - YL17G05_15 | ecosystem: Environmental > Aquatic > Freshwater > Lake > Sediment | place: USA: Wyoming | collected... | reverse complement strand
CCGACACAAGGAGCCGGAGGGAGACTGAGAATGCCGAGCATAGGCTACCTTGGCCCCCCGGGGACGTTCACCCAGGAAGCCCTTGAGGCGAATTTATCCCATGATTTCGACAGCCATGTTCCTTTCGAGACCGTCCCCGAGGTGCTGCTCGCCGTGGAAGCGGGCGAGGTCACAAGCGGGATCGTGCCGATAGAGAATTCCATCGAGGGCTCGGTGAACGTGACTCTCGATACCCTTGCGTTCGAGACACAACTCTACATCGAGCGGGAGGTTGTCCACCCGATAAGACACCGTCTCGTCGCCAAACCGGGGGTTGCCAGGGAAAAGATCAAGGAGATCGTTTCCCACCCGCACGCTACCGCCCAGTGCAGGCGCTTTCTTTCAAGGAACTTCCCGGGCGTGCCGCTGGTGGCGGCGAACAGCACCGCCGAGGCGGCGATGACCGTTTCGGGCATGGATGAACCCGTTGCGGCGGTGACAACCGAGATCGCGGCGTCTATTTACGACCTCGTCGTGCTCGAGCGCGACATCGAGGATTACCCGTCAAACCGCACGCGCTTTATCGTCGTGGGGAAAGCCAGGCCGCAGCCCACCGGCGCCGACAAGACGTCGATGGCGTGTTTCATAAGGGAGAACCGGCCCGGCAGCCTACTCGAGATCCTCACCGAGTTCGCGTCCCGCGACGTCAACCTGACGAAGATCGAGTCACGCCCGACGAAGAAGGTGCTCGGGGAGTATTATTTCTTTATCGACATCGAGGGACATGTGGAGGACGACGCGATCAAGGACGCCCTGGGGTCACTAATGGGGAAACTGCGGGAGATAAAGCTTCTCGGCTCTTACCCCGCAGCGCCGCCTCTGGAGTAGGAGAAGGGAAGGACCCGGTGCTCGACATCAAGCTGATAAGGGAAGAGCCGGAGCTCGTAAAGACGGAGATCCAGAACCGCGGCATGGAGGCCGACGTCGACGGCATACTCGCGCTCGACGAGCGCCGCCGCGGGCTCCTGGTCGAGGTCGAGGAGCTCAAGCACGAGCGCAACAAGGCGAGCGACGAAATCGTCGCTTTAAAGAAAGCGGGTGGAGACGCGGCGCCGATAGTAGAGCGCATGAAGCAGATTTCCGAGCTAATCAAGGAGATGGACCTGAGCGTCCGCGACGTCGAGGAGCGCTTGAGGACCTTGATGCTCGAGATCCCGAACATCCCGCACGACTCGGTGCCGGTGGGTTCGGACCCCGAGGCGAACGTCGAGGTGAGGCGGTGGGGCGAGGCTCCTGAGTTTACATTCAAGCCGCGCCCGCACTGGGAGATCGGGGAAGCGCTGGATATCCTTGATTTCAAGCGGGGAGCGAAAATCGCGAGCGCGCGGTTCACGCTCCTGAAGGGCGCCGGCGCGCTGCTGGAGCGGGCGCTCATCAACTTCATGCTGGACCTGCACACCCGCGAGCACGGCTACACCGAGGTCTTTCCACCCATCCTCAACAACCCGGACGCTTTCGTAGGGGTAGGGCAGCTGCCGAAGTTCTCGAAGGACATGTTCTGGTGCCGGGACGACGAGCTCCTGCTGGTCCCCACGGCCGAGGTACCCCTCACCAACATCCACAGGGACGAGATGCTCCGCGGGGACGACCTGCCGCTCAAGTACGTCGCGTACACGCCCTGCTTCCGCCGGGAGGCCGGCTCCTACGGTAAGGACGTGCGCGGCATCATCCGCCAGCACCAGTTCAACAAGGTGGAGCTCGTCAAGTACGCGCATCCGGACAACTCCTTCGAGGAGCTGGAGGGGCTCACCTCGGACGCGGAGGATGTGCTGAAGAAGCTCGGGATACACTACCGGGTAGTGGTCCTTTGCACCGGCGACATCGGTTTCTCGGCCGCGAAGTGTTACGACCTCGAGGTCTGGCTCCCCGCCGCGGGCGAGTTCAAGGAGATATCGTCGTGCTCATGCTGCACGGACTTCCAGGCGAGAAGGGCGAACATCAGGTTCAAGCCGGAGGGCGGTGGAAAGCCCAGGTTCGCTCACACCCTGAACGGCTCCGGCATCGCCATAGGGCGGACGATGGCGGCAATCCTCGAGAACTTCCAGCTCGACGACGGGCGCGTGGTTGTCCCGCCTGCGCTTCAGCCCTACATGAACGGGATGACCCTCATCGAATAGCCCGGCCTCTCAGGCCGGGATTCCGCATCACTTGTTTATCTCGATGAACTCCTCGAGCTTTCCCTTGTTTTGAAGCGTCTTTATCCCGAACTCGCGCATCGTCGCAGGTGGGACAGGCACCTCCTCGCGCCGCACCAGTTCCAGCGCATCTGTGTCGCACCCTGAAACGCATATGCCGCACCCGATACACCTGTCGGTGTCGACGTGCGCGACTTCGTCTACCACTTCTATTGCGTCCATCGGGCAGCGGTCCTCGCAGACGGCGCATCCGTTGCAGAGCTCTTCGTCCACGGAGGCGAGGAACCCGGAGGTGGCAAGGAAGTTCGGGATCTTGAGCTCTATGATGGAGCGCAGGAAGCCGCAGCAGCACGGACAGCAGTTGCAGATGAACTGGAGCTTGTCCTGGGAGTTGTTGACGTTGTGCACGAGCCCCATCTCGTCGAACTCCTTGAGCTTCTGCTTCATCTCCTCCTTCGAGATGTAGCGCGCGAACCCGCGGTCGACCAGGTACCTGCAGGTGTCGTCGAAGAGCATGCACGCCTCGAGCGGCGCGTCGCAGTTTGCGAACGCCGTCCTGCAGGCGCAGTGTGCAAGCCCGAGGACCTCAGCATCGTCGATGAGCTGGTAGACCTTCTCGTAAGTGAGGACCTGCGGCTCGTTCTCTATCTCATCCTGGATCGGGATGACCCGCGCGAACGGAATGTCCTCGGGGCTCACCCTGGCGACCCTGTGGAGATAGTCGTCCCACAGCACCGCCAGTCTTTCCAAAGTCTCGTCCTTCTTTCCCTTCATGAAAGGGAACTCGAATATGCCGGGCATAACTGGAAGCAGGGCGTATCCCCATTCGCCCTCCTTCTCCCGGGCGTAGACGAGCCCCTTGTCGGCGAGGCTCTCGAGCCGCTCCCTTGCCTCTTCGGGCGGGACGTCGGCCCGCTCAGCTATTTCTTCGGCGCTCTTTGGACGGAACGGCATCGCCGCAGCGACCTTCGCTTCTTCGGCAGTAAACAAAATTGAAAGGATCTCCAGTATCTCCAGCGCCTCAGGCGCCCCGATTGGGTGTTTGTCCAGGTGTTCTCTCAGTTCCTCGTAGATGTTCACAAGCTCCTCCATTCTCGCTCGGTCAATGGCTTTAGCAGCGCGCCGACGCGCAGACTCTCTTGTTGTAAAATAGTAAATGGAGGGATGGCAGAGTGGACGATTGCGGCGGTCTTGAAAACCGTTGAGCCGCAAGGCTCCGGGGGTTCGAATCCCTCTCCCTCCGCCAAAGTCGGCACTCTTACGTTCTCTCTTGCAGACATTAACTACCCCCTACTAGCTGATTGCGCCGCCTCGTCAAGCGTCGGTGGCTTCCTGCAGCAGCTCCGCGAGCGCGACACGGTCGAAATAGACCTCGTTGCGAGAGATCCTGTCGTCGCGGACCTGCACAAGGTCCATCCCGTCAAATTCGACCACCTTCTCACCGCCGGGCTTTTTAATGGTCGCGTGCCAGAGAACCGCACTGCCGTCCCCGCCCTCGAACAGGAAGAGCTCCTTGAGTGCCCAGGTCATCTCCCATGCCGCGAACAGCTTCTTGAGGTATCGACGTAGAGCGTCCGAGCCTTTCACCTCGCCCCTGGTGTTTGGGTCGAGATAGACCACGTCGTCCGTGTAGGTCGCAACCACTTTCTCGACGTCCTGGATGTTCCAGGCGGCAAGGAAGCTCTCCGCAAGCTGCAGCATCTTCTCTCGGTCCATGGTAATCTCCCTTCCTTCCGAGCGTTCCGCGTCAAGCGTGGGCCTGCTTCTCTATCCCCGGGGCAGTCTCTCGTTCCCGGTAATGCTCCACCGTCTCCTCGAGCCAACAGATTATGGTTTCCTCCAGCATGATGCCGAAATCGAGCACCTGTACCTTGCAGGCCTCAAGCCCCTTCTCGACCATCTTATCCCTCGCGCCCCTGTAGTCTTCGAGCTTGGCTTTGTGCTTGGCCAACTGCATCTCAATCTTTGCGTGCGCGGTTTCGCGGTCCAGGTTGTAGAAGAAGGCGTACTTGACCAGAAAGGGGAAAGCGCGGAAGAAATCGTAGCGGGGGCGCCTGGAGTATCCTTCACCCTTGTCGCCGCGCAGCCACTCGTCGAAGACTTTGGTGCCCTCATTGGTTATACTGATGACTTTCCTGGAGGGGCCGACCTCCCTATCCTCGGTAACCCTGGTTATTAAGCCGCGCTCCTCCATGTCGCGTAACAGGGGATACAGCTTCGCGTCGTTGAGCTTCTCGTCGGGGTTGATGAACTCCTGGTAGCACTTCTTGAGCACGTACCCATGTGAAGGACATTTCTTTATCCATCCGAGGATGAGGTGTTCGGTAGACATGGCTAACAACCCCCTTATATATCTTGCTAATTATATATCTTAATAATAATTTAAATCAAGCTCTCGGCGGGCTTCTCTCAGGCTGAACCTGGTTGCAGAGACGGCCTAGTGGACGATTGCGGCGGTCTTGAAAACCGTTGAGCCTTCGGGCTCCGGGGGTTCAAATTCCTCTCCCTCCGCCAGCGATTATTCCATGCGATTCTTACGCAGTTGCCGGCAAACCAATCATTTAAACCTTGGAGCTTAGGGCGATCGCTAGGACGATTAGGTGTGCCTGAGATTGCATGGGCAAGTGCGGCGGAGAATTGCGAAGGGAAAATGAAGCATCTAGGATAAAGACATACGGAGATCGAGTGATTCAAGCGCTATCGGGGGAGTCAAATGGCCGAGAAAGAAAAAAAGGGCGCACTCGCCGCGTGGGCGGCTAGGATAACGGCGATGCTGCTGGGGAGGAAAGAGGGCGAGAAAGCGGATGACGAGATGAAACCCGGGGAAGACAGGAAGAGTTGAGATTTGGTTCTTCCGGTCTGGGACAGGTCAAACTGTTGAGCTGCAAGCGTAAGACTGCCGCGGCCTAGAGTCACCGCGCGCCGTTGGCGCGTGCGGCCGTACGGATCCCTCGCCCTCCGCCACACAAGTGACGGCTCCATCATCCTGCTGTTATTTACCCTCCGGTTGCTCGACCTGACTGTTTCAGCTAAAGGGTAATGAGTAGTTGTTTCCAGGACCAAATAGACAGGGCAGCACGAACTCGCAAGAACTTGAAAACCGTTGCGCCACGCAAGACGAATAGGCCATCAATTGCTTGCATCCGGGCTGTCTGGCCATTAATTGTCTTAGGTGGGTTCCGGGGAGGCGACCGGTGGGATATACTGGTCGCCGACGCGTAACGCCCGAGTAAGTCGCGGGCACCCGGCCCGCAGGGAGGGAGGCCTAAATGGCATCGGAGAACCATGCGCAGGGGGATGGTGGAAAGCTCGACGATATTCTAGCTGCTTTACAGAATTCCGCTGACAAGACCGCCAAGTATTTTACCTGGACCTTTGTCTTCTACATCTTGCTCATCGCGCTATTCATCGTTTTGGTGCTGACGGTAAAGAAACCTGAGGCGAGGGGGGCCGATATCGGCATCCTTATCCTTGTCAGCCTGGGGTATTTGGGAATGTGGATATCTCCATTGAGGGGACTGAAGGGCACCGACGTGGGTATCGGCGGGTTCCTCAACCTCTTTCACCTTCCGCTCGGGGATCGAATCGAGGAGTTAAAAGACGCGAGCAGGTGGAGCAGCCCTGAAGAGCGCTTGCGCCGCGCCGAAGAGTCGTTGGATCATCAGGCGGCGGCGGAAAAGGAGATGAGGGCCTGGCCCAACCGCCTGCTCAGCCTCGTGGTGATAACCGTAATAGACCTGCTTATCTGGTTGGTGTGGGATAACTTGACGATGGCGTTGATCAACCAGGGCATCGCCATGGTCGTGAGCCAGATCCACATAACCATAGCCTCCACCGCATCATTGAAAGCCCTAGGGTCCCTGCGAAGCCGGTCGAATTAGAAGTTGAAAGCGGGCGGGCCCCAGGGCACGCCGGGGAAATATCCTCAATCAGACGGACAGTACGATACGAACTACCTAGAGCTTGAAAACCGCTGAGCCTTCGGGCTGGAAGTATCGAGGCCGGGGTCACCGCGCGCCGCAAGTACCAAATTATCTAGTCCTGGAGTCCCCGAACGCTGCAGGCGTTTGGGGCGGTTCGAATCCCTCTCCCTACGCCATTTGCCGTGAATTACTCTTGCTCTGAACCTCCAGAGCGTCTTTGAGGTCAGCCTTTGCCCCGTGAACTACGGAGGCTATGGATTAGTCAGCATGCAACCATAGCACTAAACACAGCAAGCAGGATCTTCTTGGTTAACTTCATGAGTAAACCTCCACCCTTGCGTCACATCCACGTATTCCTGCAGCCCTAAGATAACTGGTCGTGCAAACTATTTGCAAACGGACTATGAGACGTGAAGCAGGATAGAGGCTCTCTAAGATAGTGGGCATGACATCTATTGGCCGGGTTGACCGTCCCTGTCCGCGGTGTCACTCTAGGCCCTCTCGATCTCGATATCAGCCAACCGCTGCAGGGTATCGTCCTCTTTCTTCCCGTAGGGCGTGTTGATCCACTCCTCCAGGATAGCGAGCGCGAGGTCCACGCCCATGAAATCGGAACCCATGCAGAGCACGTTTGCATCGTTGTTGCGCCTTGCCAGCCTGGCGGTGAACACATCGTTGCAGTGGGCGGCCCGGACGCCCTTGACCTTGTTGGCGAAGATGGCCATCCCCTGCCCGGTGCCGCATACCAGCAGGCCCGTGTCGAAAGACCCATCCGCCACCGACTCGCCGACCCCCAGCGCGTACCTGTCGACCAGAACCCGCTCGGGCCCGTTCGTGCCCAGGTCCTTTACCTCGAATCCCTGCTCGCGCAGTTTGGCGACTATCACGTCCTTGAGAAGATAACCGTTGTGGTCCGCGCCTGCTACGATTCGCATCATGCCCTCCCCGCTCTGCCGTCCGGCCTTCTTGTATCCGACACGTCCCGTTCCCGGCCACCGACCCCACGATTATACCCCCCTCGAGCCGGTTTCCGGCGCACGATCTCGCTGGCGGCTCTCGGCCGTCTCGGGGAGAGGCCAAGTGCTGTTTAGCGATCTAGGATATTGCTCCTTCCGGTTTGATACGGGGAATCCCGGTATAATTGGCGATACATAAGCTACATCCATCAAGCAGCGACTCCGGAAAAGGTAACCTTGGAAATGTTGAACCTCAAGCAGTGGAGAACAACGGGCTATGGGACAAAGATAGCAGCAATACTGATATTTGTGGCCATGGTTGCTTCGACCCTTCTCGTTCTCCCCCAGACCGCACGTGCGGCCTGGGACTGGAGCTTGCTGGGCAGCCATACCCCGGGGTCGTGTGTCCTTTCTCTCGCCTATGACGGTAAGAAGATGTACGCCGGGTGTCTGGACGGCACGGTCTACCAGAACGACCTCTCCGGAGGTCTCTGGACCCGGACGGGGAGCAACACCCCGGGATCGTCTGTCCGGTCTCTCGCTTATGTCGGCGGCAGCCTCTACGTGGCCTGTGATGACGGCGTTGTCTACCAGAACGGCCTCTCGGGAGGGGCCTGGAACCAGACAGGAAGCAACTCCCCGGGGTCTAAGGTCATGTCTCTCGCCTATGATGGCACAAGGCTGTACGCCGGGTGTGACGGAGGCGACGTCTACTGGATTCAGACCTTTTTCACCATAACCGCACATGTACAGGGAGAGGGGGGCACGGTAACGCCTCCGAGCCCAGATGTCCCGAGTCTGCATAACGCGACCGTAAACATCAACCCCAATACCGGCTACCACACCGACTTGGTGACCGACAACAGCAAACCGGTCAATCCTACCCCCACGACCTCCTACACTATCTACAGCGTAACCGATAACCACGACGTGGTTGTCACCTTCGCAATCAATACCTATCCCGTGAACGCCTCGGTGTCGGGCGGCCACGGCACCGTGTCCCCAGCCACCCGTACCGTGAACCACGGGGGAAGCGCCGTCATAGACATCAAGCCCGACGCGGGCTACCATACCGCCTCGGTGACCGACAACGGCGTCCCGGTAACGCCTACCCCTTCGACCACCTACACAATCGACAGCGTTACCGAGAACCACGACGTGGTAGTCACCTTCGCCCGGGACGAGACCGCGACCGCGAGTTTCACCTGGTACCTCGCCGAGGGCACCACCGCCTGGGGTTTCAACACCAACATAACGATAGAGAACCCGAACAACCAGCAGTGCACGGCCGCGATAACCTACAACACGGAAGGCGGTGCCAGGCAGGCTCCCGATGTGACGCTGACTCCGATGAGCCAGACCACGGTGAACCCGTCTGACGTTGTACCCAACCAGGACTTCAGTACGGTCGTCACCTGCAAGGAGGGTAAGACCATTGCCGTGGACCGCACCATGAGCTGGGCGGGTACGGGAGCCAGGAGCTTGGAGGCCCACTCATCGGTGGGGGTGACCGCCCCCTCTGAGACCTGGTACCTCCCCGAGGGCTCATCCGATTGGGGCTTTGAGACGTGGCTGCTCATCCAGAACCCGAACAACCAGGAGGCCACCTGCACGGTGACATACATGACGGAAAACAACGGGGCAATCCCGGTAGAGCACAAGGTGCCACCCAACTCGCGTAAGTCCTACTCGATGGAGGCAGACATAGGGAAGAAGGACGCCTCCATCAAGGTGCAGTGCCCGATCCCGGTCATCCCCGAGAGGGCGGTGTACAGGAACAACAGAAGAGAAGGACACGACTCGATCGGCACCACTGCCCCGTCAACGGATTACTACCTCGCGGAAGGCACAACCGCCTGGGGCTTCACCACCTATGTGCTGGTACAGAACCCCCAGAACACGCCTACCGATGTCACGATCACATACATGACCCCAACCGGACCCTCCACCCAGGTGCCCTTCCAGATGCCCGCGAACTCGAGAAAGACTGTAAAGGTGGATGACATACTCGGTAACGCCGACCTCTCCACCCGGGTACACGGCTCGCAGCCCATCATCGCAGAACGTGCCATGTACTGGGACAACGGAACCGGTGAGGCCTGCCACGACTCGATAGGGATGGCATCTTCGCATACATGCTACTACCTCCCTGACGGGGAGACGTCGAACGGCCGCGAGACCTGGACGCTCGTGCAGAACCCCAACGCCTCTCCTGTGGCGGTCGAGGTCTCGTACCTCACACAGACCGGGGCGGGTAACGTGGTCTTCTACGACAGCATACCCGCCAACTCACGCAAGACCTACAACATGGCAGACTCCGGCCTCTCCGGAAGGGCCGCCGTCATGGTCACCTCGAAGACCCCCGGGCAGAAGATAATGGTGGAGCGCGCCATGTACTGGAACAACCGGGGAGCGGGAACCGACACCATAGGCGGGTACAGCGACTGACAGGTCAGCCGACTCGGGGGTAGAACTGCCCCTTATCTTCAGTATAGACTCGTTCCGGGCGCTGGTTACGCCCACTTTCCATCGGTTGAAATAAGGGGGGGTCTATGACCATCGAGAGGCCTTTCAAGGATTATTACGACTTCGAGCACTTCCGCCAGGTGCTGATGCGCGAAACAACCGAGGGGCCGGTGCCCATCATCGAGCTCTTCGCGGACCCGGAAATCATGTGCGAGACTGCGGGCGTCGAATTCCCCGCAGAGCGTGTAATGGAACTTATCAACCTGGGCCTGGAGCCGACCATGGAACAGCTGGAGCTCGGCGTCAGGCTCATGGACCTTTCCGTCGCGTTTTCGGTGGCGGTTGGCTACGACTACGCGATCACCATCCCCATCATACCCGTGCCCAGGACCGACTTCCTCCTCCGGGAGAACCCCCAGCAGGACGGGAAGATGCGGGGCTGGCAGGACGAGCATCAGGGCCTGATAATGGATAGGGATGACTTCGAGCGCTTTGCCTGGCCGCCCCTCGAGGCCGTGAACATCATACCCGTCGAGTACACCGCGAGCACGCTGCCCGAGGGCATGAAGGTCATGGCCTTCATCACGGGCATCTTCGAGGACCTGAAGCGCCTCATGGGCATCGAGCAGATGGCTATAAAGAGCATCGAGGAGCCGGAGCTCTGCGGCGATATCCTGGAGAGGCTGACCGTGCTGGCCGAGGAAGCCGTAGACAAGAGCGCGGCACATCCCGATGTAGTGGCCATCTTCTACGGCGAAGACATGGGGTTCAACACCTCCCTCATGCTCTCACCCGCTTGGATGCGCGAATGGGTCGTGCCCCGCCTGAAGCGGATTGCCGATGCCTGTCACAGGCACGGGAAGCCGTTCCTGCTCCACTCGTGCGGCCAGATCGACGCGCTCATGGAGGACCTCATCGAGGTTGTGGGCATCGACGCCCGCCACTCCTTCCAGGACAACATCGAGCCGGTAGAGGAGGTCTACGGGAAATACGGGGACCGCATCTCTATACTGGGAGGACTTGACGTGGACCTGCTGGCACGGGGCACGCAGCAGGAGGTATCGGAGAGGACCAGGCGCATACTGGAGGTGTGTGCCCCGGGCGGCGGCTTCTGCATGGGCTCGGGCAACTCGGTCACCAACTTCGTGAGAATCGAGAACTACTACGCCATGCTCGACGAGACCAGGAAATGGAATGAAGAACACTCCTAGAACTGGTGCTGTCAGCATGTGACATCAGCATTACCGGAGCTGACTTGAAAGGGGATGGCATGGAAGGAGTAGAGCCGCTCAAGCAAATGATAAAGGAAGGGAAGGCTGACGAGACCGAGGCCCGCGTTCGGGAACTGCTGGATGGTGGCGTGAGCCCCGAGGCCCTGATGAAGGAAGCGATGATCCCGGCCATGGAAGAGGTGGGAGACTTCTTCCAGCAGGGTAAGTACTTCCTGCCGGAGATGCTCATGGCGGCCAGGGCCATGCAGCGCGGCATGGAGGTGCTCAAGCCCGCGCTGGTATCCAGCGGCGCCGGCTTCCCGGGCAAGGTCGTCCTGGGGACCGTCAGGGGAGACATCCACGACATAGGAAAGAACCTGGTGTGCATGACCCTCGAGG
>Ga0315277_10011521_pt1 | contig 11130 bp, 15 predicted proteins | sample YL17G05_15_MG_FD_203695 | JGI IMG/M metagenome (GOLD analysis project Ga0315277, IMG submission 203695) | Sediment microbial communities from Yellowstone Lake, YNP, Wyoming, USA - YL17G05_15 | ecosystem: Environmental > Aquatic > Freshwater > Lake > Sediment | place: USA: Wyoming | collected... | reverse complement strand
TTGCGCCAGCGTCTGAATTCGTTTGTCTAAATCAGTCATCGCCATATGCTGCCAGTGATAGTAACAGGCAACGTCTGGTGCTCCATGCTTCCCTATCAAATAGGATAACGCCTGCTTTTATCTATCGTCAAGCAGCATCTCAAATAAGGCAGATATCTTTTGACAAACCATTTAACCAACCTTCATTTTTATACTTAATGCCAGATGATACTTTTGATACAGTCAGTTGATACTTTTGATAATTGTAAAAATATAGATGCGTGCTAAGATACAGCACTAGGTCTAGATAATCTATATGGTTATTAGAACGAGAATATTTGAACTCTGCGATCGAAAATACCGCGATTTGGCTGAACTGGCTGGTGCCATGGGGCTCCCGGTTAGTCGTGTTTTTCAGGTACGAGAGGGAACTGTTAACATAAATCAGCGGTTCATAGTCGGCGCCAAGAAGGCTTTTCCTGAACGCAGACTCGATGAGCTCTTCTATTTCAGCAAAGAAAACTGAAGAAAACGACCTTTACTGAACCGGCTGTACCAACCGTTCCACCAGAGTCAAACCTCACTAAATAAACCAGCAAATGTCATATTTTTGTAACTTTTTTCCTCCCTCTTTTATGACTTTTCCATGTATTGTTCAGTAGACTGATGTGGGCTTCACAGAAGCCACAGACGTTTCAAGGAGGGGACAATGGCGGCAAAAGTGGGAATCAATGGCTTCGGGCGTATCGGCAGGCTGGCATTACGCGCAGCTATGGAAAGGAAGGCGGACATAGAGATAGTGGCTATCAACGACCTCGCTGACTCTCATACCAACGCTCACCTATTCAAATACGACAGTAACTATGGGCGCTATCCTGGTAGTGTGGAGACAACCCAAGATGCCATTCGGATTGATGGCAAAGAAATCAAGGTTATTGCCGAACGCGACCCAGCCAAGATTAGATGGCAGGACTATGGAGTGGAAGTAGTTATTGAGTCGACCGGTCTCTTTACCGATGCCGTCAAGGCTATTGCCCATCGGCAGGGGGGAGCCAAAAAGATTGTGATATCGGCACCGGCCAAAAATGAAGACATAACCATAGTTCTGGGGGTTAATCAGGATAAATACCAGCCCAACAAGCACCACATAATTTCCAACGCGTCCTGCACAACCAACGGCGTGGCTCCGCTAGTTAAAGTCCTGCATGATAACTACGGTGTCAGGCAAGGGCTGATGACCACTGCTCACGCCTATACTAATGACCAGCGTTTGCTGGATACGTACCATAAGGACCTGCGCCGTGCCCGGGCAGCCGCCCTGAACGTAGTGCCAACAACGACGGGAGCGGCACGGGCAGTCGCTTTGGTTATTCCAGAGCTTCAAGGTAGACTCGATGGCATTGCCCTGAGAATCCCCACACCAACAGTATCCATAGTTGATTTCGTGGCGAACCTGGAGAAGAGTGTCAGTGTAGAAGAGGTGAACCGAACCTTTAAAGCGGCAGCAGAGGGACCGTTCAAGGGCATCATTGAGTATTGTGATGAGCCACTGGTAAGCAGCGATTTCAAAGGTAATGCAGCCAGTTCCATCTTCGATGCCCTCAGCACTATGGTGATTAACGGCAATATGGTGAAAGTACTCGCCTGGTATGACAACGAATGGGGCTACAGCTGCCGCCTGGTTGACCTGGTCTCCTTCATCATTAGCAAGGGGGTCTAGGCGACCGTTCTAAAGTAATTGAGGTAACCGGGACAAGTTAATCGAACGCGACCGCCCTGATTAAAAAGGAAGGGACGGCAGCTTAGTCTACCGTCCCCGCGCTCCCAGCTCACCTGTGCTCTTTACTTCACAACCACAGTAACCTCAAATGTCTGGTCTGCCTTCTCACCGCCGGCCCATGGTCGGCTATATTCCAGGGTAATGGTGCTCTTTCCCGGGGCAAGAGCCTTAAAGGTCCATACTTCTTTGCCGCCCGCCCCCACGAGACCATTCTCCGCACCCTTGAACTCGTTTCCCGTCAGCTCCATCACATCCCCTTCGCTGATTCTTGCCAGTTCCCACCTGAACCCGGTCGTGGGATTGGATTCCAGAGTTATCGTTAACGTACCGCCCGTGGCCAGTTCAACTTCCTTCCCTGCATTGGATTCATTCACAGACATCTCTTCTGGTGCCGCTTGGCCCAGTGCGGCGGTACAGGCACCCAGCGCCACCAGAGCAACAATTACCGAGCAGACCAGAACCAGTTTCGTTTTCATTTCCTTTTTTCTCCTTTTGTTTTTCTTCGTCGCCGGCCGCCAGCTTCTTTCTAACTATGTATACGAACGCGCGGGAAGAGTATTACATGGGGAAATGGAAATTTTTTCACAAGCGGGGTCTGGTACCTAAAACGTCATGTCAAAGCAATGACCAATAGCAGTCTCAGACACGCATTAGCAGTTCACCCAGAGACTTTCCTTCGTATAACCGCCTGATAGCCTCCGCCAGCAAGGAGCTTAAATCGACTTCCTGGACGGGCAATGACCCGTGGCTGGGTCTGGCCACACTATTTGTCAGGTAGATACGCTGCAGGGGTAGTCGCTCAAGCCGCTTAACCGCTGACCCGACCAGCAGTCCGTGAGTAGCCGCCAGGTTGATTGCTGGGTCACAGCCCGCAGTAAGAAGCGCTCTCACCGCCGCCTCCATAGTACCGCCAGTGCTTATCATGTCGTCCACTATGAGCAGCCGACGCCCGCGCACATCGCCGACAATAGCCTGCACACTTACCTCCTCTCCGGATAAGCGAGCTTTATGCACAATTGCCACCGGCAGCCCCAGAAGCGTACCATAGCGTTCAGCGAGCTTTGCCCCACCCAGGTCGGGAGAAACTATAATGGAGGCGTTACAGTTGCGCGCCGCACTGGCGAGTATTGGTATTGCGCTGAGGTGCTCGAGTGCCGTAGAGAAGAATCCCTCTATTGTCGGGTTATGCAGGTCTAAAGTCACCACCCGGTCCACATGGCTCGCGTAAAATAGGTCCGCTATCAGCCGGGCGCTGACCGGCTCCCGTCCGGTCACCCGGCGGTCCTGCCTGGCATAGCCAAAGTATGGCGTAACCGCCGTTACTCGTGAAGCACCAGCGCGATGGCAGGCATCGGCGGCAAGGAGAATCTCAAGCAGATTTTCGGCAGTCGGCGGACTAGTCGGCTGAACGATGTAAACATCGTGGCTGCGAACGCTTTCCTGCACGTCAATATGCAGCTCCCCATCCGGAAAAGGCTCAATCATGAGCTTTCCGAGGTCCTTCCCCAATCTCTGTGCCACAAGATTTGCCAAGTCAGGATTGGCCCTGCCGGTAAATACGGTCAGTTCCATTTCGCTCTCAGAATTCTTTTGGCTAGTTCAAGACAAGAATACCAAAGCGCCTGTCAAAAAGTCATAAAATTATCAATGAAAAAGTTACAAAAATGTGAAACTTCGGAGCACTATTCTGTTCTGAATACCATAAGATTCAAGCCGGGTCACTCACTGGTCAGGGCCAAAGTCGTGAAAAACTATCCTTGCGGTTGGATACGCATATTATACTTTACCACGCCGCCTTCCAGATAAACTACGAAGCTGACGCTTCTGCCCCGCAGGAGGTGCGCCTCAGACTGTGCCCGGAGTTTCCTGAAGTCGGTGACCTGTAGAAATAGCCTCATGATTTCCGCTTTCTCTACCAGTATGTCACTCACCTGTTCGGCAGACAGGAGCCTCTGTACAATCTCCTGGTACTCTCTTTTAGCCACTGTCTCGATGCAGTGAGAAAGGTCTGGAACCAACTCAACCTTAAGCATTGTCTTCGTACTGCTGACTAAGGTAATGTTAGCCTCGTACCGGCATTGTTCACGAAGAACGCGTCTTCAAACTCAAGGGCCAGCCAGGCTGACGCGTGGAAGCCAGTGCAGTGAGAAGGACCCAGTCTGCGAATTCCTATCTCCCTGAGGTCAGCCATTGTCTTCTCAATCCGTTCCTCGGATGCTCGCAAAAGGTGCGTCCCGCCGATAGCCGCATAGACCTGCTCTCTGCCAGTGATGCCCTGGGCTAGGCGCAGGGTATTGACTATACCCCGGTGCGCGCACCCCGTGATGACAACCAAACCGAATTCGGCGTCAATCACCAGGGCAAGGTCATCGGCTAGCGGGTCCTGACGCAGCGCGCCATCTCTCTTTACAAACAGGTTGTTCTCCACAGCTTCATACTCCGACAGCATCGGAATCTCGCCGGTGGTCATGACATGTTCACTGATGCGGACTGGCTTTTTCGACAGGTTGAATCGGGCGCCCCGGCTTTCCAGTTCTTCCCGTGAAAAAGGAATGCCGATATATTGCTCTTCCTCCTGACCATTGCGGCGCGTGTATTTCGACGCCCAGACGTCAGGGTGAGCAATTACCTCTACCTTGCCCTTTATCTTCAGAACATCGCGCAGCCCGCCAGTGTGGTCAGTATGGCCGTGGCTCAGTACTATCCGGTCAATCGTGGACAGGTCGATTCCCATCACCCGGGCATTGTGCACCGCCGATGAGCTCAGTCCGGTGTCCATCAGAATCCTCATCCCATCCACCTCGACCAGGATACTGAGTCCCCACTCGGCTAGAAAATCACCCATGCCAGCCGTGTTTTCGCTCAAGGTGGTTAGACGGATTTCCATAATCGCCTCCTGCTCAACTTTTCCGGTAAGCCCTCCAAGGCTTATCGCGATAACGTCAGCACTGATGGCGAGTGCTTCGCCCAATGTCTTGCCCTTAGCCAGCTCGGTTGCCATGCTGCCGCAGGCGATAGTGGCACTACATCCGTCGGTCCAGAAGGTGACATTCTTCACCATTCCATTCCGGGCTTCGAGCCACATCTCCATATTATCGCCGCACGGGCCCAACACCGAGGCGTAAGCATCGGCATCATCCATGCTCCCTGCGTTTCTCGGATTAGCAGCATGGTCAATGACTGCTACCGAGAATACATTGCCGGATTCTTCTTGCCAAATAGTCATTCCTGTCACGAATCAGCCCGACATATGTGACCACATACCCGCTGCCCTCACTTTTCCTGGCGATTACCGCCCCGGGGAAATCGTCTTGCCGGCGCCGTTGGGACCGAGGAAACCAAAGACCTCTCCAGCATGAACATCAAAACTGATGCTGTCTACTGCGACCAGTCCGTCATAAGCCTTGGTCAAGCCGGCGACTTGAATTGCCTTTGCCATCTAATGCTCCTAGTGCAGCCGTTCCATGAGGTTTGGTAACTTACCCTTTAGATACAACTTTACCGCATCTTCAATGTTTTCAACATCAGTAACCACCGTTTCAATGCCGCGACTCTTCAGGCTTTCATAGGCGCCCCAGCCCATCCCCCCGGCGATGAGCACCTGGCAATCGGTGATATTGCTCATCATACCAGCGTGCCTTGTCTGGGCACCGGCATCAAAGCCATGCCGTTCACCTGGTGCTGGATGCTCTTCATTGTGGGCGGCGAAGGTATTGTGTCCTGCTTTATCCCTCTTTTCTCTACTTACCGCCTTGCCGTCTTCTACTGTCAATACAACATAGTACGGCGCACGGCCAAAGTGCTGGCTGATGGTGGTTCCATCTTCGGATATTGCCGCAATCTTCATTAGTTTTATCCCTCCTTATTTAGTCCGCATTTTAGTTTGCCGTCGGTCAAGGACAGCCTGAGCCTAACCTTTTTCCCTTCGGCAAGGTACTTCTCTGCTTCGTCACGCAGTCTCTGCGACTCAGGAGATTTCAGAAACGTCACCAGAATCTGAAACCTCTGCCAGACCTCCGCGCTATCTTCTCCACGCAGAAGCTCCCTCAGGCAGCCGTCAAGCTTCTGTTCCGCCAGGCATTTAATGCTTTTGCCCGGAAGTTCACCACTTGAATATCTGGGCTCAAGGTCAACCGGTTCCATGCTGCGCAACCTCAGTGTCTCCGACATCGCCCGCCGGTCGAGCACGGCGGTGTATCGCACCGCTCGGTGCGCCCACAGCAGGTAGCGCCCGAATTGGTGGCATTTCGCAGCAGGCTGGGAGCAGATATCAATCTCTCCAAATTCTGGCTGCCACAACTCTGGCAAGCTAGCTTCCTGCTATCCGAAGGACTGGACAATAAAAACTCCGATACTTTTCCGCATTCCTGACACTTGAATTCATAAACAGGCATGATTCCTCCTCAGTCGTTAAGCGATGCCACAGCCAGGTTCCACAGTGCTTCTATCCGTTGAGAACACCATTCCTGGCGTACTCCACCGGTCATTGTCAATAGCTATCGCTTTTTGAGGGCATCCCTCAACACAGGCTTCACAACAAGTGCAAATGGTTCTGTCGATATGAATCATTGACTACCTCTCCATAGTCAAGAGTCGTATTCCCTTAATCTGTCGGAAGGTTGCCCCCTGGCTCACGCACCGCAGTACTACGTCACTGTCAATTACCTTTGTCCCCGATATAGCACCTATGCCGTAGTCAAAGAGGACAGGCGACAGAGGAGCAGTACCGCCCAATATAACGACATACGCGTTAGGATTGCAGAGTTCGAGCAAATGCTCAAGTGTGTGATTGGTGAAAGCGGTACCGGTAATACCGACAATATCAGCCTGAGGAATGATATTTTCTGCTTCAGCTTCAGGGACATCGCCTTCCCGCGGATTCTTTTCAATCACCCACAGCTCCTTAACCGCCTTGCTCAAACGGGGAACAAACGGGAAATGACCGACTATAGCTACCTTTTTGCCTTCCCCTTTCTTCGCCAGAAGGTCACCTGCATTGAGCTCCACACAACGTCGCTCATCGACTTCAATAAGCGAGTTTATGGTAGCCATTCCAATAGCTGATTCCATAGCGCTCGGTGAATTAGCCATGTGCGCAAGCGTCAAGGCGTCTTTCTCTAACAATAGCCCAGCTTCCTTCACCGGTGTTTTCTCATGATGCGGGCCGGGGTCATGGGGCGTTGATGCCAGACCACAATGCCGCGTCAGTACCGCCGTCTGAAAAGGCCCTTGTCGTATATCTTTGACCGGTGACTCATAATTTAGCGTGGACAGCAAATCATCAATGATTTTCATCTAGCACCCCGACTTTCTTCGTAGTTAGCTAATATGTCTCTCCCGACCCCACCCCCGCTCTTTGCCACGGCAACCAAATCCCGCTGGTACAAGTGGTTCGACAGCTGGTGCGTTGCAGACAGGACAAAGCTTAGGAGTACCTTCTATGACAGCTTGAGAAGGCACCTCCCACTCGTGGTTATTGGCACAACGGAAGCGGAGTGGCGAAATCTCGAAGTTACCACCTTCAATTCTTATTGCCTTGCCATTGAGCAGGGCATCAGCTATCTTTTGGCGGGCTGATGCCAGGATTCTCTGAAAAGTAGGGCGGGAAACATTCATCTTGTCAGCTCCTGCCTCCTGTTCCAGACCCTCCAGGTCTTTCAGACGTATGGCTTCAGCCTCTTCCACTGTGAGTTGTACCTCTTCGAGAAACTTCAGTGGTATACCGGCTGGCTTAAAGAAGGTCACGCCTGGCACAAAGGCGACTCGCCTGCACTTAAATGGTCTACCCACTTTTCACCCTATATTATGAGCATACGCTCATAACAATCTTAACGCCATGAGTAAATCCTGTCAAGTGGATTATCAAACAAGGAGGGATATCGCCTTAGGTGGTCCGGCGCTTCGGGAAAGGTTAGGTCATACCAGCATCCAGGTGACTCTAGACTTATATAGCCATGTTGCACCAGGATTACAAGAATCAGCTGCAAAACGTTTCGATGAAATGCTCCTGCCAAACAGTCACCGTAGCTCGATTCAGGCCTAACTCACATTGACTTTTATACTCAATCTGCTACAATTATTATAGAGGTCGGCCGGATTAGCCGGACTACAAAACCTGAATAATTTTCGGGGGTTAACATGAGTGATAGAATCTATAAAGCTGCTTATCCTGGGCTTTGTAGCCATCCAAGTGCTCATCGCGTTTGCACCAGCAATGAGTACACCGGATTTCCTACATAACCTTTTGCTACTACTCAAGATATTCGGTTTCTAGACAAACCGAAAAGGGGGAGGCAAAAGACCTCCCCCTTCCGATTGCCGCCTTCTGTTAGCAATATACAAGATAAATCAGGTCATGTTTTCTTCTTTGGCCGTTTTGAAAAAGCCAAAAACGCAGTAGCCCCAAACCATAAAAAGTTAAATACAAAAGCAGCAAGTAGAGGAAATTTTAAGGATTCGGTACTGTCTATTTTAGTTATGAATATTAGGAATGATATTACTGTCAACGCCACGACCATTGCCCGATGGTCATTCTTAAATTCAATTATTAAATCAGCGATAGTCCGTCCGACTATTGGCTGAGTAATCCTGTTATCATATGAAGAATATCTGTCGGGCACTTCTTCATCTGTAGGTTCAGGAGAGCCCATTGAAGTCCCGGTATCAGTTTCTGGCAGATGTTCTGCAGGTTGTATGGGGAAACGCGTATTTGAATGACTATCTACAGAATCGTCGATTTCATCAATTGTAGTAGTGATTCTTCGTCTGATTGGCATCGACTAGATCTCCAATGAGTTTGCAATCGCCTCTATCTTTTTCCACGATAAGTTAATAGCTTCATTAAGGAGTTTGGGGACAGAGCCGTGGTCGATGTCTTGAGTTTTATAATAATCAATATCTAAGAAAAGACCACATTTTTCAAAATGCTCAGATTCGAAACTCAAATAATTAAAGGCCTCTTTTTCGTGAAGAGGGCCTCCGGACATTCTGACTTGGAATTGCTCTTCAATTAAATTAAAAATGAATTGCAGGTCTGTTTCTTTTCCACCGATGAAAACTCGAGCTTTATCAGTATAGAAAGCATCAAAGACAACGTTGTTAAGCTTCTCAAAATTACTATTTGTTGGAACGAAAACAAGGGTTCTACATCCAAACCTAGTTGCTTTTGGTAATTCATAGTGCCCATTCTTGATTAACGCCTTCCAATAGGACGAAGCTTTGTCCACAAAATAATTACGGGTTTCCGGGTTATTAACGAAGTACCCTGCGTTCTTATAACCTGCAAAAGCCCCATCTTTTTTAACTTTGTCAGGTTCATCACGAAAGCTTACGACGTTCGAATCAATCTTCCAGTGAAGAAAATGACCACTCTTTCTAATATAATCTGCCACAAAACCTCGTACATCCAAGAAACTTCCCGAAGCTTCATGCCTGACTTCCATAACATGTTGCGCTAGCATAACCTTATCCCTATTCATTTTTGCGCTTATTTGTTTTGTCATAATTGCTCCCAAAGTATAATCAATCTCACCTTGTTTTTCCTAAAGCTTATTCCCCTGGTTTTTTTCTGTCAAGTCTTACAAATATCTATAAACAGACAACAGGTCTGTTAGCAATTTGTTAGCAAAAATGAAAAAGTCCCCAATGTTTTTTACATGTAGGGGGGTTTTTTAGCTACAAAAGTGGCGCGCCTGGAGAGATTCGAACTCTCGACCCTCGGTTCCGAAGACCGATGCTCTATCCGCTGAGCTACAGGCGCTCAGTGGGGTGAGTGGAGGGATTCGAACCCACGCTCTCCAGGGCCACAACCTGGCGTCTTTGGCCTCTAGACGACACTCACCATCAACAACTGAACATTATAGCTAAAACGCCTCTGCCTTTCAATGTGCCGGATTATCCTCGTCTTATTGCGTTAGCTCCACTATGGTGACCCCGGCACCCCCTTCACCGTAGCCGCCGGCCCGGTATGATTTGACCAGTGGGTGTTTGGCCAGCATCTCACGCACCGCCTGGCGCAGAGTACCGGTTCCCTTGCCGTGGACGACCCTTACCCGATATAAGCCGGCCATAAAAGCATCATTCAAATATTTATCCAGCTTTAGTAGTGCTTCATCCACCGTAAGCCGGCGAAGATGCACTTCATCTGCCACAGGCACCCCAGCGTGATTCTTATCATTGTTCAACATGACTAATACTTTCAGCTTCAGCCCTTCAGAATCTAGCTGACAGTTCCCGATGAAGCTTTCCGCCGGTAGACAATGGACACAATAATCAGTACTACTCCGGCAACCATAACTCCGATGCTAAACATCTTCATGGGAGACAGGAGGTCGCCAGCCAGTTGCGGCATCCACGCCTGCAGCGACGCGGGCGCATCAATCTGGGCCAGTTGTGACTCCAGGAACTTACCACCGACGACAATACCGACAAATCCAATGATTCCGTCAATCAGCGCAGTAACCCCCAGGCTGCGGGTGGTAACTCTTACATTGCGGTTTATAAGAGCAATGCCCGCGACCAGCAACACCATAAAAACAATCAATAGCGTGTAGCCGAGCTGAAAATAGTGGACATACTGCCTTGAATTCCCCAGCGCCTCTTCCGCCTCAGCCAGCCCGTCGGCAAGATTTGGCGGTGTGTCGCCAAACAGGCTTTCATCAAGCGTAAAGGTTGACGGCATCTGCGCAGAGAACTGCTGATAAAGCTCAGTGAATTTTTGCTCTAGCTGGGCCCGGGATAACATGGCAAACTCCGGGGGCGGAGATTGCAAGAAAGCGGACTGCAAGTGGTCTCTCAGGCTTTCTATTACCGGTCCCCAGGAAATTGCCACGTTGAAGCTTTGACTGTTGCCCAGCAGGTAGTCCGTTAGCGGACCAGCGGCGGCGCTTATTTGCTGCTTCATCCAGGGCTTAAGCTCAGTGATGACCTCGTCCAGTGAGTCATCCAGATACTGGGTAATATACTGGCTGTCTGCCGGAATCTCCTTAGCAATCTTATCGCTGAGCGGTTCCTTGACTATAGAAGACATATCAAGCTCGTCCACCACGGATACCATAAAATCCGAACTAAGAACGGTATTTTTCAGAGTAAGTGCCAGGTCCAGGTCTTCCGTCTTTCCTTTAAGGTAATCATATATCTCGTAGATGGCAACATTTACCTGTTCTTTTATAATTGGTTCCGCTTCACTGATAGCAGTGACCAGCGCTGACTCAAGCCCTTCTTCCGGGTTCTGCTCAACAAAAACGTCTTCAGCAAGAGCGGAGACATCGAGTTTATTTAACTCAGAAGTAACGAAGTCCGCACTAAGAACAGTGCTGTTCAGGGCAAATGCCAGGCCAAAGACAGAAAGAGACAGAAAAAGAAGGAAGCTC
>Ga0315277_10011518_pt1 | contig 11130 bp, 12 predicted proteins | sample YL17G05_15_MG_FD_203695 | JGI IMG/M metagenome (GOLD analysis project Ga0315277, IMG submission 203695) | Sediment microbial communities from Yellowstone Lake, YNP, Wyoming, USA - YL17G05_15 | ecosystem: Environmental > Aquatic > Freshwater > Lake > Sediment | place: USA: Wyoming | collected... | reverse complement strand
AGTCTGGCAGCGGCACCCGCAGTGTCTGAGACGCTCGCCCTGCCCGCGACCGTAACAATAGTCCCACTTGTGTTGGCGCTCTGTGTGGCGATAATTGGCGGCGCGGTAGCCAGTTGGCTCGCCGCGCTTCGGGCCGCAAATTTGAAACCAGCGGAAGCGCTGCGACAGTAATCAGGACAATAACGACTTCGCCTCGATTCTTTTCCACAGATTCACCGACCCCATCCCAATTCCCTGGACCGACAAGCAAATCCGCCTCAAAGATCTGGGACTGAATTGACAATCCCACTCCGGTCGGAACTACCCCAATTACCCATACAAGTTATGGTTCTCGGACCTGCCCTCAATCGTCTTGTGCGGTCTATTCCTGGTATTATCTATACCCGCTTCTTTATGAATTCGAAGATGATGCAATATATTTACCTCGATTGGATAAGAATGGGCAGTTATCCAATTATTCCCAATATATCCCAATGATAATGATTGGTAATATTTGTACAATTATATGGGATGGTTGTACAAATATAAAGGACATTCGGCTCTACGATTTATTGGTTTGTTCGTCGGTAGATCTGTCACTTTAGAGGATTGTACAGGAAAATGCATTATCAACCTTATTAAAACAATAAAAAAGGAGGAGAATCATGGTCCGTCAGAGAATTTTATACTTTTTCCTGATTTTCACTGGGGTTGTTGCTCTTCTCATTGCAGGAACGGTGAGTATCGTCAACGTTAGTGCCGCAGATAATGATGACCTTATCGCGCTGGGCAGGGACATATTTTATGACACACATCTCTCGAGACCAGTCGGTCAATCCTGCGCATCCTGCCATGATCCAGCAGACGGGTATGCTCATCCAAATGCGAACATTCCGACTTCACAGGGAGCGATTCAGAGCCGATACGGTAACCGAAACGCAAACAGCATAACATATGCCATGTTCAGCCCCGAGCTTTATTATGACCCAAATCCCAGCCCAGGAGTTATGGAAGGGCAATATAAGGGCGGATTATTCTGGGATAGCCGTGCCGATACACTGGAGGAACAAGCAAAAGGACCTTTCCTCAATCCTCTCGAAATGCATAATCCGAATAAAAATACTGTCGTTCTTACTGTCCGTCAATCAAATTATGCTGATCTTTTCAAAAGTGTCTTTGGCGCATCAGCATTCGATGACATCGATATTGCATACGATAATATCGCTAATGCACTGGCTGCATTCATGCGTTCACCTGAAGTAAATCCCTTCACATCCAAGTACGATTTTTGGAAAGCAGGTCAGGCTCAGCTTACCAAAGATGAGTATCAAGGTTACTTGTTATTCACAGGCAGTGCAAAATGCAAAAATTGCCACCCAGAACCTTACTTTACAAACTTCGGGCATCAAAACCTGGGTATACCCCGCAATCCAGACTTGCCATATTACTTCCTGAACCCGAATCTTAATCCAGAAGGTGAGAATTGGGTAGACCTGGGTTTAGGTGCATTTTTACGCACGATAGGTGTACCGGAAATGGAAGCAGCTATGCAGGATGGCAAGATGAAAATACCCTCCCTACGGAACGTCGCGATCACTCCACCCTATGAACATAATGGCTATTTCCAGACCTTGGGCGAGGTGGTGATGTTCAATAACACTCGGGATGTTTCTGGGGCTGGTTGGCCTGCACCGGAAGTCTCTCAGAATGTTCACCGTCACATGCCACCTATGCCGGGTACCTTTGGACAGCTTGGTCTTTCTGATTTACAAGTGGATCAAATTGTAGCATTCTTGCAAACTTTAACCGACGGTTACCAGCCATAATCAGAGTTTGATAGGCAGGTAACGATATAATAATTGAAATATTAGGGTTTTGTGGCAGGAAAAATACCACAAAACCCTAATATTTTATTCATTTTTTCTCATCGCGATCACAGAACTATCCAGAATAATATCTAATATATCCCATACATATCGGTTGCGGGATCGTCTACATAGATAGGTTTTTTTACATTTTGCCTCTATTCGATTGAAGGATAATTATAAAGGTGAGATAAGATAGCGATAAGTGAACATAGGGGGTATTTCTGTAAGCGAACTTTGCTTCGCTCGGTGTCGATGACCCTATAAGGTATCGCCTTGACAGGGGTAGTAAGTACTTACGTTGCTTGATTAGGCGCAGTATATCAGCAAGGCAAAGTAAGTGAGATTATTGATGACGCAAATGACAGGTGTCATTCATAGACACAAGTATAAAATCATTCTTTTCAGCCTCGAAGACATTGATAGCACAGGTATCTTGCCTGATATGCCAAAAGCGGTCATTGCCTAAGCCTAATACGCCTAAAAGAATGATGCGGTTGATGACGGTGTGGCCGACTAACACAATAGTTTGACCGATATGATGAGAAGCTAGCTCGTTTACAGTACATATAGCACGTTCACGCAAACGGGCTAATGTTTCCCCGCCAGGAATGCTAACAGTCTCAGGTTGGTTGTACCAAGCATGAACAGCCTCTGGCCAGCGCTCCTGAGCTTCGTCTGGTGTCAACCCTTGCCATTCACCATAGTTAATATCAGTCAGGCCAGGATGAGTTTGTACAGGCAGGTTGAAGTGCTTTGCAATTGCTTCGGCGGTCTTCACGGCACGTGAAAGTGGACTGGAATAAATCGCTGTTGGCTCCCACCCCTCCGCAACACGGCGACCCGTTGCTTCTGCTTGAGTTAGGCCAGTCTCGTTCAACGGGACATCTGCATGCCCGCGGAAGCGCTCAACCCGGTTCCATTCTGTCTGTCCATGTCTTACAAGGATGATGCAAGTCATCTCTAGTCTCCTGTAGCGATATCATTACACCATATTAGCTAGGGGTTGCTTCCCTCTAAAGGATATCCTGCTGCTTTCCAGGCGGTTAGCCCATCAGTCATACACATTGCATTAGAAAATCCGGCTTTACGTAAAATGGTCACACCCTCTTCGCTCCGATGTCCAGATAGGCAGACTACTACGATGTCGCGATCTTTGGGCAATTCGCTCAAACGGTTTTGGAGTTCATCCAGTGGGATAAGTGTACTGTTGGCAATATGGACCTGGTCCCACTCCTCTTGAGTACGTACATCCAGGAAGAACGCACCTTGCTGGTATCTCTGGTATGCCTGGGCTACTAAAATATGTGTATTTCCGAAAATTTTTGGTATCAGCAGAATTACAGCAATAATAATGACGACAGCCGTAAATCCCAGACCAATCCATTTCAAAAGCTGGTTTTGCCTGTGAGCCTTTCGATAATACTGTTGCTTCTTGGAGCCAGAGGGCTTCGACTTCGAAGGTCTATGTGGCATGGTTTCTCTACCCCTCATGTCCCTTTCGAGAAATGCCTCTCATCAGGGTGATCACGCTCATCCGAGGGGCAAAGTAGGAGTAATGAACGGGAGGGCGTATTTCCGGCATTACGCCAACGGTGTGGTAAATGGGCCTCGAATAGAAGGCTGTCGCCCGAATCCAGAGTGAAAGTTTCTCCTTCGACATCGTAAGTGATGCAACCTTCCAGGCAATACACAAATTCCAGCCCGGTGTGAACGATGGGTGTATCCCCACTATCGGCTTGTGGTTCTAGTGTGACCACAAACGGCTCCAGACCGGAGCGGGCAAAACCTGCTCCCAGATCAGTCAGGGTTCCATGAGTAAAGGCAGCTGATTGACGATTTCCAGCCTTTTGATACACGATGCTTTGGGGATAAATTTGGGTCTCGAAGAACGTATTTATTGGTAATTCAAGCGCGGTGGCAACTTGTTGTAAAGTACTCACACTCGGTGATGTTTTTCCATTTTCGATCATGCTAAGGGTGTTAACATTCAATCCGCTTCGTTCAGCCAGGGCGCGGATGGAGAGGCCGCGCTCATTACGTAATTCGCGCAAACGTCGACCAACATTGATCTCGGTGGATGGTTGGGATGGTGATAGATTACTTTTCATTTAGTTTAGATATCCTTGCAGCTTTTTCTTTTCTCGAGATGCGTCAACTAAAATTATAAGTGATATTCGTTGTTTCTTGGGGATATGACACCATTAAAATTGGTGATTTTGCAATCCCAGGGGAATGAATAGCCAGGTATAGAAAAACTCTATACCTGGCTATTCAATAATTACTTTCAGATAAGTTGCCCTAATTTTCTGGTGCTTTCATTGGTACGCGTGCTTTTTTAAGGAAGTTACGGAGTAATTCTTCAGTCTCGGGTAATGTTACTGCCTCTACCTTTCCCGCGTCGCACAAAGAAGTGACCAAAGGATTGATGGGTATCTGCACCAGCAGTGGCGCGCCAGCAGCAGCGATAACTTCGCTGGTGTGACTGGGACCGAAGATTTGGTGTTGTTTGCCAGTGTCGGGGCACTTGAAATAAGACATGTTTTCTACCACACCAATAATGGGAGTGCCAACAAGTTGCGCCATGTGCACCGCCTTGCGCACAATCAACGATGCCAGGCTTTGCGGTGTGGTGACCATGATAATCCCGCTAACTGGTATGGATTGTAACGTAGTCAGGGAGGCATCCGAAGTTCCAGGCGGCAAGTCCACTAGTAAGTAATCCAGGTCACCCCACATCACATCCCCCCATAATTGAGTGATAGCTTTACCCACCAAAGGTCCGCGCCACACCACGGGTTTATCTTCTTCCTGCATAAGCAGGTTAATGGACATAACTTTGACTCCCGACTCACTTGTCAGCGGAAAAATTCCGACCGGGCCGGCTTCTAGAGGACCGTGCAGTCCGAACAACTTGGGAATGCTTGGTCCGGTGATGTCCGCATCCAGCACACCCACATGGTAACCAGATTGTGCCAGAGCTACCGCCAGGATACTCGTGACCAGCGATTTGCCCACCCCACCCTTGCCGCTCATTACCGCGATCACGCGTTGGATGTGGTTATACTGGCCTGCACTGCCTTCTTTGGATTCACCCAAAATGGCTTTTCGTTCCTGATCAGTCATGGAAGTCATATGCACTGCAACTTCTTCCACTTCCGGCAGGTCGATGATGGTGGAATACACTTCGGCTTCAATCTGGTCTTTAAACGGGCAATCAGGCACCGTCAGGGCAATAGTTACCTCTACCGAACGATTGCTTACCTGCACATTGCGCACCATTTGCAGGTCGGTCAGGCTACGATGTAATTCGGGGTCGTTTACTTTAGAAAGCGCGTGAAGAACTTGATCTTTTAATTCCATGATTTTCTCCATTAAATAGATATATAAACGCTGCCTTGCCTGGGGCAAGGCTGAGCCAGAATAAAGCTGTAATGATAATTGCCGAGGTGAGGCACCAGGCACAGGTAGCACCGATGACGAACGGCTCGAGGAAGGTGAGGTAGATCGAGAATATAACACCAAAAGCATTCATTCCCAACAGAGTCAGGGAGGCATAAGCGGCTTTTCGCTTATTAATAGACCGTCCAATCACCCATGCCAGCAAGGTCATTACAAAACAAGCCATGCCCAGGATTCCAATAGGTAAAATCCCAAACAACCGGGCGTAGTCACTCTGCTGAACGGAATTACAATCCCCCACTGGCCCGCAAACTGCCTCTACTTCGGTTGTTTCTACGTAAGCCAGGTAGCCTGCTACCCCCAGACCGATGATGCACAAGATGGGGATTGCCCAATTCCAGTGATTGTTGAAATGGGCTGAGGATTTATGCCGAAAGGAGACAATTGCAATAACAAACGAGAGAATCATGCCTACCAATACCACGATTGACAGGGAATTGCCCAGTGGGTCATTTGCGAAATTACCTTCCAGATGATTGGTTTGACTGCCTGACAATAGTAATCCAGGCGTGGTGGTAGGTGTGGGTGTAATCGCAGGGGGTGAACCTGTAGAGACGGAAGTTACAATGGGTGTGGCATTTTGTATTGCCAGCGGAAAGGTACTAGAGGCTTCAGTTGGTTGTGAGGTTATCAGCGCCTCAGCCAAACCAGGAATAGTTGGCCAATCCAATCCGCCCTGAGCGAAGTATTTTTCGATCAGGCCGGGGAATTGATCCGGGATATCGACTGCGCCAATCAAGCATGTATCACCCACAACCAGGAAAGGAACCCCACCTTGCTCTAGATTGAAATATTTTAATGCATTCAAGAATAAGGTATGACCTTCGGATTGCGAGATATTAATTCCGACGATGGATAATTTATCACCATATTTTTCAAATATCGGTGGCAGCGCTTCGGTAATCACATATTGGCAGTGGGTACAAGTGGGTGAGTAGAACAATACCGCATGCACCATTGCGTTTGGGATGGGGGTTAGAGCCAGTACAGACTGCGCACCAGTGAGCAAAAATATACCAGCGAAGAACAGAACTAATATAAGTCGATAAAGCTTCATAACCAACCATCCAAGGTCTGTACGAAAAAAGGTCTGTTGTTGGTAAATGGCAGGTGAATGATGCAAATGGGCTTCTAATAAATCATATGTTTTTCTTCAAGGTTAATAAGCGTACGCCTTCCACTTGCTGGAAGGTTGCTCCTTGCCCGACGGTTCGAAGAACGGCAGCCTCATCTATTATTCTTGATCCGGAAAGAATACCTACTCCGTGATTGAACAACACAGGAGAAAGAGGTGTGCTTGGTCCCAGCGTCATCACCAGTGCATCAGGCCGGCAGAGTGCTAGCAATCCATCAAGTGTGTGATTGATCAAGGCACTGCTTGTGATAGCAACAATGTTCGCCTGTGGAATCAAGTCGTCAGCAGCCTCGGCAGGGTAATCGCCTTCCACCGGATGCTGTTCGATCACCCACAACTGCCCAACAACCGGGCGTAACTTGGGGATAAATGGGAAATGACCAATGAGTGCTACATTTTTGCCATAACCGTGCTCGATCAGCACATCCACAGCGTTTATTTCAACTGCCTGGCTTTCATCCACATCCAACAATGAATTAATTGCCGCAACACCAATGCTGGCTTCCAGCAGATTATCAGAAAGGGCATACTCTGCTAGCTCAAGCATTGTCTTAGTGTGCAGGCGACCTACATCACGTACCGCTCCCTGCCCGTGTGGTAAATTACTCATAAGCGTGGCTGCCATACCGCAATGACGGCTGCATACCACGGTCCAGTGCGCACCGACCAACACTGAACGCACTGGAGCATCCATGCTCAAGCTATTTATAATGTCTTTCAAAATATTCATTCTATAATCCTTGCACCAGTTGAGATTGATGGTTTGCTTCTTCAATCAAAACTTCTCTCATTAAGCTGCAGATAGTGATGATCTTGGGGTTAGTGATCTGATAAAAGATTTCCTGGCCATGTCGTTCAGGTTTGACAAGATTGTAACTGCGTAACATGCCTAAGTGGCGTGATATCATGCTTTCAGATCGCCCAGTTGTTTTAACGATATCACCCACACACATCGGGCTTTTGCTTAAAAGGTGAATGATTTCCAATCGAATTGGATTGGATAATGTTCGGCATAGCCCTGCCTGAATTTCTAATATAGCATCAGGTATCATAGTGGATGTGTAAAGCTGAACTGATTGACACTGCCTGAGTGTAATCTATCTCAACTCCGGCGTTTGCAAATACATATTCTGGCCCCTTGCCCTGTAAATTTTCCTTTAGAACAATGCAATCCACTTTTTGTGATACAAGCCATTCAGCTACACGGATACCTTTCGCCTTGGATAACTCACGGTATGGGTTTTGAATTACCTCTTCTTTTTCCACTTCTCCATTAGAAAGCCTGAGTCTGACGAGTTCGAAGTATGGAGCTTCACCGAAATGTTCACTCAGACTTCCGTCTGGTGCGTCCAATGGAAAGGCGTAACATCTATTGATGGGAACCGTCGGTTCATAGTGTATCAATACGCGCTCTATATACGGCACTTCGGCCCGAATCGCTTTCTCGATACGTTGGCTTACATCATGGGATTTTTTTAAGTCATCTGTCCGCATTGTTACTTCTGCTTCTAAAAAACGATACCTTCCAGAGTTGCGCCCTATAAGACTTTTAATCCGGTCAGTAACTGGATCGTCCTCAATAATATGCCTCACTTGAGCTAATGTCCCTGAATCCAACGAGGCGTCTAATAACACACGCATCCCATCTTTCAGTAATTCCCACCCGGTCCTGGTGATGAAAAATACGACTACCAGTGCTGCCAGTTGATCTAGATTTCTCCCAAAATAGTGACTTATGAGTGAAACCAGGACGATACCGGAAGAAAAAATATGGGTTCGATATTCCATTGCTGAGGCGATCAGGCTGGGGGAATTCGCTGCTTTTCCAGCCAGCAATTCGAAATGACTGAATATGAAGGGAATAATTGCTGAAAGCAACACGCCAACCAGCATCCAAACACTGACAGCTGTCTGCCCTCGGTGGCCGAAAAGGGCTTCCCGTACAATCTCATATCCGGTAAAAAAGATGAGACCCGCTAAAATTACCGCCACTACATTTTCGACTTTATACAGACCGTAGGGAAAAGACTTACTCCGTCGTTGTGAAATTTTCAAACCAATTAGCACCACAATAGATGCCATCAGATCCACCAGATTGTGTACCATCTCTGAGGCCACAGCCAGGCTTCCCGAAGCGAGGGCAATCCCCAGGTTGAGTAAGGTCAATAACAGGTTGATGCCTATGGATCCCCAGCCCCAACCATCGACAGAAATCTCTTTAACCTGCTGCGCTTCAACCTTTTGTGTAAGTTTGGAGTTATTTACGCCCGCATCCATAATTGAAGCTCATTATTTTATGTATCTGTTGAATATTGTCTATCCTTGTGCGATTATTCAACAATCGTCGGAAATAATAATGTTATATATAGTGGTCATTAACATAAGGAGGATCACATTATTCACAGCCTAGTCGAATATAAGGCACCTACCTTTGCCAGAGTAATGAAATTTATTTAGAAAAAGACAAAACGCCCGAATTGGAGTTGATATTGCGACTTATTGATATTCAAGCGAAATCAGGATGAATTAGATCGTATGGTACATTTGAAACCATTAAGAAGAATCAATATGTTGTCCGAAAAAACCTTAAATATACCTACCTTATCAATGTAGTCGATCGACATGATCTACAATGTCACCATCAATATATGCTTTTACTGCATCGTCGATTGCAACGATATCAGTAACAATAGGCCGGATACCATACGTTTTCATACTCTCGTATGCACCCATGCCCATCCCACGGCATAATAAGACTTCACAGTCGGTTATAGCCTGAGCCATTTGAGCATGGCGGTCCTGTGAAGCCGGACTAAAGCCATGCGGCTGCCCCGGAGTTTCTGGATCGTGTGGTTCGTTGGCAAAATTAGCATGACCAAGCTTGTCACGCAGCTCATGGTTTATGACCTGACCATTTTCGACTGTTGCAACCAAATAATACTGCGCACGCCCAAAATGCTGGCTGATAGTCTTTCCATCGTCAGTGATTATTGCGATTTTCATTAAGATTGCTCCTTGTAAATAGTTTTTATGGACGCAAATGAGTGATAAGCGTGATTAATCCAAACAAAAATAGGACGATTATCGTCAGGCCTCCCAATATCGCAGGCCAGTGAAAAGTAGATTGTTGGCTAGAGATAGGTGATGGAAGGATCACAAGTGAGCTTGCTAACAATTTTCCTACAGGGGCAGGAGTTGGTGTCGCGATGCTACCTGGTGTGATGCCTAATTCCATTGCGAAAGTTTCAGCCACTTCCTGATAATCATCAGGATGACAGCTGTGGCAGTTCGTGTAAATATCGCTCAGAGGGTTGGCGATCATACCCTGATGTGCTAAAGCTTTATCCATCGTCGAGCAATTTCCTCCATGACATTTGGCGCAACAATCTTTATTTGCGTGAATCCCATGCCATTCTCCATTTCCAGAGATGGGATCCTCTTGGACGTGACAGGTATAACAAGATGAATCCGGCGGTGGGTTACTGCCACATTGAGCAGCTGCTGGGATGGGTGTCATTGCCCAAACAAGGACACTTCCTCCTATGAACAGTAAACCGATAAAAACTAGTGTGATAAGCCATTTACGAGACATTGATCACCTCCTGAAATATACCTTGACCAGAACAGGGGCCGATAAAGGCGGGTTACTCCGGTTTGAAATGACGCTCGGTTGGATGGTCGCTTTCATCAGCCGGGCACATGATCAACAACGATTGCGAGGTTGATTCGCCAACATTTTGCCAAAAATGAGGCAGGTGGGCTTCGAAAAGCAAGCTGTCACCCGGATTTAGGATATAGATATGGTCTTCAATGGTATAAGATAAACGTCCTTCCAGGCAGAAAACGAATTCATGACCGGTGTGAACAATCGGAGTTGGGCCACTATTGGCCTTTGGTTCCAGCGTGACCAGGAGTGGCTGCCCACCGCGTAGCGTTAGCCCGGCTCCCAGGTCTGCTAAAGTCCCATGTGAAAATGCCGCTTGTAGGCGTTGACCCGCCTTCTGATATGAGACATTATTCTTGATAATGTCCGTCTCAAAAAAAGCTGTGATAGGAACAATGAGGGCACTAGCTAATTGTTGTAGCGTGCTGACGCTTGGGGAGGATTTACCATTTTCGATCAGGCTCAGTGTGTTGACGTTTAATCCGCTCAATTCCGCTAGCGAGCGGATGGAAAGCCCTTGCTCACCTCGCAGATCCCGCAGATTGCGGCCTACGTCAATCGAGGGGGGTGTCAAACAGGTAGTAGTAGATTCTCCAATTACTACCGAGCCTCGTTGCCGCCGGCGGAATTGTTGCTTTTCTTGAATTTGAACCTCTTTTATACGAGCAGGGTTTGACATGATAAATTCTCCTAGCCATTATTATACATGGTGCAACTATTATTATAGTACAAAGATGCTTAAATAGCAATAGTATGTACTATTTTAATGTGTTGTTCGGTATTACCATCATCGCTCCTAATGTCGACTCGGGCACAAAGTACAGCTATTTACCAAGCATCCATTACAAAGAGATGTCCATTCAGATGTCACTTTTGGGAGATAGAATCATCTATAGAAAGGGCATTGTATATGCCCTATCTTTTTGTGTAGAGAAGAATTGTATGGAAATGGTAATCGATTTCCCCGGCAGTTCCCGAGTAGACGCTCACTTTGGGGACTTCACTGTTGCTACTGATCAGCCTCC
>Ga0315277_10011517_pt1 | contig 11131 bp, 5 predicted proteins | sample YL17G05_15_MG_FD_203695 | JGI IMG/M metagenome (GOLD analysis project Ga0315277, IMG submission 203695) | Sediment microbial communities from Yellowstone Lake, YNP, Wyoming, USA - YL17G05_15 | ecosystem: Environmental > Aquatic > Freshwater > Lake > Sediment | place: USA: Wyoming | collected... | reverse complement strand
CTGTGAACCCGGCGCGATGGCTGGCCACAGTCAGGACACAGAACCGCCGATTCGGTGGCTGCCAGCTTGAGGGTGACGATCCCTGGGCCGTATCGGACAACATCGCATCGAACGCCCGCTGGGTCGGGCAGGAAAGGCTGGATCTCCATTGCGGACTCCGTTCCACGACGGTCAATCCCGCCAACGCCTGCTCATCATCATTCTACCTATGGCTTCACCAAGAGTGCGGAAGAACCGGTTATGCATGCCGATTGCCACTACGCGACCCGCTACTCTTTTCTTCCCGAATGCGCCGTCCAAGTGTAGCATATAGCGTCGCCCCCTTTTCAAGGAGCAGGCCAGATGGGACGCTTCGCCGCGATCGTGTTGCTGCCTGTGGGATCGGCCCTCCTGGCCGCCCAGCCGGCCTCGGCCAAGGAGGAAGTCGCGCTGCTCTACAAGAGCGGCGTACCTCGGACGGAGTTCGCGGCAGCCGAAATCCTCCTCGCCCTGGAAGCCAGGGGCAACGGCTGCCTCAGGGGGGGCCTGGACGATCTTGCGAAGGCGTCCGGCAATATCCGGATCGCTCTTGCCGCTTCCGCCGACGAGGCAAAGCGGCTGGCCACCGACCTGGGCCTGGCGCCGCTGAAGGCGCCGGCAGCGCAATCCTACGCCCTGCGCAAGAAGACGGGGGGCGGCCGCACAACGTATGCCGTGCTGGCGACCGATTCGACGGGCGCGATGTACGGCGGCATGGACGTGGCGGAAGCGGTCCGCCTGGGCACGCTCGCGGAACTCAAGGACAGCGACCACGCGCCCCACATCGAGCGGCGCGGCATCAAGTTCAACATCCCCCTCGATGCCCGCACGCCCAGCTACTCCGACGCCGGCAACGCCGCCCAGCAGAACATCCCCGAGATGTGGAGCATGGACTTCTGGCGCGAAATGCTCGACGAGATGGCGCGGCAGCGGTTCAACGTGCTCACGCTCTGGAACCTTCACCCCTTCCCCTCCATGGTGAAAGTGCCGGAGTACCCCGACGTGGCGCTGGCCGACGTCATGCGCACCACCGCGAAGTTCGACAGCACCTACTCGCTGAGCGGCAAGGACATGGTCCGCCCGGCGCACCTCGCGAACCTCGAAACGCTCAAGAAGATGGCGATCGAGGAGAAGGTCAGGTTCTGGCGAGAAGTCATGCAGTACGCCCACGACCGCGGCATCGAGGTGTACCTCTTCACCTGGAACATCTTCGTGTGGGGCGCCGACGGGAAGTACGGCATCACCGTGGACCAGTCGAACCCGACCACCATCGACTACTTCCGAAAGAGCGTGCGGGAGACGCTTCTCACCTACCCCCTGCTGGCCGGGTTCGGCATCACGGCCGGCGAGAACATGCAGAACCTCAAAGGAGACCTCTCGAACGAGAAATGGCTCTGGAAGACCTACGGCGAGGGTATCTCGGACGTGAAGAAACTCCAGCCGGACCGCACCGTGCGGCTCATCCACCGGTTCCACCAGACGAGCATGACGTCGGTCCTGGGCGACTGGAAGGACTATCCCGGCCCGTTCGATTTCAGCTACAAGTATAGCGTCGCGCACATGTACTCTTCGCCGACGCCGCCCTTCGCGAAAAAGACCCTGGAGGAGTTGCCCGCCAACCTCCGCACCTGGCTGACCGTGCGCAACGACGACATCTACAGCTTCCGCTGGGGCGATCCGGAGTACGCCCGCGCCTACATCCGCGCCATGCCCGGGCCCGATAAACTGGCCGGCTATTACATGGGCCCCGACGGCTACATCTGGGGGCGCGAATTCCTCAGCACCGAGCCCGATTCGCCGCGCCAACTCGTGATGAAGAAGCAGTGGTACAGCTTCATGCTGTGGGGGCGGCTGAGCTACGACCCGACACTGCCCGACACGCTCTTCGAGCGCACCCTGGCCGCGCGGTTCCCCGAGGTTCCCGCAGCGAAACTGTTTGCCGCGTCCTCGGCCGCCTCGAAGATCATCCCGCAGGCGACCCGCTTCTTCTGGGGCGACATCGACCTGAAGTGGTTCCCCGAGGCCTGCACGCGCCACCCGTGCCCCAAGGGTTTCTACACGGTGAAGAGCTTCATCTCGGGCGAGACGATGCCCGGCAGCGGCATCCTCAACATCCGCTCCTATTGCGACCGGCTTCTCGCGAAGAAACCCAGGGACGGTATCACGCCGCCCGAAGTCGCGGAGGCGCTCAAGGGCCATGCGGCGGCCACGCTGCAACTCCTCGGCCAGATGCCCGGGAAGGTGACCGACAAGGAGCTGCGCCTCACGCTCGGCGACCTCAGGGCCATGGCCCACCTGGGCAACTACTATGCCGAAAAGATCCTTGGGGCCACGGACCTCGCCCTCTTCGACCAGACCGGCAAGGCTGCGTTGAGGGAATCCGCCGTCAAGCACCTCCAGGAAGCCCTGGCGCACTGGAAAGCGTACGCCGCCGTGGCGACCAGCCAGTACCGTCCGCAACTGCTGACCCGCATCGGCTACGTGGACCTCAACGCCCTGACCGAGAAGGCCCAGCAGGACGTGGAGATGGCGAGCGAGTGGAAACCTCAGAAGCCATAAGGTGATCCCATGACACAGCAAACATCACAGACCACGACCGGCGAATCATCCTCTCTGACCCGGCGGCAGTTCCTTGGCCGCGCGGCAATGGCCGGGAGCTGGTAGGGCACGCGGGTTCTCCCGTACGGGAGGCTCCGCGTGCGGGATAACTCGGACGGTTGGATCGCGCGGACCACCTCGATGGCGACACGAAGGCGTTTCCGGGATCTCGCGGTGCAAAGGTGCTCCCCTCGCCCCTCGGTCACGAGGGTCAAGAAGCACCCCCCGCCTTCAAGATGCCATCTCCGACGGTGGAGCATGGGTCCCGATTCCGAGGGATAGAATACACTCCCAAGGCTCCGCGTGCAAGCAAGCACGTCTTGCGCGGGTGTGTTTTTCAGCCGCCCCGCACGCGGAACATCGCCTTCGGCGAGGACCCACGTGCCCTACAGGCTTGCTCCAGGCCAGCCGGACGCGGTAGGCTGTTTCTTGTCGCGTGGCTTTGTTCTGTGTGAGCTTTGCGGACTGGATGTTTCGCCCCGCTTCTCTCGGAGAACTCGGCAACAGCAGGATCAAGGGAGCCAACATGAGAAACCAGATTACCGGCGCCGTCCTCTTCGCCGCGGCCGCACTGGCGGCGCTATCACATCCGGCCCTTGCCCAGCAGGCGGATCAGGGCAAGCCCTCGACGCAGGCCGGCAAGGGCCCGGTCAAGGTCTTCATCCTTGCCGGCCAGTCGAACATGGAAGGCCAGGGCGTCGTGCCGCTGGACCCGAAGCGCAACGAGGGCAAGGGCACCCTCGAGTGGCTGGTGAAGGACCCCAACACGGCGCCGCGCTTCGCGCACCTGCTCGACAGCGGCGGCAAGTGGAAGCAGCGGGACGACGTTTGGATCTGCTACGGGGACCGCCGCGGGCCGCTGACCGTCGGCTTCGGCTGCAAGCCCAATCTCATCGGGCCGGAGCTGGGCTTCGGCTGGGTGATGGGCGAGTGCCTCGCCGAGCCGGTGCTGCTCATCAAGTGCGCCTGGGGCGGCAAGAGCCTGGCGGTGGATTTCCGCCCGCCCAGTTCGGGCAAGATCCCCTACGCGCTGGGCGCCAAGACGACGGCCGACATCGAGAAGGACCCCAACATCGTCGGCAAGTACTACCGCGAGACGCTCGCCATTGCCCGCGACACGCTCGCGAAGGTCGGCGAGCTGGTGCCCGCGCTGGCCGGGCGCGAGTACGTGCTGGCGGGCTTCGGCTGGCACCAGGGCTGGAACGACCGCATCAACCAGGCCTTCAACGACGAGTACGAGAAGAACATGGCCAACTTCATCCGCGACATGCGGAAGGACCTGGGCGCCAAGCAGCTCCCGTTCGTCATCGCCGAGACGGGCATGAGCGGCGCGGAGGAGACGAACCCGCGGGCCCTCTCGCTGATGCGAGCCCAGGCGGCGGTGGCCGAGTATCCCGAGTTCAAGGGCAACGTCGCGTTCGTCGGCACAAAGGCGTTCTGGCGGCCCAAGGAGGTCTCGCCCTCCGGCCAGGGGTATCATTGGAACGGCAGCGCCGAAACGTACTACCTCATCGGCCAGTCCATGGGAGAGGCGATGAAGAAGCTGTGCGCGGCGCAGAAGGCGGAAAAGTGATGGCGTGGGGCGGCGTGTTTGAGTGACAATGTGCGATCTGCCTGAGGAGATCGTGTCTATGAAACTACGGACCTTGATTCTCAATGCGACGCTGATCTGCGGCGGTCTGTTGCTGGTTGTTCCCGCAGGCCCGGTGCATGCGGCCGAGAAGCCGCCGGTTCCCGATCTGACCAAAGGCGGCACAAAAGATGACACGCACGACTGGACGCTTGGCCCCACCGGCGCACGGGGCTGGATCTGGGGCTGGAGGGGCCACACCACGGACGCCCGCCAGATCCTGGTCACCGACGTGGAGGCAAACTCCCCTGCCGGCGGCGTCCTCTGCAAGGGCGACGTGATCCTCGGCGTGGACGGCAAGCCGTTCGCCGACGACGCCCGCGTCCGTTTCGCCCGCGCCGTCACGGAGGCGGAGAAGGAGGAGAACCGTGGGGTCCTCCGGCTGGTCCGCTGGCGCGAGGGGCGCAGCGAGAACGTGGAGGTGAAGCTGGCGGTGATGGGCGCCTACGCTGCGACCGCGCCGTACGACTGTCCGAAGTCGAAGCGAATCCTCGAGCTGGGCTGTCAAGCGATCGCCAAGCAGGGATGGAAAGACAAGCGGGGCGAGATCGCCGTCTCCATCCCCAACGACCTGAAAGCGCTGGCCCTGCTGGCCTCGGGGCGGGAGGAGTACCGTCCGCTCGTGGCCGAGTACGCCCGGAAAGTCGCCGAGCACCAGCCCGGGGGACACGTCACGTGGGGCTACGCCTACGCGACGCTCTTCCTGGCGGAGTACGCGGCTGCGACGGGGGACGAATCGGTCAGGCAGGGGCTCGGGCGCCTCGCGCTGGACATCGCCCGCGGGCAGAGCGGCGTCGGCACGTGGGGGCACGCCTTCGCGCGGCCCGACGGGATTCTGAACGGCTACGGCTGCATGAACCAGCCCGGGATCGTCCTGACCCTGGCCATGGTGCTTGCGCGCGAAGCCGGCGCCAAGGACCCTGCGCTCGACCGGGCGATCGACAAGTCCGCCCGGTTCCTCCGCTGGTACGTCGGCAAGGGGGCCGTCCCCTACGGCGACCACGACCCCTGGCCCTGGCACGACGACAACGGCAAGTGCTCCAGCGCCGCCGTCCTCTTCGACCTGCTCGGGGACCGTGAGGCCGCCGCGTTCTTCTCGCGCATGGGGACCGCGGCCTACGCCGAGCGGGAGAGCGGCCACACCGGGAACTTCTTCAACGTGCTCTGGGCCCTGCCGGGCGTTTCTCGCTGCGGGTCGCCGGCCACGGCCGCGTATTTCAAGGAGACGGCCTGGTATTACGACCTGGCGCGCGGCTGGGACGGTCGCCTTCTCTACCAGGGCACGCCGGGTGACTGGGGAGGCCACCAGTATGGCGGGTGGGACTGCACCGGCGCCTTCCTGCTCGGCTACGCCCTGCCCCTCAAGAAAATCCACCTGACCGGCCGGAAGCCGTGCACGGTCCCTGCCCTGTCGCGCGAGGAGGTGGACGAGACGATCGCCGCGGGGCGCGACTTCACCTTCTGGACCGAGAAATCCTGCTACGACGGGCGGAGCACCGAGGCGCTCCTCGCCGGCCTGGCCAGTTGGTCGCCGGCGGTCCGCAAACGCTCCGCCCAGGCGATGGGCCAGCGCGAGGGGGATTTCACCCCCCGGCTGCTCGCGCTGCTCGGCGGGGCGGACCGGAACGCCCGCTACGGGGCGTGCGAGGCGCTCGGGTGCCTCGGACCCAGGGCGGACGCGGCCGCGAGTCAGGTCCGCGCGCTCCTGGCCGACCGGGACCCGTGGTTGAAGCACCTCGCGGCCGAGGCCCTTGCGCGGATGGGGCCGGAAGCCCGGACCGCGGCCGTTCCAGACCTGCTCCGCTCCGCGGACCGCAAGGACCCCGCCGATCCCCGCGCCCGCGTGCAGGGGACGGTGGCAGAGGCCCTCTTCTCGCCGAGCCCCGGCAAGCGGGAGCCAAAGAGCATCCTGTCGGTCTCCCTCGACGGCGTGGACCGGGCCCTGCTCTTTGCCGCGGTGAGGGCCCTTCTGAAGAATGAGGACGGCCGCATCCGCGGTCTTGTCGCTCCGGTGTACAAACTGCTTTCCCCGGAGGATACCGCGGGCCTGCTCCCGGACATCGTGGCGGCGATCCGCAAGCCCGCTCCCAGCGGGGAGATGTTCGCCGACGGGATTCGGCTGGCCGGGCTGGACCTGCTGTCCCGCCTGCGCATCCGCGAGGGGATGGCGATGTGCGTGGAGCTGATGGAGCCCGACCGCTGGGGCCAAGTCGGCCGCGTCCCGCGGTGTCTTGCGGCCCTCGCCCGCTACGGCGGCAATGCCAAGACGCTCATCGCCCCGCTGCGGGAGGTGCGCCAGGCGATCGTCCGGAAGGACCAGAAGCAGGGGGAGAAGAACGAGCAGGTGATCGCGATCGACAAGCTCATCGCCCAGATCGAGGCGGACCGGAACCCGCCGCCGCTGCGGAGCCTGGATGAGTTCATCCGCGCCCCGGCCGCTCCTAAGTAAGCGTTCGCGGTGGCGGCCGTTGCCAGCAGCAGCGCCGCGGGAATGAGTGCGACGGTTCTCATCTCCGCCTCCCTACTTGGGCGCCGGCTCGTAGCGCATCAGCCAGACGCCCACCGGCCCGATGTTCCCTCCGGGGAAGAGCACCAGCACGTCCATCCCCGGGTCGTAGCCCAGGAACGTGCTCGGGCCCACGCCCTTGATGCCGGGGGGGAGCCCCGGGCCGGGCTTGGTCCAGCGGTTGCCGGCGGCCAGGTCGCAGGCGTAGAGCCCGTCGCCCCGGAGGCTCAAGATCCGGTCGTGCTTCGCGACGTAAACGCACTCGCGGTAGAAGCCCGCCGGCGGCTCGCCGGTCATCTCCAGCTTGGTCCAGTCCTTGGCGCCGCCCTTGAAGTCCCAGGCGTACATGGCCGGGTTGGCGTCCTTGCCTCCGCCGTCGCGGCTCAGGAGCACCAGCCGGTCGCGCTTGGAGTCGTAGACCACGCGGTCTCTCTCGCAGCTCGGCGCGGTAGCCTTGCCGCCGGTGAGGTTGGTCCACTTGCGCGCCTTCATGTCCAGTTGGAAGAGCCCGACCTCCTTGGTGGGGTGGTCGCCGGGGCTGAGGTAGTCGAAGACGCCGTGGGGCGTGGAGACGGCGAGCCCCGAGACCGCCCAACCGCCGATGAACGGCTGCTCGAAGACGTCGACGAAGTCCTTCTTCGCCGGGTCGTAGACGTAGGTCCAGCCGCGGGTGGGCACCTCGCTGATCGACTGGGTGAAGGCGAAGAGCTTGGCCGCCGGGTCGTAGGCGTAGCTGACCCGCCCGTGCTGCACCCAGGGCCGGCCCCGGAACGAGCGGCAGGCGATCAGGAAGCTGGACTCGTCGCCGTAGAAGCCGGAGTACGGCGCCGGCGGCAGCTCCGGCGGGAAGCCGATCGTCCAGTGCAGGGTCTTCAGCGAGAAGTGGCTCACGTCCGTCCCGCAGTAGCCGCAGTGCCCACCGCCCCAGTAGAGCACCTCGTGCCGGTCGGTGTCGATCGCCGCCGAGCCCCAGGTGCGGATCATCCCGTCCCGGAGCGGATTGACGGCGGCCCACTCGTTGGGCTTGAGCCCCTTGATGAACTTCTCACCGGCGGACTCGTCGAAGGGCTCCAGGCCCTGCGTGTACCACTCCGGGGGGAGGTACTTGCCGACGAGCTTCCCCGGGTCGGGAGTGCCCTCTCCGGCGGCGGCCAGGCTCGGCTTCCAGGCGTGGAACTGAACCTGCTTGGCCCACTGGCCATCCACGCGGTGCAGGACCACCCGGTCGCGCTCGGCGTCGTAAACCGCGCCCGTCCAGTCGGCCGCAGGGAACTTGCCGGCGACGCGCGTCCAGGTGGCCGCGGCGGCGTCCAGGATCCAGGTCTCCTCGCCGAAGGAGCCGCGGCTCCGGACCCACGAGGTAGGCCCCAGCGAGACCGTCGGAATGGCTCCGCCCATCATGAAGACGCCGTGCTTGCCGAGGAAGCACAGCGCCGGGGCGGAGCGCGGGAACGGGCGGACGTTGGTCTTGAGCTCCCGCCAGCGGCGCTTGGCGCAGTCGTAGACCCAGGTGTCGGACAGGTACCGGTCCTGGGCGTCGCCGCCGAAGACGGCGATGAGCCGGTTCTTCGAGTCGTAGGCCAGCGGGGCGTTGCAGCGCGCCGGGGGCTGCTCGGCCAGCGGCTGGTCGAGCTTCCGCCAGTCGAGGTCCTTGGCGCTGAAGAGCCACGTCCCCGGGTGATTCTCGGCGCAGCACGCCCCGCCGCCGAAGAGCACGACCTCGTCGTTGACCGGGTCGTACTCCAGCGCGCTCCAGAGCACGAGCGGCGGGCGGGCCTTGGGCTTGAACTCCTCCCACAGCCCGGTCTCCGGGTCGAGGAGCAGCGACTTGTCCCCGATGACGTAGAGCACCTTCTTCAGCGTCGGCACGTAGGCCGCCTGGTTGAAGTGCTGCACCGGCACGGGCTGGAGCAAACCGTCGGCCGTCTCGAGCTTCCCGCCGGTACCCCAGCGCATCCAGTAGGTCATCTTGGGGCGGGCCTTGAGCCAGTCCTCCTTGCCGCGGGGCACGAGCGGCTTCCACTCTCCGGCGGCCAGGTCGAGGAACCCGGCGTTCCAGTCCCGGGCGGCGGCCTTGCCGGGCCCGCCCCAGACGAGGAGCCGGCCGCCGGGCAGCAGCAGCGGCTTGCAGAAGGCGCGCGGGCCGACCTGCTCGGTGGGGGCCTCGAAGAGCTTGGTCCACTCGCCGGGCTCGCCCCCGGCGGCGCCGGTCGCGCAAACGGCCGCCGACAGCGCGGCGGCGAGGAGCGCTGTTCGCATGGGCATTCCTCCCGTCTCAGGGCACGGTGGTCTCGGCGGCCGCCGCCCAGTCGAACCGGATGACGGCGATCCGCCGGCTGCTGATGTCCGAAACGTAGAGCCTCCCGTCCGCCGCGGCGAAGTCGCAGGCCTCGGGGGCGGCGAAGGCGATCTCCGGGCCGGCGTAGTCGACGTTGTCGTAGCGGCCGATCCGCGCGATCCGGTTTCCGGCGGCGTCGATTATGTCCACGCCGAAGAGGAAGGTGTTGGGCACGTAGGTCCGGCCCCAGAGGTCGGTGTCCAGGTGCGAGGGCATCCAGCTGCACCCCGGGTCCGGCCGGGGCCCGTCCAGCGAGGCCGGTCACCATCAGGAGCGCGTCAAACACGACTTTGCTGTCAGCTGGAAATTCCATCCTACGAGCGGCGGAAGGGGGGGCGTGAAGGATCGCCAATTCTATCAAGATGCCGATGTCGCGTTCCGACGGAACAGTCGCGGTTATGCCCTGGCTCTGGTGCTTTGCGAACCAGGCGTTGATTTCGCCAACTTTGTCAGGGGGGGTGAAATTCACCAGAAAAGCGTTCGCCCACTGGGGTCTTCGGCTATTCTCGCCCCCCAGCAGGACGGACAGCCTGGCCAACTGACAAAGCCAGTCGTCGGCGGAAAACTTGGTGAGAATCGCGATCAGGGCGTCGAGAGTTGGCATCTCCCCGCAGAAATCCTCATAGGTTAGGACAACGCCAGCATCGTCTCTAGTGCGTATCGGCCCCATACCCGAGATTTGACCCGAGGATCGTGGACTTGGCAAGAGTTTCCTTGGCACACCCGTGCTCTCAACGGAACCCACGAGCGACCGAGAGTCCGAGGGCGTCTATGCATCTGCGTTCTCTCAGCGCGGGCGCGACCTGATTGCGGTAGCGTTGGCACCTATCAATCGTGACGCACCCTTGAATCTGAGCCTTAAGCCATTATTTCACTTTCACCCATTCTGGCGGTGTTCGCCAACGAAACCGTCGCGCGTCATGTCGGTCCGGTTCTTTAACACCTTGCTGAACAGCCACATACACCTAAGGAGACTCGCCCTGGGCGCGTCATGACGAATCAGATAGGTTCCGCCCAAAGAGAGAGGACCACGCCTATCTCGGCCGGTTTTGGGGGCGGGCGAGTCACGACGCGGGCGGCGCGGGTGGGCCCCTCGACGCCGCTCAGGGCAAGCTGGCTAGAAGCGCCGAAAGCCTTGTGCCGGTGCGGGATATCGAAGCACCCTGGCGGACCCGGGCTTGCCCTGCTCCTGCTGAAGATGGCTTCCCATGAGCGAGCGCGGGCGCAAGCGTGCCCTTCGACTTCGCTCCCTTCGGGCGCTCCGCTCAGGACGTTGGACTCGCTGACCTTCACGCTCAGGGAAAGCCTTGCCTGAAAAAAGGATGGCTTGCCATGAGCGAAGCGTGGGCGCAAGCCCACGCGAGTCGAATGGAGGCGGCGGGAATCGAACCCGCGTCCCGTGACGTTTCAGCGCCGGCCTCTACGTGCGTAGTCGCTGTTTTTTGTCCGCCTTGGCCCGACTTCGCCGAAGCTCCATCGGGCCTTGGCGGGCGTCTCGCCGCCCGGACTCGCATGCGACTCGATCCCGTTTGGCCAGCCCGCCCTTTTGTCCCGACTGAGTAACCGGGCGACTCTCAGACGGCCAAGGAGGTCTCCAAACGCAATACGTCGCGTTTGGGGCCTCAGCCCGCTTCTGCGTCCTGTCGGCCCCGCGGGCAGGACCGGCGGACGGGTCGCCTAATTAGGCGGCCAGTGCCAAGTTGCTGTTGGCATGTAAAGGTTTCCCAAGGTGTTTTACCAGGCCTCCTTGGAACCTGGGCACGCCACCGACGCCTCAACTCGTCCGGTCGAAGCCAGTTCGCCCCCGAAGAATCAAGGCATCAATGCACCTCTTATTATACTCGGACTTTTCCTGCCGGACCATGATTCGTTTGTGATCCGTGGGACTGTGGGACCATGAGACGGTGGGACCGTGAGACGGTGGGACCGTGGGGCGGTGGGACCGTGGGACGGTGAGACCGTGGGACCGTGAGGCGGTGGGACCGTGGGACCGTGGGGCCGTGGGACCGTGGGGCGGTCCGCGCGCGCAAAATCGCTTGCC
>Ga0315277_10011515_pt1 | contig 11132 bp, 11 predicted proteins | sample YL17G05_15_MG_FD_203695 | JGI IMG/M metagenome (GOLD analysis project Ga0315277, IMG submission 203695) | Sediment microbial communities from Yellowstone Lake, YNP, Wyoming, USA - YL17G05_15 | ecosystem: Environmental > Aquatic > Freshwater > Lake > Sediment | place: USA: Wyoming | collected... | reverse complement strand
CTTCCGCCGTCTCCAAAAATAGGAGAAATTTTGGACGTGCTTTTAAGCGAAGTAATTGAAGATCCGGCAAAAAATGAAAAAGAAACTTTGCTTAAACGCGCCGGCGAACTTAATGGAATGAACGGCGCCGAATTGCGCCGCCGCGCCAAAGAGCTGATTGAGGAAAAACGAGAAGAAGAAGATCGGGGAATGAAAAAAGAATTTAAAGTCTAAAAATGAAAATTTCCACTAATGCCTCCCTAAATTATTTTATTAACGCTAACGGCGAAATTCTTTTGCAGAAAAAAGCCCGCGGCTTAGGCGTTGGCAAATGGAACGGTGTCGGCGGCAAAGCCGAGCCGGGTGAAAATATTTTAGTTGCGGCCAAAAGAGAAGTTTGGGAAGAAGCCGTGGTAAAAGCAGAAAATTTGGAAAAAATCGGCTATCTGGAATATATTTGGCCGCCGGAGCATGAACAGAAAAATTGGGCGGTTCATGTTTTTTTAATCAGAGAATGGGCGGGCGAACCAAAAGATGGCGGTGAGGGAGAATTGAAATGGTTCAAAAAAGAGCAATTTCCAATCGCTGAAATGTGGGATGATGATCAATATTGGTTAAGCGACGCTTTATCCGGAAAATTGCCAAAAATGCGGTTTTATCTTGATGAATTTGGAGATACGTTAAGATTTGAGAATATTTAATTTTTCAATAATAGAGGTGGCTTGAAATAGAGCCGTTTTTTTATTGCCATAACCTTGACTTTAAGCTATTTTTAGCGTAAGATTTTAGATGTAATAAAGTAAAAATGGGGTCTGTCGCCGAATGCTCTTTGAGCATAAATTTTTCAGATTTTGAGGAAATTTTTTTAAAAATATTGAAGGTGATATGGTTATATCAGCTGAAATATTTTTAAAAAAATTTACCAAAATATGAAGATTTAGGCCAAAACGGCATTCGGCGACAGTCCCCAACAAGCTAAAAACCTATGCAAATTCAAATCAAGGCCACTAAAATTGAACTTACGGACGCTATTAAAGATTATGTTCAAAAAAAGGTGGATATGTTGGAGAAATTTTTGGGCGACACTCAGGTAATTAATTGTCATTTTGAAGTCGGTTTGGCTATTGGCGGCCAGCATTCGGGCGAGATTTATCGCGCGGAAATAAATTTAGACGTGCCGGGAAAGCTTTTGCGCGTGGAAAAAACCGAAAAAAATTTATATAAAGCGATTGATAAGGTTAAAGACCACGCGGAGAGAGAGATTGTTAAGTTTAAGAAGAAGTCGAGAGAAGTTTAAAATTTTTAGAATTATGAATAAAGAATGATTTTGAAATTTGTAATTCAGTATTTATAATTCAGTCTTCATAAAATGTCTTTTTTAACCAAGATTTTTGGCGATCCGAACGAAAAGGTGATCAGGGATTTGGAGCCGATTGTCGAGCAAATAAATAAATTAGAAGAAAAATATGCCAAAATGCCGGACGAAGAGCTTGTCGGGCAAACTTTGGTATTGAAAGAGAGAATCGGCGAAGTAAAGGAAATCAACGATGAAGTAAAAATGAAATTAGATGAAATTCTGCCCGACGCTTTTGCCGTCATCCGCGAAGCGGCCCGCCGTAAAATCGGCCAGCGCCATTTTGACGTCCAATTAATTGGTGGCATTGTTCTGCATCGCGGACAGATCGCGGAAATGAAAACCGGCGAAGGTAAAACTTTAGTGGCGACATTGCCTCTGTATCTTAACGCGCTTACTGGTCTTGGCGTTCAGCTCGTTACTGTTAATGATTATTTGTCCCGTGTCGGCGCCGGTTGGATGGCTCCGATTTTTAATTTTCTCGGTCTTTCCGTCGGCGTTATCGTAAATCAAGCTTCGTTTATTTACGACTCCGCCTATATTAATGAGGAAGAAAAATATGACGAGCGCTTAGCGCACTTCCGCAAATCCGAAAGAAAAGAAGCTTGTGCCTGCGATGTCGTTTACGGTACAAATAATGAATTTGGTTTTGATTATCTGCGCGATAATATGGTGCCGGAAATGGCGGTTAAAGTTCAGCGCGGTTTGAATTTTGCCATTGTCGATGAAATCGATTCCATTTTAATCGATGAAGCCCGCACGCCGCTGATTATTTCCGCGCCGGCCGAAGAATCAACCGATAAATACTATAAGTTCGCCGATTTAGTGCGCCGCTTGAAGGAAAATGAAGATTATAATGTTGATGAAAAAATGCGCGCTGTCACTTTGTCTGAAGCCGGTATTGAAAAAATGGAAAGTTATCTGGGTATCGGCAATATTTATGTGGAAAAGGGAATCGGCGAAGTTCATCATATTGAACAAGCTTTAAAGGCTGAGGTGCTTTTTAAGGAAGGCAAAGATTATGTCGTCAAAGACGGCGAAGTTTTGATCGTTGACGAATTTACCGGCCGATTAATGCCGGGTCGCCGCTATAGCGAAGGTTTGCATCAGGCGATTGAAGCCAAAGAAGGAGTGGAGATTCAGCGCGAATCCCAAACTTTGGCCACGATTACTTTTCAAAATTATTTTAGAATGTATAAAAAACTTGGCGGTATGACCGGTACGGCTGTTACCGAAGCGGAAGAATTTGCCAAGATTTACAAGTTGGAAGTGGTGATTGTTCCGACAAACAAGCCGATGCAGAGAAAAGATTTGAACGATTTGGTTTATCGTACGGAAATGGGAAAATATCAGGCGGTAATCAGGGATATCAAGGAAAAACATAAGGCGGGCCAGCCGGTTTTGGTGGGCACAATTTCTATCCAAAAAAATGAAATCTTATCCGAGCTGATGATCCGCGAAGGCCTGGATCCGCAATTTTTGAATGCCAAAAATCACGAAAAAGAAGCGCGCGTTATTTCTCAGGCCGGGCGCCTTGGCGCGATTACTGTCGCCACCAACATGGCTGGCCGCGGCGTTGATATTATCTTGGGCGGACAGATGGATAAGGATATGACAAGCGAACAGATGTCTGCTTGGAAAGAGGAAAGTGAAAAAGTTAAAGCTTTGGGCGGTTTATATGTTATCGGCACCGAGCGCCACGAAGCGCGCCGCATTGATAATCAGCTGCGCGGCCGCGCCGGACGCCAGGGCGATCCGGGCATGTCCCGCTTTTACCTTTCCTGCGAAGACGATTTAATGCGCATTTTTGGCGGCGACCGGATGAAAAAATTAATGGCAACTTTGCGCCTGCCGGAAGATATGCCGATTGAAAATAAAATGATTACCGGCTCGATTGAAACGGCGCAGAAAAAAGTGGAAGCCAATAATTTTGATATGCGCAAACATTTGGTGGAATACGACGATGTTATTAACAAGCATCGCGAGACGACTTATCGTAAGCGCAATGAAATTTTAGCGGCCTCGGAAAAAACTCCGGAAAAGTTATCCGAGAAGATTTTGGAAATGGTGGAAAATGAACTGGAACAGGTGGTGTATTTTCATACGGCCGCTGATGATGTCAAGGATTGGAACATTGAAGAAATTTATGAAGTGGTGAATACTGTTTTTCCGGTAGAAAGCCAATTGCGCGCTGATTTAACCGGCCTGGCCGAGGAAACAAAAAAATTAGAAAAGGCGATAGTGCGCACCAAGATTATTGAACATTTGGTCGGTTTGGCCGGTTTGCGCTACGCGAATATCGCTGATAAATATAAAGAGGCGGGCTTGAATTGGACCGATATTGAGAAGAATGTTTTGCTTCGTTCTATCGACACTCTTTGGATCGATCATTTGGATTCTATGGATTATATGCGCCGGGGCATCGGTTTGCGCGGCTATGGCCAGCACGATCCGCTGGTGGAATATAAAAAAGAAGCTTACCGGATGTTCTCCGAGCTGAATAATTTAATTCAAAAAGAAGTGACCTACGGAATTTATAAATTTGGCGGCATGCAAGATTTTAATTTTGGCGGTTTTTCCGCTCCGAATCTTTTGCAGCGCGCGCGGACTTTTACCGCTCCTTCCAAAACTGCCGAATCTTCAACCGAAGGCCGGGGATCTTTTGATAATGTCAAACAAAAAGCGCTTAACGCCGAAGGCGAAAAAGTCGGGCGCAACGATTTATGTCCATGCGGGTCTGGTAAAAAATATAAGCGTTGCTGTGGCGCTTGAAATTCCGTCGCTCGCCCCAAATGAAAGTAAACTTTCGCTTGAGGGCTCGCTAGGAATTATAAAAAGTGTTGCGGGAAATAACATGGATAATAATGACTTATTCCAAAGAGTTAGAGAGATGAATCTGCCAATTGGTAAATACGCTTTGTTTGGCAGCGCACCGTTGGGGATTAGAGGATTAAAAGATTGTCACGACATTGATATTGTTATTACAGAAGATTTGTGGAACGAGCATAAGAGCAAGCATTGGGAAATAAAAGTAATGCCTCACGGCAGTCAATATCTCCGGAACGATGAAATCGAATTATGGAAAGACTGGAAACCAGGGCGGTGGAATATTGAAAAATTGATTGAAGAATCGGAAATTATAGAAGGACTTCCGTTTGTAAAACTAGAGCGAGTTCTTGAATGGAAAAAATTAAGCAGCAGAGAAAAAGACTTGAAAGACATAGAAATAATAGAAGAATTTTTGCGGTTTAAGAAATAAATTTAAAAAATGTTGCGGAAAATAATATGAAAAAAATTAAGCCGTTTTCCGAAAATATAATTTTTTACGATTCCGAGTTTTCCTCTTTTGATTCCAAAAACGGGGAGCTTTTGTCGATCGGAATGGTGAAAATGAACGGCGAAGAATTGTATTTGGAATTGAAAAGCACATCTGAGCCGATCGATTGGGTAAAAGAAAATGTTATTCCGTTTTTGACGGGCAAAAAAATCAGTCCGGCCGCCGCTTTGAAAAAAATAAAAAAATTTGCCGGCTCTAAGACGCCATTTTTGCTTTCTTACATTGACAATTACGACGCGGTTTATTTAAAAAATATCATGGGGCCGGGAAAAAATAATATTTTCCATTGGATTACAATTGATATTTCCTCGATGTTTTTTGCGCTGGGCTTAAATCCGGAAGATTTCGGCGACGGCGATAAAAGCGGGCTGTTTAAAAAATTGGGCATTGATTGGAAAAAATATCGCGAACATCACGCCCTGGATGACGCCAAGCTTTTGCGGGAGTTCTATATAAAATTTTTCAACATTAAGTAATTTAACTGCTTAAACAAAAGGTTTAAGCAGTTTTTTGTATAGAGTGTGTTGGGCTTCAGACTTGATTTTAGGGTCGTAAAATGATAAAGTTAAGCAATAATTCAGGTAATATTTGTTAAAGCTATATGCAAATTTTAACTATATCCTTGCTGGTTTTGATTATTTTTGGCCTAGGAGCGGTTGTTTATTTTTTGTTCAATAAAAAAGGCTCCATAGGCGATGAAAAAATTGCGGTGTTGATGGAACGCTTGGCTAATTTAGGGGCGCAAAACGAGGAAATGCGCAAGGCTTTGGATTCTAAACTTTCCGAGGCTTACAAAACCACCCAGGATCAATTCGGTAAAACTGCCGGCTTAATGCAGAACGTGACCGGGCAAGCCAATAAGATGATGATGGAAATGCATGCTCAATCGCAGAAAGTTATAACCGAGGTTTCGGAAAAATTGGCCAAACTGGATGAAACCAATAAGCAGGTGATAAATTTTTCCGGCCAATTGCAGAACTTGCAGGATATTTTAAAAAATCCGAAACAACGCGGAATTTTGGGCGAATATTTTTTGGAAGAAACTTTAAAAAATGTTTTGCCGCCCGGCGCTTATGAGATGCAATATAAATTGGGCAAGGATAAGTCGGGCCTAGCCGATTTAATTGTTGATGCCGTGGTGTTTGTGAAAGATAAAATCATTCCGATCGATGCCAAATTTTCTTTGGAAAACTATCAAAAGATTTTGGATACCACCGATTCGGTTGAGCGGGAAAATCTGGAAAAGATTTTCCGGCAGGATTTGAAAAATCGCATTGATGAAACTTCCAAATATATCAAGCCGGAAATGGGCACGATGGATTTTGCCTTTATGTTTATTCCTTCCGAGGCGATTTATTACGATTTATTGATCAATAAAGTCGGCGCGGTAAAAATTAACACCCGGGATCTGATTGAATATGCTTTCCGCGATAAAAAAGTTATTATTGTTTCGCCGACTTCGTTTTTGGCCTATCTGCAAACGGTTTTGCAAGGCTTAAAAGCGATGAAAATTGAAGAGACAGCCAAAGAAATTCAGGCGAACGTGGAAAAATTGGGCCGGCATCTGAATTCTTATGACGAATATTTTAATAAGTTGGGCAATTCTTTATCAACCACAGTCAGTCATTATAATTCGGCGTATAAAGAGTTTAAAAAAGTTGATAAGGATGTGATAAAAATTACCGGCGAAGAATCAAAAATTGAAGTCCTGGAATTGGAAAGACCGAAAGGGGAGGAGAATTAGTATTTCGTATTTGGTATTTGGTATTTCGTATTTCGTATATTTTTTGTCATTGCGAGAAGTTCCGCCTCGGAACGACGAAGCAATCCTGCGCCTCGCGACCGGAGACTGATTTCAATCGCCAGGGGCGAGATTGCTTCGCGCGGTGCTCGCAATGACAAAAAAAGGGAAAATAAAAACAGCTCCCGGTAATGAGAGCTGCTATGGTTGTCATGATTGTTTTGGCGGCCTAGAATAGACCGTAAGTTCCGAAGATCAGAACAAGACAGAGGATTCCGGAGAAAGCACCGGCTAATGCAACCTTGGCAAGGTGTAACATATAAAACTCCTTTTTTGTTGAAATGGAATGAACGGGTTTGATTATATAATATATAATAGCATAATTTATTGATTTTGTCAATGGTAAAACAAGAAAATATCATAAAACCCTTGATTTTTTTGGATATCTTTGATTATCCGCCGACCGCCATAGAAATTTGGCGGTTTTTGGGTGTGCGGGCGGAATTAGGAGAAGTTATAAATATTTTGCCTACCCTTTGTCATTCCCGCGAAAGCGGGAATCCAGCTTTAACACATATAATCCTGGGTCCCGCCGGAGTTTATCCTCGTGAAAACGGGGACGGGGATGACGCGAAGAATAGTTTTTATTTTTTGCCCGGCCGGAACGAATTGGTTAAAAAGCGGCGGGAATTTTTTCAGCTCTCGGAAAAGAAATTCAGAATTGCCAAGCGTGCTGCCTGGCTCTTGCATTTTATTCCGGGCATTAAAATGGTCGCGCTCTGTAATAATTTTTATTATCATCCGGAATCGGATGTTGATTTTTTTATTATTACCGGCGCCAAGCGGCTTTGGCTAACGCGTTTTTTCGCCACTTTGCTTTTGGATTTTTTTAATTTGCGCGCGCGCGGAAAAAAAACCACGGATAAAATTTGCTTGAGTTTTTATCTTTCCGAGGCTAATTTGGATTTAGAAAATATCGCTTTAAAACCGGATGATCCGTATTTTTATTATTGGCTGGCGTTTTTAGAGCCGATCTATGGGCAGGAATGCTATAGTAAATTTTGGCAGGCGAACTCTTGGCTAAAAAATATTTTTCCAAATTCTTTATCCAAGGAGCCGGTGGCGCGGCGCCGGATTGAAAATAATTTTTTATCTTTGGCCGTAAAAATGGTTAAGAGTATTTGGTTTTATGGCGCGCTTGGAGATGTTTTAGAAAAAATAGTTAAAAAAATTCAGTGGCAAAAAATTTCTTCGCACGTCAAAGAAATGGCGGCGGCAGGCGATACCCGGGTGATGCTTGATGAAACGATGCTAAAATTTCACGAGAATGACCGGCGGGAAGAGTTTAGAAGAAATTACGAATTACGAATTAAGAATTACAAATTATAAATAATATAAAAATGTCAGAAACAAACCCACCCCGTCCGCGCGGCGCGGCCACCCCTCCCAAGAGGGGAATATCCCATATTCCATATTCCAAAATTTTAGAATACGGAATATATGCGCTGGTTTTTTTGTTGCCTTGGCAGACGAAATTGATTTTGCGGCCGGGCACCTTGAATCGCGGCGTTTGGGATTACGGAACAATTTCTTTATACGGTACGGATATATTGTTGATCGCTTTATTGATTTTGTTTTTTTTCTTGTTGTTGCGAGCGGAAGCCCCCGGTCGGAATGAGACGGCAAAGATAATAAACCAAACTCATGTCCCTTTTTGGAAAAAAGATGTGGTTTGGATAATTTTGTCCGGTTTGGATTTAGTTGTTTTTATTTCCATCTTTTTTGCGCCGGATAAAATTTTAGCGATTTATCGTTATGCTTTACTTTTGTTGGGGCTGGGTTTGTTCTGGCTGATTGTTAAAGCCGAATATAGCAAAAAAAAACTGGCCATCGCTTTTTTTTCCGGCCTGGTGATTCAGGGCGTTTTGGCGATTCAACAATTTTTAACGCAAAGCGCCCCGGCTTTTAAATGGCTGGGGATGGCAGCGCATTCTCCGGCTGATTTTGGGGTTTCGGTCGTGGAAACTGCCGGGGCGGATGGAATTCCCGAGCGCTGGCTGCGCGCTTATGGTTCGCTTGATCATCCGAACATTTTGGGCGGTCTTTTAGCCATCGGCCTGATAATCCTCGCCCTGATAATTATTAAACACCAGCGCCTCGATAACAAAAAAACGGATTGGAAATTCATTATTTGTTGTTTATCATTTATTATTATCGGTGTCGGCTTGATTTTTTCTTTTTCCCGTTCCGCCTTAGCCGTTTTTGCCGCCGGCCTGATAATATTTTTTGTTTTTTATTTGGTTAAGAAAGATCGGCCGGCAGTTAAAAAATTAAGCGGCACCATAATTTTATTTGCCATTCTAGCCGGTCTTATTTTTTTAAATTATCAAAGCTTATTTATCACCCGCGCTCAAGGTACGGCCCGGCTGGAAACAAAATCTTTTTCGGAAAGAAAGATGTATTTGGACGATTCGCTGGCGCTGCTTAAAAAAAATTGGCTTTTTGGCGTTGGCCTTGGCAATTATACCAAAGCGTTGTCGGAGAATGATTTGCACCGGCCCTGGTATTATTTGCAGCCCGTGCACAATACTTTTTTGCTTGTCTGGACGGAAACCGGAATTTTCGGCTTGTTATTTTTTCTTGGCTTCCTGGGGTATCTGACTTTTCAGGCAATCCGTAAAAAAAATATTTTAAGCTTGTCTGTTTTGGCCGGGTTGGCTATAATAATGTCGCTTGATCATTATCCTTGGTCGCTTCATTTCGGAGTTTTGTTTTTTTGGCTTGCGGCCGGGGCCGTTTATAAAAATAATAATTTATCATAAGATTTAATTTTAATTTTTTTCCAAATGTTTAAAGTAACAAAATTATCCAACGGTTTGAAATTGATAACCGCGCCAATCGCCGGCACTAAAACTGTCACCGCCTTATTAATGTACGGCACCGGTTCAAAATATGAAAACCCATCTATTAATGGCCTTTCTCATTTTTTGGAGCACATGTTTTTTAAGGGCACGAAAAATCGTCCGAACGCCCAGAAGCTTTCCAGCGAGCTTGACTCTTTAGGCAGCGAATATAACGCCTTTACCGCTAAGGAATATAGCGGTTATTGGATAAAAGTGGATAGTTCTAAAATCGCCCCGGCTTTGGATATTTTGTCCGATATGCTTTTAAATTCCAAGTTTTCTTCCGCTGAAATTGAAAAAGAAAAGGGCGTTATCGTTGAGGAAATAAATATGTATCATGAAAATCCAATGATGTATATTGAGGATGTTTTTGAAACTTGCCTTTACGGCGATACGCCGGCCGGCCGGGAAATTGCCGGACCGAAGTCTAATATCAAATCTTTTAAGCGCCAAGTTTTTGTGGATTATTTTAATTCGCAATATGGCGCCAACTCGGCTGTCTTATGTTTGGCCGGCGATATTGATGAAAAAACAACCCTGCTCGCGGAAAAATATTTTGGGAAAATGCCCAAAACGAGTTTTAAGGAAAAATTGCGGACAGCTGATGCCCAGCAAGAGCCTAAAACGAGAATTCATTTTAAAGAAGGCAAACAAGCAATCATTTCTTTGGGCGTGCGCGCTTATAACGCTTATCATAAGGATAAGACAGTTTTGAAAATATTAGCAGTGATTTTGGGCGGTTCAATGAGTTCCAGGATGTTTACGGAAGTCCGGGAAAAAAGAGGCTTGGCTTATTCTGTCCGCACTTCCGCCGAATTTTATACGGACACCGGCTATTTGACGACGCAAGCGGGCATCCCGGTTGGCAAACAAGCTGAAGCGATCAAAGTTATTCTGCAGGAATATGAAAAAATAAGTAAATATTTGGTTTCCAAGGAGGAATTGAAGCGCGCCAAAGATTTGATCAAGGGCCGGACAATTATCAGTTTTGAGGCCTCGGACAACATAGCCGATTGGTATGCTAAGCAGGCAGCATTGCGCGAAGACATACTTAGCCCGGAAGAGCTTTTCGTTAAATTGGACAAAGTAAGCGCTGAAGATATAAAGAGAGTGGCCAAGGATATTTTTAAAAATGAAAAATTAAATTTGGCTGTCATCGGCCCGTTTAAAGAGAATAAAGAGTTTGTAAAAGCGGTTAAGCTTGGAAAATAAATCTGAAAATTTAAACGGACAACAGTTCCTATAAATTAAACTTGCATTTTCTAAGAGTTCTTGTTATATTGTTAATTGTTAGCGAGCTTTATGGGGGCTTTTTTTATAGGAGAAAACAGAATTATTGCGGGCATATAGCTCATCCGCCAGCCGGCGGAGGTCACTTGCTTGCCGGCAGGCAGGGAGCGCGTTACATTAAAATTATAATCATTATTTAAGGTCTAAAGATTTTGGGCATATAGCTCAGTTGGTCAGAGCGCGTCACTGATAATGACGAGGTCCTTGGTTCAACTCCAAGTATGCCCACAAAAGTATAGCGGGGTAGAGCAGCTGGCAGCTCGCCAGGCCCATAACCTGGAGGTCGCCGGTTCAAATCCGGCCCCCGCAACAAGAATGATTGATAGGTATTCAAGTTTTACGTTGTGGTAGCGGTCGCCGGTTTGCCGACATAAAGTCGGCATCCCGAGTTTACCTCGGGACAAATCCGGCCCCCGCAACAAGAATGATTGATAGGTATTCAAGTTTTACGTTGTGGTAGCGGTCGCCGGTTTGCCGACATAAAGTCGGCATCCCGAGTTTACCTCGGGACAAATCCGGCCCCCGCAA
>Ga0315277_10011514_pt1 | contig 11132 bp, 6 predicted proteins | sample YL17G05_15_MG_FD_203695 | JGI IMG/M metagenome (GOLD analysis project Ga0315277, IMG submission 203695) | Sediment microbial communities from Yellowstone Lake, YNP, Wyoming, USA - YL17G05_15 | ecosystem: Environmental > Aquatic > Freshwater > Lake > Sediment | place: USA: Wyoming | collected... | reverse complement strand
CCGGCAGAAAAGGTTACGCCCGGAATGGAGCTTATCGATGGAGTGATAAAGCTTGAAGGCGGCATGATTCTCATTCACGACCTGGACAAGTTTCTATCCCTTGATGAAGAAGCAATGCTGGACAAGGCAGTGAAAAAGGGGAAAAAGAGGGAAGAATGACTGAAAGCATTTCCAATATTTCTCTTTCCCGGCTCAGTGAGCTGATCTCTTCTCATATGGGCTTACATTTACCCACAGATCGCTGGCCTGACATCCAAAGGGGCATTCGATCCGCCGCCAGAGAGTTTGGTTTTAATGATGCCGAGTCGTGCATCCAGTGGCTGTTCTCCTCACCGCTGAACAGGAACCAGATTGAGATTCTGGCCAGCCACATCACTGTCGGGGAAACCTATTTTTTCAGGGAGAAGCAGTTATTTGATATTCTCGGAGAGCACATTCTTCCGGAATTGATTCATCTCCGCAGGGAACCCGATCGTCTCCTTAGAATATGGAGCGCAGGCTGCGCCACGGGCGAGGAGCCTTATTCAATTGCGATACTTCTCAGTAACATGATTCCCGATATAAAGGACTGGAACGTGACGATCCTGGCCACAGACATTAACCCTCGTTTTCTGGAAAAGGCCTCGACGGGCCTTTACAAAGAGTGGTCGTTTCGAAAAACCCCTCCGGAGTTAAAAGAAAAATATTTCACGAAAGCAAAAGAAAATTGCTTTAAAATTCATCCTCAGATTATGAAGATGGTAAAGTTCGCTTATCTCAATTTAGCGGAAGACACATATCCATCGCTCTTAAATGATACCAATGCAATGGATCTGATATTTTGTAAAAACGTGCTCATGTATTTTAATCCGGAGCATCAAAAAAAAGTCATTCAAAAACTATACCGGGCTCTGGTGGATGGCAGCTGGCTGGTGGTCGGGCCCAGCGAGACCTCACAAATTCTCTTTTCGAAGTTTGTGAGTGTAAATTTTCCAGAAACCATCCTCTATCGAAAAGATGTGCATAAAAAATATCGACCTCAGATTCACCTGGCAGAAGATTTTGAGCCATACTTTACAATCGCCGAGCCTCCGCCTGATCTCAGTTCCAAAATTGAGCCTCTCCTTTCTTTGCCTGTCCAATTCGATCTTGATCAACATCTTGTGCTAGGTCCGGAGTTACAAAAGCTGGAGCCGCCGCTAATCCCGGAACCTCGACCTGCTCCCTTTGAAGAAGCCTGGGCCTTATACGAACAAGGTAACTACCCCGAGGCAGAGGAAAAGTTAATCAAGCTGGCTCAGGATGACTATAAAGCGATCGCTTTATTAGCAAGAGTTTACGCTAACATGGGCAAGCTGACTGAGGCATTCGAGTGGTGCGAAAAAGCGGTTATTGCCGATAAAATGAATCCCGGCTCCCACTATCTCCGGGCTACGATCCTTCAGGAGCTGGGGCAGGTCAATGAAGCCATAGCCTCGTTAAAGCGGGCGCTCTATCTCGATCCGGACTTTGTCCTGGCTCATTTCGCGCTGGGGAATATCGCCTCTCGGCAAGGAAAACTCAGGGAATCGGAAAGGCATTTCAGGAACGCCCACGTTCTCTTGCAGAGACATGGTCAAGCTGAGGTTTTGCCCGAAGCAGACGGCGTTACTGTTGGACGGCTCTCAGAAATCGTATCACTTATGATCGAAAGGCACGCCTGCGTATGATTAAAAATAGAAGAGGGTCGGACCACCCCGTTGGCCCGAGCTTTGTGCCGGGTCCCAATGAAAGTAAGAAGATCCTCAAAGCCAGGGCAAAAATTCTGGCACAGGAGCCTGAGCAGGAAAAAAAGGCTGAAGAATATCTCGAGGTGGTCGAGTTTCTCCTGGCTTACGAGACCTATGCCATCGAGACAGCTTACATCCGGGAAATCTATCCGCTCAAAGAACTCACCCCGCTGCCGTGTGCGCCGCCGTTTGTTCTCGGAATAATCAACGTGCGGGGGCAGATTCTCTCGGTCATTGACCTCAAGAAGTTTTTTGGTCTGCCGGAAAAGGGGCTGTCCGACCTCAACAAGGTCATCATCCTGCACAGGGATGAAATGGAGTTTGGCATTCTGGCGGATAAAATACTCGGTGTTCGGTACATTCCTATAAGTGAGATTCAACCATCGCTTCCGACACTTAGCGAGATCCAGGCGGAATATCTGAAAGGGGTGACAAAAGAAAGGGTGGTAGTACTCGAAACCGCCAGGATTCTGTCTGATAAAAAGATTATCGTGCATGAAGAGGTAGAGACATAGACCAGGCGGAAACAATGAAAGGTATATAAGATGTTAATATAATTTTAATGAATGAATAAATAGATAGTTTGACAAACCAGTAATTTATATTACATTAGAACCAAACCAGAAAAAGGAGGAAATTTAAAATGACTATGTCAATAGGTAAAAAAATCAGTGGAGGTTATGTTCTGGCGTTGTTGATTTGTGTCATCGTAGGTATGGTTGGATACAGGAAGATTACGTCATTAATAGAGACTAACGGTTGGGTGGTACACGCTAATATGGTTCTTACAGGGATCGAAGAGTTTCTTTCAGATTTGCGGGATGCCGAGGATGGGCAACGAGGCTACATCATAACCGGAGACGAATCTTATTTAGATGTATATTCATCTGCATTATTGGCAATTAAGAAAGATCTTCCGTATCTTCGGGAATTGATTGTAGATCCTGTACAGCAGCGAAGGCTCGAAGCACTTGGTCCTTTAGTTGACCAAAGGCTGGTCAGACTCAAAGAAGGCATAGATTTACGCAGAGAAGAAGGATTAGAGGCTGCTATAACTTTTGTCAAGTCAGATAAGGGTAGGGAAATAATGAATGAAATCAGGAAGTTGTCTCAAGAGATGACAGATACGGAGCAAATTCTGCTAAAACAATGGACAGAGGAGGCTCAAGCAAGCGCCCAAAACACAAAAGAGACCATCGTCTATAGCATCATCTGCGCCATTTTGATTCTGAGCCTGGCCGGCTTTTTTATCACCCGAGGCATAACCAAACCTCTGGAGCAAATTGTTTTAATCTCTAACAGGATTGCTTATGGGGATCTGAGTATTGATGTTGCTATTGATGGCAGAAAAGATGAAATAGGTGTCCTGAAGGAATCATTTGCACAGATGCTTCAGTCTCTAAGAAAAACAGCCGAGGTGGCCAAACAGATCTCTGAAGGTAATTTGAGAGTAGAATATAAAACAAGCTCAGATAGAGATATGCTTGGGACTGCTTTGGTTACTATGTTAGATAGTCTTCAAGAGCAGACCCGCAAGATCATGGAAGGAGTCAGCACCCTGTCTTCCTCTGCCACTGAGATTTCGGCCACGGTATCGCAACTGGCTTCCAGTACGGCTGAAACTGCAACTTCTGTGAGTGAGACTTCAACAACAGTGGAAGAGGTTAAACAGACAAGCCAGATGACCAGTAAAAAGGCCAGGAATGTATCTGATACAGCCCAGCAAACAGAGAAAATATCGAAGGACGGCAAAAAAGCCACTGAGGATACCATCGAGGGCATGAATGAAATCCGGGAAAAAATGGCGTCTATAGGCGAAAGCATTATGAGACTCAGTGAGCAGAGCCAGGCTATAGGAGAGATCATTGAGAATGTCAATGACCTGGCCGAGCAGTCGAACCTGCTGGCGGTCAACGCGGCCATTGAAGCGGCAAAAGCTGGCGAGCAGGGTAAAGGTTTTGCGGTAGTGGCCCAGGAAATCAAGAATCTGGCAGAGCAATCGAAGAAGGCCACGATCCAGGTGCAGAGAATTTTAGGCGATATTCAAAAAGCGACCGGGATTGCAGTAATGGCTGCGGAACAGGGCGCCAAAGCAGTGGAGAGGGGAGTGAAACAATCCGCTCAGGCCGGTGAGTCTATTCTGGCGATTTCGAACAGTGTAGCCGAAGCAGCCCAGGCGGCCATGCAGATAGCGGCGGCGAGCCAGCAGCAGATGGTTGGAGTAGATCAGGTTGCCACAGCCATGGAGAACATAAAACAGGCCAGCAGCCAGAATTCTGCCAGCGTGAAACAGTTGGAAACCACAGCGCTGACAATCGCTGAGCTGGGGCAGGAACTGAAACAGTTAACGGAGCGCTATAAAATATAAGCAGTTGCGGATAAGAGGATTTGGCCTGGATTATTCATAAAATTTACATGAAAACCCCATCTTGAGAGGAGTGCCCGCTGCAAGGGGCGAGGCATGCCTCGCCCGCCTCGGCTTGATTTTCATGCTTTGTTGTGTCTGTAAAGCGGACGTATGAGTTTGTGAATAATCCGGGTTATAAGGAGTCAAAATGGGAAAAAAAGAAGATGAATTTCTGGAAAGACTCATGGCTGCGTTCAAAATTGAGGCGAAAGAGCACCTCCAGACTATTTCTTCCGGATTACTGGAGTTGGAGAAAACGCCGCAGGTGGAAAAGAGAATAACCATCATCGAGACCATTTTTCGGGAAACGCACAGTTTGAAAGGCGCTGCCCGCTCAGTCAACATGACCGAGATCGAAGCCGTCTGCCGGTCTTTGGAAAGCATTTTCTCCGCCTGGAAACACCGGGATATAAGTCTTCCGCCTGATCAATTTGATATATTTTACCAGGCATTAGACACTTTAAACAAACTGCTCTCTTCTCCTGAAGAGGAACGGCCCGGGATTCCAGAACTTTTACAGCAGCTTGCCAGTCTCGAGGCCGGCAAGTTTGTAAAGACGCCTGACAGTAAAGCATTGCCGACAAAGGATGAAGCGCCTCCTCAGGAAGAAAGCTATCAGCCCTCCACTCCGAGGCCCGGAAGGCCGGAAAAGAAAAAACCGGAGAGGACAAAAGAAAAGGAGAAGCCGTCTCCTGTTGAGACTGCGCCAGGGACTCATGGCCCTGCTCCTCAGGGCTATCTTTCCACAAAAGATAAACCCGCATCCACCGAAACAGTAAGAATCTCCGCAACCAAATTAGATTCGCTTTTGCGCCAGATAGAGGAAATGCCCGCTGTCAAACTGACCGCTGGACAGCGCCTTTTCGAAATACGGGATGTTTTAGCCATGCTTGATTTATGGAAGAAGGAATGGGCGAAAGTTTACCCGAACGTACAAATAATCCGGAAATTACTCGACAAGGAGCCTGGAAAGCATGAGCAAGTTCATACTAATCCCCAGTTTGCCACGCTGTTGAAATTTCTTGATTGGAACCTTTCCTATATCAAGCCATTTGAGCATAAACTTATGCTGCTTGAAGGATCGGCGGAGAAGGATTATCGATTCCTGAGTCAAATGGTGGACAATCTCCTCGAAGACGTGCAAAAAGTACTTATGCTTCCCTTCTCCTCGCTTCTGGAAATTTTCCCCAAACTGGTTCGCGACCTTTCCCGGGATCAAAGCAAGGAAGTAAAACTGGAGATCAAAGGTGGCGAGGTTAAAGTTGACCGTCGGATAATGGAGGAGCTGAAAGGCCCCCTTATCCATCTGGTGAGAAACTGTATTGATCATGGCATCGGGAAGCCTGAAGAGCGGGCGCGAAAAAAAATTCCACCCTGTGGCACGGTTACTATTGCCATTTCTCAGGCAGACAGTAACCGGATCGAGATTCTCATTTCCGATGATGGCCGGGGAATTGACCTGGCAGCCGTAAAGAAAGCGGCTGTGCATTGCGGCGTCATATCGGAAAAAGAAGCAAATCAGCTAGATAACCAGGGGGCGCTATTGCTCATTTTCGAGTCCGGCGTTTCCACCAGTCCCATCATTACCGATATCTCCGGCAGAGGGCTCGGTCTGGCCATTGTACGGGAAAAAATTGAAAAACTCGGCGGGCTGATATCCGTGGAAACTACTCCCGGCACAGGCACCTCATTCAGGCTGCTTCTTCCAATAACATTATCTACGTTCAGGGGTGTTCTGGTACAGACAAATGAACAATTATTTGTTGTTCCCACAGCGAATGTGGAACGATCCGTGAGAATCAAAAAGGAGGAGATAAAAACTGTCGAGAACAAAGAAACCATTTCCTTAGACGGACGCACCATTCCCCTGGTGAGGCTCGATGATGTCCTGGAGCTTCCCCGTAAAAAGAGTGCAGACAACAACTCAGAGTTTGTCTTTTTGTTGGTCCTCAGCAAAGCGGGAAAAAGTATAGCTTTCAGTGTGGACAACATTCTGGATGAGCAGGAAGTGTTGATTAAAAGTCTGGGCCACCAGCTCACCCGTGTACGGAATATCTCCGGCGCCACAGTTCTCGGATCAGGCCAGGTGGTTCCCATTCTGAACGTACCGGATTTGATGAAATCGGCTGTAAAAGTTACCGCCTCTCCCTTAATCTCTGCCGCTGCCGCAAAAGAAGTTGTGGAAAAGAAACAATCTATCCTGGTCGTGGAAGATTCTATCACTGCCAGAATGTTAATCAAGAATATTCTGGAAATGGCTGGATACCAGGTCAAAACGGCTGTTGACGGTGTGGATGCTTTTACGACATTGAAAACTGAGGATTTTGACCTGGTTGTCTCGGACATTGATATGCCGCGCATGAACGGTATTGATCTCACCTCCAGGATTCGCAGCGACAAGAAAATTGCCGAATTACCTGTGGTACTGGTGACGGCCCTGGAATCCCGGGAGGACCGGGAGCGGGGCATCGATGTCGGGGCCAATGCCTATATTGTCAAAAGCAGTTTTGACCAGAGCAATTTATTGGAAGTGGTCCGGAGACTCGTTTAATTAAAGGATTGACTCCATGATCAAGGTGCTGATTGTAGATGATTCCCTGGTAGCCCGGTTGAACCTGAAATACATCCTGGAAACGGATTCGGATATCCGGGTAATTGGAGAGGCAAATGACGGCATGGAAGCGGTGGAGATGGTAAAACAAAATAAGCCGGACGTGGTTACCATGGATATTAATCTCCCCAGAATGAGCGGCTTTCTGGCAACCCGCAGAATCATGGAAACCTGCCCTGTACCCATTGTCATTGTGAGCGCCAGTTGGGATCCGACTGAAGTCGATAAAACATTCCTGGCCCTGGAAGCAGGGGCTGTTTCTGTTATCTCCAAGCCACCGGGCATAGGGCACCCGGAGTATGAAAAATCAGCCAGGGAACTCATTCAAACAGTGAAGCTGATGTCGGAAGTGAAGGTGGTGACCCGGCGGCCTAAGATTCAGCCGGTAAAGGCGGTTCCTGAAGCATTGCCAAAAACACGACATCTGCCGGAACCGGAGGGGGAGATAAAACTCGTGGCCATCGGCGCCTCTACCGGCGGTCCGGTGGTGCTGCAAAAGATACTTGCAATGTTTCCAACTGATTTCCCTGTTCCCATTTTAATCGTTCAGCATATCTCAGCAGGTTTTCTTCCGGGGATGATAGATTGGCTAAGACAAAGCACCGGGTTTCCGGTCCACCTGGCAACTGATGGTGAAAAGCTGCAGCCGGGTCAGGCCTATTTTGCTCCGGATGATTTTCACCTGGGAGTGACCAGGAATAAGAGAATATCACTCAGTGATGGAGAAAAAGAACATAATTTGCGCCCCTCCGTGTCTTACCTTTTCCGCTCTGTTGCCGAGGTTTTCGGGCCCAATGCGGCCGGTGTGCTCCTTACTGGCATGGGCAGCGACGGTGCAAATGAATTGAATTTGATGAAAGAAGAGGGCGCTGTGACTATTGTCCAGGATAAAGAAAGTTCTGTTGTTTTCGGCATGCCCGGCGAAGCTGAAAAAATTGGTGCGGCAAGATATGTGTTGCCGCCGGCTCAAATTGCTCAAACACTTATCAACTTAATATTAAAACCGTCTAACCTTGATTCGGGCCGGGAATGAGGGAAAAATAAAAGAATACCTAAGCCTATTATCTATAAGGAGACAGGAGTCAGGAGACAGGAGACAGAAGACAGGAGTCAGGAGTCAGGAGAAGGGATGAAATCACCGGCCAAAAGCTTTCAGGATCTTCTGGTCTGGGAAAAAGCATATCAATGTGTATTAAGTAGTTATGGATTAAGCAAAAAATTTTCTGATTTTGAAATCCAGGGATTGACTTTCAGGTCAAATGTTATCCGCAATTATTTTAGTCGCCAAGTATAAATTCAGGAGACTGAATAATGGAATCAAAAGATAATAATAAAAATTCGGAAGTTGAAATCCTGGTAGTAGAGGACAGCCCAACTCAGGCTATGAACTTGAAATACCATCTGGAGAAAGAAGAATTCAGGGTTACAGTCGCTAAAAATGGCCTCGAAGCTTTGGCTTTCCTGAAAGAGCACAGGCCTACTCTTATCATCAGCGACATTGTCATGCCTGAAATGGATGGTTTTGAGCTCTGTCGAAAAATCAAGACAAATGAAAAACTCAAAGATATTCCGGTGATTCTTTTGACGGCTCTCGCAGAACCCGATGATATAATCAAAGGGCTGGCCAGTGGAGCGGAAAACTTTGTCACCAAGCCTTATGATATCAAGTTTCTTCTATCGCGCATTAACTATGTTATTGTAAACAGGGAGATGAGGAAGAAGTCGACTGCGGAAATGGGTATAGAAGTTTACTTTGCCGGGCAGCGGCATTTTATCACCTCAGATCGCCTGCAGATTTTGGATCTTCTTATTTCCACGTATGAAGCTACTGTCCAGAAAAGCCGCGAGCTGGAATGTGCATACAAAGAATTGAAAAAAGCGCAGGACGAGCTGAAAGCCCTCAACGAGCAGCTTGAAAATAAGGTATTAGAACGGACAAAGAGGATTTCTTATCTCAACAGCATGATTCTCGCCGTGCGCAATGTCAACCAGCTCATCACCAAGGAAAAAGACCGCGACCGTCTGCTTCAGGGCAGTTGCGACAGTCTCATTAAGAATCGAAGTAATTGTAATGTATGGATTGTTTTATTGGATGAGGCAGGAGGGTTCGTTACTGCTGCCGAAGCCGGCCTGGGAAAGGATTTCCGGCCCATGCTCGAGCGTCTGAAGCGCAATGAGCTGCCTGATTGCTGCCGGAAGGCCCTGAAGCAACCGGGTGTATTGGTCATCGAGTATCCGGCATCCGAATGCACCGACTGCCCCCTGGCGGGCATTTGTAGTGATATAGGAGGATTGTGTATTCGGCTGGAAAACCGGGGAAAGATTTATGGCCTGTTGACTGGTTCAGTCCCAAAAGAATTCATCAAGGACGAGGAAGAGCAACACCTGTTCGCGGAGGTTGCCGGAGATATCGCTTTCGCCCTGTCCAGCCTGGAACTGGAGGAAGAGCGCGAGCGGGCCGTTGAAGTCCTTCAGCGGGAGCGCGACCTTATAGACCGTATCATGGAAACAAGCCCCTCAGGAATCATCATGGTCGATTGTGATGGTCAATTTACCTTTGCCAATCCCCGGGCGGAAGAAGTCCTGGGCTTGAGCAGGAAAGATATTATCAGCCGGACTTACAATGATCCAAAATGGCGGATTACTGACTTAAAAGGCAATCCTTTGCCCGACGACAATCTCCCCTTCCGGCTGGTGATGAATACCGGTCTGCCTGTTTACGATATCCGTCATGCCATCGAGTGGCCCGATGGAAGACGGGTTCTGCTTTCGATTAACGCCACGCCTATGTTCGATAGTTCTGGTGCCTTGAGCGGGATAGTGGCTACGGTTGAGGATATTACCAAACGCTTACTCATGGAGGAACAGCTTAAAGAATCTGAAGAGAAATACCGCGAGCTGTATGACAATGCTCCGGTAGGTTACCACGAGCTTGACCACGAGGGAAAGATCGTCCGGGTCAACAAGACCGAGGCCGAAATGCTGGGTTACCGGGTGGAAGAGATGCTCGGGCGAAACCCTTGGGAGTTTATCGCCCCTGAAGAGAGAGAAAAATCCAGGGATGCTCTCCAGGCCAAGATTGCTGGAAAAATAAAACCAGAACCTATAGAAAGAAAATTTATCTGCAAGGATGGTAAAATTCTTGATTTTCTTATCGATAACCTGCTGGTTTTGAACAAGGCAGGCCGTGTGACCGGCATTCGCACAACATTGCACGATATTACCGGGCGGAAGAAAGCAGAGGAAGCCCGTATGCTCCTTGAAACCGCAATCGAACAGGCCGCGGAATATATCCTGATTACGGACACAGAGGGCACAATTCAATATGTCAATCCCGCATTTGAAAAAATTACTGGCTACAAACGCGAGGAAGCTGTCGGACAGAATCCGCGTATCCTTAAAAGCGGTGTCCAGGATGTGGATTTTTACAAGGAACTGTGGGACACCATTAAAGGCGGCCAGGTCTGGAAAGGCCACCTGATCAACAAGAAAAAGGACGGCAGTTTATACACCGAGGAAGCGACCATTTCCCCGGTCCACGACTCCTCGGGAAATATTATCAATTTTGTGGCTATCAAACGCGATATCACCCAGGAAATGAGCCTCGAGAACCAGCTCCATCATGCCCAGAAAATGGAATCTATCGGCCTTCTCGCCGGAGGCGTGGCCCATGATTTCAACAATATCCTCACTACTATCATGGGCTATTCATCCTTGCTTAAAAAGTCGCCGGACATGCCTGAAAAATTAAGGAAAAAAATTGAAGAGATATTGAAAGCATCCATGCGCGGTGCGGAAATAACCAGCCAGCTTCTGACTTTCAGCAGGAAACAGCCGCCCAGGCTTGAGAAAATCAATCTGAACGATTTAATTAACAGTTCCCTGAGGTTTCTCAAGCGGTCACTCCCGCCGGATATTGCCATTGAAAGCAGGCTGAGTGAAAATCTGGGGCTGGTCAATGCCGACAGCACCCAGATGCAGCAGATTCTGATGAACCTGTGTCTCAACTCCCGGGATGCCTTGCCCCGTGGCGGGAAGATATTGATTGAGACTGAGAATATCGAGATCGAGCAAGGCTATATCAGAAACCATTATTATGCCAAAACCGGCCCGCATGTTCTTCTCACTTTCAGTGATACCGGCGCGGGGATGAACAAGGAAGTGCTTTCCCGGATTTTCGAGCCGTTTTTCACCACCAAACCGGTGGGCAAGGGAACAGGGCTGGGCCTGCCCATAGTCTATGGCATAGTGAAAAACCACAATGGTATTATCAACGTTTACAGCGAGGTGGGGAAAGGGACTACTTTCAAGATTTACCTGCCGCAGACAAGCGGGCGGGAAAAAGTGAGAATGGTAAAGGAGCCGG
>Ga0315277_10011513_pt1 | contig 11135 bp, 13 predicted proteins | sample YL17G05_15_MG_FD_203695 | JGI IMG/M metagenome (GOLD analysis project Ga0315277, IMG submission 203695) | Sediment microbial communities from Yellowstone Lake, YNP, Wyoming, USA - YL17G05_15 | ecosystem: Environmental > Aquatic > Freshwater > Lake > Sediment | place: USA: Wyoming | collected... | reverse complement strand
TAGCTCCCGGTCTAACATGTACAGACCGCCAGTGTTTGTTCCAATCATTTTTAGTTTTTGAACGATGGTATCAGTCGATAATTCTTCTTCTACTTGCTCGTCAATGAACCATTGGAGCATGTTCGCGGTCGCGTAGTCTTTTTCTGCTGCTGCCATGGTTACCAAGTTATCGATCATGCCGGTGACTTTTTGTTCGTGTTTGAATGCGTCTTCGAAGGCGTTCAACGGTGATTTCCAGTTTATCGATGGTGCGGTAATTGCACTGACGGTGACCCGCCCTCTGCGTTCGACGACATGGTTATAGAATCTCATTGCATGACCGACTTCTTCTTGTGCCTGGACCCTCATCCAGTTCGCAAATCCACCAAGATTTATCGATTCGAAATAGGCGGACATGGAGAGATACAGGTACGCTGACCAGATTTCTGCATTAATCTGCTTATTTATTGCGTTTTCAATTTTTTTGCCTAACATTTTTTTTACCTCCTTATAATTTTCGTATTTTATTTCATTTGTTTCATCGGTGCACCGCAACAATGTGGTACTGATTTTAGTTCTTTTTCAAATTCGATTACAGAATCGCAGGTGCAGTCTTTTTCCTTACAGTCACATTGATACTGAATCTTCATTCCTAGCGCCTCACAACCACAACTTTTGCACATACTCTTATTTCTCTAGTTTATGTTACAATTTTCGTTTCTTTATATATTTTATCAACGTTCTTTCTTCTTATTGTTTTTCAAATGCGTCTTTTCCTGCTCCGCAGATGGGACACACCCAATCATCAGGGAGATCTTCAAACGCTGTTCCTGCAGCGATGCCGCTCTCAGTGTCACCTTTTGCAGGATCGTAGACATATCCACAGACGGTACATACATATTTTTCCATTTTTACATCCTCCTTTTTTTTCTCGGTTTTCTTATCAAGATCACTATCATAGGTTGGTGCGGTTTTTGGTGAATATCCACCTTTAACCTCATGGTAGTAGTCGTAGGTCATCGCTTTTTCTTGTGATAGGACTGCCGAATCGAGTATTTTCCCAATAAAAATCGTATGCGTTTCGACATCTATTTTATCCATGACCCGGGCTTCGAGATAAGCAAGTGTATTGTCAAGTATGATCGGTGATTGTGTTGCACCAAGTTTGAAATTTACTTTTTTGAATTTGTCGACGTCTCGTCCTGATTTAAACCCGAACGTCCCAATAAGTGTAAGCGGTGTGTTTTTATCGAGTATAGAGATGGTAAATACCTTGCTTGCGTCGATATATTCATGGGTCAGATTCTGTTTGTTGATACTGACTGCTATCGTTGGTGGATCTGAAGTGACTTGAAATAATGCGTTGGCGATTTGTCCGTTTATTTTCTCTTTGTTCTTTGAACAGACTATGTATAGCCCATAGGAGATTTTATGAAATGTTTTTTTATCCATTGTTTCTCCTTTCTTTTTCCTTGGTTTGACATTTCTTACAAATCCCTTTGAAATAACCTTGTACTTCTTCGACGCGATGCCCTCCTGCGATAGTACGGTCTATGTTCGGGCAGGTAATGGAGATATCAAATATCCTCCCGCACTGTTTACAGAGGAAATGATGGTGTAAACCTTCCTCGATATCGTATCGAAGTTCTGAGCCCGAAATGGTAAGAGACTGAACAATCTTGTTTTTTTTAAGTATTTCCAATGAGTTATAGACGGTCGTTCGGGAGAGAGAGGGGTGTTTCTTTTTGAGTGATGTATATATTTCTTCAACGTCTGGGTGAATATGGTGTTCATCAAGAAATTTCAGAATATCTAGTCGTGGAGAGGTAATTATTATTGCATGGTCCTTGAGGATTTTTACATATTTTTCATACATCTTAATCAGGGCTGTAATAAATTCTATTTTGTAATGATTACAATTTAGTATGCATAACAATATCGCTATATATACTTTTCCAAGTCAGCAAAAAAGAAATGTTTAAGAGGAAGATCACATCCCAGATTCTTATGGAATATTCAATTCTCTACCACACCATCATCCCTTTCGCATTATCCGCACTTGTAGTCATACTTGTCACCATCATCGCAGAAAGATACGGAACAAAAACAGGAGGAGTCATAGGGACGCTCCCCTCAACCATCGTTATTGCATTCCTCTTCATCGCATTGGACAAAGGAGTACAGTTCACCTCGAACTCAGTTGTCGTCGTCCCCGCTGAAATGGGAATCAACCTCGTATTCCTTCTCCTCTTCACACACCTCGCATCACAAAAAATACCTATTGCCCTTGCAGGGTCGCTCCTCGGATGGACGATATTTACCATTTTACTCTTTTACTCAAATATCACGTCCATTGTTGTATCACTTGCAGTGTTCATATTCTGTTTTCTTGTGACATTTATGATACTTGACAAAAGGAAAAAAATAACCTCACAGAACACCAAAGAAGTTCACTTAACCCCAATCAAACTCCTCGGCCGAAGTCTCATCGCAGGTATTGTTATTGCTATTGCAGTAACGTTTTCCAATGTTGGAGTCATACTTAGCGGGATATTCTCGGTGTTTCCCGCTATTTTCCTATCAACGATGCTTATCTCAATAAGAGAACACGGACCCCAATTTACTGGTGCAATGGCAAAAGGCATGATCTATGGCAGCCCCAGTGTCGTCAGCTACGCAGTGGGAATCTATTTCTTATATCCCTTCTCTGGCATCCTCTTGGGAACCACCGGTGCATTCCTAATCGCCCTTGCCGTGACCCTCATTCTGTTCACATTTCGTAAAAAAATACGATAATCAGATAGATACCTTCTATTTCTTCGAGTATCGGTATTGAATGTTACAGTTCCCTTCACTACTGACCATACATGGACCAACAGGATTATCTGGGGTACACTGACAACCAAACAAAGGGCATTCTTTTGATGAAATCAAACCTCTCAGGACATCACCACACAGACAACCCACTGGCTCAGCAAACTCTTCTTCAGCAAGATCCTTAAGATCTTCTTCATATCTCTTACGCGCGTCATACGATGCATACTTCTTCCGAAGCCTCAATCCGGAGTGAGGAATCGTTGGAAACCCTCGCCATTTGACATCTACCTGCTCGAAAACCTGTCTTATTATCTGCTGTGCTTTTTTATTTCCTTGTGGTTTTACTGCACGAATGTACTCATTCTCAACCTCTGCTTTTCCCTGCTGAATCTGACGCACCAACATCCAAGCTCCCATCAGAAGATCAATCGGCTCAAATCCTGCGATCACCTGGGGAATATGATAGTCTTTGGAGATAAATTCATATGGTTTTACACCGATAATCGTTGAGACATGACCAGGTTCGATGAACCCATCAATTTTTATTTCACCCATCTGCAGAATCGCCTGTAACGCTGGGGGAATCAACCGATGACAGCAGAGCACAGAAAAATTCAACGGCAGGTTCCTCAAGAGAACAGCTGCGGTGGTCGGAGCAGTCGTCTCAAAACCCACCGCCATAAATACCACCTCTTTGTTCTTGTGTTTCTCTGCAAAGAACAGCGCATCTTCAATACTGTATACGGTCCGTATATCGCAGCCCTCTGCCTTCATTTGTTGAAGCGACGATGTGACACCAGGGACTCGGATCATATCACCAAACGTGGTAATCGTCTTCCCTTCTTTCGCAAGTACCAATATCTCCTCGATTTCTTTTGGGGTTGTGACACAGACAGGACACCCCGGACCCTGCCCGATCTCGATACCACTTGTTTGCAACAACATATCTAGACCATGTTTCACAAGTGTATCTTGATGCGTACCACACACATGCATGAATTTAAGATGCACCTCTGCTTTTTTAATTTGGGAAATAATGTCATTAGCCAGATGTTTATCACGCAACGAAAACACTATTTCTCCTCCTGCAGAGACAACATTTCCTTAAACAACGCAAGAGTCTCTTTTGCCTCTTTTTCATCGAGAACCTGGATGGCAAACCCGGCATGCACAAGCACGTAATCGCCTATCTTTACTTCAACAAGCGACACGTTTGCTTTCCGCGTCGTACCACTCCCATAATCAACAGTCGCACTCTGTTTCTTTTTGTCGAGTTCAATAATTTTCCCCGGGATTGCTAAGCACACAAGATGTCCTCTTTCCCCTCTGTTGCTGGATTATCCACCAAAGATATCTTTAGTAACCCACATGATAAGTATGCCACAGATGAAAACAAAAAGAGTCATCATGTATTTTTTCATATCAAGTTCTTTTCTGATCTCTGGAACAAGATCAGTTGCCGCAATATAAATAAATCCTCCTGCAGCGAACGGAAGAATGAATATAACGATGTTTTCAATAAGACTGGAAACGAAGTAACCAACTATTCCCCCAAGAACAGCGGTTAACGCGACAACAAAGTTCAGTGTAATTGCTTTTTTTTTCGAAAAACCTCCAAACAATAATACACCAAAATCACCGATTTCCTGTGGAATCTCATGGGTTGAAATGGCTATCGTAGTCGTAATACCAAGAGGGATGGAGACAACGAAGCTTGCCGCCATGATCAGTCCGTCGATGAAATTATGGATGGAATCCCCAACGAGATTCATATACTGAAAAGTATGCACATCGCACTCTCCCTTATGACAATGTCGCCAATGCAATACTTTTTCTATAAGGAAAAACAGGATGAAACCAATAAGAACAAAGAGATAAACATCAAGTCCGGTGCTTTTTTCTACAGCTTCTGGTAAAAGATGCAGGAAAGCACCCCCCATGAGGGCACCTGCAGACAAACCGATGAGGATCAGTAAGATTTTATTCAGTACCTTCTCTGTTAAGGCAAGGCACACGACACCAACAAACGAAATAAGTGAAACGATAAATGTTGCCAAAAAAATATATGCTAATTCAAACACACCATTCACCGTGATTTCTTTTTCCTAAGTATCTTATACTTTCTTTTTAGATTTTGTTGTCTATTTTTGATATGGAATTAAACAGAGGAATTTTAAGGTCGTGCTTCCCCGATTAATGATTTGATGCCATTCCATCGGTTTAATAAATAAAACATCTCCTGGTTGCAATGATTGTTCCGTGGTTTGATCTTTCACAAACCCGCCTCCCTCCAGGATAAATACTTCATGTTCCCAGTCGTGTTGGTGCAGTGGAGAATTTCCTCCTGGTTTGATTTCGAAGAGGCGCATGGCGAAGTTCTGTGCCCCGTCTTTTTTTGAAATGAGCCATCGGACCTTGATATTTTTTACTCCCGGCTCCTGTGGGTGCTCTAGGTCTATCTCAGTGTAATTTACGTGTTTCATTATGTTCACCTTATGGTTCTGGATGGTATTCGATATCATTAATTTTGCCTTCAAAAAAACTAGAAATAATGGAGTTGCATATACGAATCAAATCTAGGATGTAATCATGAAAATAAAAGACATTAAAGTTGCTGTGTTACGTATCGAGGGAACAAACTGTGAACAGGAGTCATATGACGCATTCAGACGATTAGGGGCGAATCCAGAATTTGTTCATCTCAAGCAGTTTCTCAACATTGATTGCAATGCTGATGAGACACGTGACATTCTTGATTACCATTGTCTGATGATCCCAGGAGGATTCTCAGCTGGCGATTATATCAGAGCAGGCGCTATTTTTGCAGCGAGAATTAAAAGCCAGCTGCAAGAACAACTCAAGGAGTTTGTGAAACAAGAGCATCCGATCCTTGGGGTGTGCAACGGTTTTCAGGTGTTGACTGAACTCGGGTTGTTACCTGGTTTTGATGAAATAATCCGCCCAGTTCCTGACGCGTGTCTATACCTCAATGACTCGAATCGGTTTGAATGCCGGCCAACATTACTGAAACATGAGAACAAGAGCACCTGTGTGTTCACCTCAAAAATCCCAAGAAACGATATCCGCTTAATCCCGAGTGCTCATGCAGAAGGAAAACTGCTATTTCCCTTAGAAAAACAAAGGCAGTACCTAAAGTTGTTAGAGAAGAACGATCAGATCGTGTTCCGGTATGTCGACCCTGACGGGAACTACGCAGGGTATCCCTGGAATCCGAACGGTTCACCGATGAACATCGCAGGCATCTGCAATCCTCAAGGGACTGTGTTTGGGATGATGCCTCACCCGGAGCGGACGTACTACAAATATCAACATCCAAATTGGACTCGAACTGGACTAGGGGTGGATAATATCGGTGATGGCCAGGCTATTTTTGAGTCGGTACTCGCGTACATCTCGAAAAAATTCTAAAACCAGAGTGTTCGAAACTCTTTTATAGAGAAAAACTCCTTCTTAATAGTATAGATTGATGATTGGGGGATAAAAATATGAAAAAACAATTTGTTATCTCAACATTTCTCTGTAGTCTTTTGATACTTTGTTCGTTTTCCACAGCGGTATCATCCGCTGGCGGACGAAGTCCTCCGGATTGGCCCGATGGTACATTTCAGGGGACATGGAGCAACCAAAAGGATAACACATCCGGGTCTCTCTGGGGTGTTTTGGACCAAGGTCGACGGGCGACTCGTGGTACGTTTTCTTGTGAATGGAACACATCTAGAGGAATAGATGTCGGGACGTTCCGTGGCGTCTTCTACGGTATGATGCTGGTAGGGCAATGGGATGTGACAGGAAAAGGAAAAACCATTCGTTTGACCGGTATCCTTCAATTGAATGAGACGCATTTTTCCGCTCGACTGATTAGCCTTGGAACAGGTTTGATCGATATCTTCGGTGTCCATGATGCCTCGTTTTTACCGACACTCACTGGTTCCTATGGCGTTGGCGTCAGAACCATGCATTTAATTGATTCGAGTCGGCTGGAGAATTTCACTACAAATCCAACGGATGTCCGGGAGATGATGGTGCAGCTCTGGTATCCGATAGAAACAAGTAATTTAGGGACGCGAACCGACTATATGGATTATCAAACGTTCCAGTGGCTGAAGAATCGGTCTCCGATCCCGTTGATCACCATCCCGAACGACGCGTATCTCTTTATGCGCCCTCATGGGCGTAATGAAATCAACATTGCTGCAGGGATGTTCCCGGTGGTTATTTTTTCACCAGGATATGATGGGGTGTATCAAATCTACACCTCCTTTATCGAGGATCTGGTCAGCCATGGATTCGTGGTTGCCTCGATCAATCATCCGTATGTGTCTGGTATCACTGTGTTTCCTGATGGCCGTACGGTCGGGCTTGCAGATGTACCGACTGACCCAGTGGTGCGATCAGCATTTTTTAACATGTCATTACGGACCATTGTTGGAGACGCGAAATTTGTGTTAAATACAATTACAGAGATAAACGAAACTGACCCTGACTTCTTGGGACATTTTGATCTTTCGCGGGTGGGGATGTACGGTCATTCCTTTGGTGGGGCGAACACCGCGGTGTGTTGCTTTGAGGATGCTCGCTTTCGTGCGGGACTGACCCTTGATGGCGTCTTTTACCAGCAGTTCATCCCAGGGAACATCACCGTGCCGTTTCTCTTTATGTTTGCAGAAACACATCTTGCGAACGATTCAACAATTATGTATCTGTGGAATCACACGACCAATGACACGTTTAAAATGAGTATTTTAGGGTCAACGCATTACGCGTTTACAGATGTCGGTGTTCTTCTTTCTCATCTTGTTCCTTTGATTCCTCCAAAGATTCTTTTATTTGGCTCAATAGCACCGAAACGTATGGTGAACATCACAAGAACATACATCACCGTATTCTTTGAGGTGTCCTTGAAAGGAGAACCAATTGAGAAGTGCCTGAATCTCTCTTCTCAGTTTGATGAGGTGCAATTCGACTATAAACTAGGATGAATAAGGAGTCGTTGTACGATGCCGCAGGTTGTGACGTGCCTTTTAGAGCATGATGGGAAAATTCTACTTTTGAAACGAAGTAATCTAGTGAGAACGTACCGCGGTTTGTGGGGTGGTGTGGCCGGGTATGTCGAGGAGTTAGAGGATCCATATGATACCGCGATTAAAGAGATTTCAGAGGAGGTAGGGGTTAGCCTGGATGCGTTGACGTTGGTGAAAAAAGGTAATCCCCTTGAAATTTCGGATACGTACGAGGGGAGACGATACGACTGGATCGTGTACCCATTTCTGTTCCATGTTGAGGACAAAGAACTGGTTCGTATCGATTGGGAGCATGTAGAATACCGGTGGATGTTTCCCTCAGAGGTGAAAAAACTTGATACGGTCCCTGGTTTAGACGAGGTCGTTGCACAACTTATTGGAATTACTGATATTTTATAATCGAAAGAGAGGGAGTAACAACAAAATACCATCTATGAAACCGATTTGCTATCAAGTTCATCTAATATTTTTTCAATCGCACTATATGTCTGTTCTATCGACTGACCCGTATTGATGATGTGCCAACCCTGTGTGAGATTCAATGCTTTTGCACGAACCTTCAGGAACGCTTCCTGGGTCTCAAACATCTCAGTTTCATTTCGTTGTTTGATCCGCTCGACGAGTTCTTCTGGTTTCGCATCTAAAAAAAACATGTACGGTGAGGTCGGTACGAGTTTTTCAAAAAAATGATATCCGGTTTTTGTCAAACGCCGTGGCAAATACGCAGTCCCCATCAGATACCGTACCATGATCAGCGTATGACAGGTCGGTTTCCGATAGTATCGCCGCAGGGAATACATGACATCCATTGCGTAGAACAATGAGGCCTTCAGCTGATTGATTTTTCCCTGACCAAGCAACGCTTTCTTCGCAGTCCGTCCATAGAAATTATCTGATTCTGGATGAGACCGAACAATCACTTTTTCCCCTTTTTTCTCATAGCGTTGCCTGATTAACTGGGCATGTGTGTCTTTTCCGACACCATCAAGACCATCCACAATGATCAGCCGCATGTCACCCCACCAAAAAAAACCAATACATCACCGCAACAACAAAGGGCACCGAGAGATTATCAAGACCCAACGGTGTGATACCCTCAACCACAGTCGCAACCCCGGCCATACAGAGAAAATATGCTACCGCACGCGTTGTTAGTGGTTCTGCGTAAAACACAACAGCAATCACCAGCAACAGAAACGTACACAGAAACATCGCTATGGAACCAATATAACTTTTCGTATCTTTGAAAACTGTGTATTTTCGTTTCCCGTACTTAATACCAATCAATGACGCCAGACCATCCCCATATGACATCGCAAGGATTCCCATCGCAATTATCTCTCGATGATCAAAAAAAACGTACGCAAGTACGGTCCAGGTGATCGCATAGTACACCAAACCGAGCCCATGCCCAGCCTCAGAGGTTTTACCCCGCATCGATTTGATTGGTGAATACGGGCTCATGAGAAACGTAAACAGAATAAACGGGCCAGCAGCGAGAAACGCCATAATCTCCCTGGTCTCAAACAACGGGAGGATGAACGCGATATTCCCGGTCATGATATGAAGGAATTTCCTGCTCTGCACTGGGTATTTTTTTGAAAACACTTTTTCGGTAAATACGATTAATACGGTTACATAAATATAGACTGCAGCAACTCCGACGATATCACTTTGAAACATAGTTCTTCATCATCCAATAAATGCTCCAACTAGGAATGCAAGAAGACCGATGAAGATTGCAGCAAGTGTATATTTCCGATGAAATTTCATGTTCGGTTGTTTCTTGAAAACCAGTTGAAGACACGTACTCAGTAACATCGTATCTGTGATAAACACCAGGATAAAATAGGTTATGTTCCGATAGTACACCCCAAAACTTGCAAGAAAGAACGGCAGGAAACTTAGCGCGATAGCACACAGATAGAAGATTGCTGCGATACCGTTCGAGACACGGATGCCGATATACCGTGGGAACGATTTAACTCCCTGCCTCTTGTCCCCTTCAAAATCCATAACATCCTTCATGATTTCTCGGCCCGCTCCTGCAAGAAACGCGATGAGTGCGATAACATAGATTGCTGGGTTAATCGCCCCAAGTGAAAATGCGTTGTTTCCAAGAACTGTTGCTCCTCCAAAAACAAAGGGGATCGCCATGATGTACGCGATGTAAAAGTTGCCAATTAGTTTGATTTTCTTCATTTTGGCATCATACAGGACAGATATTAAAGCAGTGATGAGAGCGATGAGAAAACACGTCATATTCACAAAATAGGAGCAGAGAAGTCCAAGCGGGAATAAGAGATAAAAAAGGTTTAACGCTGTTTTTGGGGAGAGATCGCCTCGGACCAGTGGACGGTCTGTTCGTTTATTGATACGGTCAATCTCCAAATCATAGTAGTCGTTCAGCGCGAAGGTGCTTGCTTCTAAAAAAAGGGCGGTAAAGAACGTAAGAAAAATATTTAGAAGCGGGAGATTCAAGTTATCAAAAAGTGTTTTTTGAGAAATAAGGGAGCCGATGAGAATGGCGATGAACAGCATCACTCCATGCTCCAGACGCATGAGTTCCCAGATGGCCTTTAGTTTTTTCATCGCAGACGAGAATAAAATGCAGAGTTATAAACTTTTTAAAAAGGATGACTATTTTTTTGTTAGGGTTTAAGAATTACTTTCATGGAGTCTTTTGCTTTTGCGACTAGCTGAAATCCTTTTGCTGCTTCTGAAAGAGGAAGGATATGAGATATCATGTCAACAACATTGACTTTCTTAGATTTGATCAAATCTATTGCAGTGTTGATGTCCTCTGGGCTTCCCGCGTAGGTGGAAACCATTGTTATTTGCTTATTCCACAGCTCAAACAACGGAAATGGTATGTCGATTCCAGGCTCGGTGGGCGCGAAGAAAAGAATGGTACCACCACTCTCAACTGATTTGAGCGCTTGTTTGACCGCTGATACAGCACCAGTGCAGATAATTACGAGGTCCGCAAGTTTTCCATCGTGATGTTTTTTGATTTGCTCGGGTACATCATCTTTTGCGTTTATGACGACGTCCGCACCAAATTTTTTTGCAGCTTTTAATCTATATTCCTCAACATCGGTTGCTAGGATTTTTCTTGCTTTCCAGGCTTTAACTAATTTTATTTGAAGTAACCCTGTTATACCACTCCCAATGATGAGAACGGTTTGCTCTGGTTTCATCTCAGCTGTTTTCAGTCCTCTTACTACACAAGCTAGAGGCTCGATAAAAACACCCTCATCATAGGACATTTCTTTAGGAAGAATAAACACTCCTCGA
>Ga0315277_10011512_pt1 | contig 11135 bp, 6 predicted proteins | sample YL17G05_15_MG_FD_203695 | JGI IMG/M metagenome (GOLD analysis project Ga0315277, IMG submission 203695) | Sediment microbial communities from Yellowstone Lake, YNP, Wyoming, USA - YL17G05_15 | ecosystem: Environmental > Aquatic > Freshwater > Lake > Sediment | place: USA: Wyoming | collected... | reverse complement strand
CATCTGGGGGGAGATGACTGGGACGAGCGGATCGTGAACTATGTCGCCGATCAGTTCCAGAGAGAGCAAGGCATTGATCTCCGGAAGGACCGGCAGGCCCTGCAGCGACTGCGCGAGGCGGCGGAGAAGGCGAAGGTCGAGCTTTCCACGCAACTGCAGACCACCATCAACCTGCCGTTTGTCACCGCCGACCAGACCGGCCCGAAGCACCTGGATATGAACCTGACGCGGGCGAAGTTCGAGGAGCTCACCCAGGATCTGCTGGGGCGCATGGTGGGCCCGTTCGAGCAGGCGCTGAAGGACGCCAAGCTGAGCCTGTCCGAGCTGGACGCGGTGGTGCTGGTGGGCGGCGCCACCCGGATGCCGATGGTGCAGGACTTGATCCGCAAGCTGACCGGGAAGGAGCCGCACAAGGGCGTGAACGCAGACGAGGTAGTGGCGATGGGCGCCGCCATCCAGGCCGGGATCATCGTCCGCGAGGTGGACAGCGTGGTGCTGCTGGATGTCACCCCGCTGTCGCTGGGCGTGGAGACGGTGGGCGGGGTGATGAACGCGATGATCCCGCGCAACACCACCATCCCCACCCAGAAGACGGACCGGTACACCACCGCCGCTGACAGCCAGACCGAGGTGGAGATCCACGTGCTGCAGGGCGAGCGGCCCATGGCCGCCGACAACCGCAGCTTGGGGCGGTTCCGACTCACCGGTCTCCCGCCGGCGCCGCGGGGCATTCCACAGATCGAGGTGACGTTCGACATTGACGTCAACGGCATTCTCAGCGTGTCGGCCAAGGACGTGGCCACCGGCAACAAGCAGCGGATCACCATCTCCGGGTCCGGGCAGCTCGAGCGCAACGAGGTGGACCGCATGGTGCGGCAGGCGCAGGACCACGCCGAGGAGGACCGGCGCCGCAAGGAGGCGGTGGAGGTGAAGAACCGGGCCGAGCAGCTCACCTACTCGGTGGAGCGGAGCTTGCGGGAGATGGGGGACAAGGTCCCCGCGCAGGAGCGCGCGGAGGTGGAGAAGGCGATTGCGGAGGTGCGCAGCGCGCTGGAGGGTGGTGACGACAACCGCATCCGCACCGCCGCCGATCGGCTCCAGCAGGTTTTCGGCAAGGTGACCGAGATCGCCTACCAGCGGGCCTCCTCCCAGCAGCCCGGTCCGGGCCCCGAGGCAGGGGGACCGAGTGAGGAGGGCGGCCCCGCGGGGGGAGACGAGGGTGTGATTGACGCCGAATACCGGGAGAGCGAGTAACGCCTGGTGGTCGGGGAGGGAGGAGGCCGTGGAGATCCTGGGATCGGATGTCTTCGAGCAGATGGCTCGTCTCCAGAGGGAGCTGAACGAACTCGCCTCCGGGGTGAGGGCCAGCGTCTTCGGCGCAGGGGAGGAGGAGCTCTGGCGGCCACCCGTGGACATTCGCGAGCGAGAAGACGCGCTGGTGCTGGTGATGGACTTGCCCGGCCTGAGCCGGGAAGACATTGATGTGAGAGTGGATGGCCTTGCCCTCACCATCGAGGGAGAGCGGAAGGCCGGGGATGATGACGGCCGGAGCGTCCGGGTGGAACGGCCGGTGGGGAAGTTCCGTCGTTCCTTCCGACTCCGAGCGCCGGTAGACCCGTCGGGTGTGAAAGCATCGTACCGCGATGGTGTGTTGGAGGTGCGGCTCCCGAGAGTGGGACCCTCTGAGCCGGTGCGGCTGGAGGTGGAGTCAGGCTAGAGGCTCTTCATTGACACGCATATTGGGTGACGGCGGTGGCAGCAGGCGTGCGCGACTACTATCAGGTTCTGGGCGTCAGCCGCGATGCTGACGAGAAAGAGGTAAAGCGCGCCTTCCGCCGCCTGGCCCGCAAGTACCACCCTGATGTGAACCCCGGGGATAAAGAGGCGGAGCGGAAGTTCAAGCAGGTGAGCGAGGCCTTCGCGGTGTTGAGCGATGCGCAGAAGCGCCAGCAGTATGACCAGTTCGGGCAGGTGGGCGAAGGGTTCCGCCCGGGCGGGGCGGGGCCTCCCGGCGACTTCTGGTTTACCACGGGATCGCCTGGCTTCGGGGTGGGAGGCTTGGGCGGGTTCGAGGACCTCTTGGAGGAGCTGCTCGGCCGACGCGGCGGTGCAGGCACGCGGAGGCGGCGGGGCGAGAGCATCCAGACAGAGATCGAGCTGACCCTGGCGGACGCCTATCATGGGGTGAGCCGGAATGTGAGCGTTCCCATCCCGCAGCCTTGTGCGGCCTGCCAGGGCGCCGGGATGACGGGAAGGGACCAGCCCTGCGCGAGGTGCGGGGGGCGCGGCCAGATCGAGCAGGTCAAGAAGCTGGAGGTGAAGATCCCGCGGGGCGTGCAGAGCGGGGCGAAGATCCGCCTCGCCGGTCAAGGCATGCCCGGGCCGACGGGCGAGCGGGGCGATCTCTACCTGATCGCGAAGATCACCCCGCACCGGTTCTTCACGCGACGTGGGGATGACCTGTACGGCGAAGTGGCGGTCAGCTTCCCGGAGGCGGCGCTGGGGGCGGAGATCGAGGCGCCGACTCTGGACGGGAAGGTGAAGACCAAGCTGCCGGCGGGAGTTTCCTCAGGGCAGCAGTTGCGATTGGTGGGCAAAGGGATGCCGCGGGTGCGGGGCGGCGGCCGCGGCGACCTTTACCTGAAAGTGAAAGTAGTGGTGCCGAAGCAGTTGAGCGATGAGGAGAAAGAACTGGTGGCGCGGTTGGGCGGGCTGCGGAAGTGGAATCCCCGCAGCGAGCAGCGCGCCTAGTGTGGGCGAGGGGCAGGGAAGTCAGAGATGCGAAAGACCAACGACCAGCCCGTATACGTGATCAGCGTGGCGGCGCACCTGGTGGAAATGCATCCGCAGACCCTGCGCCTGTACGAGCGGTTGGGGTTGTTGAAGCCGGCGCGCAACCAGCACAACATCCGGTTCTACTCGGATGAGGATATTGACAGGCTGCGCCAGATTCAGCGCCTCACTCAGGTGGGCGTGAACCTCGCCGGCGTGGAGATGGTGTTGGACCTGCTGGATCGCATGGACTCCATGCGCCGGGAGATGCACGCCGAGATGGAGCAGGAAGTGGAGGAGATGACGGAGGAGATCGCACGCCTGCGTCGGCGCAGGCGGCGGGCAGCGGGCTGAGGAAGGGCGTGAAGGCATCGGTTGCGTGGTGGTGATCCGGGAGGTCACGGGGAGCAACTGCTATGGACATCAACAAGTTCACTGACAGAGCGAGACAGGCGCTGATGGCGAGCCAGTCGGTGATGCAGCGCTATCAGCACTCGCAGTTGGATGTGGAGCACCTGCTGGTCGGGCTGCTGGAGGGCAGCGACGGGCTGGCGGCGCAGATCGTGGACCGCGCCGGCGGGGATTCGGCGGCGGTGAAGAGGGAGGTGGAGGCGGCGCTGGCGCGCAGCCCAAAGGTGCAAGTGGAGGGCGGCGGCACCGGGCAGGTGTACGTGACCCCCACGCTGTCCGAGATCGTGGAGCGGATCGCCTGGGAACAGGCGCAGCGGATGAAGGACAGCCTGATCGCCATCGAGCACCTGCTGATGGCGATTGTGGTGCAGGGGCGGTCGGAGGCGGCGCGCATCCTGCGGGCCCGCGGCCTCACTCTTGAGGGCATCGAGCGGGCGTTGGTGGAGATCCGCGGAGGTCAGCGAGTCTCTGACGAAGGCGCCGAGTCTCGGTATCAAGCCCTGGAGAAGTACAGCCGCGATCTCACCGCTCTCGCTAAGCAGGGGAAGCTCGACCCGGTGATCGGGCGGAGCGCGGAGATCCAGCGGGTGATCCAGGTGCTGAGCCGGCGCACCAAGAACAACCCGGTGCTGATCGGGGAGCCGGGGGTGGGCAAGACCGCGGTGGTGGAGGGGCTGGCGCAGAAGATCGTCTCCGGCCAGGTGCCGCGCACGCTGAAGAACAAGCGCGTGCTCGCCCTGGACCTGGGGGCGATGGTGGCCGGGTCGAAGTTCCGCGGGGAGTTCGAGGAGCGGATGAAGGCGGTGATGGACGAGATCCGCCGCGCTCAGGACGAGCCTGCCCGGCCAGGGATCGTGCTGTTCATAGACGAGCTGCACACTGTGGTGGGCGCGGGCGCGGCGGAGGGGGCGATTGACGCCTCCAACATGCTCAAGCCGGCGCTCTCCCGGGGCGAGCTGCAGTGCGTGGGCGCCACCACTTTGGATGAGTACCGCAAGCACATCGAGAAGGACGCCGCCCTTGAGCGGCGGTTCGCGCCGGTGTACGTGGAGGAGCCGAGTGTCGGGGAAACGGTGGAGATCCTGAAGGGTCTGCGCGAGCGATATGAGCAGCACCACCAGGTGAAGTACGAGGAGGAAGCGCTGGAGACAGCGGCGCGGTTGGCCGGCCGCTATATCACCGATCGGTTTCTTCCAGACAAGGCGATTGACCTGATGGATGAGGCGGGGTCGAAGAAGCATCTGCAAGCGGTGATGTCCCCCCCGGATGTGGCGGAGCTGGAGGCGCAGATCGCTCGCCTGGAGGAGCAGCGGGAGGCGGCCGCGCTGAAGCAGGACTACGAGGCGGCGGCGAGGTCGAAGCAGGGGATTGAGGTGCTTCGCCTCCAGCTCGAGGAGCGCCAGAGGAAGTGGGAGCAGGAGGCCGGGGCGCGGGATTCAACCGTGACCGCGGAGGACATCGCCCAGATCGTCGCCTCCTGGACGGGCATCCCCGTGTCCCGCATGCTCGAGCAGGAGAGCGCGAAGCTGCTGCGCATGGAGGAGGAGCTGCACCAGCGTGTGGTCGGCCAGGAGGAGGCCGTCCATGCCGTCTCCGAGGCAATCCGTCGGGCGCGGGCCGGGCTGAAGGACGCTAAGAGGCCGATTGGCTCTTTCGTCTTCCTCGGCCCCACCGGGGTGGGGAAGACGGAGCTGGCGCGGGCGCTGGCGGAGTTCCTGTTCGATGACGAGGAGGCGATGGTGCGGCTGGACATGTCGGAGTACATGGAGCGGTTCGCGGTCTCCCGTATGATCGGGGCGCCACCGGGATATGTTGGGTATGAGGAAGGGGGACAGCTCACGGAGGCGGTCAGGCGGCGGCCCTACCGGGTGATCCTGCTCGATGAGATCGAGAAGGCGCATCCCGATGTGTTCAACATCCTCTTGCAGATCCTCGAGGACGGGCGGCTGACCGACGCGGCCGGGCGGGTGGTGGACTTCAAGAGCACGGTCGTGATCATGACCAGCAACCTGGGGAGCAAGCACCTGCGCTCCCCCGGCATCGGCCTCACCCAGAACGGGGCCTCCAGGTACGAGCTCGACGGGGCTGAGGTGATGGCCGAGCTGCGGAGAACATTCCGGCCCGAGCTGCTGAACCGGATTGACGAGATCATCATCTTCCATCCGCTGAGCAGAGAGCAGATCGAGCAGATCGTAGACCTGATGGTGGGCCGCGTGCGCGCGCAGCTAGCCGAGCGGAGGATCGCGCTGCAGGTGAGCGCCGAAGGGCGCGCCCTGCTGGCTCGGGAAGGCTTCGACCCGGAATACGGCGCGCGGCCTCTGCGCCGGACCATACAGCGGCTGGTGGAGAACCCCATCGCCCGCGGCATCCTGCAGGGGGAGTTTCGGGAGGGGGATACCGTGGTGCTGGAGGTGGAGGAGGGCAAGCTGGTGCCGAGGCTGCTGGTGGCGACGACCGAACGGGGCGGGACGGAGTGAGCCGCCCCCGAAAGCGCCGCGGTTCTGTCACAGTTCGTTCACGGCGCGCCGGTAGAGTGGAAATCGAAGGGGACGCGCCGGAGCCGCGGGACGGGCAGGCTTGGCGAAGGCGGGTCCCCGTCTGCTGTTAGCTGGAGGATCGCGTGGGCACACTAGGCGAGGCCATCAACCTGTTCCGGTGCTGCGTCTTCACGCTGAACGCCTTCACCGTCGTGCTGCCCGCCTTCCTGATCGCCGGGGCGGTGGTGGTGTTCGTGCCCAGCCAGTCGGTGATGAAGTACTTCGGGGCGAAGGCGAATCGCTTCCTCTCATATGGTGTGTCCGCGGTTTCCGGCAACGTCCTGACGGTGTGCTCGTGCAATGTAGTGCCTATCTTCGCGGGCATCCTGAGGAGAGGCGCCGGCATCGGACCGGCCTTCTGCTTCGTGTTCGCGGCCCCGGCGATTCACATCGTGAACACGGTGATGACCTACCAGGTGATCGGCCCCATGCTGGCGCTGTGGCGGTTAGTGAGCGTTCCCATCCTCGCCGTGATCGTCGGGCTGATCATGGCCGCCATCTTCCGCAAGGACGAGCGGGCGAGGCAGCAGCAGATCGAGAGCAATCCCGCGATGGCGCTGGTGGGCGGTACCCCGGGACAGGCGCGCAAAGCCGAGGGCTTCCTCGGGCTGCTTGTCCTGATCCTCATCTTCGGCGCCTGGTTCGGGTTCGACAAGCTGAGCTTCTTCTCTCAGCAGGCTGGCTCGCTGAAGCTTGGGGTGGTCTGGCCTGCGAGCAGCGCGGCTCACACTTTCGCCTTCGACCTGCCGGCGGTCGGGATGTGGGTTCGCTTGGCGATCGTGGTCGCCGCGCTGGTGACGCTCGTGCCGCTGGCCAGGCGGTGGTTCGGCGGCGAAGAGACGGCGGAGTGGGGCCGGCAGACATGGCTGCTGCTGAAGATGATCCTGCCCATCTTCATCCCCGCGGTGATCGCCATCGCGGTGATCGTGAATCGGATTCCGCTGCCGTGGATCATGCCGGTGGGCGGGGATCAGAACCGATTCGCCTTCGGGACTCCGCAGGGCAACCATCTGCTGCCGGTGCTGGCGGCGTCGGTGTTCAGCACTCTGATGTACTTCCCTATGCTCACCGAGGTGGTGTTCACCAAAGGTCTGCTGCTCAAGCACTTCGCGGTAGGGCCGGCGCTGGCCCTCCTGCTCGGCGGCCCGGGACTCAGCCTGCCGGGGCTGCTACTGGTGGCGCGGGTGGCGGGGTGGAAGAAGACGGTGGTCTACTGGCTGGTGATGGTTGTGCTCATCACGGTGGTAGCCTGGGGGATGGGCAGCTACTACGGCGAGTACATATGCTCGTGCATGTTGAACAAGCCGCGGTGACGGCGGACATCAACCGCGTCTGTAGCAGGGAGATCGGGACTGCCGTGCTAATGTAAGGCAGTCCCGATCTCGTGTTGTGGAGGCGGAGAGATGTCCCAGGTGCTGGTGGCTGGCGGAGGCCCGGCGGGGATTGCGGCGGCGGTGGCGGCGGCGAGGAGGGGCGCGGGGACCGTCCTCATCGAACGGTATGGCTTCCTGGGCGGGATGGCCACCGCCGGGCTGGTGAACCCGTTCATGTCCTGGTACGTCGGCAGGAAGCCGCTGGTGGCCGGCATCTTCCAGGAGATGCTGGACCGGATGAAGGCCGCGGGTGGGTTCGGGGCAAGGCGGGCGCCGCAGGCCTTCGATCCGGAGGTGCTCAAGCTCGCCGCCGACCGGATCTGCCACGAGGCCGGGGTGAAGGTCCGACTGCACACCCTGGTGGCCGACGTGGGGGTGGAGGGGCAGCGGATAGGGCGCCTGTGGAGCGACAGCAAGTCAGGGCGTGAGGAGTGGACGGCCGCGGTCTTCGTTGATTGCACGGGTGATGCCGATCTGGCCTTCCGGGCGGGCGTGCCGTGTGAGGAAGGGCGGGAGGGCGATCACTTGACTCAGCCCATGACCCTCAACTTCCGGATGGCCGGGGTGAAGATCGCGCGGATGCCGAGCAGGGAGGAGATCAACCGCCTGTTCGACAAGGCGAAGGCGGAGGGGCGGGTGGTGTGCCCGCGGGAGAACGTGCTCTGGTTCCACACCACCCGACCGGGAGTGGTGCACTTCAACACCACCCGCGTGACGGGCAAGAGCGGTGTCCGAGCTGAGGACCTGACCGACGCGGAGGTCGAGGCCCGCCGACAGGCGCACGAGCTGGCTCGGTTCCTGATCTCCGATGTGCCGGGGTTCGAGAAGGCCTACCTACAGCAGTCCGGCGTGCAGATCGGGGTGCGGGAGACCCGGCGCATTCGCGGCGAATACGTCTTGACCGGCGATGATGTGGTGCAGGCGCGCAAGTTCCCCGACGGCATCGCCCGCTGCAACTACCCCATTGACATCCACAGCCCGACGGGAGCGGGGACGGTGATCCGCGAGGTGCCGGAGGGGGACTGGTATGAGATCCCCTATCGTTGTCTCGTGCCGGTGGGCATTGACAACCTACTCGTCGCCGGCCGGTGCATTTCCGCCACTCACGAGGGCCAGTCCTCCCTGCGCGTGATGCCGCAGTGCTTTGCCATGGGCCAGGCGGCGGGCACGGCCGCGGCGATGGCAAGCGAGCGCGGCTGCCCGCCGCGGGAGGTGGCTGCGGAGGAACTGCGCGCAGCGTTGCGCGCAGAAGGGCAGATTGTGTAAGGGCAGTAGGCGCGTTCGAGATCTCGTAGGGGCACGGCATGCCGTGCCCCTACCGACTCCCAATGCCCCGCCCTACAAAGGCCCCGCGGTCACCGCCACGTACCCCTCGGGATGCAGGAATTTCTGTGCCGCCCCCTGTGTCTGCGCTGGGGTGATGCCGCGAAGGATCCCGGGGTACTGGTAAGGGAAGTAGAGCCCGAGGTCGTAGAAGGCAGAGAGCACGAGGGTCTGTCCGATGCCAGAGAAGGTTTCCATCTGGCGGGCCACGGTGCCTTGGACGTAGTCCTTCCAGAGGGTGAGTTCGTCATCCGAAGGCGGCTGCTGCTGGACTCGCTTCATCTCCTCGACCGCGGCGCCGATCGCCTTGTCCACGTTCTCCGGGCTGACGCCCATGTGCAGCACCCAAGGGCCGGGCCCGTAGAAGGCGTAGTAGTTGCTGAACACGTAGTAGGCGAGGCCCAGCTCCTCGCGAATGCGCAGGTTCAGGCGGCTCATGAAACCGCGGCCCATGAGGTAGTTCATGAGATCGGCCTGGTAGTAATCGGGGTCGCGCCGGCTGAGGCCTGGGAACCCGAGGGCGATGTCAACCTGGGTCTTGTTGGGCAAGGGAACGGAGATGACTTCCGGCTTCTCAGGCACGAGCACTTGAGGCAGTTCGGGCCGGGCCGGTTCGCCCAGGCGCTGCCACGACCCGAAGACGCGCGCCACCAGGTTCTCCACTTCCTCAGGCTGGATGTCGCCGACGATGGCGAGGATGGTGTTCTCAGGGCGATACCAACGCTGGTGGAAAGCGATCAGGTCCTCCCGGGTGATCCTGTCCACCGTCTCCCTGGTGCCGAGCAGAGGATAGTGGAGCGGGTGGTCCTCCGGGAAGAGGTGAGCGAACAGCTCCTTCTCCGACACCTGATAGGTATCCTCATCTCTCTGCTCTTGCGCAGAGATGATGTCGGAGCGGACCTTCTCGATCTCCTCCGCCGGGAAGGCGGGAAGGGTCATCTGCTCGGCTGCCGCCTCCAGCAGCAGCGGCAGATCGCGGGTGAGGCACTGGCCGCTGACGGTGGCCACCTGCGTACCGATGCCAAAGCCGAGCTGCGCGGCGACGAACTCAAGAGACTCTCGGATCTGCTGCCAGGTGCGCTTCTGCGTGCCCCGAGAGAGCATCTCGGCGCAGAAGGCGGCCAGCCCGGCCTTCCCCTTTGGCTCGAACACCGGCCCCGCCATCAGGTTGCCGTAGACGGAGACAAATGGGGCGGCGTGGTTCTCCTGCAGGATTATCTGCATCCCATTGGGCAGGCGGAGCTCATGGATGGCGGGGACCGGACCCAGGTCCGGTGGGACCGGCACGATGGCGGGGGCGCCGTCATCGCGCAGGCCAGGGCCTTCATTGCTCCCCGGCAGGGCAGGCCGGTAGCTGCGCCGGAGATCGGAGGGATGGGAAGCCGCCCCTCCTCCTTCGCCCTCTCCGGTGGCGACGAGCCATCCGACGGTGCGGTTCGCCGGTTGGAAGTACTCACGCACGACGCGCTGGAGGTCCTGTGGAGTTACCGCGTCCACCTGCCGCGGGAACGTCTGGAGGTAGTGATAGCTGGAGATGAGATGGTAGGAGCCGAGCTGCTGGGCGAGCTTGGTGACGCCATCGCCGGCATAGATGAAATGGGCTTTGGTCTGGTTCTTCGCCTTGGTGAGCTCCCGCTCGTCCACGAGTTCGGACTGGAGCTTTCCCAGCACCTCATCAAGCGCCTTCTCGGCGCGGTCGTGGCTCACGCCGGGCCTTAGGGCCAGCTCGAAGGCGAAGGCGGTGGGTTGCGGGTTCTCGTAGTCCCAGCCTCCGGCGTCAGAGGCGATGCCGGTGTCCACCAGGGCGCGATAGAGGCGGCTGGTGCGGCCGCCGGAGAGGATGTTCTGAAGCACCTCGAACACGGCGTGGTCGGGGTGGTCAATGGCGGGGACGCCGTAGACCACGTTGACATAGGAGGTGCGGCCGGGCAGTTCGAGCTTGACGCGCTGCTCGCCCGCCGCGCCCCGACCGGGGTTGGGTGCGGGGGTGGGCGGCTCGCCCTTGGGGAGGCTCCCGAAGTAGCGCTCGGCCTTGGAGAACACCTCCTCGGCCTTCACATCTCCCACCACCACCAGCGCGGCGTTGCCGGGCGAGTAGTGACGGTGGTAGTAGGAGGCCACCCTCTCCTGGGTGAGGGCACGGAGGTCGTCCTTGCTTCCGAGGGGGTCGCGCCCATAGGGCTGCCCCGGGAACTGAGCAGACATCACCGCCCGGCGGAGCAGATAGGCGGGGCTGTTCTCCGCGCTCTCGTACTCCGAGATCACCACGCCCTTCTCCGATTCCACGTCCTCCGCAGAGAGCAGGCACTTGGTCATTCGTTCGGCCTCGATGTCAAAGGCGAGATCGAGCGCCTCCCTGGGCAGAGTCTCCACATAGGCGGTGTAGTCCATGGAGGTGAAGCCGTTGAAGTAGCCGCCCTTCTGCATCACCAGGCGATCCATCTCCCGCCCGCTCAGGCGGGCGGTTCCCTTGAAGGCCATGTGCTCGAGGAAGTGAGTCAGACCGGCCTCCCCCGCCCCTTCGTTGCGCAGCCCAACGCGGTACCAGACATAGGAGCACACCAGAGGCGCAGAGTGATCCTCCAGCACCAGGATCTGCAGGTCGTTTGCGAGCAGGCGCGCTTGTACGCCATCTGATTTGTCTGCGGCGGTGCTGGACTGGGAGGGCACGCCGGAGGGAGGCTGGTCTCCCAGGCACATTCCCGCGCACAGCAGCAGA
>Ga0315277_10011510_pt1 | contig 11135 bp, 6 predicted proteins | sample YL17G05_15_MG_FD_203695 | JGI IMG/M metagenome (GOLD analysis project Ga0315277, IMG submission 203695) | Sediment microbial communities from Yellowstone Lake, YNP, Wyoming, USA - YL17G05_15 | ecosystem: Environmental > Aquatic > Freshwater > Lake > Sediment | place: USA: Wyoming | collected... | reverse complement strand
ACCATGAGTGTGGGCCGGGTATCACCGAGACGGAGAAGTTGGTTGCCAAGCCATTGACTGTTGAGGCGTTGGTCTGATTGAGGATGCTGTCTACGAACAATGAGCAGTTCATGTCCGTGCTGAAGTCATCCGTCGCAGTGAAGTTGAAGTTGACTTCTGTTATGTTGGTAAGGTAGTTGTCCGGCGGGAAGTTCTGGGCGATGTTCGGAGGAGTGAAGTCCACTGTGAAGTACCTGGTTGCCGAGTAGTTGATGTTTCCCGCGTTGTCAAAGCAGGAGACGTTCCAGAAATGAGTTCCGTTTGTAAGGCCGGAGTAGCCGAGGATCGTAGCAGTGTTGTTGTTTGCTGTTGTTGAGTTGACCTGCACGCTGTCTATCGTCAGGTTGCAGACCGCTGTTGGGAAGACGTTGTCCGTTTCTGTGAAGTTGAAGTTTAATGCTGTTAAGGAAGTGTTGAGGCCGTTCTGGGGCGCATTGAGGGTTACTGTCGGGGCTGATGTTCCTACTGTGAAGTACCTTGTTGCCGAGTAGTTGATGTTTCCTGCGTTGTCAAAGCAGGAGACGTTCCAGAAGTGCGTTCCGTTTGTCAGTCCGGAGTAGCCGAGGATCGTGGCAGTGTTGTTGTTCGCGGTTGTGGAGTTGACCTGCACGCTGTCTATCGTCAGGTTGCAGACTGCGGTTGGGAAAATGTTGTCGGTCTCGGTGAAGTTGAAGCTTAGCGTGGTTGAGGAGGTGTTCAAACCATTGACTGGGGCGTTAAGGGTTGCTGTTGGCGGAGTTGTGTCCACTGTAAGATTTCTCGTGGAGGATGCGTTCGTATTACCTGCCTGGTCTGTGCAAAGGACATACCAGGTATGCAGCCCCTGAGCCATCACGACTGTGAATACGGTTGCAGACCCGTTTATGGCGCTTGCGTTGGTCCGATTGAGTAATCCGTCGATGTACAGCGAGCAGTTCATCGTTGCGCTGAAGTCATCCGTTGCCGTGAGGTTGAAGTTGACTGTCGCGATGTTCGTGATATAGTTGTCCGCCGGGAAGCTCTGGGCTATGCCCGGGGGAATGACGTCCACCAAAAGGTTCCTCGTCGCCGAGGCGTTGGTGTTGTTTGCCTGGTCAGTGCACTGGACGTACCAGGTGTGAGGGCCGGGAGTGACGGTGACGGAGAAGCCTGTGGCGGTATTGTTGGCGGTGGTCGCATTGGTCTGGTTGAGAAGCCCGTCGATATACAATGAGCAGTTCATGGTCGTGCTGTAATCATCGGTCACATTGAAGTTGAAGTTGATTGTGGTGACATTTGTGGTATAATTGTCGGGCGGGGAGTTGAGGCTGAAGTTGGAGGGTGGTGTGGTGTCGTTCTGCTCGAGTATTGCGAAAACGCTGGCTGGGTTGAGGTTTGCAAGGCCAAGGGTGTGGGAAACCGTGTCGGGGGTATTGTTAAGCAAGGTCCAGCCGCTCGCGTTGTATTTCCAGAGCTGGAGGCGGGATTCGTTGTGGCCCGAAGCCTCGGAAGCGTTCCAGCCCCAGGTTATCCTGCTTATGGAAACTGTTCCGGAGGTCGTGGAGATGCTTATGAACTTTCCTGCGAATGGGAAGAAGCCCGGGGTTGGGCTTGCGGGTTGCGAGGACCACGCCATTTCAAAGCCTGAGCCCGCGGCGAGCGTATGATTTAAGCTCAGGTTCGTGAAGTTCTGGAAGACGCCTGACGGGCTGTCGAATGCGACTGCGGACAGGTTTATCACGTGCGTCTGGCCGAGAGTGTCCTCGGTCCTGAAATCCACGGAGTTGTTGTAATAATGGTCCCCGGTTATCCGGGTGAAATTGGAATCCCTGACATCGACTCCCGAGTTGGTGTTATTGCGCACCCGGTTCCCCGCCAGTATGCTGTTGGTGGATCTGTCGAACGATATGCCCATGCTGTTCCCGAAGACGTCATTTCCGGTCGCGTTGCACGGCCCGGTAGTCAGGAAAGCGATGCCGGTGTTCGTGTTATAGGCGGTGTTGTTGGCGAGGAGAATGGCGAATGTCGTCTGTATGAAGAAACCCGATTGGCCGTTGCTGTGCACGGTGTTATTGATGATAGTGTTCGAGTCATTCTGCACGAGGAAGCCGTTGTTCGTGTTGTTGAAGCTGGTGCAGTCCCGGAAGGTGTTGAGCCTGGACTGGACGTGGAAGCCTTCCAGCGAGTTGTTGTAGGCGGTGCTGTTGATTATGGTATTGTTTTCGGAACCGAAGAAGAAGCCGTACCCTTCGCTGTTATTGTGAGAGCTTCCGGCCGAGACGTTGTTGTACGAGCTTGCCTGGAAAAAGAATCCGGTTACGCTGTTATTGAACGCATTGTCGTTCGACAGGACGTTGAAGGAACTCGAAAGGAAGGAATAACCGAAGTTATTATTCCCGTAGGCGGTGTTGCCGTAGAGCGTGTTGTTCGAATTCGAGCTGAACGTGAATCCGTTCTGCGAATTGTTACGCGCGGTGTTTCCGGAAAGCACGTTGTTGCTGGAGCTGGAATTTATGTGGAAGCCATCGGTATTGTTGAATGCGGTGTTGCCGGTCAGGTTGTTCCCGTCCGAGCTGCCAAGGAGCCAGAATCCGTAGTTGGTGCTGTTGGCGGCGGTGTTGTTGGCGAGGCTGTTGCTGTCCGAGTTGGAGGACAGGATGAAGCCGTTTGAGGACAGGTTTGCGGTGTTGTTGACAAGCGTGTTGTTGCTGGAGGACGGGTTCAGGTTGAAACCGGCGGTATTGTTGTATGCCAGATTGTTCTCAAGGTCGTTCCCGGAGCTTGTTCCAAGGAAAAATCCGGCGTTCGAGTTGTTGTATGCTGCGCTTCCGATGATGGTGGTGTTGCCGCTGGAATCCACATAGAACCCGCGTGTGCTCTGGTACGCTACGCTGCCGGAGATGTTGTTGAAATACGAGCTTGACAGGTGGAACGCGTACTGGGAATCGTTGAACGCGGTGTCGTTTGAGAAGACGTTGTAAAATCCTGATGATACGGAAAAGCCGTCCTGGGAGTTGTTGAACGCGGTGTTGTTGAGGAAGTAACTGTTATTGGACTGATAAACGTAGACGCCATAGGTGTAGTTCGCTATGCCCGGGCAGTTCTGCACAGTGACGTTCGTAAGCGAGCCGTTGAGCAGGATGCCGTAAGTCGTGCCTGCCGTGCCGTTGTTGGTTACCATATACCCGTTGCAGTCGAACACGACGTTGGATGAGGTTATCTTCACGCATGCCAGGCTGCCGGGGGCGACCTCTGACGCATCGTTCGGCGCCCCGGTGAAATTGCCGGCCATCGCGTAGGATGAGGCAACGGCCGGGCAGTTCGTGATGTTGTTCTGCAGTATGCCATAGATGCTGCCCGGGTTCATGTTCGTGAGCGTGAGCGTGTTCGCGCTCGTGTTGAGCGTGGCGTTGGTGTTCGTCCAGTTTGCCGTAGCATTGTATTTCCAGAGCTCGAAACGGGATTCCGTGTAGTTGCTGGCTTCGGCGTCTGTCCAGCTCCAGGCTATGCTGTCTATCGAGACACCGGCCGTGAGGTTGGTTATGTTCACGAATTTCTGGGCGAAACTGATATGATTGGCCGGCAAAGCTGACGAATTGGTGGACCAGTTTATGTAGTAGGATTGGCTTATGAGAGTGTCGTTTATCGTCAGGCTTGTATAGTTCTGGAAGTTGCCCTGCGGGTTGTCGAAGATGACGGCGGTGAGGTTGATCGAGGACCCGATGGCGAAAGTTTCATCGGCGACGAAATCCCGGCCGTTGTTGTAGAGATGCCCCCCTGACAGGCTGGCATTGGAGTTTTCCAGGACGACGCCGTAGGAGTTGTTGAACACCGTGTTGTTGGCGAGGGCGGTGTTGTCGGAGCTTGAAGCGGCGTAGATGCCGTTCTGGGAATTCCCGTGCGCGCTGTTGTTCGTGAGGGTGTTGTTGGTGCTGGAGTCGACGCTGAAGCCGTTAAGGGAATTGTTGTAGGCGGTGTTGCCGATGAGTGAGTTGGAAGAGCTTAAATAAACGTAGAAACCATCTTCGTACGTGCTGTTGAAGGCCGTGTTGTTGGCAAATGTGTTGTTGGAGCTGGAATCCACACTGAAGCCCCAATACTGATTGTTGTTTGCCGTGTTATTGGTGAAGGTGTTGTTGTCGGAGCCGCTTGTAAGCGCGAAACCGTCCTGGCCGCCGTCCAGCGCGGTATTGTTGATGAGCCTGTTGTTGGAGCTTGAAAAGAAGCGGAAACCCGCAACAGCGTTGCCGAGCGCGGTGTTGTTGGCCAGCGTGTTGTTGGAGTTCCCTGAGAGCCCGAAGCCCACGCTGACGGATGAATAGCTGCCGTCGGCGCTGCTGTTGGTTAAGACGTTGTTGTTTGAGCTCGTGTTGATGGTGAATCCTGTCTCCTCGTAATCGAAGACGCTGATGTTCCTGAAATAGCTGTTGCTGGAATTGTAGACGTACAAGCCGTAAAAATAACCGGATATGTTCGGGCAGTTCTGCACGGTGACGTTCGTAATCGAGCCGTTCAGGGCGATGCCTATGGGGACTCCGGTAGCTGCACCTGCTGTCATGTTATAGCCGTTGCAGTCGAAAACAACGTTGGAGGCGGCTATCTTTACGCACGCGACACCGCCGGTGATTATTTCGGATGCGTTGTTCGGCGCGCCGGTGAAATTGCTCGTCATGTTATAGATGCCGCTCGAGTTTATCACCGGGCAATTCGTGCCGTTCACCAGGATGCCGTAGGTGCTTCCCGGGTTCAGGTTGGTGAGCGACAGCGTGTGCGCGGCCGTGTCCAGAGCCGCGCCGGTGTTGTTCCAGCCCGAGGCGTTGTATTTCCACAGCCCGAAATTGGCTTCCGTGTAATTTGCCGATTCGGCGCCTGTCCATGTCCACAGGATGCTGGCGAGCGATGGCGTGCCGGACACCGTGACTATGTCGAGGTATTTCTGGGCGAAGGTGAGTTTGTTGGCCGGAAGAGCTGATGAATTGAACGACCAGTTCATGTAGTAGGATTCGCTCCTGAGCGTGTCGTTCATGGTGATGTTCGTGAAATTCCGGTAACCGCTGAGGGGATTGTCGAAGACCATGCCGGTGGCGTTGAACAGGTAGGTGCCCGCCAGGTCATTGGTCATGTAGAAGTCGTATTCGTTGTTGTAGAGGTGCATGTTCGTGACGCGTGTCCCGTTCGAATCGTATATGGAAAAGCCGGTACCGCCTGAACCGGTGTTGTTGTAGGCGGTGTTGTTCGTGAGCGTGTTGTTGTCGGAATTGGATACGCCGAGACCGCATCCGTTGGGCTGGGTATTGCTGTAACCGGAGTTGTTCGTTAGGTTGTTGCCGTAGCTTGATGCAAGCAGGAAGCCGCATTGGGTGTTGTTGTATCCGGAGTTGTTCGTGAGGTTGTTGTAGAAGGATGAAACGAGATAAAAGCCATAGGAAGACTCGTAATATGCGGAGTTGTTCACCAGGCTGTTTCCCTGGCTGGTATCAACTTCGAAGCCGTTGGTGCTGTTGTGCGCCACGTTGTTGGTCAGGGTGTTGTTCCTGCCCGAAGAGGTGACCCAGAAGTCGAAACCGCCGGTATGCAGGTAAGCGGTGTTATTGATGAGCGTTGTGTTGGCGAAGAGCACGAAGCCGTACCCGTTGCTGTATGCGGTGTTATTGATGGCCGTGTTGTTGGCGTTCAGGCTGAAACCGTACACGGCACCGCCGGTGTTGTTGTAGGCTATGTTTCCCCTGAGAACGTTGTTGTTTCCTATATCAAAGGTGAAGCCGTCCCTGGCGTTGAAGTAGGCGGTGTTGTTGGTCAGGGTGTTGTTGTTGCAGTCCGTGCGGAAGTAGAAGCCGTAGGCGCCGCCGGGGTTGGAGTTGTTGTGCGCGTTGTTGCCGGTCAGGACGCTGTTGTTATCGTACTCGTAGAAATAGAAGCCTATGTTCGTGTTGTTGTACGCCGAGTTGTTTATGAGCGTGTTGTTCTCGCTCGTGTCGAAAGTGAATCCGGATTCGACCGAGTTGTTGCGGGCCGAGTTGTTGATGAATACCTCGTTGGAACTCTGATAGATGTAGAATCCCCTCACGGAATTGTTGTACGCCGTGTTGTTGATGAAGGTGTTGTTGTTGGAGTTCGAGTCCAGGTAGAAGCCGCTCTGGCGGTTGCCATACGCCGAATTGTTGATGAACGTGTTGTTGTTGACGCTGACGTCTAGCTGGAAGCCGTAGTTGGAGTTGTTGTAGGCCAAATTGTTCGAGAGGTTGTTGCGGGAGCAGAAATTCAGGTAGAAACCGGTGTTGGTGTTGTTGTACGCCTGGCTGTCATTGATGGTATTGTTGTTCGCCGAGCCCAGGTCGAACCCGTATGTGCTGTTGTATACCGTGGCGTTCTTGACGGTGTTCCTGTTGCTCAGGTATATTCCATAGGTGCTGTTGTAGACCGTCACGTTGAGGATGGAATTGTTTTCGACAGGAGATCCGAACTGCCCCACCAGAATCCCGTATGTGTAGTTGCCTATGCTGGAGCCGCCGGCGGAGCCGCAGTTCCTTATCGTGACGTTATACGCCGACCCGTTGATGGCGATCCCTATCGTGGTGCCTCCGGTCCCGTTGTTTGTTATCGTGTGCCCGTTGCAGTCGAAAATTTTGTTGGGGGCGGCGATCTTTATGCACGCGGTGGAACCGCCGATTATCTCGCCCGAGTTCTGATTTGCGCCAGCAACGTCCCCGTTGAGCTGGTCGCTGATGCCCGCGGTGGTGATTGTGGCACAGTTATTGAAATTGGCTGCGAAAACAAAGTTGGCTAATAACACCAGAACTAGCAATACAACGATGCGGCGCATGACTAGAATAAGAAAGGTATCTTTAAAAGCGTTAATTTCCCGTGCTCGGCGAGCGCTGGTTGTGCGCGACCCGCGGCTCCCTTCGGTGCCGCGCTGCGGCCGGCGCCCAACCCGGACATCTTTTTAAATGTTTCTTTGCATAGAGATTCCCTGCGTATTATTTCCGGCGCAGAAGAGTGTTCTCTTCGCCTCGAAAACAGGTTTTTCGGGGTCCCGTATCCATGCCCAGGAGACTTGCTCTCTGGACGGCATTTTCGGGCTAGCGCGCGAAATGAGGCTAGAACATGGTAGACATCAATAAACCGAGAAGGGGTTCCATGGGCTTCCGGCCCAGGAAAAGGGCTGCAACCCAGAACGTCAGGGTGAACTGGCACTCCGTAGGAGAGAAGAGGGTCATCGGGTTCGCCGGCTACAAGGTGGGGATGACGCACGCCGCGTACACGGACCAGACCGAATCGCCGACAAAGGGCCAGGAGATCGTGGCGGCCGCGACCATCATGGAGGTCCCTCCGATGGTGGTATACGGAATCCGGTGCTATGACGATACCCGCTCGATAGGCGACATCCTGACGCAGGACGAGAAGACGCTGCGCGCGCTCAACATAAGGAAAAAGAGGGAGCCGAAGGAGATCAAGGAGGAGCAGGTGAAGGACGTGAGGCTGCTCGCGTTCTGCCAGCCCGAAAAGACGCTGACCGGCAAGAAGCACATAGAGTCCATGGAGCTGGGAATCGGCGGCAAGGACCAGAAGGAGAAGCTCGAATACGCCAAATCCCTCCTCGGCAAGGAGCTGAGGGCGAAGGACGTCTTCAAGGCGGGAGAATTCGTCGACCTCGCCGCAGTCACGAAGGGCAAGGGATGGCAGGGCCCGGTGAAGCGTTTCGGCATAGCCAAGCAGAGGAGGAAGGCGACCGGCAAGTACAGGCACGTCGGAACGCTGGGTCAGTGGCATCCGGCTTACGTGCTCTACACCGTACCGCAGGCAGGCCAGACCGGCTACCACACCAGGACCGAGCTCAACAAGCTCGTGCTCGCGGTCAGGGACGCCGAGGCGGCCAAGGACGTGAACCCGAACAGCGGGTTCCCGAACTACGGGTTCGTGAGGAACGATTACATCCTGGTCAGGGGCTCCGTGCCGGGGCCGGCCAGGAGGCTTGTGAAGATGAAGCTGGCGCTGAGGGCGAAGGCGGGCAAGGAGCCGCAGCTTTCTTACGTCTCTCTCGAACCAAGGTGAAACTTATGAAAGCCACGGTATACTCAATCGAAGGGAAGGTCCTGAAGCAGATAGACCTGCCACGAGCGTTCGAGGCGAAGGCCAGGGAGGACCTGATAAAGAGGGCGGTCCTGAGCGAGGAGAGCAAACTCTACCAGCCCAAGGGAAGCTTCAAGTTCGCGGGCCTCGAGACCAGCGCCCGCTACAGGGGCCGGAAGGAGGACTTCGGCGCGGTCAAGAACAAGGGCATCCCGCACCTTCCGCACGAGGTGCTGCCGAAGGGCCAGCTCGGAAAGGTCAAGAGGGTGCCGCACTCTGTCAAAGGAAGGCGCGCGCATCCGCCGAAGCCCGAGAAGATAATCGTGGAGCGGATGAACAAGAAGGAATACAGGAAGGCCCTTATCGCCGCCCTCGCCATGTCCGCTGACAGGAGCATCGTCGCAGCGCGCTGCCACGAGGACATCGGGGTGTCCATCCCGATTGTGCTCGAGGACGCGTTCGAGAAGCTCAGCAAGACGAGGGACGTGGCCGCGGTCTTCGAGTCGCTCAAGCTGGGCAGGTTCCTCGACAAGGCCAGGAAAACCGGGACCAAGTCGCCCCTTCTTGTCGTGCGGGGCGGAACGATACTGAAAGCCGCGCGCAACCTCCCGGGAGTGGACGTTGTGACCGCGGAGAAGCTCCAGGTGAGGCATCTGGCGCCCGGCACCCACGCCGGACGTATAACCCTGTTCTCGGAAAGCGCGATAGGCGAGCTGGGCGAGAGGCTCTCGGGTGATTGACATGATACTGATGGCTCCGATAAAGACGGAAAAAGCGATAGGCAAGATAGAGTACGAGAACTCCATCACGTTCAGGGTGGCACTTGACGCGAACAAGGACAGCATAAAGAAGGAGGTCGAGGCTCTCTTCGGGGTCAAGGTCGCGTCCGTGCGGACCAAGATAACGTCAAAGGGGAAGAAGCACGCGGTGGTCAAGCTCTCAAAGGGATTCAAGGCGGACGACGTGGCCGCGAAGCTGAAGATGATCGCCTGATCGGTGGATGCTTATGGGCAAGAGACTTAAACAGCAGAGGAGGGGAAGCGGAAGTCCCGCGTACAGGGCGCCGCCTACGAGATACAAGACGGACCTCATGTACAGGACCTATGACGACGTTGAGAAGACCAGCGTGCTCGGCGGGACCGTGCTCGGTTTCGTGGACGATCCGGGCAGGGACGCGCCTCTCATGAGGGTGCGCTACGACAACAGCGAAAGCGGCTACCTGCTCGCCCCGGAGGGAATCGCGATAGGCGATACCGTGGAAGTCGGCGCCCAGGCGAAGCTCAAGCTCGGCTCCGTGCTCCCGCTTTACCGGATGCCGGACGGCGCTTACATATTCAACATCGAAAGGAACCCCGGGGATGGAGGCAAGATGGTGAGGGCTCCGGGCTCCTTCGCGACTATAATATCCAAAGAGGACAGGTACGTTTACCTCAAGCTCCCGAGCAAGACGACGCTCATAATCTCGAACGAGTGCAGGGCGCAGCTCGGCATCGTCGCCGGCGGCGGAAGGGGCGAGAAGCCGATGCTGAAGGCGGGCAACTCCTGCCACAAGTACAGGACCCGCAACAGGCTCTGGCCCAAGAACAGGGGCGTGCACATGGCAGCCTATTGCCACCCGCACGGGGGCAAGCAGCACCATGTGGGCAAGCCGACCACGGTCGCGAGGGGAACGCCGCCTGGCGGAAAGGTCGGGCACATCGCCGCGAGGATGACGGGAAGGAAGAAGGCGAAGAAGCAGGGCGAGGAGGAGGCAGCAAGGTGATACCATGGCCAGGAAAACGACGTTCAAAGGGGTAGCCGAAGAGGACATCCCGAAGATAACGATGGAGCAGTTCATCAAGCTGACCAACTCCAGGGACAGGAGGACTCTCCAGAGGCTGAATACCAACCCGAGGCTGAAGGCCTTCATCGAGAAGGTCCGCAAGGTGAAGGCGGCCAACCCCAAGAAGACGATAAGGACGCACGTGCGGGACGCCCCGATACTGCCGGAATGGGTGGGGCTGGTTTTCGCGGTCCACAACGGCAAGGAGTTCAAGCGCGTGGACATAACTGTTGACAAGGTCGGCAAGAGGCTCGGCGACTTCTCGCACACGGTGGGCAGGGTGCTTCACTCGGGCCCGGGTGTCGGAGCGACGAGAGGCTCGAAGTTCGTGCCGCTTAAGTAGAGTGATTGGGATGAAAGGTTACTCGTGTGATTTCGATGTGGAAGTGTGCGCGTCCGCGCGGCTCGAGGGTGTGGACGCCTCCTACAAGGACCTCTCGGAAGTCTGCGGCAGGATAAGGAGGAAGGACGCCTCGTGGGCGAGGTCATTCCTCGAGATGGCCGCGGATGGCGAGATACCCGTGCTCTACAAGAGGCACAACAAGAAGCTCGGCCACCGCCGCGAGCTTGGGGGGAAGAAGGGCAGGTACCCGTGGAAATGCGCCGCCATAGTGCTGAAGGTGCTCAACTCGGCCATCGCGAACGGGATGTCCAAGGGGCTCGGCGAGGGCTACACCGTCTTCGCCGCGACCGCGAACAAGAAGTTCACCTACCCGAGGATGGCCCCGAAGGGAAGGACGGCCAGGTCCTATTACGAGCTCGCGCGGATCGAGATCGTGCTCAAGCCCAAGGAGGAAGCCGTGCCGAAAGGGGTCTCGGTGAAGCCTGCCAAGGCGGAGGGGAAGAAAGCCGCCGCCCCGGAGAAGAAAGCGGAGCAGAAGCCCGCCGAAGCAGCGAAGAAGGACGAGGCCAAAACGCCGACGCACTCGCAGGCTCCGCACGTGCACAAGCACGAGGAGGAGAAGGAGAGGGCAGAGGCCCACGCGGTCCACGAAAGGTATGCGTACGAGCATGCCAAGGGGAAGAAACCAGTGATGTGATGCTATGCTTTACCAGGACAAACTGATCGAGGAGTATTATACGAAGTACAAGATAATGAAGTACCTTGAGGCGAAGCTCGACCGCGCCGGCCTTGCGAGCATCGACATCCAGAGGACGCCCCTCGTGACGAGGATAACGCTGGAGGTCACCAACCCGGCCAAGATAATCGGCAAGAAGGGCAGGCTCATAAACGAGCTCACCG
>Ga0315277_10011508_pt1 | contig 11137 bp, 10 predicted proteins | sample YL17G05_15_MG_FD_203695 | JGI IMG/M metagenome (GOLD analysis project Ga0315277, IMG submission 203695) | Sediment microbial communities from Yellowstone Lake, YNP, Wyoming, USA - YL17G05_15 | ecosystem: Environmental > Aquatic > Freshwater > Lake > Sediment | place: USA: Wyoming | collected... | reverse complement strand
GAAATCACCCTTAAACAACAGAAGGGGCCTTTAAAAGATCCCTTTAAAATTTCTTTAACTTTCCTTCTTAACATCCTTCTTTTAGAATACGAAACCCAACCCCTTAAGTCAAGCCCTCCTAAGTTTTTATGTTTTATAATTAATTCTTTATAGTAAGATAAATAAATGGACCTAACCTCCAAGATTGTTATTCGGAAACTATTCAAGGAGTGCCGGCTCCGGCCTTCAAAAAGGTTCGGCCAGAATTTTTTGATTGATAAAGGAGTTTTAAGAAAAATTATTGAGGCAGCAAATCTTCAACCAGAAGATATTGTTTTGGAAATCGGGCCAGGGCTTGGCGCCTTAACAATTGAATTAGCTAAAAAAGTTCACCCCGTTAAATCGTTACGAAGTAAATTTAACGGGGCAGGAAAAGTTATCGCAATAGAAAAAGACCCTAAAATGGTAAATCTTCTAAAGGAAACCTTAAAAGATTTTAAAAACGTAGAAATCATTCAAAGAGACATCTTAACAATTTCAGATTCAAGATTCCAGATTTTAAACTCAGATAAGGTGGTGGCTAATCTTCCTTATTATGTTGTTTCCCCGGTTATCAGAAAGTTTTTGGAGAGCGAATCCCCACCCAAAGAGATGATTTTAATGGTTCAAAAGGAGGTAGCCCAAAGAATTTGTGGCGAGCCTCCGGATATGAGTTTATTAGCGGTTTCCGTTCAGTTTTACGCCGAACCAGAAATTATTTCCTACGTTCCAAAAACATCTTTCTGGCCACAACCAAAGGTTGATGGCGCAATAATAAAGTTAAAAGTGAAAAGTGAAAATTTAAAAGTTAATCGAAATTTGTTTTTTAAGATTGTAAAGGCGGGGTTTTCCCAGCCGAGAAAACAGTTAATAAATAACTTGTCTAAAAAATTAATGATTGATAAAATGAAAGTAGGATCTTGGCTCTTGAAAAATAATATCCAGCCACAACAAAGAGCCGAAACTTTAAATGTTGATGGCTGGATAAAATTAACAAAAACAATAAAATAAATTAATGATTTGTTCCCGAAAAAAAATTATTTTATCTCTTTTCTTTATTATTTCTGGATTTATTTTGTTTTCCCCTAAATCATCTTTAGCGGGAGACATATATTGTAATCTCGGCGGCTGTGATGGGGAAGTATTGTGCGGTGAAACTTATAGGAAAGAGTGTGATACTTGTTGCAGCACTTGCACCGATGAGGAGGGAAATGAGTATTCTTGCAATTGTCACTCCTGTTGTCCTTGCTGTACTCAGCATAGGTGTAGTGGCAGCTGGACTCAATATAGAGCCACCACTGAAGGATGTGAGCCCGTTATTCAAAGAAGAACATGCCGAAGTGTTTGTAGTGGAGACGGTGAAGATTGTTGTTCTTGCGGCGGCTGCAAAATAGAGTGTGGCGTGTGGGAAGATCATACATGGAAGGTCGGCGGGGTGGAAACCTGCGAAGAATGCCAAAGTTGGCAAAGAGCAGAAAGAGAAAATTGTCTTGTAACTGAATGGAATTCAGCAAAACCAAAGTGTGTATGTAGCGGCTGTAAAGATGGTGAGTGTTGCGTAGATGCGCCAACGGGGCTAGAAATTTATCAATCTCCTAATTCTTCTATCCCGGCAGATTCGCCAGCAAAATTACCGATAAAATTGGACTGGGAAGATGTCCCGGGATTTTGGAGCGGAGGATGGAGTGGCGGCGGGTCTACTATACAAGACTATGCTGAATGTCAAAGAGGTTACATAGGTTCTTGCTGGGATGAGGCTCATAATCTTTTTGAAGAATATAAAGAAACACACCCTAATGCTAAGTTTTGTCAAGGAGAATGGACTGACGAATACTTGGTTTGTCTGAGGCGTGAAACAAAAGAAAATTGTGAAAACCTATTACAAGAAGATGAGGCATGTGGGAAAACTTGTCCGGCGTTAGAAGAAGGAGGGGATGAGTGTTATGACCCAGACGAATTTGTTAAATCTTACAAGATTGAAATAACCGGAGATTTAAGAAGTTGCGACGATGGTTCTGACATGAACGGTGATACAGCCGTTTTAGGAGTTTCGGAATTCTTTGCCCCTTGCCCCTGTTATTTCAAATCAAATCGGACCTATACATGGAAAGTTCAAGCTTGCTGCACTACTGATGGAAGCAACTGCGGACCCTGGAGCGAACCAATGACATTTAAAACCAGCTTGGCTCCGGAGCTGATTTCGCCCGAGGATCCTGATTGGGCCGGCCCAGACAGAGCAGAACCAGCCTGGAAAGCTCCGACGGTAGAAAATCCCTATCCTGTCCGTCTTGAATGGTGCCCGGTAGAGGAAGCAAAATCTTATTGTCTTCGATTCTATAAACCGGGCACTCCTTTTATTAGAATGTATGGGCAGGGCGAACCTTTTTGCCCTATTTTGTATTCATCATTGTATTGTCCGGCAGTAGTTCCTCCAAGCAAGGATTTTCCTATTCAAACTTACTTTGATTTTGGTTTAGACGTTTTTACAAAAGAAACCGATTATCAGTGGAAAGTTTCTACCTGCTTGAATCAAGAAGGGCAAAAATGCGGTTTAAGTTGTTCTGAAGATAAACTATGTTATACATTTGAAACTCTCAAGTCTGAATGTGGCTGTTGTGATTTTAGCCAGCTCTGGAATTTCTTTGGCCACGTTGGGCTTTATCTCCCGGAACTTATTTCTCCAAAAGATGGAGAATTTGTAAATTTTAGCCATGCATTCAAATGGGCACATGTGCCCGGAGCTAACTCTTATCGCTACGAAATAAAAAGGGGTTCTAACTCTTCTGTTATTATTAATGAAGCTATTGTCGAAGAATATATTCCTATAAAAGATTTATGGGACAAGGGAATATTAGCCCTTAACACACAATATAAGTGGCATATCCAGCCATGCTGGGACCAAGAAGGGAAAGATTGTGAAGAAAAAGATGGAGAAAAAGTTTGGAGCGCCGAATGGAGTTTTACGGTCAGCGGCGCCCCACCGAAAGAACTCCAAGTTGATGCAACCATAATCCCGGTCAAATTAGACTGGGAAGATGTTCCGGGCGTTCTTACTTATTATTATGAAGTAGCTAAAAATGCTGGGTTTAGTGATATTGTTATTCCTGAGGGTCAAAGAGTATTAAAAGGAAATATCTCTGAAGTTTTAGTTGACTATCCTTATTTAGTTCAAAATACTGATTACTATTGGAGAATAAAAACCTGTATTGATGAAAAAGGAGAAGTTTGCGGAAACTGGAGCGGTGTTAAAAATTTTACAACTTTTAAATTAGGAAAACCCACCGAGCCTTATCCCTCAGATGGAAGCGAATTTTATACCTACGAACGTTATCTTAAATGGAAAGAAGTGCCGGGAGCTCGTGCTTATCAATACGAAGTTTATGCTGGAGTTAAAACAATCCCTTTAACTAAAGTTCCTGCAAACTCTGCTTATGTTGACACGCCAAGAGAATTAGGAGTGGGGGAACACGCTTGGCGCGTCAGAGCCTGCTTAGACGAAAATTGTGAAGAAGTGGGAGATTTTTCCGATGACTGGCATTTTACTGTTGTGGAAGCCGAACCTCCTAGCGGAGAAGCCGGATTAGTACCTTGCGGCAGAGATGTTAATTTTCCTGACCCTTACGGCATTGATGAAACTGAACGCTGCGGCTTCCAACACGTTTTTTTACTTTTGAGAAATATTCTTGACCTGGCTTTATGGAGAATTGGCTTAATCATTTTAGTTTTGTTAGCATTAGCCAGCGGCATAATATTTTACTTTTCAGGGCAATTTGGGCTGTCTGACCCTCTTTTTCAGGTCAAATCTCTTTGGAAGGCGGCTGGAATTGGTTATTTAATTATTTTTTCGGCTTACACGCTTGTCAATATATTTTTAGCCATCTTTGGTTATAAAGTTGGGGTTTTTGGTCCCTGGTGGGTAATTAAATTCTAGAATTCCTTTTTGTTTTATTTTTATAAGTTTCTATGATATACTAATTCAAAATGTCTAAGATATTCAAGCTGTTTGCTCAAAACAAAAAAGTTTTAGTGCTGGCGATGGGAATGAGTTTAATTTTGTCGTTGGCGCCTTTTTATTTTGCCGAAGCTAATCCGGGACCTGCTGAGTGGTGTGGATGTACAGGAATCTCAGTCATCGATCCAACATGTTGGATAAAGTGTATTGCCGGATATATCATTTCTCTTCCTGTCCGTATCATCTTTTTTGTGATAGTTGGCATTTTAGGTATTGGAGCTCTGATTGCCGGGCTTATTTATGCAATTACTGCTGTTTTACTTAACTGGCTGATTGGATTTATTTTGTCGGTGGGAATAGTGCCGGGGAACGATTTAACTCCGCAAATAGTAACAGCAGGTTGGGATTTTTCTCGCCAATTCGCCAATATGTTTTTTGTTTTAGCTTTGGCTTTTATTGGCTTAGCCACCATTTTAAGGATAAAAGAATACGAAGCAAAAAAGGCCTTGCCCACTTTAATCATAATTGCTCTTTTAATTAATTTCACCCCGGTCCTTGTCGGATTTATTGTTGATATGGGAAACCTCGTGACAAAATTTTTCCTTGATAGAATGGGAGGTATAAGTATTTTAAGCGATGTAATGAATGAAGCTGGGAGCTATTTGCTTACTGGGATCAGAGACATTTTTATTGAAGATGGGGGATTCCTTGAACCAGAAGGATTTGCCAGAATAACGGGTAAACTTTTCGGTATAGCTATTTATGGCTTGGTTCTCCTTGTTTTTTTCTTATTGGCCGGCTTTATTTATCTCTTGATAAGCGCAGTCTTCTTTTGCCGGACGGTCATTCTTTGGGTTTTAATGATTTTATCCCCCATTGCCTTTTTATCAAAGGTCTTCCCGGATACCAAAACAACAAAAATGATCTTCCCTGATATATTGCATTGGGACAAATGGTGGGAAAAACTTATCCAATGGACCATTATTGGCATTCCGATTAGTTTTTTTCTTTACCTTTCTAATTCAATACTGCTTGCTGGAGGAGATTTTGCAGATAAATTTGGCGTCGGAAACTTAGAAACAGGACTGTTAGAAATGGCAAACTCGACAAGTTTTGGAGATGTGCAGTTGTCTAACGTGATTAACCAAACATTTGCTTCCTTTTTTGCTGACCTCCTTGCTCCAACGCTGGCCTTAATGCTTTTAATTATGGGCGCATTAATTAGTTTTAAGGCCGTGCCAGAAGGAGCTAAGGGGATTATGAGATTTACGACCGAAAAAGGAGTGGCAGCAAGATGGCCACAGAAGGGATTGGTGAGTGGAACAACAGCGGGCCTCAATGCTATACGCAACATCCGACAAACATATCAAGAGCAAAGAGGGTTAGGCGTAACACGAGGACAAGCTTTTATACGGACAGCGGCGACACCAATCCGAGCGTTTTGGCAAAAAAGACAACCATCCTCTCCGTCCGCTACATCTACTACGCCATCCACGCCTTCTACAGCCTCTATAGCTCCTACCCCCCCTACGACTCCTACCAGCCGTGCTGACGAAATTGGAGAAATTGTAGAAGAAGCTGGCGCGGAAGAATTTATTGCTCCAACGCCCACCGCTCCTCCTGTCAGTAAGGCTAAAAAAGTAGGTGGGTGGGTTAAAAAATGGGGAGTGATAGTCCCTGCAAAAATCGGTTATCGTTCCTCAATAAAAATTTTAGAGGCTGCCGAAAATATAGCTAAGGCTCAAATAGAAAAAGAGATGAAAATAGGAAAACATAAAGAGAAAGGGGGAAAGACAAAAAACTGTCTTTATTGCCTAAAAGAAATACCGATTGATTCAAAGTTTTGTCCCTATTGCCGTGAACCATTAGAATAAAAAATAATTATGGCGGAAGAAGATGAAATTCAAAAACTAAAAAACGAATACCCGGAATTTTTCTCCCAGTTTTCTCCTGACTTTTTGGAATTTATTTTTTCTGAAGAAACCTCTTTAGAAATTGCGAGTATCTGTTTAGAAAATAAAATAGAGGACGAAGAAGTCATAGGAAAAATCGCTTATCGGGTTGCTTTAGTTTTATTAAATCAGGTGCCAAAAGAAAACTTAGCTAAAATCCTTGGAAAAGGAGCGGGATTAAATCACGAAATAGCTGAAAAAATCTCTGCTGCGGTTGAAGAACATATTTTTTCGCAAATTCCAGAAATAGAAAAAAAAGAGGAACAACTAACTCAATCTGTACAACCATTTCCTCCAGTAATAGAAGAAAAAAAACCTGAAGAACCTCTCAAAAAAGATACTTACCGCGAACCAATTGAATAAATTAAAAAGAGGGATGCCTTCATCCCTCTTTTAGATTTATTTTTGATTTGACTTCTCTATCCTAATCTGCCCTCTCGCTGTTGCCATTGCTATCCAGTCTAACCATTCGTTTTTTTTCTTTTCCGGCAGTTTATCAAGCTCTTCTTTGAGCTTTTTGTTTTCTTCTTTGGTTAAAGTTAATTTTTTGGAAGGATTGGACGAGAGAATAGACAAGATAGATTTAGGTTCTTTCTCCTTCGTCTTTTTCTTTTCCCCTTCTACTGACTCTTTTATTGGAATTTCTTCCGATAAACCTGTCGGCATTTTTTTCCAGGCGGCAATTAAACGAAGAAGGTCTCCGCCAAATCCAGTCGCCCCAGGCGTCTCTATTTTGAGATATGCCTGCCCTTCCATAGCCAGCTTGTTCATTGTATTAGCTATGGTAGACTGATGTGTTTGATAAAAGGCCTGAGGATTTTCTAAAAATTCTTTCTGGACGTCGGCTCGTTCTTTTCCGGAGGCCGTAGCGATAGAGGAAATTACCGTTCCCATAATCTGCTCCGCTCTGCCGGCTGCCTTCATCTCTTCTGTTTTTTTTGCCGCTCCTGCTTTTTGATACTCTGACGGGAGATTAATTTCTCGAATTTCAATTCCTTTTTCCGCCAGTTTCACTCCCCATTTCCCCAATGTCTCCTCAATGACCTTTGCCTTTTTTAATATCTCCCAGAGAGACTCTCCCTTTAATTTCAAGAGTTCGTCTAGTCCGCAGCTGGTCACCAGTGCCCTTGTCTCTGCCGAAATTCTCGCCAGAATATCCTCTACTGGAGTTGGAGGAGCTACAAATAAAAATAAATAAGGGTTCTGCACACGGAGAGTTACTAGAACCAGTACATTTACTGGCACCCTTTCCGGCGGTTGGGTTTCAACGGCAGGAAGCTTAAAGGCATAAACTGCCGGTTTCAGCAAGACGTTGTCAAGGTCTTCTTCATGAAATTCAACCTCCATTTCCGCTTCCCGTAATCTTATGTCTGTCCATCGGTGTCTATACCGATGGACTTTTTGGAAGGGCCAGAAATAAACAATTAAACCGCCGAAAATTTTTTGACTCCAATATTTAATTTCTTTTTTATCTTCGCTGCCTTCTTCCGGTTTTTCTTCAGATTTTGATCCTTTCCAAATGTTCCATTCCTCATCCATCCGATGCTGTTTCCACCGGAAAATTATCTTTGAAAATTCACCAAAAGATGTTAAGGCTATAGCGGTTCCCTCGTTCACTCTGGCAAATCTCACAAATAGAAAAAACAAAACAACCAATACTATCAAAGCTATCCATGCCATTTTTCTTTTCACCTCCTATTTAGTTTTAAAATCAAGGAATCTTTAATTTTCCTTGGCTATTTAAAGTATAACATATTATCAAATTATTGTCAAATTGGCACACTTTTGTGTTATTGTTATCATTTTTTGTTTGTGATAAAATTAAAAAGAGATATAATAATCTAAACAAATATCATGCCAAATGGTGAAATCGCAGAAACTTTCCCCTTTGCAGCAACTCTTCCAAGCGAAGAAGATGTTGAAATGGAAATAGAAACGGCTGGAGCAGAAGCTGGGGTTTCGCCCTTAGACTTTGATTTCTTGCTCTTTGCCCTGCCCTTTGCTTTCGCGGTTGATGCTCTTGATATTGTATTAGAAATTGCCGGAGCTTTCGTTGTTATTCCAAAAATTATTGGCATCGTTATTGACATTATAGTTTTTCTTATCCTTATGTTTCCTGGCTGGATGTACTGGCGACTAAAAGAAATTGAAAAAAGTAAAAGAGAGCACCAAGAATCCTTACAGCGAGCAGTTCAAAAAAGTATCCAGCAATTATCCAAACTTCAAAAAATCGGCAATGTCTCCCCGCAAGTTTTTGAAAGATATATGCGCCTTTACAGTAAACAAATGGGAACAATAGGAAAAGCGGCAGCAAGAGCAGCAAGAAAACCCGCGACAAGAGCTTTAATCAGAGGGGGATTAATTTTTTTAGGAGAACTTGCTATTATAATAGGCATTATCCCGTTCTGGACGATTGGGGTGATTCTCACTTTAAGAGAAAAGTGATACCACGTTAGAAGTCACATATCGGAGATTTTCTTACTCAAAAATTACCACTACCTATAACTTTAAAACTTCTAACGGGGTGATATAATAAGATAAGTTATGAAAACAGCTAAAAGAAAAATTTTAATAACCGTTCTGGCCTTACTTTTGCTGTTGCCAAGTATTTCTTTGGCTCTTAACATTGAGTTAAACTTAGAGTATCCGAGTTTTGGCGGATTTAATTTAAAAGACAATCAAGATTTAAACCAAATCATAGCCTGGTTTTATTATTTCGTAATAAGTATTGCCGGTATCGCTGCTTTTGTAATGTTGGTCTGGGGAGGTTTTAATTGGTTAACTTCAGCTGGTAGCCCGGGCAAAATTATTGAAGCCAAAGACCGAATTTATTCTGCCTTTTTGGGATTATTACTGATATTAGCCTCTTACCTAATTATACAGGTTATTAATCCTGAATTAACTACATTAAGATTGCCTGAGCTAATTTTACCTCATTGATTCTTGTGATTTTTTTTAACTTTTAAAAGAGGCCTATCAGAGCTTCTTATTTTGTTTGTAGTAAAATTCAAAAAGTAGTAAAATAAAAGATGAGAAATCTGTTATTGAAAATTCAAGGTCTTCCCGAGCCCAAAAGAAAAATAATCTTTTGGACAATAATGTTTGTTTTGGCTCTAGTTTTATTGAGTTTTTATATAAAAAATGTTCAGAAAAGATTAAAAGGCATTGAACCGGAAGAGTTAAAAAAAGAGGTACAATTGCCTTCCCTTGAGGAAGATCTTAAAAAATTACTGAAAATTGAAATTCCCGAAATAGAAATACCAGAAATTGACCAAGAAAAGTTGCGAGAATTAGAATGTACAACAACAGAAAAAGCGTCAAATTAGATTTTAAAAATTTATGCAATTTACCGTCCCCCAATTTATTGAGCATGAGGCGAAAATAGTCGGGCCTTTGACTTTTAAGCAGTTTATTTTTATTGGCGTTGCCGGCGCTGTTTGTTTTGTGCTTTATTTCTCCATCGGGAAAACCAATTCCTTTCTTTTTTTAGTATTGTCAATAATAATATTTGGTATAGGAACGGCCCTGGCTTTTTTAAAAATTGGCGGCCGAAATCTGCCAACTATTTTAAAGAATTTTTTATCTTTTTTAGTCGCGCCCAAAATCTATCTCTGGCAAAAAAAAGAACTCCCGCTAAAATTCATCAGAGGAACTAAAAAAAGGGTTGAAGTTGAAACTGAACCAACTCCAACCTTAAAATTTGCCGAGAAGAGTCGTCTTAAAAAATTATCCAATCAAATCGAAACCGGAACTAGATAATTTATATTTATGCCAAAAGTAGCCACTCAAGGATTATTAGAAATTGATCAGATTAGAGAAGGAGTGATTTTATTAAAAAACAAGGCCTTAAGAGGAGTATTGATGGTCTCCTCTTTGAATTTTGCCTTAAAATCTGAAGAGGAGCAAAATGCTACCATTTATCAGTTCCAAAATTTTTTAAATTCACTTGATTTCCCCTGCCAGATTATAGTCCAATCCCGGAGATTAAATATCACCGGCTACATTGAAAAGTTAAAAGATTTAGAGAAAGGTCAGGAAAATGAATTACTGAAAATTCAAACTACCAGCTATCGGGAATTTATTGAAAGCATAATTAAAGAAGGAGTTATTATGACAAAAACTTTTTTTATTGTCATCCCTTTCACTCTCTTTGAAGCCCAGGGCACACATCCTTCTGCTTTAATAAAAAAGCCGGGAGTTCCCGCTTTAACCGAAGAAGAATTCCAAAGATGCAGAACTCAACTTTGGCAGAGAATGGAATTTTTAGCTATGGGATTAAGAAGATGCGGCCTCCAGGCGATTCCTTTAACAACCCTGGAGTTAATCGAACTTTTCTGGAGCACTTATCATCCCCAAGAAGCTGAGGTCGGTTATTACCCAGAAATCCCGCCAGAATTAACCACATGACCCTTCGATAAACTCAGGGTCATAGTGAGCTTGTCGAACTATGAAAATACCAATTTTTAAAAAAAGAGGGCCAGAGATACCGGAAAAAATTTTCGAAACTGAGACAATAAAAGCAACCGATATCATTGCGCCGTCTTCAATTGAGAGTAAACCGAACTATCTGAAATTGGGAGAAAGATATGTTAAAAGTTTTTTCATTTTTTCTTATCCAAGATATTTAAGCGCGGCCTGGCTTGCCCCTGTAATCAACCTCGACGTCCCCTTGAATATTTCTTTTTTCATCGACCCAATTGAAACCGGAAAAATTTTAAAACAACTCGTAAAAAAAGTAACAGAGGTTCAAGCCGAAACTGCAGAAAGAGAAGAAAAGGGATTGATTCGAGATCCGGCCCTGGAAATTGCCTATCAGGACTTGGAAACTTTAAGAGACAGGCTTCAAACTGCTCAAGAAAAAATGTTTAAACTCGGTCTCTACTTAACGGTTTATGCTGACAACGAACAACAATTAAGAGAAATCGAGAACAGTTTGAGGTCAATTCTTGAATCTAGATTAATTTATATAAAACCGGCTCTTTATCAGCAAAAAGAAGGATTTTTAACCACTTCCCCTTTTGGCCTGGATAAAATCCAGGTCTACACCTCAATGAACACCGAACCCTTAGCCAGCGTTTTTCCTTTTGTTTCTTTTGATTTAAGTTCAAATGAAGGAATTTTATATGGAATAAACAGACATAATAGCTCATTAATTTTATTTGACCGCTTCAGTTTAGAGAATGCTAACTCTGTTGTCTTTGCTAAAGCCGGCTCT
>Ga0315277_10011507_pt1 | contig 11138 bp, 9 predicted proteins | sample YL17G05_15_MG_FD_203695 | JGI IMG/M metagenome (GOLD analysis project Ga0315277, IMG submission 203695) | Sediment microbial communities from Yellowstone Lake, YNP, Wyoming, USA - YL17G05_15 | ecosystem: Environmental > Aquatic > Freshwater > Lake > Sediment | place: USA: Wyoming | collected... | reverse complement strand
CCCGCGCCATGAGTGCTTCGCGTTCCAGACACACCTCGGCGCGCGCGCAATCGCCCGGCGCACCCCGCGTCCACCCCGATCGCTTGATCTGGCTGCTGCTCGCGCTCACGCTGGCGGTGTGGCTCGCCGAGACGGGCGGGGCGCTGTGGCGCACTTCGCACTGGAACCACTACGTCTACCTGGCCGACGCGTTCCTCCACGGCCAGCTCTTCTGCTACCACCATCCCGCCGATGCCGGGGACATGGCGATCGTCGGCAACCGGGCCTACATCGTGTTCGGGCCCTTCCCCGCGCTGCTGCTCATGCCCCTGGTGCCCTTCTTCGGGCCGCGCACCCCCGACGTGCTGGTGCTCGTGCTCACCGCGCTCTTCGGCATCTTCGCCTTCGATCGCTTCCTCGCCGCGCTTCCCGATCCGCCGGACCGCTTCCGGCGCAGCATGGCGACGCTCACCTTCGCTCTCGGCACGGCCCTCCACTACGGCGCGCCCATGGCGAACGTGTGGCTCCACGCGCAGATCACCGCCACCGCCCTCCAGTGCTGGGCGCTGTGGATGGCGGCACGGGGACGCGGCTGGTGGAGCGGCGTCGCGCTGGGCCTCACGGTGCTGGCGCGCCCCACCGTGACGCTGGCCGCGCCGGCCGCGCTCTGGCTCCTGACCCGCCGTCCCCAGGGCGAGGACGAGCCGGCGCGGGCGCGCCCCGGCTGGCTCGGCGCCGGCCTCGCGCTCGGCGTGCCCGTGGCGGCGGCGGTCGTCCTCCACGGCCTCTACAACCTGGCGCGGTTCGGCAGCCCGACGGACGCGGGCTACCACTACATCCTGATGGGCGACGAGTTCCAGGCCCTGGTCGAGCGCTATGGCCGCTTCAACCTTCATTTCCTGCCGCAGAACCTCGGGGGCTGGCTCTTCGCGCTGCCTCGCGTGATGAACGGCGAGCTGGTGCCCGACGGGCACGGCATGAGCCTGGTTCTGACCACGCCCTTCCTGCTGCTGCTCTGCTGGCGCAGGAAGCTGAGCGCGCTCGAGTGGGTGCTGCTGGGCACCTCGCTCGTGATCGCGCTGCCCTCGCTGCTCTACTACAACGACGGCTGGGTGCAGTTCGGCCAGCGCTTTGCGCTCGACTGGATCGCCCTCGCCCTCGCCGCGTGCGCGCTGGCCGCGCGGCGCGCCCCGGTCTGGCTGGTCGCGGTGCTGGCGGCCGTGGGCTTGGCGGTCAACACCTGGGGCACGCTGTGGTTCCAGACGAATCAGTTGCACTGAAGCGGCAGGTGCGGCGCCAGCCGCGCTACCGAGCCGGCCCCCCGCCGCGCAGCGGGAACAGGTAGATGCAGCCGGCCGGCCGCGCCGCGGGCTGCACGCGCCACAGCGGGCGGAAGTCGAACTGCACCGGAGGCGTGCGACCCTGGCGGGTCATCATGCGCTGGCCGAGCCCCACGAAGTAGTAGCTGCTCACCGCCAGCCAGCCGCTCTCGCTTCCAGGCGTGCCCCCGAGGTAGGGCACGTAGTCGATGCCGTAGAGCGCCGGGTCGGCGGTGCCGTGGTAGGCGAGGTAGATGCGCCCGATCCCGCGCCGCTCGAGCTCGTCGCGCAACGCGATCAGCCCCTGGCCCCAGTCCACGTTCGAGTCGTTGACCAGCCGGTAGCCGCCGCCCGGACCCCCTGAGGGCCAGTTGAAGAACGACAGGTACCAGGGCGCGGCCAGCGCGGTCTCGACCGCCTGGAGCAGGACGAGCGCGAGCCCCACGGAGAGCCAGAGCCGGCCGCGGCCGTGCAGCGCGGTGAGCACTCGCGGCGCCGCGAGCCCACCCGGCCACACGCACAGGAAGGGCAGGATCGGGAACATGTAGCGGATGCCGATGTCGAGGTTGCCGAGGAACATCCCGACGCCGAGGTAGACCGCAACGCCGACCGCGAGGAAGTCGCCGCGCCCGCGGCGTCGTGCGAGGGCCAGCCGCGCCCGCGCCGCCAGCGCCCCGAGGAAGCCGAGCGGCCACTTGAAGAGAAACGCGAGCGGGAAGTAGTACCAGACCGCATGCGGGATGATGCGGCCGAGCAGGTAGGCGGGCGTCACGCCCGCCTGCGACTCCACCGACTGGCGGTCCAGGCCCGCCAGCCAGGTCCCGGGCAGCGGCAGCCGCAGCCCGGGAGCGTGCTGCCGCAGGGTCTGGAAGAGGTGCGACTCGAAGGGCAGACGCCCGAGCGGCTCGAAGGAGGCGCGGCCCAGGTAGCCCGCGTTCAACGCGACCAGCACGGCTGGCAACAGCAATCCGAGCCCGAGCCACAGCCGCGCGGGACGGCGCACTCGCCGCCGCGAAATCTCGAGCAGCGCGATCAGGAGCAGCACCGGCCCGAGCAGCAGCGCCGTGAAGCGCACCAGGAACGCGAACGAGACCGCCCCCGCCGTCGCCCACCACCAGCCCCAGCGGCCCGTGCGCGCGAACATCCAGAACGCGTACGCGCTCGCCAGCCACGACAGCCCGGTCGCCAGGTCCAACGTCACCAAGCCGGCATGCGCCAGGGCCTCCGGCGTGAAGGCGTAGAACGCCAGCGCCAACACGCCGCCGCGCGGCCCGTAGAGCCGCCGCGCCACGCGCCACACCAGCAGGCCGAGGAGGAGCGAGAGCGCCACGACCACCAGGCGCGCGGCCACGAATACCCGCTGGTAGCGGTCGGCGTTCACGCGCATGAACGACTCGCCCACCACCCCCTGCTCGCCGTTGCGGAGCGCATCCTCCGCGGGCAGGCGGGCGCCTGCGGCCAGTGCCGCGGCCCCGCACAGCGCCTTCACCAGCGGCGGGTTCACCGCCGAGAGCCGCAGCTCGCCGCGAGCGGCAATCATCACCCCCGAGGGCAGGTGGAAGTTCTCGTCGAAGGTGACCGAGTTGCGCACCACGCCCCAGACCGCCAGCGCGAGGTGCAACACGAGCAGCCCCGCCACCCAGAGCCGCTCGCGCGGAAGACTGCGCGCGGCGATCGGGAGCGACCGTGCTGGACGACGAGGAATGGGTGCGGCCCTGGCGGCTCGTGCTCGGCCCATGCGACGCAAGATAGGTCTGTCTTCCCCCGAGGCTCAAGCGGCTCCCGGACACCCGTGCCCCGGGATACCGGCCGTGGGCACATCTGTGGCATTGTCTGCCGCATGGGCGCGAACGTGGACGCTCCCGGGGGCCGGCACGCTCCGGTGATCTTCGTCGTCCTCCCGGCCTGGAACGAGGAGCGCGTGATCGGGCAGGCGCTGCGTGCGCTTGCCGGAGCCGTGCGCGGCCGCGAGGACGGCTACCACGTGGTGCTCGTGGACGACGGCAGCACCGACGGCACGGTGGCGGAGGCCGAGCGCGCCCTCGCCGAGAGCGGGGGCCAACTGCGGCTCACGGTGCTCCGGCACGAGGCCAATCGCGGTCTCGGGGCCGCCTTGCGCACCGGGCTCTACTGGTGCCTCGACCACGCCCGCGACGAGGACCTCGTGGTCACGCTCGACGCCGACAACACCCACCCGCCCGCGCTCATCCCGGCGCTGGTCGAGCGGCTCGGCGACCGCTACGACCTGGCCATCGCTTCGCGCTACCGCGAGGGCTCGACGGTGCGCGGCGTGCCGGGCTATCGCCTGTGGCTCTCGAAGGGGAGCCGACTGTTGTTCCAGGCGCTGTTCCCGATCCCGGGCGTGCGCGACTACACCTGCTGTTTCCGGGCCTTCCGCGTGCCGCTGCTCAGGCGCGCGCGCCTCGCCTGGGGCGACGACTTGTGCGCGGCGCGCGGCTTCGAGGCGGTGATGGACCTGCTCCTGAAGCTCCGGCCCGTCGGGATGCGCGCGACCGAGATGGGCTTCGCGCTGGACTACGGCGAGCGGGTCGGGCAGAGCAAGATGAAGGTGATGCGGACCATCGGCACCACGCTCGCGCTCCTCTCCCGCCGCTTCGTCGAGCGTTTCACGGTCGCGTCTCCCGTGCGCGTGCGGGCACGGATCGCGGCGGCGGAGCGGGCAATGCGCCCGGACGCGGCGAGCGCCACGCGCGGATCCTCGGGCTGATCGGGATAGACCGACCTGAGTAAAGACACTGCGGCCGGCCTATCCCGATTAGGCGCGGCTGGAAGTGCGCGCCCGCGACCTCGGTAGTGACCCCGAAGTGCGAGTCGCCTATCATGAGCGGGACGTCCAGGCTCATGCCCCTTTGCGATTGCACAGGCCCTACGAAGAAGACGCAAATCATGATGACGCCGCCAGCCGCCAAGGAGATGATCAGAGCGCTCGAACTCGCCCACCTGAAGATCAAGAAGCAGTTCGGAATGGGCGCCATCATGAAACTGGGCGAGGAGCACCCGCTGACGGTGGACGTGATCGCGACCGGCTCGATCGGGCTCACGAAGCGCGGACTTGATGCCGCGGACGAGCTCTCCTCCGCGCACCTGACGCTGGCTCCAGTGCGACAGCCCGGGCGCGATTGGACGGAGGCGCCGGCTGGAGCGGGCGCCGCGGCCGGCCCGCCCCCATGTTTCGCCGTGCACCGCTTGTGCGTAGTCGAGAGCCAACGCAACCCGCGCGGCTCAGTCTTCACGGTGCGAGCTGAGGCGAACGGGGATGCCCAGTCACCTGCCCGGGCATCATGAGTGCGCCCGGCCGCTGGCATCTCCGGCTGACGCCGACGGACGGATCGCCGGTCCAAGGGGCCCGGACGAAGCCCCACGCCTTCGGGTTGGTGGGTGGGGTGGTCGCCGTTGCGATTGCCGTGTGGATGGCGGCACACCGCGCCTGGATCTGTGACGACGCGTTCATCTCGTTTCGCTACGCCGAGAACTTCGTGCGTGGCCTCGGACTCGTCTTCAACCGGGGTGAGCGCGTCGAGGGCTATACGAACTTCCTCTGGACGGTCTGGATCTCTCTGGGCCTCAAGCTCGGGGCCGACGCCGAGGGCTGGTCGGCGGCCTGGGGCATCGTAGCCTACGGTGTGGCGATCGGGCTGCTTGCTCACCATGCGAGGCGGCGGACCCGCCTGTCGGGCGCCGCTCTCGTCCTGCCGCTCGCGGCGCTGCTTGGGGCTCTCCACCTTGACTGGCAGCGGTACGCGACCAGCGGGCTCGAGACCTCGCTCTTCACGATGCTCCTGGTGCTGGCTTACGTGCTGCTGCTCGCACGGACATCACCGATCACGTCGAGCGCGACGGTGGGCGTCGTGCTCGCTCTCGCGGCCATGACCCGGCCGGAGGGTGCGCTGTTCGCGGTGCTGGGCGGGGTGTTCGTCCTCTGGACCCGGCCGCGGCGCTGGCGTGCGCTCGCCGCGTTCGCCCTGGGCTACCTCGCGCTCTGGGGGCCCTTCACGCTCTGGCGGATCACCTACTACGGGGACGTCTTTCCGAACACTTTCTATGCAAAGTCCGGTGGCGAGGCGTGGTGGGGACAAGGCTGGACGTACGTGCGGCTCTACTTCCAGAAGTACTGGGTCATGGCGGCCGCGCTCCCTGCAGCAGGGGTTTCGCTCTGGCTCGCCCGGTCGAAAGGGCCGCGCCAGGCGCCGTCCGGGGCCAGCCGGCTGGCCACCGAGACCTTGCTGGCCACTGCGTTCTCACTGGGGCTGCTGGCCTACGTGATGCGGGTCGGCGGCGACTTCATGTTCGCCCGCATGCTCGTTCCCGTGACGCCCTTTCTGCTCGTTCTGCTGGAGCTGGCGCTCGTGCCGCTGTTGTCCCGCCGGCCAGCCATGGGATTGCTGGCCAGCGGCGTTGTGCTCGCCACCGTCTGGTGGTCCCCCGAGCCGATCAAGGACGCCGGGGAGGTCTCGGGTATCGTGAACGAGCAGGTCCACTACCCGAAGCCCGTGACCGACGATCTCCGCTGGCGCGCGTTGTCGCTGAGGCCATTCCTTGCGGGCCTGCCGGTGTGCGTGGCGTTCCTCGGGAGCGAGGCACGGCTCGTCTACTACGCCCGGCCTCCGGTGGCAATTGAGTGCGAGACGGGACTCACTGACCGCTGGGTCGCCCATCAGCCGTTGGCTCGCCGCGGGCGAGTGGGCCACGAGAAGCACGCGCCGCCCGACTACCTGATCGGGCGTCGCCGCGCGCACGTGACCTTCCACTCGCATGCACCAGACCTCCTGGGCTTGCGGGAGTACATCCCGCAGGTAACCGCCGACTTCGGGGGCTTCGGAGCATTCATCCTTCACTGGGATGGGCCCCTCATGGCGGAATTGAGACGGCGCGGGGTGAAGTTCGCTGACTTCCCCTCGGAGCTGGATGAGACCATCGCCGAGCTGCCCCGACTCACCGACACCGAAGTGCGCGATGCCTATGCGAAGATCCGGCACTTCTACTTCGATTTCGTCCCGGACTCGGCGCGTGAACGTCCGTTCTTGTCGAGGTTGCGGGGTAGTTGACCGTCACCTCGCTGGGAAGAGTCCAGACGCGCTCTGGGAATCCCGCGTGGCTCACGGGCGATTCTCAGACAGGGCCTGAGAGCCAGCCCGAGACTTCCCGTGACCTCCGGCGGACTCCCGAACGCAGCTAGCGCGTGAGCCCCGCGCCGCGCAGGGGGAAGAGGTAGATCGAGCCCCCCGCACGCGCCTCGGGCCGCAGTCCCCAGAGCGGGCGGAAATCGAAGTACAGCCTGTCCGGCGTGCGCCCGTGCGGAGTCATCATGCGCTGGCCCAGCCCGACGAAGTAGTAGCTGCTCACCGCGAGCCAGTCGCTCTCTCTCCCCGGCGCGCCCCCCGAGTAAGGAATGTAGTCGATGCCGTAGATCGCGGGGTCCGTCGTGCCGTGGTAGGCAAGGTAGATGCGCCCGAGGCCGCGGCGCTTCTGTTCGTCGCGCAACGCGATCAACCCCTGGCCCCAGTCCACGTTCGAGTCATTGACCAGCATGTAGCCGCCGCCGGGACCACCCGAGGGCCAGTTGAAGAACGAGAGGTACCAGGGCGCGGCGAGTCCGGTTTCGACCGCCTGAAGAAGGGCGAGCGCCGCCGCCAGCGGGAGCCAGAGCCGACGCTGACCGCCGAGGCGTCCGAGCACGCGCGCCGAGGCGAGGCCGCCGAGCCACACGCACAGGAAGGGCATGATCGGGAACATGTAGCGGATGCCCGCGTTCAGGCTCAGGAGGAACATGCCGCCGCCGAGGTAGAACGCGACCGGGACGGCGAGGAAGGCGCCGCGATGCTGCCGCGTGAACGCCGAGCGCGGGGGCGCGAAAGCCAGACCCGTGCGCGCGAGCAGAGCGCCGAGAAACCCGAGCGGCCACTTGAAGAGAAAGGCGAGCGGGAAGTAGTACCAGACCGCGAGCGGAATGACATGGCCCAGGAGAAAAGTGGGATTGGCCACCGTTCCCGTGTCCACCGCCTGGCGGTCCATGCCCAGGAGCCAGAGGTCGGGCAGCGGGAGTCGCAGGTCGGGCAGGCGGTGCTGGAGCGCCTGGAACGCGGTCGAGAGGAAACGCCAGTCACGCAGCGGCGCGAACGAGACTCCACCCAGGTAGCCGGCGTCCAGAGCCAGGAACACCACCGGCACCAGCAGCAGAAGCCCGAGCCAGAGCCTCGCGGGACGTCGCGCGCGCTGACGCAGCGCCTCGAGGACCGCGATCACCAGGAGCATGGGAACCAGCAGGGGCGCGGTGAAGCGCACGAGAAACGCGAACGAGACCGCGCCCGCCGTTGCCCACCACCAGCCCCAGTGCCCGGAGCGCGCGAACATCCAGAGCGCATAGACGCTTGCCAGGCAGCCGAGCGCCGTCGCCACGTCCATGGTCGCCAGCCCCGCGTGCGCGAGGGCCTCGGGCATGAAGGCGTAGAAGCCCAGCGCCAGCACGCCGCCGCGCGTCCCGTGGAGCCCGCGCCACGCGCCAGACGAGCAGGCCGAGGAGAAGCGAGAACGCCACGATCACCAGCCGCGCCGCCACGAACACGCGCTGGTAGCGGTCGGCGTTCCGGCGCATGAACGACTCCCCCACCACGCCCTGCTCCCCGTTGCGGAGCGCCTCCTCGGCGGGCAGGCGGGCGCCCGCGGCCAGTGCCGCGGCGCCGCACAGAGCCTTCACCAGCGGCGGGTTCACGATCGAGATGCGGAGCTCGCCACGCGCCGCGATCAGCACCCCCGCCGGCAGGTGGAAGTTCTCGTCGAAGGTGACCGAGCTGCGCACCGCGCCCCAGACCGCGAGCGCCAGGTGAACGGCGAGCAGGAGTACGACCCACCCGCGCTCGTGTCCAAGCGCGCGGCGATGGGTGGCAGAGGGCGGCGCCCCGGAGCTGCCCCGAGCCTTCATCGCGTCCCCAGCCCCGGCACCGCCGCCGCGAGCTGCGCGGCCAGCGCGCGCACGGCGCGCGAGCGGTGGGAGAGCGCGTTCTTCTCCTCCTCGCTCAGCTCGGCCATGGTGCGGCCCAGGCCCGCGATCTCGAACACCGGGTCGTAGCCGAAGCCGTTCTCCCCCCGCGGCGCGAGCGAGATCCGCCCTTCGAGCACGCCCTCGCCCGCCAGCTCGCGTCCGTCGGGCAGGCAGGCCACGCAGGCGCAGCGGAAGCGCGCGCTCCGCCGCTCGGCCTCGACTCCGCGCAGCTCGCCCAGGAGCTTCGCCACGTTGCCGGCGTAGGTGGCGCCGGGGCCGGCGAAGCGGGCGGCATGGATGCCGGGCCGCCCGCCGAGCGCGTCCACCTCGAGCCCGGTGTCGTCGGCGATGGCGGGCTTCCCGGTGAGAGCGAGTGCCGCGCGCGCCTTGAGCAGCGCGTTCTCGCGCAGCGTGCCCCCGGTCTCGGCGGGCGCGGTCGCGCCGGGCTCGTCGCAGAGCGCGGTGAGCGTCACGCCGGGGAGCCCGAGCAGCGCCGACAGCTCCCTCAGCTTGTCGCGGTTGAAGGTGGCGAGGACGAAGTGCACCTGGGGTTCCTCGGGCGGCGGTGCCGGGGCGCTGGCGATTCCAGGGGCAGGCGCCCGGGGCTCACCCCGGCAGCAGCCCCGAATCCCCCAGCAGGCGGCGCTGGTAGGCGATCACCCGCCGGATCCCCATCCGCGCCAGCACCAGCAGCGCGCGCAGTTCGCCCGCATCGAACGTGGTGCTCTCGCCCGTGCCCTGCAGCTCGACGAAGCGGCCCGAACCCGTCATCACCACGTTCATGTCCACTGCCGCCTTGGAGTCCTCCTCGTAGGTGAGGTCCAGGCACGGCACACCCGCCACGACGCCGACCGAGATCGCGGCCACCGTGTCCCGCAGCGGCGGTCTGAGCAGACGGCCGTCGTTCGAGAGCTTCACGAAGGCGTCGTGGAGCGCCACGAAGGCGCCGTTGATCGCGGCAGTGCGGGTGCCGGCGTCGGCCTCGAGCACGTCGCAGTCGAGCAGGATCGTGCGCTCGCCGAAGACCTTGAGGTCGGTGACCGCGCGGAGCGAGCGGCCGATCAGGCGCTGGATCTCGTGCGTGCGTCCGCCGGCCTGCGCCGCCCGGGGCGTGCGCTCACGGGTCGCGCGCGGCAGCATACCGTACTCCGCCGTCACCCAACCGCCGCCCTTGCCGCGCAGCCAGCCGGGCAGGCGGTCCTCGATCGTCGCCGTGCACAAGACGCGTGTGCGCCCCATGGTCACCAGGGCCGAGCCCTCGGCCGCCGGCAGCACGCCCCGCTCGATCTTGAGCGGACGGACCTGCCGCGGGCTGCGCCCGTCGGGACGCGACGGGCCGCCCGCGGGGACCAACGGCGATGCGGGCGAAGCGGCGGCGCGCTCGCGCTCGCGGATGGGCTTGGGCTTGCGGGTCACGAAGGGCTCCTCTCGACGCGGCGCTCGCCGCGGTTCACACCGGAAACGCGCGCTCGAACCAGGGCAGGTCGGTCTGGTCCACGATCGTGATGGGCGGCAGGTCGCCGCCGAGGAAGGTGCGCGCCACGCGCTCGAAGCTGAGCCGCTCGTCGCTCAGGTAGAAATGGTGCCGCGGCCCCGCGCCGCTCTCCCCGCCGGCTGTGGCGAGCAGGCCGCGGCGGCGCAGCAGCGCGGCGGTGGCCGTGGCGGCCTCGGCGCCCGAGTCGATGAGCCGCACCTGCGGACCCACGATCTCCTGCACCAGCGAGGCGATGAGCGGGTAGTGCGTGCAGCCCAGGATCAGGCTTTCGAGCCGCTCGTCGCGCAGCTCGCCGAGGTACTCCTCGGCCACGCGGCGCAGGACGGGATGGTCGAGCCAGCCCTCCTCGATGAGCGGGACGAAGAGCGGACAGGCACGCGAGACCACGTGCGTGCCGGGCGCGAGCCGCTCGACGGCCTGCGCGTAGGCGCCGCTCGTCACCGTGGCCTGGGTGCCGATGACGCCGACCCGCCGCGGGGCCGAAGTGGGCGGGCCGGCGGTGACCGCCACGCCCACGGGCGGATCGATCACGCCGATGACCGGGATCTCGAGCCGGGCCTTGAGCGTCTCGAGGGCGTACGACGAGGCCGTGTTGCAGGCCACCAGCAGGCACTTGATGTCCTGCCGCAGCAGGAAGTGCGCGATCTCGAGGCTGAAGCGGGTCACGGTCGCGCGCGACTTGCTGCCGTAGGGCACGCGCGCGGTGTCGCCGAAGTAGACCACGCTTTCGTCCGGCAGCGCGCGCACCAACTCGCGCACGGCGGTGAGGCCGCCGAGGCCCGAGTCGAACACGCCGATAGACCGCTGATCCTGCGTCCCGTTCACCGGGCTTCCCTCCCTGCCGGCGCGACCGCCGTCATGCGCGCCGCCGCCGTCGCGCCTCCATCCGCGCGCCTCACGGCCAGTCCGCCACGTCGAGCGGGCGGTCGAGCGGCAGGTGCCCGCCCAGGCTCGCGAGCGGGGCGCCCTCGCACACGATCCGCACCTGCTTCACCTCGGGCAGGTTGTCCCCCAGCGTCCGCACCAGCGAAGCGATCGCCAGCTCCTCGGCGCCCGCGCCGCCGCGGAAGCCGGTCCGGAAGACCGCCGACAGGTCGAGCGTCAGGAGACCGCGGTCGTCGAGATAGGCGTGACGGAGCGTGGTCCCTGCGGGCAGGAGGGTGATCCCCCTCTCCGGGCCGCGTGACAGCTCGTCCAGCAGGGTCGCCACGCGCTCGTGCAGGCCCGTCTGCTCGATGACCTCGCGCGGCTCGCTCACCAGCGCGTCGCCCGAGCGCGCCACGAACCAGATCCGCGCCGCGCGGAAGCCGGTGCCGGCGGTGTCCGCGGCCGCCGGACTCACGGC
>Ga0315277_10011506_pt1 | contig 11138 bp, 6 predicted proteins | sample YL17G05_15_MG_FD_203695 | JGI IMG/M metagenome (GOLD analysis project Ga0315277, IMG submission 203695) | Sediment microbial communities from Yellowstone Lake, YNP, Wyoming, USA - YL17G05_15 | ecosystem: Environmental > Aquatic > Freshwater > Lake > Sediment | place: USA: Wyoming | collected... | reverse complement strand
TGGAGTGGAGGGGTTTGCCGATCACAATATGGTTAATATTGTACTCACGGGCAAAACGGAGAATCTCCTTCGCTATATCTGTCCCTGAAAGGGTTGCAATTTTTGCCCCCAATTCCTCAGCAAGATTTAATGCTTCAGCGATATAAGCCTTATCCTTATCCGACATCTCTTTCAGGGCAGGGGTAGAGACATACACCGCATACCATTCTGCATGGGCATCTTTGGCAATGGTATACCCTTTGCGGAGAAGCTGTTTGGCATACGGACTTGGGGCAATACAGACCATCAATCTTTCCGCTGCCGGCCAAGGGCCAGAAATGGCCTTCGCTCTCATATAATTCAGAAGCTCTGCGTCTATCTTATGAGCCGCATGGGTCAGCATGAGTTCACGCAGGGCAACGAGATTGCCGCGTTGGAAGAATTTCTGCATCGCCCGCTCTGCCTGTTTGGGGATGTACACTTTCCCTTCTTTCAGCCGTTCAAAAAGTTCTTCCAGTGGGATGTCAATCACCTGAACCTCATCAGCTCTATCCAGAAAAGTATCGGGTAATGTCTCCTGCATGCGGATTCCCGTGATCTTCTCGAGAACATCGTTGAGGCTTTCAAAATGCTGGATATTCACCGTGGTGTAAACATCAATACCGCTGTCAAGTAATTCTTCAATATCCTGATATCGTTTCGGATGGCGGCTACCCGGAGCATTGGTGTGTGCAAGTTCATCCACTAATACAACCTTTGGCCGTCGGGAAAGAATTGCATCGAGGTCCAATTCTCCAAGGACAATGCCTTGATATTCAGTGCGCCATCTTGGAATTACCTCCAACCCCTTTAGTAGTTCCTCGGTTTCGATTCGGCCATGGGTCTCTACAATGCCCAACACCACGTCCTCGCCGCGTTTCTTCAATACGCGTGCTTCGCTAAGCATCGTATACGTTTTTCCCACGCCAGGCGCATAGCCCAAGAATATCTTTAAGCGTCCTCTCTTTGTTTCTTCGCGCTGGACTTCTTTTAAGAGGGCATCAGGATCTGGCCTTCTATTCTCTTCCGAATTATGTTTCACTTCCATATGTTCTTCACTCTCCCTTCAACTTATCCATCGCAAGGTTGAGTTTCAAAACATTCACTCTCGGCTGCCCCCAAATTCCCAGCAAACGATGCTCAATAGACTGACTTACCATTTCTTCGACCTTAGACTCGGACACTCTCCTCTCCCTTACAATTCGCTTGACCTGAAGCATTGCTGATTCAACGCTTATATGAGGATCAAGCCCACTTGCTGAAGCCAATACTAAATCTGCCGGGATAGGGATATTGGAAGGCAATCCATTCTCATTGCGAACTTCTTCTATGCGCTTCATGACTTCGTCACGGAATTTGGCATTCGACGGACCAGAATTACTGCCACTGGATGCATTCGCATGATAAGCTGGGTCCGTTGCAGAAGGCCTTCCGTGAAAATATTTAGAACTATTAAATTTTTGTCCAATAAGCTCTGAGCCAAGGATCTGATTACCTGAGGTGATTATACTACCATTCGACCTCCACGGAAAGATAAACTGGGACACTGCGGTTATCAGAAACGGATAAACAAGGCCGCATAAGACAGAAAATACGATAAAGACCAGAATCGCTTGTTTGATGTGCCGCATGGAAATCTTCTCCTTTTCCTCTAAACCAAATTCAGTGCAGAAATTAAAAGATCAATCAATTTAATACCGATGAAAGGTAATACCAGTCCTCCAAAACCATAGATCAAAAGGTTACGGCGAAGCAGTATTGAAACCGTGGTGGGCCTGTACCGGACCCCTCTCAAGGCGAGAGGAATGAGCATAGGAATGATAATCGCGTTGAAGATGACAGCAGACAACACCGCCGTTTTAGGGCTTGCAAGGTTCATAATATCGAGCACTCCCAGCAACGGGTATTGGGCTATGAAAATGGCAGGGAGAATCGCAAAATACTTTGCCACGTCATTGGCCACACTAAAAGTCGTCAGTGCTCCACGAGTAATAAGGATCTGTTTACCAATCTCTACAATATCAAGAAGTTTGCTCGGGTTTGAGTCGAGATCTACGATGTTAGCAGCTTCGCGTGCCGCCTGTGTACCTGCGTTCATGGCAACAGCAACATCGGCCTGTGCAAGGGCTGGTGCGTCGTTCGTACCGTCCCCTATCATGGCAACCAGATGCCCTTCTGCCTGATATTTCCTTATAAGTTCCAATTTCATGTTGGGTTTTGCCTCGGCAACAAAATCGCCTACCCCTGCTTCTGCAGCAATAGTCGCTGCAGTCAAGGGGTTATCTCCAGTAATCATGACAGACTTTATACCCATTTGACGAATCTGGGAAATGCGTTCATAGATGCCCTCTTTGAGAATATCCTTTAAACGAATGACACCCAATACCTTGTTGTCCTCTGCAACCACAAGAGGTGTACAGCCTTCCTGGGATACAATGTCCACGGACTTCTGAACCTTTTCCGGCATCATCCCCCCCTGATCCATGACGAAATTTTTGATGGCATCGTATGCCCCTTTTCGGATTCGATGGCCGTTCCAGTTAATCCCGCTCATCCGTGTTTCCGCGCTGAAAGGGAAAAAGGATGCACCCTCCGGTGCACGGATGTCTCGGCCGCGCATTCCTAGTCGTTCCTTTGCGAGGACCACGATACTTCTTCCCTCAGGCGTTTCATCAGCAAGGGAGGCCAGCAGTGTTGAATGGACAAGATCTTTTTCACTCGTTCCTTCGGCTGCGAGAAATTCGGTAGCCATTCTATTCCCAAGCGTAATGGTTCCTGTTTTATCCATGAGTACAACATCAACATCTCCTGCTGCTTCCACAGCCCGGCCGCTCATAGCAATAAAGTTATGCTGCAGCAGTCGATCCATCCCTGCGATGCCAATGGCAGGCAATAATCCGCCTATTGTCGTTGGCATCAAGCAGACCAGTAATGCGATCAATACCGGGATGGTAATGCTCACACTCATATACCCCGCGAAGTACTTTAATGTGATGACCACCGCCATAAAGGTAACGGTAAGACCGATTAGAAGAACATCCAGGGCTTTCTCATTGGGTGTTTTCTGTCGCTTCGCACTCTCAACCATAGCAATCATCTGGTCAAAAAAGGTCTCGCCTGGGTTAGCCGTTATCCGGACTTTAATTTTTCCAGAGAGAACGCGAGTCCCTCCAGTCACACCGCTCCGGTCACCACCCGCCTCTCTGATGACAGGAGCCGATTCACCGGTAATCGCCGATTCATCGACCAGTGCAACACCTTCGATCACTTCGCCATCGCCAGGAATCGGGTCACCATCTTCAACGATAACGAGGTCACCTTTGCGGAGAGACAGCGCAGAGACGGTCTCGATATTGCCGTCGGCGAGCAACCTTTTTGCAAAGGCCTCACTGCGGGTTTTTTTCAAAGATTCTGCCTGAGCCCTCCCTTGACCTTCGGCAAGGGCTTCAGCAAAGTTGGCAAAAAGAATGGTAAACCACAACCAGAGGCTGATCTGACCGTTAAATCCAAAGTCCCCTCCTGTAAGGAAACCACGCACCGTAATCCATAAAGTAATAACAGAAACGACCTCAACGACAAACATCACCGGATTCTTTACCATCTTCCGTGGATCGAGTTTATGCACAGAGTCCTTTAATGCCTGGGTAACCAGTTTCGACTGCCAAATTCTTAGTTTCTTTTCTTTCATTTCAACTCACTCAAAATGTTTTGCCAATCTGAACAAAGAGGTGCTCGAGGAGTGGCCCCAGCGTGAGAGCTGGGAAAAAGGTCAACGCCCCGACAATAATCACTACGCTGACGAGCATCGCAACGAAAAGCTTGCTTGTGGTTGGGAAGGTTCCAGCGCTTGCAGGAACAACCTTTTTCTTGGCGAGAGAGCCTGCGATGGCAAGGGCTGGAAGAATGGTAGTGAATCGACCGATCAGCATGGCAAATGAAGTTGTCAGGTTATAGAAAAACGTATCTGCATTCAGCCCTGCAAAGGCAGACCCATTGTTGTTTGCCGCTGATGCATAGGCATAGAGAATCTCAGAAAGTCCATGGGGACCGGCGTTGTTAAGGCTTGAGATTCCAACCTGGGACGAAATTGCAATACTTGACAGCACAAGCATTGTGATAGCCGGAGATAAGATCACAATAACAGACATGACCATTTCATAAGGCTCCAGCTTTTTGCCGATAAACTCAGGTGTCCGCCCAATCATCAACCCTGCAAGGAACATGGTCAGGATGGCATAAATCATCATGCCGATGAGCCCTACCCCAACACCGCCAAAGATGACCTCTCCGACCGCCATATTAAAAATCAGAACCAACCCGCTCAAAGGCATCAGGCTATCATGCATGCTGTTGACGGCTCCACATGCAGTGGCTGTCGTAGATTGTGCGAATAAGATAGAGTGGATAACTCCGAAACGGACTTCCTTACCCTCCATGTTCACACCATTGAGAATCCCAATTTTTTCAAGGATGGGGCTTCCTTGCAGTTCTGCCCAGAGCGTCACCGCCAACCCTATTAGGAATAAAATCATCATGGACGCATAAATTGCCCAACCTTGCCTGCGTTTATTTAACATCGCCCCAAGAGTGAAAGGAAGGGATGCCGGGATCATCATAAGCCCGAAAACTTCCATAAAATCTGTCAGAGGTGTAGGACTTTCAAAAGGATGGGCGGAGTTGGCATTGAAAAACCCGCCGCCATTGGTGCCGAGTTGTTTTATCGCAACCTGGGAGGCTGCCGGGCCGACAGCAATAGCCTGTGGCTGACCCTCAAGAGTTCGGACATTAATGGATGGGCTCAGTGTCTGAACCACACCCTGTGATACGAGCACCAGTGCCCAGATAATCGTCAATGGTATTAATACGTACAACAACGACCTGGTCAGGTCTACCCAGAAATTTCCTATGGTATTGACTGTCTTTCGGATAAATCCCCTTATCAAAGCAACTACTGAGGCAAGGCCAACAGCTGCTGAGAGGAAGTTTTGCACGCTGAGCCCTGCCATCTGAGTAAAATAACTCATGGTCTGTTCACCGCTGTAAGACTGCCAGTTCGTATTAGTAACAAAGGATATGGCTGCGTTGAGTGCGGTATCCCAGCGGACAACACCAAATTTCTGAGGATTAAACGGTAGCCACCCCTGGATTAGCTGAAGAACAAACAATACCGCGATACCTATCGCATTAAAGATAACCAGTGAAAATGCGTAGGCCTTCCAGGACATTTCATCTCTTTCATCAATTCCAAACAACCTGTAGAGTAACTTCTCTACCGGACCCACTATTCGTGTGAGAAAATTGCGCCTGCCACTGAATACCTTTGCCATGAACTCGCCCAGAGGCACAGCAAAGAGGGTCAACACACATAGAAATAATAGGATAGGAAGTAAATCATTCATGGTCATCCTGATATTTTACGCATGACTGGCCAATGAGGGAACAATGAGGTTCGTGGTTTATGTGTGAAGTGGCTGAGGTGGTGTTTGTCCAAAGCACTAGCTTCTCAGCAGGGCAGGATATCGATCCCTGTCCTTTTTCTGCCAAATAAGCCAAATAAAAAAGCCAGGAGGAGATCCCCTAGCTTCCATCTCTTCCCTTAGTCGCCTACGGAGTTAGCTGACGGGTTAGGATTAAGGGATATCCTTTCCGACCCATTCGGAATTCACCCCAAAAATTGGTTCCTCCGCTTATTTTAATTCGGCCTATTCTTTTTTAATTAAATAATAAAACCCTTCGTTTTGTCAATATTTAAAAACGCTACGATCTCTTAAAAAATATCGGCAGAGAAAATATAGATTTCTGTATCTTTTTCCTTCCATGCATTGGAAGGAAGGTTTGCCTTTTGGCAGGTGTGCTCCAAAAAGGTTTGACGGTCCCATCCATACTCTGTAGCCACTTGGGGCAGAAGAAGACCCGCCCACATGCCTTTCACAATATAGATTCCATGTTTCCCAACTTGAATCTCATTGACATCTGTGATCCGCTTAAGGGGAGTTAGCACGGATATTTCAAGTTCCAGTTCTGGAAGTTCATTTTCTTTCACAGGAGTAAAACGGGGATCTTTGAATGCTGCCGCCTCAGCCATTCTCTCAATCGTCTTATGAAGAGGCCCTTGTCCTTCAATGTATCCGATGCAACCCCTCAGTTGCCCTCTCTTATGAATGGTCACAAAGGCCCCTCGATTCTCTTTCAAAGTAGGTGATTCGACTTTAAAGTCTGGAACGGCCTTCCCTTTCGCCTTATTTTCTATCACGGTCTTAGCAATTTGATGGAGGGTTTTCTTCTCCTCCTCGTTCAACCCTAAGTCCACGCCTACTTTCTTCTCTTCTTTCATCTTTTCTTTCCCTCCGGCTGTCTTATAAAAAACAGCGGCTGCATACCCCACGACGCGGCTCCGGTCTCCGGTCACATCTCCGGAATTCGCATATTTCAATACCTTTCCATGATTGGCTCCCAGCATTTTTGCTGCCAACATGATCGTGACAACCGGCCCCCCTCCACAGGCCTCCGTGCGATTATTCTTTAGGTCCCGATTTAACCCTTCTACATCAAACCGCTCGATATGGTTTAAAAAAATCTTATCCAGCTCAACCGCTATGTTGTAAGTATAAAAATGGGATAAATCCGTACTCGCAACCAATAGAACCCTTTTCCCTTTTACGGTCTCGGCAATGGCAGAGGCGACGGATTGGCAGGTCTCCCAGCTCCAGTAGGGCTCCATCACAATAGGAATCAGGTTGAATGTTTTTAAAACGACTTGCAAGAAAGGAATCTGAACTTCTAAAGAATGTTCTTGAGAATGAGCTTCGGGAAGAAATTGAATTTCTTTTCTCCGTTCCATCATCTTTTTGGAGAGCTCCGTATCAATGGGAACAACACCCAAAGGAGTTCGGTAACCTCCTCGATCATAAAGAGACGCCCCTTTAAAAAGAACTCGATGGCTGGGTGCAACCACGACCACAGAATCAAAGGCTCTTCCCTCAACTAATTTGTAGGCGTAGGCTGCCACTTGGCCTGAATACATATATCCCGCATGGGGTGAGATCAGAGCAACAATATCCCCTTCAATTTTCTCCTTCTTTGAGTTTTCTAAATATTTTTTCACATCCCGTGAAAGAACTTCTGGTTTATCGGGATAAAATGCCCCTGCCACAGCCGGTTCCCTGATCTCTTTCATCCCCATCTCCTTTCCCCCCTTCGAGGTCTGGGCCATTGCCATTGAACCCGCGAAGAGAAAAAAACTGATTAAGAAAATGAGGTCAATACACCTTCTCATGATTTCTCACCTTATCCCTGTCTGCTATCTAATAGGAGCGTCACAGGTCCGTCGTTGATGAGATGAACCTCCATTTTGGCCTGAAACTCTCCTGTCTGAACAGAAATGCCTTGTCCTCTCAATTTTGAAATAAATTGTTCGTAGAGATTCTTAGCGAGGGTGGGTTCTTCTGCCTCTGTGAAAGAAGGTCTTCGACCTCTCCGACAATCACCATAGAGGGTGAACTGGGAGACGACCAACATCTCTCCACCCATTTCCTTCAAAGAAAGATTGAATTTCCCAGAGTCGTCTTCGAAGATTCTCAGTTCAGGTATCTTGGAGGTCAAAAAAGAGAGATCGCTCTCTCCATCCCCTTTTCCCACACCCAGGAGCACTAGAAGGCCTTTTCCAATCTTTCCAGCCACTCGGTCATCCACACAAACCTGGGCAGATTTCACTCTCTGGATCACAGCCTTCATGATTTAAATCCAGTGCCTAAAGTGAACTAAAGTGACTAAAGTTGAGAACTTTTATGCATTTCCAATTTTAGGCACTTTAGGCATTTTGAACTTTAGTCACTTCGCTTTCTTAATCCTCTTTCTCTTTATCTTTTTTAGCTTGAGCGATCACCTTCTCAGCCAATTGGGCAGGAACTTCTTCGTAATGGGAAAATTCCATGGTAAAAGTCCCACGCCCCCCCGTTTTGGAATTGAGATCTGGAGCATACTTCAGCATTTCTGACATGGGTACATTGGCTTCGATCATTTGATAATTTCCCTTGGCATCGACCCTTAAAACCCTTCCCCGACGGCTGTTAAGATCGCCGATCACATCCCCAATATGCTCATCCGGTGCCGTGACCACCACCTTCATAATCGGTTCGAGGAGCACTGGATTGGCTTCCTGCACTCCCTTTTTAAAGGCCATGATCGCAGCGATCTTAAAAGCCATTTCCGAAGAATCGACCTCGTGAGATTTCCCATCATAAAACCGGACTTTCACATCCACCACAGGATAACCAGCCAGGACTCCGTTTTGCATCGCCTCAGCAATTCCCTTTTCTACGGCTGGAACAAAATTCCTTGGGACATTCATCCCGGTGAGGGCATTTTCAAATTCAAAACCCGCGCCCCGTGGAAGAGCCGAAACATCGAAATGGACCTCGGCAAACTGTCCCCGACCACCGGTCTGTTTCTTGTGACGATAGACCACACCCGTCTTCGATCCACGGAGGGTCTCTTTATAGGGAACTTTTGGAACACTGAGGTTGACCTCTACTCCGAATTTCCTTTTCAATTTTTCAACAATGACCTCCACATGGGTCTGACCCACACCGGAGAGAAGTATCTCACCGGTTTGTTCGTCTCGGCCTAACATCATCGTCGGATCTTCTTCGTGGATACGGGCCAGGGAAGCGGTAATCTTATCTTCATCTCCCTTGCTCTTTGGCGTCAACGCGTAGGAGATCACGGGAAGAGGTAGTTTTGTTTCTTCAAAAATAATAGGCTTTTTCTCATCGGAGAAACTGTCGCCAGTCGTGGTCTCTTTCAATTTGGCAACCGCCACGATATCCCCCACACTGGCGAAGCCTATGGGTTTCTGTTTCTTTCCCTCCAATAAGAAAATCTGGCCGATTCTCTCCCTCACGTCCTTTTTGGAATTGAAAAGGGTGGAATCTGCATTCACGGATCCAGAGTATACCCTGAAGAGATTCAATTTTCCTGCAAAGGGATCAGCGATTGTTTTAAATATAAAAGCAGAGAATGGCGCGTCTTCCTTGGGTTCCCGGGTTTCGAGCTCTCCTGTCTTAGCGTTCTTTCCCTGAACCGGGCCCCTTTCCAGAGGCGAAGGGAAACAGGAGATCGCCACATCCAAAAGAGGTTGGACGCCAATATTCCGGATGGAGGAACCACAAACCGCGGGCACCAACTTCCTTTCCATGGTTCCTTTTCGAAGACACCGAACAATCTCCTCGGTGGAGACCTCACCGGATTCCAGATATTTTTCCATCAACTGATCGTCCATTTCCACTGCGGCCTCAACCAACTTCTCACGAAGTCGTTCTACTTCTTCTTTCATGTCCGGTGGAATATCTTTGAGTTCGAATTGACCACTTCCATCTTCTCGATAGAAATAGGCCTTCCTCTGAATCAAATCCACCACTCCTTTAAAATTACCCTCTCCTTCGATAGGAAGTTGAACAGGAACAGCCGATTGAGAAGGAAAGGTCTTTTTCACCTCCTCAACTACTTTGAGAAAATTAGCCCGCTCTGTATCCATCTTGCTGACATAGAGGATCCGTGGGACTTGAAACTCATTGGCATATCCCCACACCGTTTCGGTTTGAACTTTGACACTCGAATTCCCGCTGACCACGATGATGGCTCCATCGACGACCCTCATGGAGGCTTTTGCCTCAGCGATGAAATTGGCATACCCGGGCGTGTCAATGATATGAAACTGATGTTTATTCCATTCGAAATGAGAAAGGGAGGCACTGATGCTAATTTTTCGATTAATTTCCTCCGGTTCAAAATCCATCAAAGAGGAACCATCATCAACGCGGCCAAGGCGGGTATTCTCGCCTGTATCGAAGAGCATTGCCTCGACCAGGGAAGTCTTCCCTTCTCCGCCATGGCCAAAGGTTCCTATGTTACGAATGTTGGTCGTTTCAACCCGTTTCATCTTTTCTCCTTTCCATTATTCATCCCACCAAAAAGAACAACATATAACGTTACTTTTTTCCCAATGAAAAGTCAACCCTTTCGACTGCTCTAAGTCTTTACTATAAATGCTGGGACTCACCACGGCCAAATGGGTCAACCCTCATCGCTCCCTCGATGATTGACACTCGAGGTCCATTCCCTTAGAATGTTTGGCAAGGAGGTTCCAATATGAAGGGTCCTGTCTTTTTTTCGGATCTGAAGGTTGAATCTGGGAAAACCCTCTTGAATAAATTAGATATCCTTTTGGATCGGGCTGATTTGAAGGGGAAGATCAGGGAGAGGGATTTGGTGGCGATTAAACTCCATTTTGGGGAAAAAGGAAATACAGCCTATATCCGGCCCATTTTTATCAGAAGGGTGGTGGATCGAGTCAAACAATATAAAGGGAAACCTTTCTTAACCGATACCAACACCCTCTATATTGGAAGCAGGAGTGAAGCGGTCTCTCATCTCACTACCGCTTTTGAAAATGGATTCACAGAGTCTGTCGTCAATGCTCCTATACTGATCGCCGATGGCTTGAGAGGCAATAGTGCCATCAAGGTCCGGATTGACAAACCTATTTTCAAAACAGTTTCCATCGCCCGTGAAATCTATATGACAGACGCCCTCATCGCTGTCACCCATTTCAAGGGTCATGAACTGTCTGGATTTGGAGGAGCCTTAAAGAATTTAGGAATGGGGTGCTCCAGCCGTGAAGGGAAGTTGAGCCAACATTCAAATATCTCACCCCAGGTCAAAGGGAAAGCTTGCAAGGGGTGTGAGATCTGTCTTAGTTGGTGTCCTCAATCGGCAATTTCAATGGTGTCAAAAGATTCAGGACCTGAGGATAAGCATTCTATTGCATTGATCGACTCAAAAAATTGTATTGGATGCGGAGAATGTATCCTCGCCTGTCCCTCGGGCGCTATTCAAATCAAATGGAACGAGAGCATCCCGATTTTCCAAAAGAAAATGGTGGAGCACGCCTATGGAGCCATCCAGAAGAAAAAGGGAAAGATTATCTACCTCAACTTTCTCACTCAGATCTCTCCTGCGTGTGACTGCTATGGGTATTCCGATACGCCGATTGTCAATGATATTGGCATCCTTTCTTCTGAGGACCCGGTTGCGATTGATCAGGCCTCGGTGGATTTGGT
>Ga0315277_10011504_pt1 | contig 11139 bp, 7 predicted proteins | sample YL17G05_15_MG_FD_203695 | JGI IMG/M metagenome (GOLD analysis project Ga0315277, IMG submission 203695) | Sediment microbial communities from Yellowstone Lake, YNP, Wyoming, USA - YL17G05_15 | ecosystem: Environmental > Aquatic > Freshwater > Lake > Sediment | place: USA: Wyoming | collected... | reverse complement strand
GGGAGATCATCCTCTTCTTTTTAATGGTTCAAGGGATCGCATTCTTCGGTTCTCTCATTTTTGGATTTTTAGCAGATGCGATCGGGAATAAGAAGGCGGTAATGATTTCTTTAGGAATCTGGTCTCTCATCGTCATCTGGGCGTTCAGGTTGGGGATCATCTGGGATCCAAAGACAGAATACTGGATCTTAGGAGTTCTGGCAGGGATCGTGATGGGCGGAAGCCAGGCAGCCTCCCGTTCCCTTCAGGGAATCTTTACCCCCGATGCCAATAGCGCTGAGTTTTTTGGCTTCTTTGCTGTTTCAGGGAAATTTGCTTCTGTTTTCGGACCACTCATTTACGGGATTCTGATTGTGATTACAGGAAGTGTCCAATCGGGCATCCTTTCCGTCCTTCTCTTTTTCATTGTCGGAATGGCCATCCTGTGGACTGTCAATGAAAAGAAAGGAATGGAAGAAAAACAAAAGCCTGTTATTTAAAATCCGCAGAGAGCATAGCGCATAGAGTAAAAGCCAAGATCTTTTTCGCTATGCGCTCTGCGCCATGTGTTTTTAGTATTTAAATCTGATCCTATATTTCACCTTTACTTCTTTGTCCTTAGCAACGGGGACTTCAAACCGTATCAGATGAGCCTGGAGTTTCTCAAAAGGATGGGTGTTCGAAAGCATCTCCCAATCGCCCGGGATGGGTTCCTCCACTAAAACCTTGATATCTTCCTTCTTGTGATTCCTCAAACTCACCTCAAAAGCCACTTCATAAAGATTGTAGCCGAGATGTTTGTAGTCTGTCTGTACCCTCTCTCCAACCACATCAAAGGCCTCTCCGATTTTAATCTTAAATTTTTCATCTTTTGGGGTATGGTCAATTCGATCCTCTCCAATAAACTGGAGACTACCGTCTTTGTCCTCTTTATAGACACGGATCGTCCCTTTGGGAAGGGGCATCCCAAGGTTATTCTTTTTGCTGTTTTCTAATTCGAGGAAGACTCCAATCTTCTGTTTGGCTGACATCTGGTCAACTCGGTAATAATAATATTGGGGATAGCCTGAGAAGATGAAGAGTTTCTTGATGGGAACTTCATTGGCATCGAGAAGGGACATCTGCTTGGTCTGGTTGTCCTTAATCGTAGTTCTTCGGTCCAAGGTATAGAGATGATATTCGAAGAAGGATTCCTCCTTGAATTGTGGGCTGGCTGCCTCTTTCGCCGCGGCCATAGGCCTGGCATAATCTATTCTCATCTCTCCCTGAACTCGATGGATATCACCAGCCACTAATTTCAGCAGTGCATTCTGATAAGTGGCACCGCTCCGATTGTCAATCGTGACCCAGCCGGTCAAATCGGTCATCGTGTCCAATTTATTTAAGACAGCCACATAGTCGGCCTTCCAGTTAATTCCAGATGTAAGGTAAGAAGCTTCCAACTTTTGAGGTTTTGAAAGTTTGTTTTCCAGCATCCAGACCAATGTAGGTTGAGGGATAAGGTTTTCAGGGATTTTAGAGAGAAGAACCCGTCCATAATGTCCAATGTGGATCTTGTCTCCGATTTGGAAGATATTTCCACCTTGAGTAGAGAGGAGAGTTGCCTCAACAATCTCCTCTCTTTTTGTTTCGGGGTTGATCGTGGCAAGCTGAACCTTCTGCCCCACAAACTTTTCGAGAAGTTTCTGGGGGCTGAGAAGATCATATTCGTAGTTCTGTTCCAGGACATTGAGGCTCGATCCATTGATCAGGGATTTGATGTGGACGGTTGTGGGGTCAATCTTGGCCGCCACATCCATGAATTTCAATTCATGGATTCCGGGTTTAAAATCAATGAGCCGGATATCCTTCACCAACCCCACATTTGAATTGTAGATAGTGACGGATACATTCTGCTGATCCTTGAGAGTGCTGGTTAGGGGTGCAGCATACCCCACTTGAAGTGAAAATAGGAATGAGACAAGCGTGATTAAGACAATTAGCCTTTTCATTGTAAAATCCTCCTTTTCGGGATTTTTACCCCGTTAGAAATAATGCCCCGCTGCTCCCTCCGGGCCAGAGGCCCTCTGGGCCGGCGGCTGCAGCGGGGTTAGATTTTAGAATAATTCCGGCGGGGTTTAATGCCCCGCTGGAATTTCTAACGGGGTTTACTATTAAAGACAACGGGGAAAGGGATTTGGTTCCAAAAAATTAAAATATTTAGATACCTCCCCCTTTACTAAAGGGGGAGCGAGGGAGATTAACGATTTTTGGATTTAATACGTAGTTACAAGCTTTAGCCTAAAATATCTTTTTTAATAATTGAAATTTTTCGCTGGGTTGCTACAATAAGGCCAAAAAATTAAGCTGAGCTTCCCTAAAGATTGGAAGCAGAGCAGAAGGGTAATATGATGGCCCAAAAAATAAAAGATCCCCGATTAGAAAAAAAGTTAAGATGGCAAAATGTTTGTCCTACGTGTCTGAAGTATGATCATCCGGACCATCCGCCCGAATGCGAATGTTGTAAAGAAAATGGTATCACTGAAGGGATTTTGTGCGAGCTAACGAGGATGGATCAGGAAAATGATACGGATGTTTTTAGATGTGATGCTTATCAACGGAAGCTTCCATTACAATAGGTCCCCTATTTTTGGTAATGACAAGGCAAGGCGTATTACCCACTCATCGCTAATCAAGGAGTTAAGAAATGTCTCAGAGGATATGGAATCAATCTAATTTGGTCAAATTAGCAGAGCACAGAAAGCCCGAGGTCAGGCGATGGGCCTGTGAAAGGATGAGAACCCTTTACGGTGAGGCGGGAACTGAGATTTTAGAAAGACTTTTAAAGGATAAGGACAAAGATGTTTTACTGGAGGCCCTCGAATACTTAGAAAATTACCTGGATCAAAAATTCAAAGACATACTTTTGAAGATTTATGAGAACAGAACCGGAGCTGTTGCCGGAAAGTGCATTTTGCTCTTGGGTAAATTAAAGGATGAGCGATTGATTTCAACTTATAAGAAGAAGATTCATTCAAAAACTGTTGAATTCGATGAAGTCATTTGGGTAATAAGGGCGATGGGTGAACTGGCTACCCCTGAGGCTAATGTCATCTTGAGAGAGATGCTGTCCGAGGCAGAAGCGGAGACAGATCCCTTTTTGGTTAATACCCTGATCTATGCGCTCGTTGTTGCGAAAGAAGACCTTCGTAGCATACTAAAGTATTATTCACATCTTTATAAGAATTTCGCCATGGAAATCCTTCATCCTTTAACTTCAGTGTGCGGTTCATGGTATTCATTGGAGGATCTGAAAGATGAAGGGAAAAAGAAGCTCTTCAAAAAAGGTGTGCCCCGATCCGTGTCCGAGTCCTTGGCCTATTTGAAAGAGAAGGGTTTTGCCTCAATAGAAAAGGAGATGTATCAGAGCTTCAAGAAACAGAATTACTCCCATATTATTGAGACAGCCTGGCTACAGGTCGAAGAGCTCGTGAATCAGAAGCGCATTAATTCAGGGGAGTTCCTGTTGGAAGGAGATTCGCCTCCCGTAAGGAACTATCAAGTCCTCGAGGCTTTAAGGGATTATCTAAACTGTGGGGCGAAAGATTCCTTGAAAGGGATGGCCATTGCAGCATTGATCGTCCTTTCTAAGTTTATTGAATTCAAAGGCTTATTAGGTCTAAAGGTTGAGGAACTGAATGAGGAAGTTCTGTTTCAGATCCTTTTTGAGGACCGGGACAGTTTAGAAGTGGATGATCAAGCCACGGAAAGGCTTTTCAATACAGTGCCTGCTGAAGTGATTTTTAATCATTCCGTTAAGCAATTGGAAAATAATCCATATTCTTTCGGAACCAAACGGGCTTTGAAGGTGCTGAAGGAGCTTAGAGATGAGAGGGCAATCCCCTATTTAGTGGATTATCTTGGAAAGAAAGTAAGTGACCATGGATTGGATGAATGTATTAAGGCTATGGTTCAAATGGGTGGCCCTTTGATTGATTATTTGAATAAGAACTTTGATCAACTTAATCAGAATCAACAATTTGAAATCCTATTTGCATTTAAAGATCTTCCCGAGGAAGAAGTTGCTGACCTCCTTCTTCGTAACTGGGATAAACTCTGGCGTACCGATAAGGAATCCTTTCTCTATGCCTTGGAGGGAGTTGGATCAAAGAGGTTTATCGAACCCCTTCGGAAGGAATTAAAGGAAGGAGAAGAGATGGAGGAGGAAGTATTTTACCTCCTTTGTCATATCCATGGGGTGGATGATCTTTTATTACACAAAATTGAAAAAGATACGATGGTTAGGGAGAAAGAAACGGAGAGAAGGCTAAGCGTTTTGGAAGGAGACGATTTAGGCCCTTTGATGGAGAGGACAGTGAGGGTAGAGCTGAAGTGCCGCCAGTGCGGTAAATCTTATCACTACGAAGTAGAAAATATCTTTATGATTTCCGGAGAAAAAGGAAAGCCAAGGATCTCGGATAAAATCGTCTGTAAGAACTGCAGAGCCGTCAATCAATATGAGATTACGGCGAAGGGGGATTTAGCCATCACCGCCCAAATGATTCTGATGACGGCCCTTGCTGAGAAAGGAAAATTAAGACCGGAAGAGAGCCCGATAAAATTTGGCGAATCGGGTTTGATGGATGGCCGTCGCATGTCATTTGATGGCGTATTGAAATATTATAAAGAGGAGACTAAGAAGTCACCCAATGATCCGGCTTTGAGAATAGGTTATGGAAATGTATTGATGAAGACAGGCAGAGAAATGGAGGCAGTCCTGCATTATAAGGAGGCTCTTAGGTTAGATCCCCTCGCCGTGGAGGCATACTGTTCCCTGGGAGAATATGAAGGGGACAAAGGGAATCCCTCCCGTGCTTATGAGTATTTCAAAAAGGCATCTGATCATCTCCATACAGGGCATTACTATAGAATTAAGGAGCCAGACCAGTTGAAGGAAGCTATCGTCTTTAATCTTGAACATTTTGAGGGGATTTTAGGGAAAGAGAGGGAGAAGATTCCTGGACCGGCCTCTCAAGAAATCATCAAGAAAGATAAGGTAGGAAGAAATGATCCATGTCCATGCGGGAGTGGGAAAAAGTATAAAAGGTGCTGCCTGAATAAAGACGAGGCGAGAGAACCTACAAAGACATCAGCTACTCCAAAAGAGATTGAATTACGGGATCGACTTCTCTCCTTTTCAGGCAAGGAGAGATACAAAAAAGAATTTGAGAAGGCCTACCAACTTTTCTGGAGAAGACCTTTCAGGGAACCTTTGGTGCTCGATGAGAAAGAAGAGGCCAATTTTGCCTCCTTCTTGGAATGGTTTATTCATGACTTCTCCCTCAGGAGCGGTCTGACGGTTGTCGAAGAATTTTATAAGGAGAAGAAAGAAAAGTTTTCCGATGAAGAGCAGTCCCTTGTGGAATACGAGACGGCAAGCATTCTCAGCCTTTACGAAGTTATCTCGGTAACCCCAGAAGTAGGGTTAAGATTGAGAGATCTTTTTACAGGGGAGGAGATGGATATTTTAGAGGTGAAGGGTTCGCTGACTGCGGTCAAATGGGATGTCATTCTTGCCAGGGTGATCAGGATGGGGGCTGTCAACAAGCTATCAGGAATTGCAACCCTCATTCCTCGTAGAAGTAAAGAGAATGTGCTCTTGTCCATTAAGGGGGTATGGGAGAAATTCAAGAGCGAGACCGGCAATCATGAGTGGTCCTATTTTATTAAATCGAATGCTCACCTCGTCCATCATATTATTGAAGACCAATCCCCTTTCGAGCCCATTTTTGTTACCGAAGAATATCACCGCATCATTTCCTCAAAGGCGGTGTTCGATGTGAAGGATTTCCAGAGGGTTCAGTATCGACTCAACCAGGAATTTGATTTCGTCATCGATCAAGAAGAGGAAGGGGGAAAAAGTCAATGGACGTGGCTCAAGAGAGGGAAGTCAAAGGATTGGGAGATTCATGAGCCGGAAAAAGGGTCCGTGATCCTCAAATCGGAAATGATTCGGGGCAAGGGGGAATTGAGGTGGACCTCCCTGGGGACAGTGACTTTGACTCCTAAGAAGTTGGAACTCTGGTGCATTTCAAAGGAGCGACTGGATCGGGGAAAGATCACACTGAAGGAGGTTCTGGGCGATGACATTCAGCACCGGATAGATACCTATGAAGACATGGTGAAAAGGGCCATGGAAGGGGCGAGAAGGGGATCTTCTGCAGAACAGGATGAGATGCCCGAAGAGTTCTATCCCTATTTTTCAAAGGAGATGGAAGAGTTTGTTAAAAAGTGGATTGATGAAAAAATCCCTGCCCTGGATGGAAAGACCCCGAGAGAAGCTGTGAAGACCCCTGAAGGCAGAGAGAAAGTAGAGGAACTCCTCAAGGATTGGGAGAACATGGAAGAGAGAAAGAGAAAGGTGGGAGAGCCTTATATTGATATTGATATCCTACGACAAAGGCTCAATCTATGATTTTGAGTGGATGAAGAGATGAAGGCCGCGCCCTTCAAGCAGAGCAATGAAGGCCTGAATTGTTCGTTCGAAAAAGTCCCTATTAAACTCTTGCTTCCTTAATATCAAATTTGATTTTAGGAACAGAAAATTTTGGTGCCTTTGCAATCCGTTCGGAATTTTCTAATAGCTTTATAATCCATCGCCCTACATCAGCCTTAACCACTTTTTCGCCGCACTGAGGACAGACTCCTGCAGGGACATCCTCCACGACGATAAGTTTTCCCCGAATCCAGAAATCTTGTTTGATAAGTTTCTCTTTCATTGGGGTATGACAAATCTCACATTCTCCGTAATCGTATACTGCGGATTTTTTCTTCATTCTGTTTCCTCCAAAGTATAAGTAGTAATAAATTTTAATTTATTCCTATTGACCGATCGGACAGGACTTTATGCAATTAAAGCAGAAATATTGGAATCCAATGAAGCCTGCCTGATATAAACGCCAGTAGTTTACATCTCTCACCATTTTCTTTTGTTCTTCGGTTGTGCTCTCTGCAAATTTGGTCCAGAAACGGATAGCACTCCCAATACCATAAGGCTGGCTAATCTTAAGGCACTTCATATCATCGGTTTTCCCTTCTTCATCCAGGGCATGTGCAGGACAATTCTCGATACAGATATTACAATCGGTACAGAGTTTCTCAGAAACAGGAGGATCTGAGGTTAGATCGAGGTTCGTGATGACTGCTGTAAATACCACCCTGGAGCCTATTTTTGGATGAATGACTAAGTTATGCCGGCCAAAGCTACCAAGACCTGCGGCAATAGCGGCGTGGCGGAGAGAAACATCTCCCAATGTCCCTTTGGTTTCGTAGCTCATATGAAGAGGATAGGAGGGAGGAACGGTCATTGCTTTGGCTTTAAATTCCCTTTCCAAGAAACGCGCTACTCTGTAATTGGAAGAACGCGCAAATTCCAATCCATCCAGCCTTCCACCCGTGGCGATCTGCATGTTTTCACTTTCACAGTTTGAAAGTTCTTTATAAGCGAGAACAACCAGTGATTTGGCCCCAGGAAAAATGCCCTGCAAGTCCGGGGACCTTGGACTTTTATAGTCTTTCACGGAGGCAACCCCCATATCATCGATTCCCAAACTTAAAACAAATTCTTTAATTTTTTCTTTCATAGACTTTCTCCTTTCAGCTTTCGCCCCTGGATCAATAATTTAATCGGCTACCCCTTGTTCCCTTGTTGTGACTAATCATACCACAAAAGAGGGGCTTGAAAAACCACCCTATTGAGTTTACACTGGTCTAAAATTTCGTTGAGGCTATTCACAATGGAATCTTATCAATTTGATGATCTCATCATCACCCTTGATAAAGAAGGATCGCGGGAGTTCTCCAAAGTCAGTTTTCCAATCCGCTACGGCCGTTTTTCAGAAATAAAAACTCCAGATTTCATCTTTCAATTTAATCCGAATGGAGAAATCAAATATATTCAGGGAATGGGTCAGAACTGGCCGCATCCTGCAGAATGGCTGAAGCGGACGGTTGGCAATGATTGGATATACTATTCTTCTGGTGATTATAAGGATATTTACGACTACTTTGGTGAATACTACTTTCCTTATCTCTCCTACCCAAGCAACTCCATCATTGATGGGGAACCATTTGCCGGTCATGCAGTAAGTTTTGCAATGAGATCCTGGCATTTGCTGCAGGCTAAAATAAAAAAATTGATTCCAGGTGCTAAGCCAAAGAGCCTCAAAGATTTTCTAACTCATGTCGTCAAAAACGATGAAAAGGCCCTGAGGTTGAGATCCGATCAATTACATCATCTCATCGGGGGGCAGGTTACTGTCCTTCCGCCTGATACCCGACATGTGGACTATGAAGTCATTCCCATCATTGTGGCGGATGGATGCCTATACAATTGTGGCTTTTGTCGAGTGAAAACAGGACAAGATTTCGCCCCTCGTACCTCTGAGGGCATTTTAGGGCAGATTAAAAACTTAAAACGGTTTTATGGGCAGGATCTTCACAACTATAATGCCATTTTTTTAGGACAGCATGACGCTCTTTCCGCCGGTCAAGAACTCCTTGAGCTGGCTGCAAGTAGCGCCTACGAAATATTTGAATTTAAACGGTCTTATCTTAAAGGAGCCTCTCTTTTTCTTTTTGGTAGTGTTGATTCCATCATTTATTCTGAAGAGAGGTTGTTTGAGTCACTCAACAACCTCCCTTTTTCCACTTATATCAACATAGGACTCGAGTCGAATGATCCCAAAACCCTGGAGGTATTGAAAAAACCGGTTTCTGTTGAAAAGGTTTGTGAGGCTTTTAATCGGATTTTAGATATCAATCGAAGATATGAAAAGATTGAGATCACTGTGAATTTCGTTTTTGGAAAAGAGCTTCCTTCAGGTCATTTACCTTCCATTTTTGAGTTGGCAAGAGACAGATTGAATCTCTTTCGCAGCAAAGGAGCTATCTATCTGTCTCCGCTTATGGATGAAGGAATGAGAGATAAGGAAAGTAAAAAGGAGCTGTTGAAGAGATTCCTTAAATTAAAAATACAGAGCCGGCTTCCTACTTTTATTTACCTCATCCAGAGATTGTAATCTACAATGCGATCTGCTAAGGCTAATCCAAATTACCCATGATTTAAGCTTAAGCCCATTTTTATCTTTTCGTTAGTGAGCGGCCATCTCACAAGACTTTCACGATACTGAATATACTCCCATATTTCTTGACGATATCTTTTCTCCTCTTTCCGGAATCCATTTTCAAAGCTGGACAAATCAACAATGAGATCACCAGACTTCATCCACTTCTGATCAGTTTGATTTAAAAGATCCTCATCAATTTTCTTCCACTTTAATCTATGTTTTCCAATCAACTCATTAATAATGTCTACCTATCCTTTTCTAGATAATCCTTTTTATGATCGACCCTGTTTCTGAAATCCATTTGGGTTTTTCTCAATTATATTGAAAAGGTGGACGTAAAACAAAATTTATCTTTTTCTTCTATCAGGGCATTGGGAGTAAAGCATTCCACAAATTTTGGATGGTATCTCCAAAAGGTTTTTCCCCTAACCCATCCATGACGAGGGAGATGAGAAAAATAATGGATAGGATACCCAGAAAAACAAAAAGAATGATGTCATGATGGTGATAGAATTTTCCAACCCATTGAGCAGTGGTGTAGAAAGAATTTTTTTCTGTGGGTGTTTTGGAAGGCCCTTTCCCTCCTTTTGAATAATAGGGGGAGTCGATTCCAGAGAAGAGGAGAAGGAGCCTTGAGCTAAGGTAAAAAAGGTAGACAAAAACTGCAGCGAGGATGACAAATTCATAAGAAAGATTAAGGAACATGACGATCATGTAGGTAAGAAAAGCATAGAAGATTCCTCCGATAACTGCCAAGGTAATCCGTATCAGAAGGGAGTTAAAAAAATCCATTTTTTCCCCGATACTTTCCTATCCTTTTATTTTTTTAAACCGGAAAAGGTTAACCAGTGTTTTGGCAGCCCTTTCCGGAGCGGGATAATTTGGAATTCCTGATCCTTCAAGCCGTTTAATTTCATCATCCCAGATTCCTGCAGGGGAAGAAAAACAGCATAGGATCGGTTTATTTGTTCTTCTTTGCAGGAGCAGATCGGTTAAGATTCCGACAGCAGGTCTATTGGCTGAAGCGAACATGATGCATAAAATGATGGCATCAATGTTTTTATCTTCGAGAACGGTATGTACGATTCCTTTAATTGCCTCTGAGTCATACCATGCAGGCCCCATGTCCACAGGATTTGTCCTGATCGCGAGAGGGGGAAGCAATTCTTCTATCCTCTTTTGGGTCTCTGTAGAAAAAGGAGGAATCAGTAGTCCTTCCATCTCGCAGACATCACAGGCTGCCATCCCGGGTCCGGCCTGGCCTGAGAGAACAGCCACTTTGTTTCCATCAGGAAGTGGACACATGGTCAAAGCCTTTCCCACATCTAGGAGTTCTTCCGAACTTCCAACCGTTAAAATCCCGACCTGTTTAAAGGCCCCTTCATAGATCTCATGTTTCCCTGCGAGGGAACCGGTATGAAACTGGGAGGCCTTATCACTTGTGGATGAGCGTCCAACCTTGTAGGCGATAATAGGTTTGTCCCGGTTTCCTCTCTTCGCCACCTCCATCAATCTCTTTGGATGATCGATACCTTCCATATACATAGCAATCACTTTGGTTTGAGAATCTTTGATTAAATATTCGACCATCTCCGCGAAATCGACATTACAACGGTTTCCTAAACCAATGATTTTGCTAAATCCAACCTTGTTCTGTAGGGATAGAAAAGCCATCAGGTGAGACATCCCTCCGCTCTGGCTGACGAAACTGATTCCTCCTTTTTCCACCAAGGAAAACTCCGGTGTAAAGGATGCATTCAGGGGAAGATGAAGGTTTACAATCCCAAAGGTATTCGGGCCGATAACCTTGATGCCGGATTGGTCTGCCAATTCTGTTATCTCTTTCTGTAATACCTCTCCTCTTTTATCTTCAATTTCTTTGAATCCAGCAGTGATGAGAACGATTCCTTTAACCCCCTTTTCCTGGCATTCTATAATCGTCCTTGGCACTGACTCTGCTGGGAGAACAATGATGGAGAGATCAACCGCATCCGGGATCTGAAGTAGGGAGGGGTAGGTTTTCAAACCCAGGATTTCATCCTTCCCCGGATTG
>Ga0315277_10011501_pt1 | contig 11141 bp, 7 predicted proteins | sample YL17G05_15_MG_FD_203695 | JGI IMG/M metagenome (GOLD analysis project Ga0315277, IMG submission 203695) | Sediment microbial communities from Yellowstone Lake, YNP, Wyoming, USA - YL17G05_15 | ecosystem: Environmental > Aquatic > Freshwater > Lake > Sediment | place: USA: Wyoming | collected... | reverse complement strand
CAAGGCGCACAACAACTCGACGCTCAACCCCAAGGCCCAGTACACCTTCCCCCAGACCGTGGACGAGGTCATGCAGGACCGCATCGTCTCCTTTCCCCTGACCCGGGCCATGTGCGCCCCCATCGGCGACGGCGCCGCCGCGGCCATCCTCTGCTCCGAGCGTTTTCTCAAGGCCCATCCCTCGAAGCGGGCCGTCAAGATTCTGGCCTCGGTTTTAAAATCCGGCCGTCGCACCGGGGCAAACGACATCAGTGAGCGGGCGGCCAAGCAGGCCTATGAGATTGCCGGGCTGGGCCCCGAGGACGTGCAGGTCATGGAAGTGCACGACGCCACGGCCTTCGGAGAGATTTCCCAGATGGAGGCCCTGGGCTTCTGCCCGGCCGGGGAGGGCGGCGCTCTGGCCGAGAGCGGCGCCACGGCCCTGACCGGCCGCATCCCGGTCAACCCCAGCGGCGGGTTGATCTCCCGGGGCCACCCCATCGGCGCCTCGGGCCTGGCCCAGATTTACGAGTTGGTGACCCAACTGCGTTGGGAGGCAGGGCCGCGTCAGGTCAAGGACCCGCGGATCGCCATGACCGAGAACGGCGGTGGTACCCTGGGCAACGGCGAGGCGGCCATGACCATTCATATCCTGGAGAAGATGTAGACCGCCCGCGGGCGGGAACGCACGCAGGGTTCTTATGCCTATTTACGAGTATGAGTGCCGGTCCTGCCGCCGGATCACCAGCGCCCTGATCCTCAAGAAAGAGGAGGAAGCGGCCGTGCGGTGCACGCACTGCGGCGGGGGCCGCCTGACCCGGGTTCTGTCCCGCTTTGCGCTGCATAAAACCGAGAGCCAGCGCCTCAAGGAGTTCGACGCGCGCGCACCGCAGCCGGATACCTTTTACAAGGACCGCCGCAACATCGGGCTGTGGGCCAAGAAGCGTGCCCGGGAACTCGGCGCGGACCTGGGCTCCGGTTTCGACGAGGTGGTGGAAAAAGCCCGGACGGCGGACTCGCCCGAGGACCTCGATCTTTAGGCCGCCTGTCGGTTTGCATAAATCATCCGGCGTGAGCCGGCTTGTGAGGGGCGTGGTTCTCAACCGGGAGATGGCATCAACTTGAGTGAAACACTGGATGGTCTGGTATCGGCCCTCTTGGCCGGGGGCGTCGCATGCGGGGGGAAGACGGGAGGAGGCTTCCTGGTCTAGAGGCGTGTCAAAATTAAGCCAAGGAGGTCGCATTTTCATTCTGTACCAAGGCGTTGTTCCTAGCTTCACGGACGCCTGTTGATCTCGTCTCGGTCTTCGCTTGGAGAGTGCGTCCGCCCAAAGGGAGGGGTGGGCGGCAAGTTGCATGGAACATCCACATACCGTATATGCGCTTAACCGAACGCTGGAGGAGGAGGGAGAGGCAATGACGGTTCAGAATGGCACGGTCCAGGAGGTCAAAGGTCAGAGGAAAGGTTTTTGGAGCTACCTGAGGGACAGGGAATTGGATTATTTTCCCACCGGGACCCTCCGATGGTTCCTGGTGGCGATCATCACCATCGCCTGGGCCACGGAACAGTTCGAAAGAGGGCGCCTGGCCCCGGTTTTAGTTTACTTTCTAAAAGATTTCAACATCACGCTAAGAACTTACGGGCTTCTGGGCCTGGCGGGCGTCGTGGCCTCCGGCTTCGGGGCCTACGTGCTGGGCGGGATCGCGGACCGCTATGGCCGCCGGCCGGCCATCATCTGGCCCATGGCCATTTATCTCGTGTTCCTGGCCGGTCTGGCCTCGGCCCCGAACCTGATCGTGTACTTCGTGCTGAGCACCATCGGCGCCTTTCTGATCATGGGCATGTCCGCAGCCGTCAACGCGGCCATTCGGGATGTCATCCCGCAAACCGGCCGCGCCTTGGCCTATGCCTTCATCACCTTGGCCTGGGCCGCCGGCTCCTTCATGACCCTGGGCGTGGGCGCGCTCACCATCCACCGCTGGCCAGGCTGGCGCGCCCAGATGTGGATCGGTCTGATCATCGCCTTTTTTATCACCGCCTTCATCTTGATCTTCTATCGGGACCTGTCCGCCCGCATCCGCGGTCTGGTCATCGCCAGTCGTGAAGAGGCGGTCGAGGCGGAGGCGAAGGCGATGGGGTTTCGGCCCACGGAAATAGACGCCATCTCCGGCCGGATCATCTATAGGACATTCCACATCTGGATGATCGCTGTCTGTCTGTTTTTCTTCGGAGTAACCTATGCCACGTTTACGGGTTACCTGCCCACGTTTCTCACGCAGTATCACGGCATTGAGCCCGCCCGGGCGGCCAAATTTTCCACCTTCGTCTTTGTGGCCGGCGGGTTGGCCGCTTTTATCTCCGGCTGGGTTTCGGATCGAACCGGGCTGCGCAAGCTGCTGCTGTCCATTTTCGCCGGGCTAAACGGGGTCCTGATCATCATTCTGGCCTTGATGCCCAAGGGCACTAGCGCGGGAGCGCTCATGTGGCTGCTCCTGCCCATCGGCATCCTCTTCGGCTGCTTCTACTGCAACTGGTGCGCCATCATGGCGGAAAACACGGAAGCGGTGAGTCCCTATGGCGTGGGACGGGCCTTTGGCATGGCCGGCATAGCCCTGATGCTACAAGGCGTTACTACCACGCTCGTTCTTCCTCAAGTGGTGGAGCGGCTGAGCTGGCCGGCGTGGATATTCTGCGCCGGCCTTTTCTGCGCGAGCTGCGTGTTTTGGATTTCGTTTGCCAAGGACCCGTGGTTCAAGTCCAGGTTTGCGAAGGCGGTCTGAGTGGGCCGCGCCTGCTCGGTCTTCAGAGCGGTGGAGACCGAGCCGGCCGCCATTATGCTGGACAAGATGCCCCGGCCCGAGGACGTGGTGGCCAAGGGGTCCATCTTCTGGGACGTGCTGAAAAAAACCTAAGAGCTGGGCTTCCAGCGCATGGCCTTCCCCTAACTGGTGGGCGGCAGATTGGGTGAAACATCCGCATACCCTACATGCGATCGACCTAACACTGGAGGAGGAGGGAAAGGCAATGACGGTTCAGAATGACACGGTCCAGGGGGTCAAAAGTCGCAGAGGAGGTTTCTGGAGTTACCTGAAGGAAAGGGAACTGGATTATTTTCCCACCGGGGCCTTGCGATGGTGGCTGGTGGCGGTCATCACCATCGCCTGGGCCACGGAACAGTTCGCAAGAGGACGCCTGGCGCCGGTTCTGGTCTACTTTCTACAAGATTTCAACATCTCGTTGAGAACCAATGGGCTGCTGCATTTGCCGGGCGTCGTGGCCTCAGGCTTCGGGGCCTATGTGCTGGGCGGGATCGCGGACCGCTATGGCCGCAGGCCGGCCATCATCTGGCCTATGGCGATTTATCTCTTGTTCATGGCCGGTCTGGCCTCGGCGCCGAACCTGACCGTGTATTTCGTGCTGAGCACCATCGGCGCCTTTGTGATCATGGGCATGTCCGCAGCCGTCAATGCGGCCATTCGGGACGTCATTCCGCAAACCGGCCGCGCCTTGGCCTATGCCTTCATGACCCTGGCCTGGGCCGCCGGCGCCTTCATGACCCTGGGCGTGGGCGCGCTCACCATCCACCGCTGGCCGGGCTGGCGCGCCCAGCTCTGGATCGGTCTGATCATCGCCTTCTTCATCACCGCCTTCATTTTAATCTTCTATCGGGACCTGTCCGCCCGCATCCGCAGTCTGGTCGTTGTCAGTCGAGAAGAGGCGGTCGAGGCGGAGGCGAAGGTGTTGGGATTTGAGGCCAGGGAAATAGACGCCATCTCCGGCCGGATCGTTTACAGGACGATGCACATTTGGATGATCTGTGTCTGTCTGTTCTTCTTCGGGGTCACCTATGGCACTTTTGCCGGCTACCTGCCTACGTTTCTCACGCAGTATCACGGCATCGAGCCTGGCCGCGCGGCCAAATTTTCCTTCTTTGTCTTTGTGACCGGCGGGTTGGCCGCCTTCGTCTCCGGCTGGATTTCGGATCGAACCGGGCTGCGCAAGCTCCTGTTGTCCATTTTCGCCGGGCTGAACGGGGTTTTTATCATAGCTTTGGCCTTTATGCCCAAGGGCAGTAGCCCGGGAACGCTCATGTGTCTGCTCCTGCCCATCGGCATCCTCTGCGGTTGCTTCTACTGCAACTGGTGCGCCATCCTGGCGGAAAACACGGAAGAGGTGAGTCCCTATGGCGTAGGGCGGGCCTTTGGCATGGCCGGTATAGCCCTGATGCTTCAAGGCCTCAGTGACACGCTCGTTCTTCCTCAAGTGGTGGAGCGGCTGGGCTGGCCGGTCTGGATATTCATCATCGGCCTTACCTGCGCGAGCTGCGTGTTTTGGATTTCCTTTGCCAAGGACCCGTGGTTCAGGTCCAAGTTTGCCAAGGCGGTCTGAGTGGGCCGCGCCTGCTCGGTCTCCAGAGCGGTGGAGACCGAGCCGGCCCAAGGATCAAGCATAAACCTTAAGCGAGGAGGACATCATGGGCATTGCCGAACTCAACCTCGATTTAACCGACGAGCAGAAGGCCCTTCGGGATTCGTCCCGCAAGTTCTTCATGGAAGTCTGGCGGCCGGCTTCCATCGCTCTGGACAAGATGCCCCGGCCCGAAGACGTGGTGGCCAAGGGGTCCATCTTCTGGGACGTGCTGAAAAAGACCTACGAACTGGGCTACCAGCGCATGGCCTTCCCCCAACTGGTGGGCGGCATGGAGCTAGACCCGATGTCCGTGGCCCTGGTCACCGAGGCCATGGGCTATGCCTCGCCCGGCCTGGCCGTGGCCTGGGGGGTCTGCACCACGCCTTTTAATTACGCCTTGCTCTCGCCGGACCCGGCCGTCCAGGGCTGGACCAAGGCGTTCTGCGAAGACCACGAGGCCAAGATGACCGGCTGCTGGGCCATCACCGAACCGGACCACGGCTCGGACTGGCTGCTCCTGGACGACGAGATGGCCGGCAACCCGGCCTGCTCTCCCCAGGTGCGGGCCGTGCTTAAGGGCGACGAATACGTCATCAACGGCCAGAAGGCGGCCTGGGTCAGCATGGGCACCGTGGCCACCCACGCCGCCCTGTTCGTGAATTTGGACCCGGCCAAGGGTCCGGGCGCCGGCGGTATCGCGGTCCTGCCCCTCAACCTGCCCGGCGTCAGCCGGGGAAAACCCCTGGATAAAATCGGGCAGCGCGACCTGAACCAGGGCGAAATCTTCTTCGACAACGTGCGCATCCCCAAGTCCATGATGGTCGTATCCGATCCGAACATGTACAAGTTCATGATCGACGTGCAGCTCACCGGCGCCAACGGCTGGATGGGCGTCTGCTTCACCGGCTGCGCGCACTCGGCTTACGACGAGGCTCTTGGCTACGCCCGGCAGCGCATCCAGGGCGGCCGGCCCATCATCGGGCACCAGAACATCAAGCTCAAGCTGTTCGAGATGTTCACGGCCGTCGAGGCCTCGCGGTCCCTGTCCCGGCGGTCCATGATCTATAACAGCAGCCTGGCGAAGGCCATGCAGCCGCCGGCCCTCGAGTACGCCATCGCCTCGAAGATTTTCGGCACCGAGACCGCCTTCCGCACGGCCAGCCAGGCCATCCAGATTTTCGGCGGGAACGGCCTGACCAAGGAGTACGTCATCGAGAAAATCTTCCGCGACGCCCGGGCGGCCCTGATCGAGGACGGGGTGAACGAGACCCTGGCCCTGGGCGGGGCGAGCCGGCTGTGAGGTTTTGCGGCAGGGACGACGTAGGAAATGTAGGGGCGATCACGCTTGGGGCGTGACGTCGCCCGAAGCCGCATAAAGCCGGAATATGAATTGAGGGAACCCTTTTTGGGGAAAAAGGGTTTCCTCAAACTCCTTCCTAAAAACTTCAACATGCGGGCCGGGCAGAGCTCCGCTCTTTCCGGCCCGCGCAGTTTTTTTTGCGTGCAAGACTAGACCGTCGTCATTCAGGCATAGGCCGGAATCCGGGACGCACGGCCCAGGCCCCGGCCGGCTCAGTCCTGCTTCCGCCTGACCGTTTCAGGCCGCGGCCTCTTGTACTACCGCTCGGCTGTTGATCCTTTTAACCTCCAGGTAGTTGTAAAGCATGGACAACAGGAGCGTCACGATCAGCAAGCAGCCCGCGATGTAGAGGGCGTAATCGAACTTGCCGTAACTGTCGTAAATTCGGCCCGCGATCAGGGCCATGAGCGAACCCACGCCCCAGGCGGTGAAAACGAGCCCATAGTTGACACCCAGGTTCTTAATCCCGAACGACTCCTTGGTGATGGTGGGGAAGAGGGAGAGGTTGGAACCGTAGTTCATGCCGATGCACATCGAGAAGACGACAAGCACGTACAGATTGCTCATGGAGGGAGTGACAAACATGAGCACGGCCTGGAACGCGGTGAAAAACCGGAGGACCCGGATTCGGCCGAGCTTGTCCGACAGGGTCCCGGCCAGGAGCCGTCCGCCGGCGTTGCCGATGGCCAGCAGGGCGACCAGGACGAAGCCGGCCTGGGACGCGGTTTGGACCTCCACCAGCTTGGCCAGCTTGCCGATGATCATGAGGCCGGCGCCGGCGTTGAAGGCGTACATGATCCAGAGGATATAAAAGCGCCGGGTTTTAAGCATTTCAGACCCGGTGAAGTCGCGGGTCGCCGGGGCTCCGCCGGCCTTGGCGGTCGCGGCCTGGTGAGTCGCAGACGGGTTGACGAGCAACTGGGAGAGAGCCACCACCACGACGAGGAAGGCGATGCCCAGGATGAGCATGGTGGACTGGACGCCGAACCTCCTGATCAGGAAGGTGGCCAGGGGCGAGATGTAGACCGAGGCCAGCCCGAAGCCGGCCACGACGATGCCGGCGATCATGCCGGTCTTGGCCGGCGGGAACCATTTGACCGCCGGCGGGGTGGCCGAGGCATAGCCGAAGCCGAAGCCGGATCCGGCCAGAATCCCGAAACCCACAATGAACATGGTGACATTGGTGAAGCCACTGGTAAGGATCAAGCCGAGGCCGGTGAGCACGCCTCCGATGCTGGCCACGATCCTCGGCCCGAATTTGTCCTGGAGCTTGCCCGCCGGCACCATCATGAAGGCGAACACCAGGCAGGCAATGGTGTAGGGCCAGGCCCTGCCTGCCTCGGACCAGTTCCACTCCTTGGGAATGCTCTTGGAAATGACGCTCCAGGTGTAAAGGACTCCCAGAGCCAGGTTAATGCCGGTCCCGGACAAGGCCACCACCCAGCCCCGCGCCGATCCCGAACTCGACGGTTGTGAACTCATGAATACTACCTCCTAAACCATTGGAAGAAAAGTAAGTCTGTATTCTCTCTAGGCCTATTGACAGTCTCCGACCCGAATTCGTTTTTCTTTTTCTCCCTTTACCTCCTTAGGCGCGGGGTTTAACCAAACCGAAACCGGCCGGGGCGCCCCGAAGGGAGCGGGCCCGGGAACGCGGCCTGGACCGCCTGGCCAGCATGGGCCAGGACGTCCGCGGCCGCCTGCCGGCGAAGGTCTTGATGAAGGCGGGGGATGGCTTTGGATTCCGGACGAAGTCCTGGATCAGGAAAGACTCCAGGCTTGGCCTCTGCCTGGGCGCAGAGGTCGGAAACATCCGGCTTCGAACCCAGCGCATTGCGGTATATGGAAACGATCTGCGCCTTTCGGCTCAGCCTTACCGTCTGCGAGCTCGGGAAAACTCTCACAAGCGGCAGCCTACCCAAGACCAAGCCTCATGTCAAGTCAAGTCGGGCCGGACCGGCAGGGATGGGCACCCCGGGCGATTTGTGATATAGTCGTTTTCCTCGGCCTAGCCGCCATATATCGGCGAAACGATTCCGGATGGTTTCTTCGGCCGGGGCGCGCCGGCGGTCGGTTCGATTTCCCGGAAGGGGGCGTTGTATGCAGACCCATCCCTATCTGTACGAGGAGCGGAGGACGGTTATCCAGAGGGACGCGTTCAAGGAGTACGAGGCGCTCTGCCGCGAAATCCTCTGGCCCGGCCATAAGGAGCACGGCGGAAAGGTGCTTTGCCGGCTCTGCGGCCACATGGGCGAGCCGGCGCAGGAGCTGCTCACCCTGGCCGCCTTCCCCGATTTTTCCTCGTGGCAGGCCGCCCAGGCGGCCGGCCTGCCGGACCGGCTGTACGATTTGGTGGAAGAGGAAACCGTGCGGCTGCTTCGGCCCATCACCTCCAGGCCCAAGCGTCCGGTGCCGCGGGAGGACCGCCGGCCGCTTTACGGCTACCGCCGATTTTTCATTCGCCACCACGATCTGGACGAGGTGGCCGATCTATCGGAGAACGGGGTCTGGCCCCGTTTCGAGTCCCACGGCTGCGCGGTGCTGGGCTTGTGGACGCCGGCGGCCGCCAGCGACCCCCAGGAGGTCATCCTCATCACCGGCTATCACAGCCTGGCGCACTGGGAGGAGACGCGCCTTTCCCAGGCCCTGCCCGAGGGCTTCGACCCCAAGCTCTGGGAAAGCGGCCGGGAGGCGGCGCGCAGCCGCCAGCGGCTGACGCTCAGGTCTTGGGTTTCGATGATGCGGGGGCGCTATGTGGAAGGTGATGACTAGGCGTTCGGTTCCGACGAAAAGCGCCGGCGACCCTGCCCGGCCGGAGGCGTGCCCATGAGCTTCGGTTTGCGCCGCCTGTGGGGTCGTGCGCGGCCCGAGACGGTCCCGGACGAACGGGACAAGTATTCCTTTATCGTCTGCCCAAACTGCGGGCTGACCTATGACCGGCCGCAGCACTATTGCCAGAGGTGCCACTTCTATGCAGCGCAGTGGTGGTGGAGGTCCGGGACGGCGCAGCCCCGCTCGCCGTGGCGGATGCGGGCCCTGCTCATCGGGATTCTGCTGGCCCTGGTCCTGGGCTATCTCGGCTACGAATTCCACCCCTTCATCCCCAACCCGCTGAATTTTTTTAAACTTCCGTCCACGCGCCTCAGCGCCCCGATCGGCCCGGGCACCTGGGCCGAATTCGGACTCACCTCGGCCCATGTCCGCTACGTACCCGAGAAGGCCCTGCCCGTCGGCCGGGTCCGCTGGTCCTTGTCCCTCGGCCCGCCCACCTTTTCCAGTCCGGCCGTGGTGGACGGGGTCGTATACGTGGGCGCGCACTTTCGCGTTCTGGCCCTCGAGGCGGCTACCGGCAGGCAGCTTTGGGAATCCAAGACCACGGGTCCGGTGCACGCCTCGCCGGTCGTGGCCGGCTCCCGGCTTTACCTTGGCCTGCTCGACGGCCGCATCATCGCCCTGGACCGCATGAGCGGCCGGCCGGCCTGGGAGTTTCAGACCGAGAATTTCGTTTTCAGCTCGGCCGTGGTTAAGGACGGCCGGTTGTTCATCGGGTCCGGGGACGAGTCCGTTTACTGCCTGGATGCGGAGACCGGTCGAGTGCTGTGGCGGACTTGGATCGGGGGCCGCGCGCTGAGCGCGCCCGCGGTTCAGGACGGCATCGTTTACGCCGCCGCCGACAACCGGAACCTGCACAGCCTGAGCGCGCGGACCGGCGCGCGCCGGCTCATGTTCCGCATGGCCCAGGACATCGTCGAGTCCCCGGTCGTGGCCGACGGCCTGGTCTATTTCACGGCCCGCGATGGACGGCTCTACACCATCCGCCACGGCGCCCGGGAGTGGCCCGGGCAGTTCCAGATGACCTGGCTGTGGATCCAGTTCTGGCTGTGGCGGCTGCCCGTGCCCACTCCCCCGACCCAGGCCGGCGCCGCCTGGCGCTTCAACCCCAAATATCCCAGGCTGGGCTTCGTCTCCCCGCCGGCGGTTACGCCCGAGGCCTTCTACATGGGGGACCGGCTCGGCATCTTCTATGCCTGCGAGGCCGCCCGGGCCAAGCCGCTGTGGCGGTTTCGCATCCGCAGCCCGATCCTGGAATCCCCCCTGGTGGTGGGCGACCGCGTCTACTTCGGCGCCGAGGACGGCCGGTTGTACGCCCTGGAGCGCCAAACCGGGCAACTGGCGTGGCAGCTCGATCTCGGCACCCCGGTAATGGCCGGCCCCGTGTTCGGCGCGGGCCTGATTTTCGTCCGCACCAAGGACGGCATGCTCCACGCCATCGAATAGCCCCCGGCCCCCGGCCGGCGCCGGGCCGAGAATTTGCCGCCTGGGGTCGAGAGGCGGCGGGAGGGAAGGACATGACCGAGCCCACTGCCGAAAAGGACGTGGACCTTCAGCAGCTCCTGGCCGAAAACATGCGGCTGAAGCAGTTTCGGGACATCGGCGCGGTCCTGGCCGGGGAGCGGGACATCGACCGGCTGATTCCCATCGTCATGACCGAGACCTCGAGGTCCCTCAAGGCCGACCGCAGCACCTTGTTCCTCATCGACTGGGACCGCATGGAGCTCTGGACAAAATTCGCCGAGGGTCTGGAAGACCAGCGGCTGACCCTCAAGCTGAAGATGGGCCTGGTGGGCCTGTGCGCCCTGACCGGCCGGCCGGTCAACGTGCCCAACGCCTACGAGGACCCGCGGTTCAATTCGAGCGTGGACCAGGTCACCGGCTTTCGCACGGAAAGCGTGCTGTGCGTCCCGTTTCATAACCAGGCCGGCGAAGTCATCGGCGCGCTGGAGCTGATGAACAAGACCACGGGCCTGTTCGCTCCGGAGGACGAGAGAACGGCCCTGGAGACGGCCGAGCGGTTTACGGCGTTGGGGCAAGGCCTCCCGCTGGAACGGGCCGAGGCGCTCATCGGCGACCTGCGCCGCCGGTTGGATTGCGACCGGGGCACGGTCTTCCGGCTGGACCGGGAGACCGGCACGCTCTCCTCCATCGTGGCCGAGGGGCTGGGCGGCCGCCAGATCGATCTCAGCCTGAACCTGGGCGTTGCCGGCCTGGTGGCCGTGACCGGCCGGGAGCTGAACATCCCGGACGCGCAGCATGATCCCCGCTTCGACCGCACCGCGGACCAAAACACCGGCTACCGCACGCGCTGCCTTCTCTGCGTTCCCTTGCATAACCAGGTGGGCGAGATCATGGGCGTCCTCGAGGCCATCAACAAGATCGACGGCACCTTCACCCAGGAGGACGCGGACTTTCTGCGGGACCTGTCCTACCAGGTCTCGATTTTCCTCGAGAACGCCATGCTCTTCAGCGAGCAGCGGCGGCAGTTCAGGAGCGTGGTCGAGGTGCTGGCCGCCTCGATCGACGCCAAGGACCCCATGACTTTGGGGCATTCCA
>Ga0315277_10011500_pt1 | contig 11143 bp, 9 predicted proteins | sample YL17G05_15_MG_FD_203695 | JGI IMG/M metagenome (GOLD analysis project Ga0315277, IMG submission 203695) | Sediment microbial communities from Yellowstone Lake, YNP, Wyoming, USA - YL17G05_15 | ecosystem: Environmental > Aquatic > Freshwater > Lake > Sediment | place: USA: Wyoming | collected... | reverse complement strand
CTATGCAGGCGATCATAAACCTGGTACATTTGGCTTAGGGTGGTACTCGCAAACCGCGCCGGTTGGCGGTCGTGTTTGGGTAACACCGCAGGTTGGTATTGATCTTGGTCTTGGTTTCGCCGATAAGAATTTCCTCGGCGGTGATAAGGACAGGTTCCATATCAATATAGGCGTACCGGTGGATGTTGTGCAAACCGAGAACGTTAATTTCTTCATCAGGCCTGGTTTTGAATACCAGACCGATAACCGGGTCGTTGCCGGTGAAGTAAAATCGACGATGATCATCACGGCTGATTTAGGCGCAGAGTGGTTCATTTCCGACCAGTTTTCACTCAGCGTCGGTCACGGACTGCAATTTGCCCAGGTTAGTGGTGATGAAGATAAATGGGGAATTTCAGCCCTTCGCGCACTCGGCTTCGAGAGCGTAGGATTCCACTTTTATTTCAAGTGAGATAAACTTCGCTATGAGTTTGACAAACGCGGGTGTACACGATTTCTATTTTTCGGCTGATAATCTTGCATCGGGTGTTTACTACTACACGATGAAATCCGGGAACTTCAGCAGTACTAAAATAATGATGCTAATTCGTTAATTAATCAAATAAATAAATAAATAATAAGGAGATATAAAATGAAACGCTTATCAATGTTTGCACTTCTTGCACTTATAACCACGTCCCTCTACGCGGGTGATATTAAACCAGGCACATTCGGACTTGGTTGGTATTCACCATCTGCTCCGGTCGGCGGTCGTGTTTGGGTAACCCCGCAGATCGGTATTGACCTTGGTCTCGGTTTTGCCGATAAGAATTTCCTGGGCGGCGATAAGGACAGGTTCCATGTCAATATCGGTATACCGGTGAATGTTGTCGAAACTGAAAAAGTAAATTTCTTCATCAGGCCTGGTTTTGAATACCAGACCGATAACCGGGTCGTTGCCGGTGAAGTAAAATCGACGATGATCATCACCGCCGATTTAGGCGCAGAATGGTTTGTTACCGACCAGTTTTCACTCAGCGTCGGTCATGGACTTCAATTTGCTCAAGTAAGTGGTGATGAGGATAAATGGGGAATTTCAGCCCTTCGCGCACTCGGCTTCGAGAGCGTCGGCTTCCATTTCTATTTCAAGTAATCAAAACCTCAATATGAAGAAGCTCCCGTCAATGTGCTGTTACGCTGGCGGGAGTTTTTTCTTTTAAAGGAGAATATACCCTAAAATGGTTAATCGGAAGCGAATAAGAATTCTGAAAGCAGGCAGCGATACAGCTGGTCCGGTTGTTTACTGGATGAGCCGAGATCAGCGGGTTGAAGATAACTGGGCATTGCTCTTTGCACAGGAACAGGCCATCGAAAGGAAAGTCTCGCTTTTAGTTCTCTTTACACTCGCCCCGCAATTTTTAGACGCCACTTATCGCCAGTATATATTCATGATCGAGGGTTTAAAGATTGTCGAGCAAAACCTGACACGCAAAAATATACCGTTTTTCCTCCTCGATGGGAAACCGTATGAAGAGGTAATTCGTTTTATAAGGAATCACCGCGCAGGTCTTCTCGTTACAGATTTCTCGCCGCTGAAGATCCACCGGGAATGGAAAGAAAGTGTTACAAAAAGTATTACTATTCCGTTTTATGAAGTTGATGCGCATAATATTGTACCCTGCTGGGTTATTTCCGGCAAACAGGAATACGGCGCGTATACGATTCGTCCAAAAATTCAAAAATTACTTCTGGAGTTTTTAGATGAATATCCTAATGTTGAGAAGCATCCATACCAGATGGATTTAAGATCTTATAAAACCGATTGGAATAAGGCTATACGATCGCTTCGCGTGAACAGGGAAATAGAAAGAGTAGATTGGCTCACTGCCGGAAAAAATTCAGGAAAGAAAAAGTTGGATATTTTTCTGGAAGTAAGATTAAAAAAATATGCCGCGATGCGTAATGATCCGACTGAGAATGCACAATCGGATCTGTCACCGTACCTGCATTTCGGTCATATTTCAGCCCAGCAAATTGCTCTTGAAGTTCAGCGTTACGGCCGGTTCATAAAATCATCAGAGACATTTTTAGAGGAACTGATTGTTAGGAGGGAATTATCAGATAATTATTGTCTTTATAATCCGCATTACGATAGTCTTGAGGGAATTCCGCGCTGGGCTAAGGAAACACTCAAAACACATCGCCGTGATAAGCGGGAATACCTCTACAACGCAGATGAGTTTGAACAAGCAGTTACGCATGACCAGCTCTGGAATGCGGCCCAGCGTGAGATGGTCAGAACGGGAAAGATGCACGGCTATATGCGGATGTACTGGGCGAAGAAAATCCTCGAATGGTCAAAGTCTCCGGATGAAGCAATGCAGACGGCAATTTACCTAAATGACACGTACGAACTTGACGGCAGGGATCCGAACGGATATGCCGGTATCGCATGGAGCATCGGCGGCGTTCATGACCGTCCATGGTTTGATAGGCCTGTTTATGGGAAAGTCCGGTCGATGACATTTGGTGGATGTAAGAAAAAATTTGATGTTGATCGATACATCAGTATGAATCGTGAGTAACGGTAATGAAGATCTACACACTACATGTCCAGCAGATTGTTCCACAGCCGCTGGATGAGGTTTTTTCATTTTTCTCCAGACCGGAAAACCTTACGGAGATTACACCCGCATCGATGGGCTTTGTCATTATTACGCCCTCACCCATCGAAATGAAATCCGGGGCGCTCATCAGCTACACAATACGGCTCCTGTTCACCAGGGTACGTTGGACTTCCCTCATCACATTATATGAACCACCTCACAAGTTTGTCGATGAACAGCTCCGGGGTCCATACTCATTCTGGCATCACACGCATACTTTTTCGAAAACTGCGGAGGGGACCTTAATTGTCGATGACGTACGGTATGCACTTCCTTGGTCGTTTTTTGGAAGAGCAGTACATCGTTTATTTGTACGTCGTCAGCTTAAAAGTATATTTTCCTGCCGTTCACAACGAATCTGTGAGATTTTCGGTCTGGAGAGAAATAACAGGTTGGTAACTGATGTGGATAAAATAAATTTTGGAGAGGCAGAACTATGAAGATCGTCATTGCAGGCGGAACGGGATTCATCGGGAAGAAGCTCGTTAAAAGATTACTGGATGATGGGTGTTCGGTTGTCATTCTGAGCAGAAAATTAAAGCCCGGAGAGGCTGAAAGTGATGGAAAAATACAATACGCCCAGTGGGATGCCTCAACAGTGGGTGATTGGGCGCTTCATCTGCAAAATGCGGAGGCCGTGATCAATCTTACGGGAGAGCCGATTGCAGGGAAGAGGTGGACAGACAAGCAAAAAGAGAAAATTGTTCAGAGTAGAATTGCACCAACAAGAGCACTCGTTGCAGCTATCGAACAATCGAGTCCGCGACCCGGTTTATTACTTAATGCATCAGCGGTTGGCTATTATGGAAATGTAGAAAAAGGGGAGGTTGACGAAACCTATCCTCCCGGAACAGGATTTCTTGCCGATACATGCACCCGGTGGGAAAAGGAAGCCATGGCAGCTGCAGGTCTTGGAGTGCGTATCGTTACGATTCGGATCGGTGTCGTACTAAGTAATAAAGGCGGAGCACTGCTGAGACTTCTGTTACCGTTCAGGTTATGGTTTGGCGGACATTTAGGCACCGGCGCGCAGTGGATGCCGTGGATACACCAAGATGATCTTGTGAGTGCGATTGTGTTCATTTTAAATAATCCTGATCTATACGGTCCATTCAACTGTGTATCGCCAGAGTCTGTGACGATGAGGGAATTTGCGAAGATTCTGGGAAGTGTTATCGGAAGACCCTCATGGATGCCCGTACCGTCGTTTGCACTACGACTTCTCCTGGGAGAAATGTCGGAAATGCTTCTCACCGGACAGAAAGCCGTCCCGAAAAAATTACTTGGAAACGGGTTTCAATTTAAATTTAACCGGCTGGATGAGGCATTTGTTGATCTGTTGAAAAGGTGAATAGCCAATTATGAAGAAAATACTAGTGATATTTTTATACTCAATTCTCTTTCACTTCTCCGTTAACGCGCAGGATGTTGAGCAGCCGAGAGGTATGATAACGGGTGTCGTCGTCGATGCGGTAACAAAGGATCCTCTCGTGGGTGTTAATGTCACCCTCGTCGGCACGTTGATCGGTTCGGCTACAGATATAAACGGCAGGTTCGCGATTAAAGATGTCCTGCCGGGCACATACAGCGTTCGTGCTTCTGTTCTTGGTTTTTCTCCGATTGTGAAATCGGACATTGTCGTGAATCCCGCCCGACCTGTCACCGCTGAATTTGAACTATTGGAAACACCGGTAGAGATTGGGGAAGTAAGTATCACGGCGGAATATTTCCAGAAATCACCCGATGTGCCGGTCAGTACGCAGATACAATCAAACGAGGAGATACGCCGGTTACCAGGTGGTTTTGAGGATGTCGTACGTGCGATCTCGATTTTACCCGGTGTTGCCCAGGTACAGGCAGGGCGTAATGATCTGATCGTCAGAGGCGGGGCTCCATCCGAAAATCTATACACGATTGATAATATCGAAATTCCGAATATAAATCATTTTGGTACTCAGGGTGCGAGCGGTGGACCGCTAAGCTATGTGAATCTGGATTTCGTGAATGAGACTTCCTTTTCGAGCGGCGGTTTTGGCGTGAAGTATGGCGATCGGCTCTCTTCTGTCTTATCAATTGATTTGCGGGAGGGGAGGACCGATCGTTTCGGAAGCAAAATAACGATATCAGCCACTCAATTTGGATTGAATGTCGAGGGACCGATATCTGAGAGAGGATCATACATGTTCTCAGCGAGACGGAGTTATCTTGATTTGATATTTCGTATCGCTGGATTTTCATTCGTACCGGAATACTGGGATTTTCTCGGTAAGGCACAGTACCGACTCAGCAGTACCGATCAGCTTTCTGTCATGGGTCTGGTCGCCCTGGACAATGTTCGTCTCTTCAATGATACTGAAGAGAAGAAGTATGATAACTCGAAGATACTCTACAGCGACCAGAATCAGGTGTTGGGGGGTATGACATGGAGGCACTTGTTCCGTTCAGGTTTTATAACGACCACTTTGAGTCAGATATACTCTGAGTTTCGATACCGTCAGGATGACACTCTCCAGCAGCCGATATTCACTAACGATTCGCATGAATCTGAGATATCACTTCGCAGTGAGATTGTCTATCAGGTTTCGCATTCCACTGAATTATCTTTTGGTCTTGTCGGCAGATTAATCGGATTCAGCAGCGATATGTTGTTGAAGGAATTCCCAACAAGTTTCGGTCAGCAGTTATTTTTAGATGCGCGTTATGATACAACTGCGATTAAAGCCGGTGCTTATACTCAGGTTGTTCAGTCAATCTATCCCTTCCGGATCACGTTAGGTGTACGGGGTGATTACTTCAACCTTATTGAAGATGGATTTGTCGTTTCTCCGCGAATTTCAGCAACATGGTCTTTCTCGCCGCTGACGAGCTTTACACTCAGTGCGGGGCGGTTTCATCAGGCGCCTTCGTACGTCTGGCTCGTATCGAATGCTTCGAACCGCCTGTTGAAGCATATCGCTGTGAATCAATTTGTAGCTGGAATCGAACATCTGCTCCGTTCAGATACGAGAGTGAGTCTGGAGGCATACATCAAGAGGTACTTCCATTATCCGGTGAGTGAATTTCGGCCGTACCTGATCATGTCGAATACGGGTGCAGGTTACGGCGGATCGCGCGAAGCATTTGCATCGTTTGGAATAGATCCGCTGGTCAGCAGGGGAAGCGGCGAGGCGTACGGTGTGGAATTATTTTTGCAGAAAAAATTATCGGAGATTCCGTGTTACGGGATTGTGAGTGTGAGTTACAATATATCCCGTTTCAGAGCGCTCGACGGCATACTTCGTCCGAACAGTTTTGATCAGCGCTGGATCATTAATCTTGGCGGCGGATACATTTTTAATGAGAAGTGGGAGTTTGCAACGAAGTTTCGACTGGCGACCGGTAGACCTTATACCCCATATAATCCTGACGGGACGCAATTGATTAGCGCATACAACTCGGCGCGCATTCCCATTAATCATAGTTTGGACATTCGTATTGATCGGCGCTGGACTTTCGCAAAATGGATGCTCGTGACGTATATTGATATTCAGAACATATACAATCGCAAGGCGGAGGATGTGCCGTCATACAACGAACGGACCGGTCAGATTGAGAAGAATCAGTCGATTGGGATATTGCCATCGATCGGTGTGAGCGCGGAATTCTGACGTTTCGTCATGGTGAGCGAAGTCGAACCATGAGGGAAGTAAATGCTGAGCATGCCGAAGGATCAAACCATAAGCGGGAATCCTATTTACCCTCTCCATGCTTAACCTACGTTGTTTGATAACAGGTTACCACTGGTAAATATCTGTGAGAATCATGTCACATCTGCGTCATCTGTGTTCTCTTTGGGGGGGTGTGGACGCTGCGGGGATGAACCCGCCTGCGTTACGGATTAATGCTAAGTAAACTTCGGCGGGCATGCCTGCGACCTCCGCCTTGTAAGGGCGGCGCTCTGAACTCCCAATTTGGCCCGCGAGTGAAAAGAGCGGATGCCAAATTGAGGATCCCGTCGTAAGACGGGACAGCAGGGTAGTGGACGCTGCGGGGTTCGAACCTGCGACCTCCGCCTTGTAAGGGCGGCGCTCTGAACCAGCTGAGCTAAGCGTCCGATAGTGAGCGGGAGACGGGACTCGAACCCGCGACGTCCAGCTTGGGAAGCTGACATTCTACCACTGAATTACTCCCGCCTGCAAAATTTCGCAAGTTTTGTCTTCCATCTTCCTGTAAAATGCACATGAAATTTGTCAAATTATTAGCAATTTCATTAGCACTTTTTTCACACACAAATGTTACAACCGAATCGTGAAAATGGATCGCTAGATAGATTTTCCTTCCACGTTATTTCCCCCACGCTAAAAGGCTGCGACACGAAGAAGGATGTATAATTATTGATTAAAAGCGTGTGGAAATTATTAAGTCACCTTAAAATATAAGAATTTACCCTTGTATTTACAAGCTCTATAAGTAGCAAGGAAGATCCCATGAAAATATCCCCATTACTCTGTACCACACGGGTAATCTTACGCTAATTATATTGTCATTTTAAGTGATAAAAAAATCCCAACCGTTTGGTCGAGATTTGATAATTAGACAAATAGACTAATCCTTGAGGCAGTTGGTGCATTGAAATTTGGATATATTTAAAATAATATCAAACCCACTCTCAGAATAAATTTGCTCGATGGTTTTTTTACTGTCATGTATGAAAAATCTTCAGGGAATCCTTCAATGTATAGTTTATGCCTGTACTCAGGTTCACCAGAGGTAAATAATAATCCAAAATCTATTCTATCCTTTATAATCAATCCACAACTAAAACCATATCCAACTGTAAATGCGTTATCCTCTTCTTGAATAAGTAGATATGTATCACTAATATCCGTCGTTATCGTCATTTCCATTTTAGGATATATACCAAATAAAGAGCCAGCATAAGCCTTTCCGTATAATTTAACAATTGGGGAAATTCGAGTATTAAAACCTAAACTCCCCATCATATCGAAGGTTAACCATTGAGATGTCTCTACTGAGACTTGGTCCGGGTTATCTGCATTATCAGAAAAGTATGTTCTCCACATACTTTCAAGTTCAGCAATATCTATACTATTCATCGATATATCACAGAGTATTCCTATATCAAATGATTTTGCTAATTCATACGAAAATTCTAATCCTCCCCCAAAACCTGCTTTAGCACTACCCGCGCCCTTCACTTTTGTGGACGCAAATTTTCCTGTAGGTAATGATAAACCAGCAAATATCGAAAATCTGCTATGAGAAGTTGTATCTATTTCTTGAGCTTGTGTCATGGTAAGCGAAATGAAAAATAACAGGATTATAATTATTACCTTCAAAACTTATCCCTTGTTAGTTATTGAAAGATAATTTTCGGACAGAATTCCCCTTAATAGTAATAAGGTAAATATTATTTGATGGAATGTCAATATAACGAAAGTTTAATAATTGTATAAGACTGGGAGTGAGCTTACACATACACCCAAATGTTAAAAATTGTATTATAATGTCTGCGGGAATTACACACCAAGACCCTACACCCCTCTAGAATGCCATTTGTTGTGAAAAAACTGCCTTCCATCCGTGGATTTTTAGACGAACGTGGCTTAGGGGTAGTCTGGATACCCCTGCGGGGAGATGATGGGAAAATATAGAGTTTATATAGACTCGGCTACCAAAACTACAGAAAGATCCCAATCGGTTAGATACTAGCTAGGATCTTTCATTTTCTTATTTCGTCACTCCCTATAATGATCATCAGTATCGTCAGTATCTTCAGAAACGTTATATCTTGTTTTATCCCGATCGAATATTGTCATCATTACAAAACCGTTGGACAAAAGAAGAACGATATAACTTCTGATAACTTGGATTATCGCGTGAATTTATTCGAGACTCAGTCCAGGTTATTCTATCATTCCACTTGGTATATAAACTGGGGGCAGGTCAGATTTTGATTAACACAAATGAAATCCACTTCATTCTTCTCACTTAGAAAGCCTTTAGGCTAGCTTCTAAAAAAAAGAGGAACAAAAAGGAAAGCCCATAAGTTTCCGAGTGCATGCATGATATAGCCTGGGTAAATGTTGTCATAGCGAATAAAGAGAAAAATTGGAAGAATTGCCCAGAGTGTTATGAAGACCAGTCCAGCTATACCAAAAGGAATATGGATGGCAGCAAAAGATAAAAGGGCCAAAATCCCCAGTATCCACTTGTTCGTAATCTTTTGTTGAGCAACCTTTATTAGGAATCCACGAAAAAGTATCTCCTCTCCCAATGGACCAATCACCGAACAGGCAAGAACGGCTACCAGGACATCACCTATATTTTTTATGGTGTAGTCAATACCCTGCATCTCAACATCCAATGCTTTGTTAATGAGCAAAGAGATCGGAAAGACAATACACATGCCTATGGCAAGGAATAACAAGCCCATAAGTATCATGTTCCTGTTGGGTCTTTTGAAACCAATATCGCTCATTTTCCATCCTCTGGTTTTAAGAAGTGATACTACAGTCGCCACCCCCAGCCAAACGAATATCACATATACAACGAAACCTGTTGGAAACTTCTTTTCTAAATGGATTCCAAAGGAGGGCAAGGTTAGATAAGTTAAACTCGTCAGGATACTAGCTAAAAACACGAGTAATAAACTATATATGGGAATAAATCTTTTATTTTTAAATTTCATAATTTATTTCCTTCTTGATGACGCATAAATCATGTAATCACGCAATATTACGTTTTTATTTTTTTATCATCATCAAGAATAGTTAATCATATTCAGCAAGATCATCTTAGAAGGGAACTGTAACTCCATCGTATCCTAAACCCACCATTTGCTCCCTTCTCCAGCTCAATAGATAGTACTAAATATTCGGAGTAAATTCAAGGAAAGATTGCAGGGTCTGGATACCCGCTAGAATGCCATTCTTTGCGAAAAAACTGCCCTCCATCCGGGGATTTTTAGACGAACGTGGCTTAAGGGTAGTCTGGATACCCCTGCGGTGAGATGATGGAAAAATCCGGAGTTTAGAATGGGCTCAGTAGTTGCACCAATGGCGACCTGGAAAATTTACCAAGGATTATTTTTGGGAAGGTACTGTTTTAGATAGAAGGAACGAGAAATAGAAATGGCCAGTGTGAACTGGCCTGAGAAATATAGAAAAAATAACTGTTAGGTTGCTATCAGGCAATTGATATTTCAGCACTCCTATTTGAGGGCGCCTTTTATTTTCGCGACCGCATCCTTCGAGTAATAACAGCACACACCTTTTTTCGCTGTCGGTTTTATACCTAAAGTTTTAATCGTATTCTTGACCTTACTACCAGGAACGCCTAGGGTCGTTGCAATGTTTCCCGCTGTTAATAAATCCGGGTTTTTCGCTGCCATAGAGTGTTTCCTTTCCTTTTGTGTGCTGATTATTTGTCGCCAATGATTTGTTCTTTTAATTCTCTTATCCTTTTGATATTATTTCAATAAATATCTCCAATATCTTTATCATCACTCCTTTGAAAGAATAAAAGGCCGTCCTCATTTGTCGTGTGACGGCTTTATCTGTAGACACGTAGATTTATTTTTTTTCGGGATCCGACTTCATTTCCGATTTATCACCGGCGCACTTTGATTTATCGCATTTTGTCATGTCACACTTTGACATCTCTTTGTTTGCACTTGTAGCATGTGCACATTTTTCCATCTTACCATCAGCGCATTTCGCCATATCACATTTCGATTTATCACATTTAGTCATATCACATTTGGACTTGTCACACTTCAACGTATCACACTTACTCATATCGCATTTGGCCATTTCAGCCTGAGAACATTTCGCAGATATCTTGGCCGCATGCATCGGGCATTCGGATTTTTTATCTGCATCTTTTTTATCTGTTTTTGTCTCAGTTTGTGCTGTCACAAATGTGAACGAAAAAAGAGTTACTACCAGCATGCTCATAATCGATCGAAACTTCATATACTCTTCCTTTTAAAAGATGAATAAATTTTGAACTGTCATCAATATACAAAAAAGGACTTTATAACGAAAATAGACTTCATAAATGGGCTCAGCTGTCGCAACGGGAGGCGATTGGCTACAACGTGGATGCTGAGCCCACATTTTATGAGATTACTTTACGAGCAACATTTTCTTCACTTGTATGAAGGACTTGATGGGATCTGTGAGGCTGGTAGCCTCCAAACGGTAGAAATAGATACCACTTGCTACATTCGATGCATTCCATGTTACTTTATACTCTCCTGCGAGCTTACGCTCATTTACTAGAACTGCTACTTCTTGTCCGAGGATGTCATAGATCTTGAGCGTTACATCGGTTGCTTTTGGTATAGCATAAGTAATTTGAGTTGAGGGATTGAACGGATTGGGATAGTTCTGTGAGAGCTGAAATTCTTTTGGTATTTCTGCCACACTATGAGAACTAAAGTATAAAGAGATTTGTACCTCCGGATTATCTACCTTAATACTATCATTAGTGTG
>Ga0315277_10011493_pt1 | contig 11148 bp, 6 predicted proteins | sample YL17G05_15_MG_FD_203695 | JGI IMG/M metagenome (GOLD analysis project Ga0315277, IMG submission 203695) | Sediment microbial communities from Yellowstone Lake, YNP, Wyoming, USA - YL17G05_15 | ecosystem: Environmental > Aquatic > Freshwater > Lake > Sediment | place: USA: Wyoming | collected... | reverse complement strand
CGATAAATTAATATTTCGAGAAGGAAAAAAGGGTTCGGGCATTTTTTATCCAGACAACGAGCCTCAAAACGCTGATGGAACATTTCAAAGAGTAGTTTACGCTCAAATACAAACCACCTTCTATAACGATTATAGAAATCCTACACAAATATGGGGATTAGAAAATATCGATTTTCCAAAATCTAAGACGGTAAAATCTCTTGCGGATACAATGAGAATATTCGCTGCTCCTACTCGTGTCTTCGGAGAAAAAATTATAGAAAATACCGTAGAAATCATTGATAATTCTCTGGATAATAAATTCAGTATTTCTGATGACGGAAATAACAATCTCTATGCTAGTCATGATATTTTTTCTAAATTTCAAGAAGTTGGAGGGTTCGAAAATGAATTTGCTACGGGCAGCATAGATAACTGTGCCGCTTATTTCAATTTTTCTGTTCCTGAATTGCCTGTAAGTTTGAGTGCTTCCTCTGGTTCTGCTGTATTAAATTGGTTAAATCCATCTGCTTCCTCACTAATACTGGGATATGGAATAGAAAAATCTTTGGATTCTGGTTCAACTTATTCATTATTAAGATTGGTTTCCGGAGATAGAGTCACCACGGGGTCTGTAGATACGGATGTGTCTAATAATAACACTTATTACTATAGGGTTTATTCATTTAATAACTTTGGATCTTCGGGATACAGTAATACATCCAGTATAACATTTGCCGACATTCAAATCGCTGCTCAAGCCGCCTTGTTATTGTGGGCTGATGCAAATGATATTACCGGTTCTTCCGATGGAGACTTTTTAAGTAGTTGGAGAGATAAGAGTTCATTTAATTGGGCCATCACAGGGTCTTCAACTGTAACAACAACTCGACCTATTTATAAAACAAATCAACTCGGTGGAAAGCCAGCCGTCAAATTTGGTTCCGGAAGTTTCTCGGTACAAAAATTTATTCAAGGTTCAACTACAATGTCATTTTCTTCGTCGGAAATGTTTATTGTATTGAGATCTTCCACAGATCCAAGGCCAGGTGCTACTTTTAACGGGCCGCTTACGTTTAATACAGGTGGAGATATGGCCTATCCTTATATTGAGAACGTATTAGTCAATCCAACCGGAGGAGCTAGTTTATATGATACATTCGGAACTTCTAATAATCCAGCCGTGCATAACAATATTAGAAAGCCAACATACATGTCCGGAACATTTAGAGTCATAAACAGTGTATCAGAAAATGCACACAAAGCTCTTTATTATGACGGAGAACTTATATACAGCAGAGATATAAACTCTGTAGGAATTGGAAATCCTGGTAGTCATAGTATTGGAGATTCATTAACTGCATTACGATGGCCCGGAGATATAGCAGAATTGATGATCTATACCCGTTCATTAACTGCAGCAGAAAGATTGCAAAATAATCAATATTTAGCAAGTAAATATGGAAAAACATTTATTGTAGATACCGCATCCTATAGTCCATCAAGTATTCCTGGAATTCAGGGTTGGTGGGATGCTACACAAATTACAGGTCTTTCAGGTTCTCAGACCATAAGTGGAACGATTGATAGAAGTGGTTATAATAGAGTATGGACTCAGTCTGTGGAAGCAAACAGACCCACATATATCACCGGAGCGTATCAAGGCAAGCCGGCAATGAGATTTACAACTACGCGATATTTTACCACATTCGAATTCACTCGACCGGTGAACGGACAATTTACATTAATTGCGATATGTAAACCAACCGCAGCAAATAGTTCGGTGGTCGGCCATACGGTAAATAGTATGCAATTTAGAGTGGGTCGTGGAGGCGCCAACGTATTGAATTTCTTCCCAGGATCTGCCGAAGCGGTTTCTATTGGATTTACTCATCCATATCAAACATTACAGATGAATGTGTGGCAAAGAACCGCCGACGGAACTTCTATAAATTTCTGGCAAAATGGTACATTTGATGAATCTGGTGGTGGGGGTAGTACCGGAGCATTAACTTGGAATGCAGCCGGATTTTCTGCGGATGGCGTTCCTTTTGTGGGTGATATTACCGAATTGTGTTGGTACACACAATCATTGAGTAGAGAACAAATATTTAAATTATACGAATATTATTTTAGAACCAAATGGGGATTACCCGGAACTACTTAACAACTAATGATATCAAATATACATAATGAAGGTTACGGATCAACTGTAACATGTTATGACCGATGGGTTGTGGTTGGCGACCCAGCCACAATTCGGTGGTCATCGGTTTCTGCAAGTCTTTCTCAAACTGGTTCTTTAGAAGTATTCAGATATAATCTTAATAGAGACAGCCACGATTTTAAAACTCGTATTTTTAGACCGGTATCTTCCAATGAATTCGTTTGGTTGACATCTGAAGTGGATCAAATTCTTCATACTGAATTAACCGGAACAGTTCCTATAACTTCTGATTTTGATATTGTCGTTGACCCAGGAGCATATTTTACTGCTTCGGAAGATGATTATGGTCATGCTATAGATTTGAATAGGAATCTATTGATTGCTGGTAATAGATTCTTTAGAAGTGAAATTAGAATCGGTACTGCGTCATTTGTATTCAGTGGTTCCGGTGAAGTATCATTATTCGATTTAGCCAAGTTAAATTTGGATCCATATATTGCACATGAATCCCCTTATATTGTATCAGTAACTACTTCTAGTACAACTGTAGCCAATATCACCGCATTTATTCCTGGTTCACAAGGATATGGATATGCGGTATTAGAAGGAAGATTTGTTACTTCTTCTAATCCATATCAAAAATTACAGACGCTTCCCGTTACCAGTGATGGAGGATTGATAACGTTTATCATATCTTCAGACAGTACAACAATCGGCTACATTGTAACTGCATCACTAAATACCAGTAGTTTAGTTACACCAAATATTCGTGTATCGGGAGTTATATCTACCAATCCATATCTGATAACAATCAATAATCCAAATCCATCCATTACAGGTTCTTTTGGTTATTCGGTCGCATTAAATGATGAATGGTTAGCCGTCAGTTCCATTTATGAACTCAACCAAGTCGGTGCCGTTTACATGTATAAGAAAACCGGCGGACCATTTGGAAATGATGCCTCTTGGTCATTATATCAAGTCATCAGCGGAAGTTCTATATCAGGAATAGGGTCTAGGGATTACTTCGGACACTCAATTGAGTTAAACAAAGCTACCGGTTCTTTTACTGGAAGTATGATAATAGGAACATTCAAGCCTAGTGCCTCTCTTGCCTATGTCTATGAATATACAACGGCTTCCGGATGGCAACTACAGTCAATACTATCTCCGGACCTGTCTTTGTATCAATTGTCTTTTGACTCTGTTTATCCACAAATTTCATCTTCATATACGAGTTCACGAACGGATTTGTTCGGTTATTCTGTCAGTATTTGGGGAAACACTGCAGCGGTTGGTGCCCCAACAGACAGAATTATTTTTGAGTATTCCGGTTCGTCGGCTTACCGACAAGGTTCGGTGTATATTTTTGAACGTTGTGTAGATAGAAACAAAGGATACTATTTGGTAGAGAAATCTTATGGGAATACAGACACTATCAAAGACAATAAATTAGGATGGTCGGTGGATATTTGGGGAAATTATGCTGTAGCAGGATGTCCCAAAGCCAATCTAAATGGTATGTCTCTTTGTTATTTACGAGGATCGTTATATCAACAACATTTTTGTGGAGATGACAATGAAAGTGAAATCAATGGACAATTTTTGTTGTTTCGAAAGAATACGTCATCTATAGATTGGGATTTAAAAAATGTTTATCAAGTCAAAAAACGATTTTTGAATCCATTTAGAAGCTTTGGATATGACGTTGGTATTTGTGAAAGTTTCATAGCATGTGGGGCCCCAATGCCTATATCAGGTTCAGATAGAACCGTTGACATGAGCAGCAATTCTGGTAGTTTTACGGGAAGTGTAAGCGATTTGGGAGATTTTTGTGGTAAGAGTTATATCTACAATCTTCAAAACTTAAAGGAAAAATTCTACGTTGGTAATGTATTTTATAGGAACGGAAAAATTGTAATAATGACTTCTGGTTCAGCTTTCGATGGATTGTTGTTGAGCACAGTTCCTGGTGAAGTATATGAATACACCATCAATTTCAAATCCAAACAAACTTTGTATGAAAAACAAGTTGTATGTCCGGTCGATCCAGGAGAATTCAATGTTAGCACCAATCCTACATCATTCGAATTCATTACATCCTCATTTGATATTAATAAAAATGGAGTATTTGATTTTCAAGACGCGGATGTTTTGTTGAGATACATGCGTTATAAGACTACGGAATTTTCTGATTCCACAGATACTAATTGGTCTTCTTCGTTGTTGGTGGATCCAGATACCGGTGATGTTATCAATGACGAAGAAAGTCTATACAACTTTTATTCGTCGAGTTACAAAGGAACCGACTTCTTATTCTCTCAAAGTTTTTCGATGATTAATGACAACTACTTTGATGATTTGGACTTTAATCAAGATAATAAAATTGATACGAATGACATGAATATTATGTGGAAGTATTTTTCTACCCGTCTTACACAAAAGAATTACGAAACATATATCACACCCAATTCAGAAAAACGATTCTTGAATGAAATCTTGGATTTTATAGACGAAAGAACTCTGGTCAACGACCCTAAACAAATAAACAGCGACTTTTTAGATTATAAATCGTTATCTAAAGCCGACCCAACAGGGTCATATTTGACTCCATTTGTAACAACCATCGGATTGTATAACAATACGGATCTGGTAGCAATTGCTAAACTTGGTTCTCCAATAAAACTTATTCCAGACTTTCCTATCAATTTTATCGTGAAAATAGATTTCTAATCATATTTATAATTAAGAGGATAATATATGCCAACATCAACAAACAGAGAATCATTAACAACTACCTTAGAGTCAAGGTATAAGAATCAACGTGCTGGTGGAGCGTATAACGCCAAACAAATTCCTAATGCTTTGGTGGATGATTTCTCGAATGAATTCGCTGACGGATTCACCAAAGGCGGACAAAATACTCATTTACCAAAAAGAGACTCTATATATCTTAGTGGATTCAGTAACAAGAAATATAAAGGTTAATTTTTGAAGTAAAAAGTTATGATTTTAGGTTTAGACGCCAGTACTTCAGTTGTAGGTTGGTCTTTTTCCGAGAATGGTAAAATTCTCGACGCTGGTTACATAGATATCTCCAAATTAGAAACAATCAAAGATAAATCATTCTTTGTCATTGATGTTTTAGAAAAAAATCCACTACTACAAAAAGTGAATTCTATTAATCTTGAATCTGCGTTGTCAGGATTTGCGGGTGGATTTACTTCTCAACAAGTTATCATCAAATTGACTAGATTCAACGCTGTGTTTGAATACATCATTTCAGAAAAATGGAACAAGGCCGTAAATTTACTCAACGTATCCACAGCGAGAAAAAAAGTATTAGGTAAAGCCAGAATCAAGGGGATGAACGGAAAAGATTACGTGAAAGAATTCCTTCCAAAAATCGTATCAAACATAAAACAATTTGAAAAGATCAATAAAATAGGTAATTGGGATAAAAGAAACGGAGACACATACGATGCTATCGTAATGTCATTATATGAATGATATCTATTATATAGGTGCTAACGCATTGCACGAGAGCGAACCTACAACAATAATCTGTGACAGATGTGGCATCAAGGTTCATGCATGTGTTTGGAGATCAAAAAAAGATAATACAATTCAAGTGACTTCCGGATTCTATGATGTAACAGGTCCTTGTTGGAAACAATTTGCATTGTCCGGAGAAGAAAAAATTTGTGATGAATGCATGTTAAAAGACATGCGTTATCAAAATAGATAAAGTTATTTTAAGTTGACGGTCCGCTTCTTATTTTGTACCGTAAAAGATGGAGTATCAAAGTTCCAAAATTATAGAAATATTCAATCGATTATTGGGACAGTCGTGGATACGAAAAGGAATGACTCAGGCAATTTATAAATGCCCATTCTGTTCTCATCACAAGAAAAAATTAGAAATAGCGGTGGGTGGACCGGATTTAGGTTCGTATCATTGTTGGATTTGTGGTGTATCAGGAAAGACATTCAATACCTTATTATGGAAACTTCGAGCTGATAAAAATGTTTACGCGGAGTTGGCGAAATACGCAGGAAATAAAGTCTATAAAAATTTCGAATCGAACGACATCGTTCTTTCTTTGCCCAACGAATTTATTTCGTTGTCTAAACCAGGTATAAAAACATTTGAATATGTTAATGCAATATCCTACCTAAGAGATAGAAATATAACAAAGGAAGATATCATAAGATATAATATCGGTTATTGTGAACAGGGGGATTATAAAAATAGAGTTGTTATACCTTCTTATAATAAAGACGGCAAACTCAATTTCTTCTGTGCCAGGGCTTACAATGATTTGTCTAATGTGATTTCGTATATGTTACCACCGTGGGACAAGGATATTGTAGGATTTGAACTATTAATTAATTGGAAAGCGCCTGTAATCATCGTCGAGGGAGCCTTCGATGCTATAGCCATCCGAAGAAATGTCATACCATTGTTCGGAAATACAATATCCAACAAATTATTGTTGACTATCGTTGAAAACGAAGCATCGGAAGTCAATATCATTCTTGACAACGATGCCTTTTCAAAATCAGTATCAATTTACAATATTTTAAACAGATATTCTATAAAAACTAAATTAATAAAACTTGATGAAAAGGATCCTTCTGTGTTAGGTTTCAACAGAATCAACACAATCATTTCAGACGCCGTTTTTACTGATTATGAAGATTTGATTCGTATGAAGATGAATAATTGATATGTCTATTAAGATACTAAATACATCCACCAAACAATTTACACATATAGTGCATGTGGCGGATATTCATATTCGTTTAACAAAAAGACACGATGAATACCAATCGGTTTTTAACCGGTTGTATGAGGAAATAAAAAAGACTCCACCTACTACGGTAATTTGTCTTGCGGGTGATATCGTGCATAGTAAGTTGGATTTAAGTCCGGAGTGTGTTCGAGAAGTAAAAGACCTTCTTCAATCTACCGCTGATATTCGTCCTACGATTTTGATTGCTGGTAATCACGATGCCAATTTAAGTAACAAAAATCGTTTGGATAGTCTTTCTCCGATTGTTGATGCAATAAGACACGAAAATCTATTTTATTTAAGAGATTCTGGACTTTATGGAATGGGTAATATTTTGTTTAACAACTATAGTGTATTTGATGAAACTGATAAATACATGAAAGTTTGTGACATTCCTTCACTATACAAAAATCAATATCAACACGTCATCGCTTTGTTTCATGGACCTGTAAATAACGCTTTGACTGATGTTGGATATAAAGTAACAAATTCATCTTATCCAACGGAAATGTTTGATGGACATACCTTGGCATTATTGGGTGATATTCATTTAAAACAAGACCTTCAATATTATGACGATTCTTCGTCGAAGCCGGCCGTTCATTACTGTGGTTCTCTGATACAACAAAATCACGGAGAAACATTGGAAGGTCACGGATTTTCTTTATGGAATTTAAACGATCACGAATATTCACACATCGAGATTCCAAATGATTATGGTTATTTTACTGTAAAAATTAATAAAGGAATCTTAGAAACCGATTTATCAAATATACCTAAAAAAACCAGACTTCGTATTCAATGTTTCGAATCCGTTGCCACCGAAGTTAAATCTGTTTTGGCCAAAATTAGATTGGTTACGGATGTTATAGAAGTATCGTATGTTCGTCTTGAGTCTCCGGTTGATCCGACAAAGGTTTCGGTGGTCGGAAATATTGTATTGAATGACCTGTTGAATCCAACCTATCAGAATCAACTGATTTCCGATTACATCAAAAAGAAATTGGAGATAGACGACCAATCCATCATAGATTCTGCCTTGAAGATTAATGCAGAAATTAATCAACTGATAAGTAAAGACGAGTGGACTAGAAATATTCGATGGAAACCTAAACGTTTTGAGTTCGACAATTTATTCTCTTATGGTGAAGGTAACGTCATAGACTTTACCAAACTCCATGACATAGTGGGGTTATTCGCTCCAAACACTTCAGGAAAATCTACAATTCTTTCAGCTTTATCTTTTTGTATTTTTGATAAATGCGATAGAGAATTCAAGGCTTGTAACATTCTAAATGTTCAGAAAATGGGATTCAAGTGTAAATTCAATTTCGAGATAAACGGAATAGACTATTATATTGAAAGAAAAGGAGAAGCTGACAAAAATGGAAATGTTAAAGTAATGGTTAAGTTTTGGAAAACAGAAAATGGGGTTGATGTAGAATTAAATGGGGAAGGTAGAAGGGATACGAATGACACCATTAGGGAATATTTGGGCACGTATGATGATTTCGTTTTGACTTCTTTGAGCGTACAAAACGTAAAAAATGTTGTATCGTTTATTGATACCGGAAACACAGAAAGAAAAGATTTGTTGGCACAATTCATGGGATTGACCGTATTCGATAGACTCTATAACCAATGTTACGAAAAAGTCAAAGAACTAAACGTCGAATTAAAGCAGTATAACAACGACGATTTTACTCAAAGATTGGTTCAGATATCCAATCAATTATCTCAATCCTTAAGTGCATTTAATGATTCCAATACAAAAATACTATCATTAGAAGAACAAAAATCCAATAAACAACAAGCGTTATTGGAAGAAAGTTCCAAGTTGGTAAAAATAGAAGTCGTTGTCCCTCCTATTAATTCATCCGAATCGAATAAGCATTCGTGTAATCAAATGATTTCTAAATTGGATGTCGAATTAATCACACAAAAAGCGTCACTGTCTTCGACGGAGAATGGATTGAATTTAATTGAGTCGGAGATTGTAAAATTGGAAGGAATGAACATTCAAGATTCTTATAGAGAATTTCAATCGTGTTTAAAACAAAAAGATGAAACAAGGAGTAAGATAGAAAAAAAGAAGATTCAGGTAGGATATAAGATTGATAAAATTAATAAGGTAAAGGATCATCAGTTTGACCCCGAATGTGAATACTGTGTCAAAAACTCTGATTCATTAGTTCAAGAAGCTGCACATGCACACCAAGAATTGAAATCTGACAAGGATGAATCCGATGTGATGATATCACAATACGCCGAATTAGTAGGGAAAGTAGAGAAACTTAATTGGGTAGAGAAATTGAATTTTGATTACAATAATTTTCTTGAAAATAGAAACAAGAAGAAGGATTTAAAGCTAGAGTTGACGAATAAGATAAACCGAACCGAATCTTCTCTGTTATCCTATAAAAAGAAGTTAGACGAAGCAGAAGGTAATATTTCTTTATACCGACAAAATGAATCGGATATAAACAATAATCTAATCATCGAAAAAGATGTATTACAAATAAAACAAGAGTTTAAGAACATCGAGTTTGCTTTGAAGGAAGAAAATCGTCGAGTCTTGGATTTAAATGGAAAAATCTCGGTCTGTAATAATCAAATCGAAGACATAAAATTAAAAATTCAAAACGGTAAAAAAGTAGAGATAGAGTTTAAGGCGTATGAATCATACGTTAAAGCCGTCAGTAGGGATGGTATTCCTTATGAAATTATTTCAAACACCATTCCTCAACTGGAAAAGGAGATAAATGACATTCTAAGTCAGATTGTAGAGTTTACTGCCAGATTAGAAATTGATGGTAAGAATGTCGTTCCTTACATCATGTATAATGACAAAAAATGGTTAATGAGCTTGACAAGTGGATTTGAAAAATTCGTTATGTCTTTGGCTATACGTGTGGCATTGATTAATATATCCAATCTACCTAGACCTAATTTTTTGGTGGTAGATGAAGGATTTGGTGTCTTGGATCCAAACAATCTTCCATCGATGCAAACACTATTCTCTTATCTAAAATCTCATTTCGATTTTATAATAATAGTTTCACATCTTGACGCATTACGAGATATAGTTGATGGTCACATTGAAATAAAGAAAGAGAATGGATTTAGTAAGGTCAATTTTGAGTAACTTTAGACGGGGATTCATATTTATGATATATGAATCTTTTGAATAGTTTAGGAAATAAAGGCCAACAACTCCATTTGTTATCCAGACCATCGGATATCACCGATACCGCTTATTTATCTAAATATTTCGTTGTATCTGAATTCGACCCTGTTTTTTCTGGTGGAAAAAACTCCATATCAATCAATGGTTCTGCTTTTTTAAAACAAGGATCTGAAATATCTGTAGAATGTGTGGATTCTAATGGTAATGTTCTCTTTATGGAAATGGCTAGATTGTCGTCTGGTCAAGGAACTACTAACGTTTATAGAGAAGGAAAGTCGCAAATCGTAGCCATATACGTTTATGGAGACACTGCCAATGGAACAGGAAAATTAATACTGTATGGAACGGCTGTAGATGGAAGAACAGTAAAGTGGATAAGCAACATCTCTATAGATAAAACCAAGAAGAACAATTCTAAAGTAAGATTTTACAGTAAGCCGGTATTAGAAGTAAAAGATTTTCAACTACCCATACTAAATTCTAGCGTTGTTAATTTAACAAAAACCATTGTTAATTTTTCTGCTAGCGTAAATGGATTTGCTACGAATCCACCAAAAGATACAAATTTCGTATTAGTTAACAATCGTTCTCAAGAAATAGATTATAGAATCAATATTAATTTTCCTGTCGTTGATAGAAATACTCCTGATAGTAAATCGTTTAATTCATCTATGAATGATGCACAATTTACTTTGTATATCAGTAAGATAAACGAGCCCTATTCAAACGGCGTGATATCATTTAATCCACCTTTGACTCAATCTTTTTTTGTTGATCAAGTCATTTCCAACAATTCTTTAAAGATAAATTCTCCATTCGTCTATACCAACAGGGGAAATTCTTTAATAACTAACATAAACAGCGCGTCATTATTAATTTCTTACCCTTACATAAATTACATAAATACATCTTCGTATGTTACCACAAAAATAGGCGCGACAGTCACAACTACAAAACAATCGTTTGCTGATGTAACTTATAGGAACATAAAAACATTTTCAGGATTTGTGGCTAGACAC
>Ga0315277_10011492_pt1 | contig 11148 bp, 6 predicted proteins | sample YL17G05_15_MG_FD_203695 | JGI IMG/M metagenome (GOLD analysis project Ga0315277, IMG submission 203695) | Sediment microbial communities from Yellowstone Lake, YNP, Wyoming, USA - YL17G05_15 | ecosystem: Environmental > Aquatic > Freshwater > Lake > Sediment | place: USA: Wyoming | collected... | reverse complement strand
TTGCTTCCTTTGCTCGAGCAGATCGCGCGCTCGGGCAAGCCGCTGCTCATCATCGCCGAGGAAGTCGAGGGCGAGGCGCTCGCCACCCTGGTGGTGAACAAGCTGCGCGGGACGTTGCAGTGCTGCGCGGTGAAGGCTCCGGGCTTCGGCGACCGCCGCAAGGCTATGCTCGAGGACATCTCGATCCTGACGGGCGGCAAGGCGATCACGGAAGACCTGGGCATCAAGCTGGAGAACGTGAAGCTGGATGACCTCGGCAAGGCCAAGAAGGTCACCGTGGACAAGGACAACACCACACTCGTCGAGGGCTCGCACGACGCCAAGCGGAGCGCGGCCATCGACGGGCGCATCAAGCAGCTCCGGACTCAGATCGAGGAAACCACCTCCGACTACGATCGCGAGAAGCTGCAGGAGCGTTTGGCCAAGCTGGTCGGCGGCGTGGCCCAGATCAAGGTGGGTGCGGCAACCGAAACCGAGATGAAGGAGAAGAAGGCTCGGGTTGAGGACGCCATGCACGCCACCAAGGCGGCGGTCGAGGAAGGCATCGTGGCGGGCGGCGGGGTAGCCCTGCTGCGTTGCATCCCGGCGCTCGATAAGCTCAAGGCCGAGGGCGACGAGCAGATCGGCATCAACATCGTCAAGCGGGCGCTGGAAGAGCCGCTGCGCATGATCGCCCAAAACGCCGGGGCCGAAGGCGCGGTGGTGGTCGAGAAGGTGCGGAACAACAGCAATCCCAACTTCGGGTTCAACGCGGAAAGCGAAACCTTCGCCGACCTCGTTGAAGCCGGCGTGATCGACCCGACCAAGGTTACTCGCTGCGCGCTCCAGAACGCTTCCTCCATCGCCTCGCTCATGCTCACTACCGAGGCGCTGGTCTGCGAGATCCCGGAAAAGGAAGAGAAGGGTCACGCCGGACCTCCGGGCGGCATGGGCGGCGGGATGTATTAAGAACAGTCGTCAGTGGTCAGTTGTCAATAAGAACCAAGGGCGGGGATCAATTCCCCGCCCTTTTGTTTCCATTCTAGCCTGTCTCTCGGCAGGGACTTTATGTCTCTTGACATTGTGCCCCTCATAAGCGTGCAATAAACAGGAAATCTCATCTACAACTAACAATCTCCTCGGAGGTCGCTATGAACCACGGACGCGCAGATCCTGCTCGTATGAGCATTCTTGCCCTCGCAGCAGTCGCGATCCTGCTTGCCCTCGTAATTCCTTACCTCTCTGACTCTCAGCTTGACAATCGCAGCACGACCTCAACTGTAGCGGCGGTCTCTGACCGCCGTGCCGACGTAGCGCCGCCCTTCAGGGCGGCACGTGCCGGGCTGAAGCCCGGCGCTACACCGCGTCTTATGGAATCCTACGGCCGCCTGCCGCTCAGCTTTGAAGCCAATCGGGGGCAGACGGATTCTCAAGTCAAGTTCCTCTCGCGGGGAAGCGGTTACACGATGTTTCTGACGCAGAGCGAAGCGGTGCTTTCACTGAAGAAGCCATCAGCGGTCAGCCATCAGCCGGCGGCTTTGCGAAAGGGCATGGCTTCAGCCATGCCATTGGGCGGGCCAGCAAGTTCTCGGGCTTTAGCCCCTGAGGGCCCATTGTCGCGGGCTCCGGACGCGCTCTTCCCACCCTTAATCCAAAATCCAAAATCGCAAATCCAAAATCCCCCAGCGCCCAGTCCCCAGCACCCAGCACCTTGCGTCTCAGGCTGGTGAATGCAAATCCGAACGCCAAAGTCCTGGGTCTCGACCCGCTGCCGGGCAAAACCAACTACTTCCTCGGGAACGACCCGAGGAAGTGGCGCACCAATGTGCCCAACTACGCCAAGGTGAAATACGCGAATGTCTATCCCGGCGTCGACCTGGTTTATTACGGCAATCAGGGGCAACTGGAATATGACTTTGTGGTGGCGCCCGGCGCCAATCCCAAAGCCATCACGCTGGCTGTAGCGGCGGCGTCCTCGCCGCCGACCGGCGCTGAGACAGCGCCGCTACAAATCGACGCCAGTGGCGACCTGGTGATTACCACTACGGATGGTGAAGTTCGCTTCCGCAAGCCGGTGGTCTATCAACCCACAACTGGCAACGCACGCCTGACAACGGGCAATCGCCAATCAACAATCGGCAATCGGTCGAGGGTCGTTATGTGCTCCTCGCCTCGAACCGCGTCGGCTTCGAAGTCCCCAACTATGACAAGAGCCGCACACTCATCATCGACCCTGTCCTTGCCTACTCCAGCTTCTTGGGAGGCACGGGAGGTGAAGGCCTGGGAAGCTGTGTGGGCATCGCCGTGGACTCCGACGGAAACGCCTACGTTGTATCGGGCACAACCTCTATTGACTTCCCCACAACGGAGGATGCCTTTCAACCTACTTACGGAGGCGGACCAATCCCCAGCGATCGGTGGTATGCATGCGGTGACGCTTTCCTGAGTAAGGTAGACCCGACGGGGTCGACCTTGGTCTATTCAACCTATCTCGGGGGCACAGGCTGTGAGTCGAGCACCGGCATCGGGGTGGCGGTCGATTCCCATGGCAGTGCGTATGTCACGGGTATCACGAATTCTATCGACTTCCCAGTGACACCGGGGGCATTCCAAACAGCTCTCGGCGGTTCTGTCTGCACTGGGGGTGACTGCGGCGATGTCTTTGTCACCAAGGTCAGCCCGGATGGATCTTCGTTGGTATACTCCACTTATCTCGGCGGATCTGGAAACGAACTCAGCGATGACACAATCGCGGTGGACCTCGCGGGAAATGCTTACGTGGCGGGGGCCACCGACTCAACCAACTTCCCCACCACGCCGGGGGCGTTCCAAACGAGTTTCAAGGAAGGCACGAACTGCTGGGACCAGATTCGTGGGCCTTGGGTATGTGCTGATGCCTTCGTAACAAAACTCAATGCAGCCGGCTCCGCGCTGGTTTATTCGACCCTCATCGGCGGAAGCAACACCGAAACTACCCTCGCCCTGGCGTTGGACGCCACCGGGAATGCCTGGGTGACGGGCACAACGGTGAGCGGGGACTTTCCAACAGAGAGGGCGTACCAGGAGAATTTCCATCCCGGTGGTTGCACCGACGGTACGTGGACATGGGACTGTGACGATGCCTTTGTGACCAAGCTCAACGCCACGGGGACAGCCCTCCTTTACTCCACGTACCTAGGCGACCTTGGTGGAGAATATCCGGTGGCAATTGCTGTAGACCTATCGCAGAATGCCTACGTCACAGGGCTGACGTCGTCGCCGGACTTTCCCGTCACTGCAGCCGCCTTCCAACCCGCCTATGCTGGACCTGCATGCCCCGGCGCGATGGAGTGGGCTTGCAGCGATGGCTTTGTCGCCAAGATCGATCCCTTGAAAACCGGCAATGACTCGCTGGTTTATTCCACCTTCCTGGGTGGCAGCGGCAACGACTTGGGGGCAGGAATCGCCGCGGACTCATTCGGCAATGCCTACGTTACCGGCCGGACCTATTCAACCGATTTCCCCACAAAGAACCCTCTTCAGAGTGCTAACGCGGGAGCTGGCGACGTCTTTGTGACGAAGCTCGACCCGAGCGGCTCCGACCTCATCTACTCAACTTATTTGGGAGGAGCCAACTCTGATCTTGCCGACTGGCTGGTTCTCGACAGAGCTGGAAACCCCTACCTCGGAGGCTGGACGGAGTCGACCGATTTCCCCACGACTGAAGGAGTGTTCCAGCCAGCCTTCGGTGGCGGCGCTAGGGATCTGTTTGTGGCGAAGATCGATAGCCGTACTTTCGCGGCCCAGGTGCAGCCGCCGATCGAGGCGAATGGGTCCAGCGTCTTCAAAGCCAAGCGAGGCGTGGTGCCGGTCAAATTCAAGCTCACGGCAGATGGCGAACCCACTTGCGACCTCTATCCCGCTACCATCGCCTTCTTCCGCATGAGGGGCGCAGAACCGGATCCGGTCAACGAGAGTGAATTCATCATGGCTTCCGATAACGGCTTGAATTTCCGGGTTGCCGGTTGCCAGTACGAGTACAACCTGAGCGCCCGTTCGCTCGGGCCGGGCGAGTACATGGTCCAGATCTGGATAGGCGGTGTGAAGGTAGGTGAGGCCACCTTTGGGCTGAGGTAGCGCAGCATTCACAGTTCAATGCTGCGGCAAGAAGGCGGTAGGCAAGAAGCAGCAGGCACTAAGACGAAAGGGCGGGGAGCAATTCCCCGCCCTTTTTGTTTCTTGCCGCGCGACTAAGGTTCCCAATCAAATCCTAAACGGAGGAAATCTCACCGCACCCCGCCGAGAAGCTTGCGCGTGATGGCCTGTTTGGCGGGATCGTCTAGCAAGAGTTCCAGGTGATAGAGGACGACGCCCGTTTTGGAAGCCAGCGCCGCCTTCAAGTCGCTCTCGTAATGGGCCGGTGACATCGGCGGAAATTCCGGGCCGTCGGGGCCGACCTCGATCGAAGGCAGTAGCTTTTCGGCCGGGACCTCGGTGAGCAAGCTGTGGTCGAGTTTCTCCACCCAACCGGGTCCGCGGTGGGTAAGAGCGGAATAGGCCATCGGTGAGACGTAGTCGAAGTACGGAGCAAGCAGGCGGAGGTCCTGGCCGACGATCTTCCCTCTTCCCCCGTCAAACTCATCGCGGGTCCAGGGAACCGCGTGCAGCACGATGGGCAGACCGGGAAACTCCTTGCGAATGGATCCTGTCATCTCCTTGGCGTTCTTTGCGATGCGGCGGACCCGCCACTCGTACCAGGCGTCGCGGTGGTCACGCCAGATTTCGTCGATGAGCGGGCGGTTCTTCGCGATTGTGTCGGCCACCGGTGCATTACGAAGCTTCACGCCGCCGGATTCGACGAAGTCCTTGAGGCAAGCACGGTCGAAGCAGAAAGCCGGGAAATCGCCGGGCCCTTTCTGCGGGTCAACCGCCTCCCAGTAAATGAAAAAGCGGAAATAGTCCAGCGTCACACCGTCGGGCTTGAGGCGCTCGATGGTGGCGCGGATGCGCTCCACCTTGGCGCGGCGGAAATCCTCACGCGAGGGGCAGATCATGGCGTCGTCGCCGCGCCGGGCCGGTTTCCCTTGCCGGTCGATGCTCACGAGAGTCGGGTCCTGGCGCGCGGCTTCCGGATCATTGAACGTGCGGAGGATGAGGAAGTATTTCAGCCCGGCGGCGCGGCACTGCTTGCGGAACGGCAGCGAGTTCGCCAGCTCATCGCCCACGAAAAGTGTGTTCAGGCCCAGGGACTTTGCGAACTCGACGAGCTCCTGCGGGCTACGGACCGGGTGATAGACCTTCGCTCCCAGGACCTTCGACGACTGGGCCCACGCCGAACAGGAAAGATGAATGCAAATTAAGCTGAAGATCAGGCCGCTCACGAATTTCGCTCGGGACATACTCGGACTCCTGCCAGATGCGTTGACGACCACTCGCGCCGCTAGTCTTGCCATACCCAACTTTCAAATACGGCCGAATCGCTTTCCACTTCTTGTGCCCGATGCCGCGGATCACCAGCAAATCCTCGACTCTCCGAAACGGTCCGTGCTTCTCCCGATAGGTCACGATGCGCCGCGCCAGTTCCGGACCGATTCCGGGAAGCTTCGCAAAGTCATCGGCTGAGGCCTGGTTGATGCTGACGACGGGCGGTGGAGCCCCAACGCGTTTTGGCGAGGGCTCAGGCGACGGTCTCGCTTTCTGCAACAAGCCGCCCGGACCCATGAGCAGGGCAATAGTTAGCACGCTAAGCAGGCCCATCCCTTAAGACCCTCTCGATGATCCGACCGGGACGCTGTCCGCTCAAGCGCAGCATGGCACGCAGCAGTTCGACATAGACCGGCACGACGTCCGGAGAGTAGCGCCGCAGGGCGTTGAGGTGACGGCGGACGGTCTGCCAATCGCCGCGCACCGCCGGACCGGTCAGTGCGCGCGGAGCGCCCAGCTTCGCGAAGTTCGCCACCGTCTGGCTCACCGAACGGACCAGCATCGGGCGTGCGATCTTGGCAGGTACACCCGCCAGCTCAAGCAGTCGCTCCGACTGGCTCAGCAGCCCGAGAAGCGCCGGACAAACCATGATGCCGGAGGCGTGATAAAGCGCCTTGCGCGTGGGCCGAATCGGGAATGGAGTGCCATCAAGCAATCTGACCATGCGCTCGCCCAGCGCGCGGGCAGGGGCGGCGCCCTCGACCGCCCAGTAGCAGCCTGGCAGGTTTTGAATGCCGGTTGAGGGATCGGGGATGGGCTGAAAGGGGTGCATGGAACCGATGGCCGCCCCGCGCCGGGCGAGAGATTCGAGAACCGACGAAGGCAGCGAGCCGCACGTGTGCAACACGACCTTGCCCCGCCAATCCGCGCCTCGAGCCGCGAGCGCGCGAGCCACCGGCTCGATGGCCGCGTCCGCCGTGGTCAGGAGAATCACGCCGGCACGACTCAATCGGGGATCGTCCAGCGCCACGGGGGTCCCCGCGCCGATGAACCGCACGGCCTGACGCGCTCGCGAAACCTTTCGCGCCGCCACGAGATCAATTGCCACTCCCGCTTGCGCAAGGAGTCGGCCCAGCGCCTGACCCAGCCGCCCCGGGCCAACGATGGCCACGCCTCGTTTCGCGAGATCCATTGCCGCCTGCTCTCTCCTATTCCAGGACTTTGTACTTTCCGGCTTTCTGCCAGTCGGGCCAACTCAAGCCTTCCGCATCCCACACGATCTTCCCCGCCCGCACGGTAATCAGGCAGCGCAGCTTCTGCGTGGCGGCTTGCCGCGCGTGCCCGGAATCAACGAGGCCGAACTTTCCGTTCTGAAGTTCCAGGACCGCAATGTCCGCAACGCTCCCCACCGAAAGAGTCCCCAGTTCCGGCCGTTTGATTTCTCGCGCCGGAGTGACCGTAGAACGGTAGACGACTTCTTCGAGCGGCATGCCGAGGCTGAGGATTTTCGACATGCAGTTCACCATCGTGGCCTGGGGAATGAGCGAGCTGTGCTGGTGAAGATCGGTGGAGATCGAGTCCGGCCAGAAACCCTGCTGGGTGGCCGGGGCGGCAATGCGGAACCAGAAACTTCCCGCGCCGTGGCCGAGATCGAACAGCACGCCGCGCTTGCGCGCCTCGCGCACGTAGTCGTTGACCTTGCCATTGTCGTCGAGAAGAGGGATGTGCTGGGCGTACATGTGCGTGTGCATGTCGCCGGGGCGCATGTGCTTGAGCAGGAGGTCGGCATAGGTGCGCGTGGGCTGCGGTTGATAGTCCACCATCACCGGGACGTCGGCGAGCCGCCCCGCCTCGAAGGCGCGGTCCACCCCTTCCCACTCGGGCCCGCGATAGTGGGCCGCCTTCACGCCGACAAGAATCTGCGGGTACTTCTTGATCATCTCCGCCGTGGGGCGCGCGTCCATTTCGGCCAGGCTCTGCTCGCCAACGGAATCCATCCCCACACCGACGATGTTGAGCAGCGCTAGCACACGCACTTTGGATTTGTCGATGACGCGGGTCTTGAACAATTCGAAGTTCTTCCAACCCGACGAACCCGCATCCACGATCGTGGTGACGCCGCTCGGGAAGGCGCTCAAGTCAGGATAAATCCCCCATCCTCCCGGGTCTTCCACGAACACGTGGGTGTGGATATCCACAAGGCCCGGCGTAACGTAGAAGCCGGAAACATCCACAACTTTCTTGGCGTCGGCGGCCGGGATGTTTTCCGCCACGCGCGCGATCCGGTCGCCGGTCACCGCCACGTCGCGGACGGCGTTCAACTGGTTCGCGGGATCAATGACCCTCCCGCCCTTGAGAAGCAGGTCGTAAGTTTGGGCCTCGGCGCGCGGCCCTCGCGAAATCAGCGTCAACCCGACCAGCGCGATAGGGAAAAGCCACTTCGCTCGTGAATTGCGCACATTTGCCTCCTGAAGTTTCTATCCCGACTGCGGGGAAAAGATCGAAATGCGCTCCTTCGTCCTGAAAGGGGAATGCAACACCGAACGCACCTTCCGCCTAACCGAGTTGAACGCCTGCCTCTTTTTCTTTCAGGGCCTTGATGCGGTCGCGCAACTGGGCGGCCTTTTCGAACTCGAATAACTTGGCGGCCTCGCGCATTTGTTTCTCGAGGCCGGCGATCAGTTGGTCAAGCTGATCCGGTGAAGCCAATTCTTCCTCTGTGATCTCGGGCAAGGGAACGTAATCCGCCTCCACAATCGCCGCCAACGTCATATCGATGGGCTTCAAGATACTTTGCGGCGTGATGCCGTTCTCTTCGTTGAAGCGTGTCTGCTTGGCGCGACGGCGCTCGGTTTCAGTCAGGGCCTGGCGGATGGAATCCGTCATCACGTCAGCGTAGAGAATCGCCTTGCCGTTGATGTTGCGCGCGGCGCGGCCAATGGTCTGGATAAGCGACCCCGCCGACCGCAGGAATCCTTCCTTGTCGGCGTCGAGAATCGCCACCAGCGAAACTTCCGGCAGGTCCAGGCCCTCGCGCAACAAGTTGATTCCGATGAGGACGTCAAACTCGCCCTTGCGCAGGTCACGCAAGATTTTGACGCGCTCAAGAGTCTCGATCTCCGAGTGAAGATAGCGGCAGCGCACGCCCACTTCCGTGTAGTACTCGGTCAGGTCTTCGGCCATGCGCTTGGTCAGTGTGGTGACCAGGACGCGCTCGCCCGCCCCGGCGCGGGCGCGAATCTCTCCCAGCAAGTCGTCGATTTGGTTGCGCGTTGGTCGCACCTCGGTTGCGGGGTCGATCAGTCCCGTGGGCCGGATGATCTGCTCGACGACGCGACCACCGGATTTGGTCAATTCGTAGGGCCCCGGAGTGGCAGAGACGTAAATCACCTGGCTGACGCGGTGCTCGAATTCCTCGAACGCCAAGGGGCGGTTGTCGAGCGCCGAAGGCAGGCGGAATCCGTAGTCGACCAGAGTCTGCTTTCGCGAACGGTCGCCCTTAAACATCCCGCGAAGTTGCGGCACAGTCTGGTGGCTTTCGTCGATGAACAGGAGCGCGTCCTGCGGCACGTAGTCGAGCAGGGTCGGGGGCGGCTCTCCCGGCAGACGGCCCGAGAGATGCCGGGAATAGTTCTCGATGCCGTGGCAATAGCCCATCTCTTTCATCATTTCGAGATCGAACATGGTGCGCTGGTGCAGCCGCTGGGCCTCCACCAATTTGCCCTGCTTTTCGAGTTCGCCACGCCACCATTCCAGTTCGCTCAGGATGCGCGCGATAGCTTCTTCGCGCTGCTCCGCCGGCATCACGTAGTGAGTGCGAGGGTAGATGGGCAGGCGGGTGAGAGTCTGCTTGATTTGCCCGAAGAGCGGATCAATCTGCGCGAGCGACTCGATCTGGTCGCCCCACATCTCGATCCGATAGGCGTTGTCTTCGTAAGTGGGGCAGATTTCGATGACGTCTCCGCGCACGCGAAACGTGCCGCGCCGGAAGTCGACGTCATTGCGCTCGTACTGGATCTCGACCAGCCGGCGCAGGATATCCTGCCGCGAAATCTTCTGCCCCTTTTCCAGCAGGAGCAGCATGCCGTAATAGGCTTCGGGGGAGCCCAGGCCATAGATGCAGCTCACGCTGGCGACAATCAGGCAATCGCGCCGCTCAAAGAGCGAGCGTGTCGCGGACATTCGAAGCTTGTCCAGCTCGTCATTGATGGTGGCTTCTTTCTCAATGTAGACATCACTGGCCGGCATATAAGCTTCGGGCTGGTAGTAGTCATAGTAGCTCACGAAGTACTCGACGGCATTTTGGGGAAAGAAGTGGCGAAATTCGTGGTAGAGCTGCGCCGCCAGGGTCTTGTTGTGAGCCAGCACCAGCAGGGGCCGGTTTGCAGCTTGCGCGACCTTCGCCATGGTGAAGGTTTTTCCGGAGCCTGTCACGCCCAGGAGTACCTGGTGTTTTTCGCCTTCCTCGACACCGCGGACCAGTTCTTCAATCGCCCTGACCTGGTCACCGCGCGGCTGGTATTCCGAGACTAGTTTGAAGTCCATGACCGTCGGTTCATTCTGTCAGCGAGAGTACAAACCCTATATTATAACCTGCCCAAATGGTAGAGCCTTTCCCTCTTGCTCCTCCCGCGATGGTTCGAGTTTTCGCTGGCGGGGAAATCAACCGGGGCGCAGGGGCTCCCTTTCCCACTCATTCTTCCCTCTGGCAAGAAAAGCGTTGCTGCAATAGGCTCGGAGAACCCCCGCCGGGCGGTTAAACCCGTGCTAGAATCGTACGATTGCAGGCACGTCAAAATCCCAAGTGAAGGCAGGTCCGATGAACAGAACGAGCGCACGGAAGTCGAGTCAAGCCACTATGGCAGTTCTCCTGCTAGGGCCTCTGACTTTTGGAGCTTACGCCCAGCAGACCGCCCAGCCGAAGCCGGCAACCGCCGCGCCAGCTAAAGCCACCAAGCCCGCGACCAGTCCGGTGGCAAAGAAGCCGGCGACCGCACCAGCGGCCGCTGCCACGCCGGCCAAAGCAGCGAGCGGTCCAGGCGCGAAAGTTGTCCTGCGCGTGGGCAACAATGAAGTTACCCAGGCCGATCTGGATTCCATTCTCAGCAAACTCGACTCTCAAGTCCAACAATCACTTTCCCGGCAAGGCAAGCGACCCTTCGGCGAGCGATACGCGATGATGTTAATCCTTTCGGGCCAGGCCGTGAGCCACCACTTGGATTCTTCCCCGGAATTCCAGCACCAGTTGGCACTGCAACGGATGCAGATGCTGGCCCAGGCGGAATACGACGTGCTGGCCAGCCAGGCCGCCGTGACTCCCGAGGACGCCGGCAAATATTTTAACGAGCATCAAGATGAATTCGAGGAAGCCAAAGTGCGCCAAGTGGTTATCCGCAAAAAGGCGGAAGGGGCTCCGGCCGATGCGCCCGGGCTCCCCGTCGCCGATGCCCGCGCTCGCGCCGAGGAGATCCGCAAAGCTTTGACTTCCGGGGCCGAGGCCAACAAGGTGGTAAAGGACTTTGCCGTTCCCAACGTGATTGTCATCGACGCCGAGCCCCGACCCGTTCGCCGCGGCCAGTTGTTGGCTGACCTGGACAAGGCGGTATTTCAATTGAAGGAAGGCGAGATATCCGAACTCGTGGAGACTCCGCAGGTCTTTGTAATGGTTCAAGCCATCTCCCACCAACGCCCGGAACTTAAAGATGTCTCAAGAGAGATTGAGAACAAGCTCCGCCAGCAGAAACTGGAGGCCACGCTGGCGGACTT
>Ga0315277_10011490_pt1 | contig 11150 bp, 7 predicted proteins | sample YL17G05_15_MG_FD_203695 | JGI IMG/M metagenome (GOLD analysis project Ga0315277, IMG submission 203695) | Sediment microbial communities from Yellowstone Lake, YNP, Wyoming, USA - YL17G05_15 | ecosystem: Environmental > Aquatic > Freshwater > Lake > Sediment | place: USA: Wyoming | collected... | reverse complement strand
GTCTCAAAACCTGCAACCGACAACCAGCAACGAAGCGCCAACATCCGACGTGCCCAAAGCTCTCGCCGTGCAGGTTCGAAATCTTTCCCGGATATTTTGTGGCATCCTGGCGTTGGTCGTCTTCCTGGCTGACCAGGCCACCAAGGCGATGGTGGACCGGTCCATTCCGGAACACGCCGTCATTCCCATTATTCCCGGCTGGCTCAACTTGACTCACGCCAAGAACCCGGGCGCGGCCTTCAGCCTCTTCGCTGATTCGCCGGCGCCGTGGAAAACGGCGTTGCTCGTGGTGGTTTCCGCCGCGTTGCTGGCGGTCGTGACCTGGCTGGTCTTGAGAACCGGCAAGCTCCACTGGGAGGCGGGGGTCGGTCTGTCCCTGATCGTGGGCGGCGCTGCCTCCAACCTTCTCGACCGCATCCGCGTGGGCCGGGTGGTGGATTTCATTGACGTCTTTTTCCGCACCTATCACTGGCCGTCGTTCAACCTGGCGGACAGCGTCATCGTGGTGGGCGCTGGGTTCCTGATATTGCATTACCTCTTTTCGGAATAATAAGTTGGAGCCGATTGTCCGTCGCTCGCAATGTGGCGCTTCTTCCACGAGCACCTGTCCCGGACAATTGACTACTGGCAACGGGTCACTGACCGCTGATCATGTCCGAGACTTTCGAATTCGCAGTGCCCCCCAATGATGACGGCGTCCGGGTTGATGTTTTCCTGGCGCGCCGCATGCCGGACTCCAGCCGCAGCCAGGTCCAGCGCCTGATACGTTCCGGCATGGTGACGAGAGGCTCGCGGGTGGTGCGCAAGGCGGGAGAAGAGGTCGAGGCGGGCGAGCGCATCAGCGTGCGGGTGGAACGCCAGGAGCTTCGCGCCGTGCCCGAAGCCCTCCCGCTCGAGATCGTCTATGAGGACTCCGACCTCGTGGTCGTAAACAAGTCGGCCGGCATGGTGGTCCACGCGGGTGCGGGCGTAAAAAGTGGCACGCTGGTGAACGCGCTGCTCCACCACATCGGCAAGCTCTCCACGGCGGGAGGAGAACTCCGTCCCGGAATCGTACATCGCCTTGACCGCATGACGTCCGGGTTGGTGATCGTGGCAAAGAACGATTTCGCGCACCGGGCGCTGGCCGCACAGTTCAAGGGCCGCGAAGTGCATAAGACCTACCTGCTCCTTGTGCACGGCCGCGTGGCGAAGGATTCGGGCGAGATTTCGAAGCCCGTGGGGCGCGACCCCGTCCGGCGCACACGGATGAAGGTGGGAGGCTTGGCGCCCCGCGAAGCCCTCACGCGATTTCAGGTCCTGCGGCGCTTTCCCCATTACACACTCCTCACCGCGGAACCGCGCACGGGGCGCACACATCAGCTTCGCGTGCACTTCTCCTCGCTGGGTCATCCCATCGTCGGCGACACGCTCTATGGCGCGCCTGGCAAACTCATGCTGGGGAGAAGGGAAGAGAAAACGCTGGGGAGAAATTTCCTGCACGCTGCGGCGGTCGAATTCCGCCACCCGCGCAACAACCAGCCGATGCGCGCCGAAGCAAAGCTGCCCAGCGAATTGGAAGGCTTCCTCGATCAGCTCACCACCGGGGACCGCTAATCCCGGCTTCTTGGCCGCCCGCCGTTTGGCTGCGCAACTGAGTCTTGACAAGGCGCGAAGGCTGAGCATAATTATCGAAGTCCGATTGAGCAAGGTCTCTCTTGATTCTTCGTCGGTGTGGCGGGGTCTCGGAGTAATCATCCGAGGAATCCGTAGGTGGGTCGAAATCCACGGGGGGAATTATGCGAGTTGAATGTAGTCTGGTCCTGAAGGCGCGCCTCCTCGGCGTCGTCTCAACGTTAGCTGCGCTACTTTTTGCTTCGCCTCTCTTTGCTCAGTTCACCACGGCTAGCCTGGGAGGGACCGTGGTGGATCCGAGCGGCGCGTCCATTCCGGACGCCAAGATCTCCGTTCAGAACAAAGACACAGCCCTGACCGAAACGGCCTCGTCAGCAGCCACGGGCGCCTTTCTATTTCCCCGCCTGCCAGTCGGTAACTACAAGCTGACGGTGGAAAAGCAAGGATTCTCCACCTACGTGCAGGATGGGATTACTCTGGGTGTCAACCAGGCGCCGAACTTGACAATTACGATGCAGGTCGGAAGGGTCGCTGAGGAAGTGACCGTGACGGCCAACGCTGACCTGGTCTCGACCCGCACCTCGACGGTCGGCCAGCTCGTCGATGCCCGGCGCGTCGTGGATCTGCCGCTTGACGGACGGACGCCGCAGTCACTCGTTTTCCTTGCAGTGGGGACCGTTGACCTGACCGACAAGTACTGCGGCTTGGGCTGCCATGGAGGCGTCTATCCGGGCGAGCAGCAGGCGGGCGTTAACGGGGCGGGGCCCGGCAACGTCAACTACCAGCTTGACGGCGCGGGACACAACGACACGTACCTCAATACCAATCTGCCGTTTCCGAATCCCGATTCCATCCAGGAGTTCAACCTCCAGTCGGATAACCTCACGGCGGAATACGGCAACGCGGCGAGCGGCATCGTCAACATTGTCACCAAGTCGGGGACCAACCACCTTCATGGCACGGCGTTTGAGTTCCTGCGCAACGGCTCGCTGAACGCGCGAAACTTCTTTGCGCCCAAGCAGGACACCCTGAAGCGTAATCAGTTTGGTGGAAGCATCGGCGGGCCTGTCGTCAAGGACAAACTGTTTTTCTTCGGAACCTATCAGGGCACGCGCATTCGCCAGGCTCCGGAGGGAAGGATCGCATTTGTCCCTACCGCCGACGAACGAACGGGAGACTTCTCCGGCCTATGCCCCTCGGGTTTTGATGGGAGTGGAATTTGCACGAGCCCGGACGAAACTCAACTGGTTGATCCTGTGAGTGGAGCACCTATTGCTAACAACCAGATTCTCCCGACGCGTCTTAGCCCGGCGGCCCAGTACTTCCTGCAATATATCCCGGCCCCCAATCCTCAGGCCGGTGAGCCGGCAAGAGAACTGCATTACACCGGCGCGAGCGTCCGGAAGACCGAAAACCAATGGATGACCAAGCTCGACTACATCCACGGAAAACATCAGATCAGCGGGCGTTATTTCTTCACGGACTTCAAACAGCCCCCGCTCATCCAGAAGGTAAACCTTCTGGCCGCCACGGGCGAGGGCAACGCTGTCCGGGTGCAGAACCTGGCGATTAATCACAGTTACGCCGTTTCGCCAAGTTTTCTCTTAAATACTTGGTTTGGCTGGAACCAGCAGCGAGGTGGTTCGCTGACCAGTGCTCCGTTCAGCTATCCCGACGCGGGTGTCAAGATCGCGTCGCAAGACCCTCCCGAATTGGTGCTTTCCGTGGGTGGAGGGTTCGACATCGGGACGAACCATAAAGGCGACTTCGATCGAGGGGACTGGACTGTCCGCGAAAACGTTACTCTCCAGAAGGGCGGGCACGAGCTCCACTTCGGCGGTGAGGCGGTGCGCGTGAAGAACCACCTCATCAACGGCTTCCTGATGTCAGGCGAGTTCTATTTCTTCAATCAATTGTCTGGCGACAACATGGCCGATCTCCTCCTGGGCCAGGCCTCGCAGTTTGACCAGGGAGGCGGAGAATTCAAGCTGCTCCGGGGCACGAAATGGGGATTCTACGGGCAAGACAATTGGCGAGTCTCGCAGCGGTTGACCGTCAATCTGGGTGTGCGCTGGGACCCCTATTTTCCCTATCTGGAGCGGCAGGGGCGCGTTGCCTGTTTTGTGCCGGGCGCGCAGTCCTCGCGCTATCCCAACGCCCCGGCGGGGCTGATCTACGGCGGCGAAAACGCTGATCCGGGCTGCCCGAAGGCAGGCTCGGAGAGCAACATTGGCAATATCGGCCCACGCGTCGGCTTCGCCTACCGGCTGACGCAGGACGGGAAGACCAGCCTGCGCGGCGGCATTGGCTACTACTACACGCCCCCCCAGACGAGTGCGTTTAACAATTTCGTGGACGTCGCTCCTTTCGGCCCCCAGTTTTACTTCTTTGACGTGAGTCTCGAAGACCCCTTTGGGACGGCTCGGCAACCCGACGGCAGTGTGGGCGTCCCAAATCCTTTCCCCGAACAATACGGGCCGCGCGTCCCGGGCTCCGATGCCACGTTTATTTTGCCCACGGCGCTCTACGGGACATTCCAGAAAGATTATCGTGTCCCGCTGCTGACCACCTGGAACCTTACGATTGAACGCCAGCTAAGGTCTGATTGGGTCGTGCGGGCGGCGTACGTCGGCAACAAGGGAACGTTCCTTTACAACGATCAGAAATCGCTGCGTGAGTCCAATCCCGCCGTTTACATCCCCGGCGCCTCGACGGATGAGAACACGCAGTCGCGCCGGCTCTATCCGAACTTCAGTACGGTGGGCCTGCTTTCCTCTGCCAACAATTCCAACTACCACGCCCTGCAGTTGAACGCTGAGAAGCGCTTCAGTCATGGGTACTCGGTGCTGACCAATTACACGTGGTCGAAGAGCATGGATGATTTCGGCTGGACGAATCCCTTCAACCGCCATTTCGACCACGGAATATCTGACGACGATATTTCCCATATCTTCAAATTCTCGAGTATCTGGGAAGTACCCAGAACTCGCTACACGGGTGCTGCCGGCGGATTCCTGAATGGCTGGACTCTCAACTCCATCCTGACCTGGAGGGGCGGCTTCCCATTTTCGGTAGTGTGCGGGTGCGACAACTCGTTCAGCGCGGTGTTCCGCGACCGCGCGGATTTCGTGGGGACGGACCTGCACGCCGCCCAACTCGGTTCCGGCCGATCACACGATGCGATGAGAAACGAGTGGTTCGATACGACACTGTTTTCATCCCCCACGGTGCCCGGGACGTTCGGCAATTCCGGGAAGAATATCCTGCGCGGGCCGAGGTTCTTCAACACCGATTTCGGCGTCCTGAAAAACACCAAGATCAGTGAGCAGGTAGCGGTTCAGTTCCGCGCCGAGTTCTTCAACATCTTCAACAAGGTCAACTTCCGCGACCCGGACAATTACGTTTCCGACGGGCCGGGAGTGTTCGGCCACATCTTCTCGGCGCGCGATCCGCGCATCTTGCAGTTCGCCCTGAAATTCGAGTTTTAAGCGGCGGGCGAATGAGGGATTCCGGCGGTCTGGGACGTCACGTCCCGGCCACCGGATATGATTTGTCAGGAGGCGATCGGGTTTCTGCCCATCGCCGCGATTGAGCTTTCCCGGGTCGCCTGGAGCGCTGCGTGCCGACAATCCGCCCGCCAACAGCGCCCTGCGTCGGCTGCGGAGGGGTTAGCGCGACCACCCAATGGTTCCACTGCTGACGATTTGCCTTTTTCTCGCACCTGCCCAGAATCCAACTCATGACTCCGCCGCGCAGGTGAATGCAGCCGGCACGGAACTGCTCAAGCAGGGCCGCCTCCGTGAGGCCGAAGAACGTTTCCGCAAGGCCCTCGAAGCCGATCCCGAGAATGTGGATGCTCTGAGCAATCTCGGTGTGAGTCTGCGGCAGCAGCACAAGTATGTCGAAGCGATTGAATTATTCCAGCGCGCCCTCCGTTTGCGCCCGCAAGATGCGCGCATCCACAGCAACCTGGGCTTGGCCTTGCGCGGAGCAGGCCAGGTGAACGAGGCCCTCGCGGAACTTCGGCAGGCGGCGTCGATGGCGCCCCAGGACGCCGCGGTCCGCCGCAACCTGGGCGTTGTGCTGTGGGAGGTCGGCGAAGATACGCCGGCTGAAACCGAATTGCGCGCCGCCCTCAAGCTCGACGGCGCCAACGCCGACAGTCACCAGGCCCTGGCTCGTTTGTTGGCGCGAGCCAAGCGGAGCGCGGAGGCCTTCGAGGAGTACCACGCCGCGCTGCGCCTGGCCCCGCAGCAACCCGCCTTACACTTCGAGCTGGGAAAGCTGCATCAGGCCAACGGCGACCTCAAGCAGGCCGTCGAGGAATTTCGTGCGGCAATTAGATTAGACGGAAGGCGTGCCGACTATCACCAGGCCGTGGGAGCCGTCGCGTTGCAGCTCGACGATTTGACGACCAGCGAAGACGAGCTTCGCCAGGCGTTGAAATTGGATTCGCAGTCCGGCGAAGCCCATCGCGACCTTGGCGCAGTCTTACGCCGGCAGGGCAAGCTGACAGAAAGCATCGCGGAATTGCGCCGTGCCGCCGAGCTGCTTCCTGGCGACAGCGCCACACATTTCATGCTGGCTCAGACCCTGCAAAAAGCGGGCCGCGCAGAAGAAGCGGCAGCCGAACTCCGCGCCGCCGAAGAGAACAGCCGCGTAGCGAAAGATGTGACTCTCGCCAAAGCCTACAATAACGAAGGCACGGCGCTGCTCCAGGCGGGGCATGTGGATGAAGCGGCCGGCAAACTGCGGGAAGCCATCAGCCTCAATCCCAATGATCCGCTCGCCCAGTACAATTACGGCGTCGCGCTGCTTCTCCAAAACAAAGTAGACGAAGCGATTTCTCAGCTCCAGACGGCGCTTCGCTTGAAGTCCGACGACCCCGACACGCACTATTACCTCGGCCGGGCCTTCCTGGCAAAAGGTGAAGATAAGGAAGCCGCCGCGTCGCTTCGCGAAGCCGTGCGCGTGGCGCCCGGTGACGCGCGCGCCCACAACGCGCTGGGTGTGGCGCTTGCCGCGGGAAAGAATCTTGCGGAAGCAGAAATGGAAATTCGCGCCGCTGGCAGACTGGAGCCTGATAATGCCTTGTTCGGCGCAAACCTTGCCTGCCTGGAAAAACGCCTGCAGGGATGCGCTCTCGCGCCGTAGCGCCCAGCAAACAACCACGGAGGGATTTATGGACCTGACATCACGAGGCTTGTCGCGCCGAGCGTTTCTGGGCGGCGTGGCGATGGCCGGGGCAACCGCGCTGGGCCCTTCGACGTTGCTGGCGGGGGACGGCGGCGCTGTTCCCAGTTCAACGCTTGCTGAACTTCCGTTCGCTTCCGCGCTGCAAGCCGCGCGCGCAATCCGGGGGCGGGAGGTTTCTTCGACGGAGCTGACGAAGCAAGTCCTCGAACGCATCGAGCGCTTCAACCCGAAGCTCAACGCCGTCGTAACTCTGATCAAGGATGATGCTCTGGGGCGTGCCCGCGCCGCCGACGAAGCCCTGGCGCGCGGCGAGTGGTGGGGGCCGTTCCACGGCGTCCCGTGCACCATCAAGGATACCTTTGAAGTCGCCGGCGTGCGCACCACGGCGGGTTCTATCTCTCTGGCCAACTATGTTCCTCAGCGCGACGCGGATGTTGTGGCGCGCTTGCGCGCCGCCGGCGCCGTCATCGTGGGCAAGACCAACGTCCCGGAGATGGCGGGCGACTGGCAGAGCTACAACGACGTCTTTGGCACTACTAACAACCCTTGGGATCTCGGCCGCACGCCCGGGGGCTCGAGCGGAGGCGAGGCAGCGGCGCTCGCGGCGGGCCTTACTTACCTCTCGGTGGGCAGCGACATTGGCGGCTCGATTCGAGTGCCGGCGCATTTTTGCGGCGTTTATGGACACAAGCCCACGCTGAACGTCGTCTCCCGCGAAGGCCACATTCCGCCGCCGCCCGGCGGCCCGCCGCAAGGGCCGACGGACTTGCCCGTCGCCGGGCCGTTGGCGCGCAGCGCCGCGGACTTGAAGGCGGCGCTCGAAATTCTCGGCGGCCCCACCGCGGAGGATGCCATCGCCTATCGTTGGTCTCTTCCTCCGGCGCGCGGAACACGCCTCAGCGACTACCGCCTCGGCTTTGTCCTGGATGATTTGCGCTGCGCGCTTTCATCGGATGTCAAGAAAGTCCTCGCCGCGATGATCGAGCGTTTTCGCAAGGCCGGAGCGCGGTTGGAAGAGGGCTGGCCGGAAGGAGTGGACCCCGGTGCGCAGTTCGAAACTTATCACTACCTGCTCGACTCGTTCTTCGCTTTTCGTCTGCGCGACGACCAGGAAGATGCGACGCGTCAACGCGCCGCCAACCAGGACGGCAGCCACGAAGCCTTCGAGGCGCGCGTCATGACCGCGCCGCATAAGTATTATCTAGCTGCTGTCAGGCAACGGATGGCCGCCCGCGCCGTCTGGCAAGATTATTTCCGGACTCATGACGCCTTCCTCCTGCCCGCGGCTTTTGCGCCGGCTTTCCTTCACGACCACAGTCAGCCCATGGAAAAGCGCACCCTCGCGACCCCCGAGGGACCGCGCCCGTATATCGACCTGCTCTTCTGGATTTCGTTCGCGACTTTAACAGGATTGCCCGCGACGGTCGCGCCCGTTGGCCTCACGCGCGATGGGTTGCCGGTGGGAATTCAAATCCTCGGCCCTTACCTCGAAGATGCGACTCCCATCGACATCGCGGGAAAATTGGCGGACGTGACGGGTGGGTTCACTCCGCCCAAGGGATTTTAGGCACGCTCGCGAGTTGGGCCGGCTCACGTTGTCCGAAGGCGGTTGACATTTGCCGCGACTCACTTATCCTTGAGATTGATGGTCACGATTCAACACCTCGCCGAAGGACTCGGCGCAATCCCCGAGAAAAACTTCACTCATGCTGCGGTCCTGGATTACATGCGGACCAACCGCGTGGATGTTTCGACGCTCGTGCCGTACCTTTATTTCGGTCCCGAGCAATACACGCGCAACCTGATCCACAAGACTGATCTCTTTGAGCTCATCGCCATCTGCTGGGAAGCCGGGCAGAAGAGCGCGATCCACAACCACCGCGATCAGAATTGCTGGATGGCTGCCGCCTACGGAAAAGTGCTGGTTCACAACTTCCGGCTCATCCGCAAGGATGCGGCGACGGGCTTCTGCGAACTGGCGTCAACCACGCAGTTCGTCATCGATCCCGCGAGCCCGCAGGAAGTTGACCCCGCCGAGCCCATTCACCAGGTTTTGAATCCGTCTTCTTTCGGCTCGCGCGCCGTTACCCTGCACGTCTATTCTAAGCCATTTGATACCTGCGAAGTTTATGACCTGAAAGAGCAGCGCTATCAGGATGTGCTGCTGAGTAACACCAGCGAGTTCGGCGTGCTGAAAACCGGCGCGAAGGTAGAGAGAGTTACGCTGGCCTGAGCGTCAAGCAACAAACTCCAGTCCCGCGCAAACAATCTCTAGTCGCCGCTTCATCACGGCGGTATAATCCCCGACGCAGCTGGCATCATCGATTCTGTGGCGGCGGGCTTATGCCGTCCGTCAGTTGGCGGACGGTATAAAACCGCCTCGACAAGGTTTTCACATCGGAGGGAATTATCCATGGCCATTAAAGATTCGATCAATCGACGAGAGTTCATGCGCCGTTCGGGTTTGGCCACGGCGGGCACGGTGGCCCTGAGGGCCGGCAACAAGGTTATCTGGGCGTCGGACCCGGGGCCGGTGTCGGTTGCCCCGAGTGACAGGGTTCGTGTCGGGGTGATCGGCATCGGCGCGCGCGCCATTCAGGATGCGTCCAGCTTCGGCGTGACGCCCGGAGTGGAACTCGTGGCCGCAGCCGATGTTTACAAATCCCGTCTGACTCGTGCCAAGGAAGTCCTCGGAGAAAAGTTGGAGACCACTGGAGACTATCGCCAGATTCTCGAGCGGAAGGATATCGACGCCGTCCTGATTGGGACACCCGACCACTGGCACAAACGCATGGTCATTGAAGCCATGGAGGCGGGGAAGGACGTCTATTGCGAGAAACCCATGACTTACGAGATCGAAGAGGGTTTCGAGATCGTCGACGCGGAAAAACGCACGGGGCGCATTCTCCAGATCGGCAGTCAGTGGGTGAACTCGCCACTCACCGACCTTGCCAAAAAATGGATTGACGAAGGCCGGTGCGGCCAGATCACGCTGGTCAAGGCCTGGGAGAACCGCAACACGCCCTCGGGCGCGTGGTTCTATCCCATCGCGCCGGACGGGAACGAGCAGAACATCGACTGGAAGCAATGGCTGGGTTCCGCGCCACAGCACCCGTTTGACGCGCGGCGCTATTTCCGCTGGCGCTGCTATTGGGATTACTCCGGCGGCTTGCAGACCGACCTGGTCGTCCACCATCTGAACACGTTGCATTACCTGATGAAAGAAGCTGCGCCACGAAGCGCCATCACCTACGGCGGCACGTATCGCTGGAAGAAGATTTATCCCGAGACGGAAGTGCCCGACGTCGTGCAGACGCTTTTCGAGTACGAGAAGTTCACCTACAACGTTTCGCTGACGCTCAACTCCTCCAGCCAGGGCTTCGGCGCGTATTTCATGGGCACCAAGGGCACGGTGCAGGTGAGCGAGACGGAACTGGCGTTTTACCCCGACGATCCGCTCGACGATTACGGCTGGGTGGTGGCCGTGTGGCCGCAAAAACTGCAAGACGAGTTCGTGAAGAAGAACAACATCGTAGGCATCAATTCGCCCTGGTCGCCGGGAACGGCACGGGTCCAGGGATTGGGCGAGCACTACAACCTGGTCGGCGATCCCACCGACCTCCACGTGCGGGCGTTTGTCGAGTGCGTGCGCTCGCGCAAAAAGAGTAAAGAAAGCGGTTGGGAAGGCCACAACGCCGCGCTCGGCGCCCACCTTGCGAATATGTCCTATCGCGCGGGCAACCGCAAGGTGACGTGGGACGGGAAGAAGGCAACAGTCATTTAGCGATTGAGCGATTTTGTGGCGGGTGGCGCAGACATCGCGCTGTTTGCGATGTCTGCGACCCGGCGAGAAAATATGTTATCATGCTTATGAGGTAATGATAACATGATACGGACGCAGGTCAGTCTCGACAGACAAGACTACGCCTTGGCGAAGAAGGAGGCGAAGGCGCTGGGAATTTCCTTGGCGGAGTTGGTCCGCCGGGCGGTGCGCCGCATGCTCCCCGCGTCGGACGAAGCACCGTGGATGCGCTACGCGGGGCTGGTGGAGTCGGGGAACGCGCGGTCCAGTCAAGCGATCGACGACATCGTTTATGGCCACAAAGACTGAGGCGTACGTCGATACTTCCGCGCTGATTGCGTTCCTCGACCGGTCGGACAGTTATCACCCGCTGTTTCGCAAGCTGTTCGCGAACCCGCCACGGCTCGTGACCTCCGCGCTGGTCGTTGCGGAAGGGCACGGATGGTTCCTGCGACGCTACGACCAGGGCCGGGCGATCCAGTTTCTCAATTTCATCGGTGAACTGTCGGTTCTTGCCATTCAGCCATTTGATGGTGAG
>Ga0315277_10011489_pt1 | contig 11151 bp, 10 predicted proteins | sample YL17G05_15_MG_FD_203695 | JGI IMG/M metagenome (GOLD analysis project Ga0315277, IMG submission 203695) | Sediment microbial communities from Yellowstone Lake, YNP, Wyoming, USA - YL17G05_15 | ecosystem: Environmental > Aquatic > Freshwater > Lake > Sediment | place: USA: Wyoming | collected... | reverse complement strand
GAATATCAGCAGCTTCAAAGGGGATGTGAGACTCAAAGTCCTGAAAGAAAAAATCTCGGAAATTCCCTCGGAGGATCTCGCAGACATCCTCGAAGAACTTGACCATGAGCAACGGTTAGTACTGTTCAATCAACTCGACACCGAACATGCCTCGGATACCCTTGAAGAGATCAACCCTAATGTTCAGCGCGCTCTGATTTCCTCCTTAGAGAAGAAACATGTCGCCGCTCTCATTGATGAGATGACACCGGGCCAAGCAGCTGATGTTCTCGCGATTTTGCCATGGTGGGATGTCAAAGCAATTTTGAAACTCCTGGATGCGACAAAAGCGAAAAAAATCAAGGAAATCATCGATTTCCATGAAGAAAAAATCATTAACTTTGCCACGGCGTTTCTTGCGGGTGCCTCCGGATATGACCGTTGGCCAGGCGCAGGATGAATACCCCAAACTTGCAAAAAATAAAGTCGTGATCATGTACCTCTATGTGGTTGATACCCAGGATCAACTCCTTGGGGTCATCGACATCAAGGAGCTGTTGAAAGCTGATGACACCGCCCTCCTCAAAGATATCATGGTCGAGCATGTCATCAGACTCGCACCCGAGAGCACCTTGAAAGAAGCCGCAGCGATCTTCGTTCGCTATGGGTTTCGCGCGATTCCAGTGACCGATGAAAAGAACAGACTCGTCGGTGTCGTTCCTTATCGTGATGTCATGAATTTGACGCACTACTTTGTATGAAAATAGTAACAAAAAATGCAATCACGAAATGGTTAAGAGCCATTGTTTATTGTGGTTACCACAACCATGAACGCTATTGAAGTAAAAAATCTTTCAAAGATATACAAAGGAAATATCAGAGCAGTTGATGATATATCTTTTCAAGTCGAAGAAGGCATCATCTTCGGGTTTCTTGGTCCTAACGGTGCAGGGAAATCTTCAACGATAAAAATGCTGGTCACGCTTACAAAACTCACAAAAGGATCTGCATGTATTTTCGGTATTGATGTAGTAAAAGAGCCGTCAAAGGTCCGCGAATTAATAGGATACGTACCCCAAGAGCTATCAGCAGATGGATCTCTCACTGGCTATGAAAATCTTCTCTTATCCGCTAAATTATACAGTATCAATCCCAAAGAGAGAACCGAGAGAATCCGTACCATCCTTGATGTCATGGGTCTTACCCAGCGGTCGAAAGACCTTGTGAGTATGTATTCAGGCGGTATGGTTCGAAGGCTTGAAATTGGGCAGGCGATGCTCCATCATCCACGCCTTCTATTTTTAGATGAACCAACCATTGGGCTTGACCCTGCAGGCAGAAAACTTGTCTGGGAACATATCCGTAAACTGAACAAAGAATGGAACACCACGATCTTTCTTACAACACATTACATGGAAGAAGCTGATGAACTCTGTGATCAAATAGGGATTATCGACCGAGGTAAAATATCCGTCATCGATTCACCAGAATCCCTCAAAAAGAAAGTAGGGGCAGGGACCATCACCACATGCCTAGACTTAGGAGGTCATCAAAAGGATGCGCAAAAATATCTCGCGTCTCTTGCAGGTGAATTAGCAGCATCCATCACAGAGCTATCTTCAGGGAAATGGCAGTTCGTTGTACCAGATGCGGCACAGAATGCACCGAAAATCCTCCAAATACTTAATGAGCACCACATCACCCTCAAAGACCTTGAAATAAAAAGCCCGACACTTGAGGATGCGTTTTTACAATTCACAGGAACAAGACTCGAAGAAGAATCCTCAAAATATAATTTAAAGGCAGTCAAAAGACAACGGAGAACATTCAAGAGGTTCGGCTGATGGTCTCGGTGATTGATTTTATAAAAAAAACAGGTGTCATCCTTGAGTTTGAAGTACGAAAAATCATCCATGATCCGTTTGAGCTGTTCGTAAGGATGATTCAGCCGATTCTTTGGCTTGTTGTTTTTGGCAGCGTGTTCAACCGATATCGCATAATCAATACGGGTGACCTCTCATATATCTCGTTTATCGCTCCTGGTATTATTGCGCAATCGATCCTCTTTACCTCGATTTTCTACGGAATCGCGATCACCTGGGATAAGGATTCAGGGATTCTTGCGAAACTCATGGCGACTCCGACCTCTCGGGGCTCTATCGTGCTAGGGAAAGGGCTCTCTGCGGGTGTGCGCGGGATTGTTCAATCAGCGGTGATCATCATCTTGGCAATCCCGCTTGGTGTCACGTTCGATTTCGCACCCATCAACATCCTTGGTGTGATAGGAATTATTATTCTTGCGGCAACCTGTTTCGCGTGCCTCTCAATTGTGTTTGCGTCATTATTACGACGACGAGAGCGATTCATGGGTGTCATCCAGCTTATCACCATGCCCTTGTTCTTCGCAAGTAACGCCTTGTATCCCCTTGAGGCGATGCCGCAAATTCTCCAAGATGTCACACGGATTAATCCGTTATACTACGTTGTCGATGGGTTCCGTTCGTTGTTAATCACGAATAATTTAACTAACGTTCCCCTTGATTTTGGTGTGTTACTGTTGTTTACTCTTTTTTTCATCCTTGCAGGAATCTGGGGCCTGAAAAGACTCATGGAATAGTCTTGTAAAACAAAATGAATCATTTTTGAAAAAAACAAAGAAAAAAAGGAGAGCGTTGTTCTTTACTTGCTCATTGCTCGTCTGAACATTGGTACAGCTACTGCGAGAAGGATGATACCAAATCCGATGAGGATGAGGATTTCTGTTCCTACCGCAGTAGCATCTGCGCCTAGTACCATGACTTTTCGCAGTGCGGTCGTTGCATAGGTTAGCGGAAGGAAATGGGCAAGATCTTGCATGTACCATGGCATCTGCTGTAGCGGGAAGAAAACGCCGGAAAGAAACATCATCGGGAACATGAGCGTCATCATAACCATGGTCGCGGTTTCTTCATTCTCCGTAAACGAGGTAATCAGGATTCCAAGGCCGACGAAGCTAAAGACCGTCAGGATAATGAGTGCGATAACCAACAGGATGTTTCCTTCGATGACCACCCCGAAGAGAATCACCGCAAGGAGCAGGATGATGAACCCTTGGATCATCCCTCGTATTGTTTGTGCCGATACTTTTCCAAGGATAATCGAAAGTCTGCTAATTGGCGCTGCCAGCATCCCATCGAGTGTTCCAATATCTTTTTCATAGGAAATCGCATGAGGAAGTCCGGTCATGAGCGCCATCATCACGACCATGGCGATAATACCCGGGGCGACAAACTGGAAATAGTTTGGTTCACCAGGAATGATGCCTTTTGATTCGACCGTATAGGGTGTTACCATTGATGTGGCCGTCGCGATGGAAACATGATAGGTACTATTCAGATTGAAAATAGCTGTTTGTTGACCTATCGCCTCAATCGTTTTTGATAATACTCCTTGTATCGTTACGGACATTTGTGGATTCGATTGGTCGATTACGATCGTGATATAACCCTGTTTCCCTGTTTGAAGATTCGACGAGAAATTCTCTGGAATGATGATGCCGCCGTTCACTTCACTGTTTTGCAGTTTGGTTTTAATATCATCGAAATTGGTTGCTGTAGAAAGTTTCATCATCCCTGTTTGATTGTTAATTACCTCCAATTTTTGGACAAAACTTGCACCCAATGAGCCGGTATCATTATTGGCGATGGCTATGGGTGTATCACTAATGGAGCTGCCTGTGGGGAAAATAAAACCGACCATGACCATCATGAATAGTGGCATCATGACTAACATCACGAGTCGTAGTTTACTTCTGCTAAACTCCAACAAATCTTTCCAGCAAATCCATAGACTATGCCGTACTACCTCTCTCGCACCCATATGTTCACCTACCTAATCCTCCGAGCTGCCCGTCGTCGACGCGGCCCATGCCCAACTCCTATGGAACTTGCAGCATTCTCTGAGACTTTATCCCGTGCCTCGCGTCCTGTGAGATGCAGGAACACATCTTCCAACGACGGCTCAAGATTTTTTACCATGCGTACTTTCGCCCCATTTTTTCGTAGACTATCGACGATGGTGTCAAATGCATCACCGCCGCTCGCTCGTACGAGGAGATGCGTTGCATCCTCCTGGATGAGTGACTTCACTGCTTTGGACGTTTGGACTGCTGACATCATAGGAGGATCAAGATTTGATATTTCAATTTCAAAGGCAGAGATGTCGGTTCCAGATACCATTTTTTTCAAGTTTGCTGGTGTATCGAGAGCAACGATTTTCCCATGATCAATAATTCCGATCCGCTTACAGAGAAGGTCTGCTTCACCCATAATATGGGTAGTGAGAATGATAGTGGTTCCATTCTCGGTGTTGATTCTCTGGATGAGCTCTCGTATCTCTGCTGTTGACTGTGGATCAAGACCAAGGGTGGGCTCATCGAGGAACAAAATCTCAGGCTGATTGACAAGTGCGCGAATCACATTAATCCGTTGCTTCATCCCGGTGGAGAATGTTTTTATCCGTTGGTCTGCCCATTTCTCCATGCGAACAAATCGTAACAGTTCGTCAATTCGTTTATTGAGAGTGTCCTTTGGGATGTTATAGAGATTGCCGAATAATCTGAGGTTTTCTCGTGCGGTTAATTCTTCGTACATGATCATTTTTTCTGAGACGAGTCCAATGTGTTCTCGTACTTTTGCACTCTGTTTCACCACGTTGAACCCTGCGACGGTCGCAGTTCCCGCTGTTGGTCTGGTAAGAGTGCACAGCATCCGAATGATCGTCGATTTTCCTGCCCCGTTCGGTCCAAGCAGTCCAAAGATTTCTCCTCTTTTCACGGTAAATGACACATCGTCAACAGCGGTAAAATCCCCGAACATTTTTTTCAGATGGGAGATTTCAATCGCGTTCCCATTCGTGAATTGACGAGAAGAAATCGTATCGGGCAAGGTAATTGTACCCCTGGTGCTACAGGATTGGCAGGTGACAATGACCTTCTCATTTGGTCGTCCCGAATACGCTGCGATATGTCCACAGGAAGGGCATTTGAAATTTCTGGATATTAGTTCTTGTCCAAGATCTGTTTCTGTCATTGGGCTCACTTTTTCTTCAGGGTTGATTTTATTTTATTGATGTTCTCACTCATGATCTCAAGGTACGAGTTCATCGTTTCTGGGTTGACCAGCATGATGTTTGTGTGGTGTGGGTTTCCGATGACAAGGAGCTTGTCCCCTTTGTTGATATTGAATTCTTTTCGCAGTTTCACGGGCAAGGCGATTTGTCCTCGCTCACCGACCGTGGCGCTCCCATAAAATATGGTTTTTTTCATCATAGGCAGGCACTGGGTGGCCGTCAAGCAATATACCCTATTTATATCTTTTCATACAAATCATACAAATCATACTTCAACGATTTTGTTCAATGGAGAACTGTAAAGCACACTTCGCCCTTTCCCGAATAATACGATTCGCTACCCAGAAAATGTTACTAACTCAAGCAAGGGATTGAGTGCAATGCCACTTACTGCACAGGCATCTCGTCGAGATGAATGTCCTCGGTGAATTGCGTATTTTTACGGATGACTTTTATCCGCACTTTCTCACCTACCTTTCGTTTCCATATGGCACTGCGCACGTCCTCAACACCTTTCACAAGGACATCCTCTATCTGAACGATAATATCACCGGGCCGCAGTCCAGCATGATCGGCTGGGCTATCTTCGTTGATACGAACAATCAGCGCCCCATAATCGCCTTCAAGGTTATAGTAGGATGCAAGTGCCGGGCTCATATCCAACCCGATGATGCCGATCCATGGCCGAACGACACGACCGTAGACGAGCAGTTCATTTGCCACCTCCATCGCAGTGTTAATCGGAATCGCAAATCCAATCCCCTGCGCATACGGGATGATTGCATTATTGATACCGATGATCCTCCCGCTACTGTCAATGAGCGGACCGCCGCTGTTCCCTGGATTGATTGCTGCATCGGTTTGAATCATGTTTTCAAGGATCCCCTGAGGAGACTGGATGTTTCGCTTCACCGCAGAAATCACCCCAACAGTGGCTGTAGGTCCCCCAGAAAGGCCCAGTGAATTCCCTAGAGCGATCGCCATTTGACCAGGCCGCAGTTCATCAGAGTTCCCGAATTCCCCCGAATAGAAATTGTGACCTTCTATCTTGATGACACCGATATCGGTGCTTGGGTCTGTCCCGACGACCCACCCTTCATATTTTTTCCCATCGTTAAGAAAGACATCAACTTTTTGTGTTCCTTCTATCACATGGTTATTGGTCAGCACATACCCCTCAGGGTTCATTATAATCCCAGACCCGACCCCTTTCACTTCCATGGTGCTAAAAAGGTCATAGCGCATAGTACGAGCGATGCTGATGCTCACGACACTGGGACTTACCTTTTCAATTGCTTTAATTGTTTTTTCTTCATCAAACATCTTGTATCCCCCATTGTTTTTTGCAAGAGACGATGCTTTACCCTTTTTTCTCTACATTATTATTAGTTAACAATCGTTAATAATCTTTTCGATTGGCTGCGATGCATCGTTAAGGTGTCTTCTGCAGTGTAGTGGGTCCTTATACAGTATTTATCGTATGAAAAAGATTTAAATTCACGCAAATGATTAGAATAGTACATCTATAATATATAATAGGGAAAAAAACATGAAAATGGAAAAGAACGAAAGGAAAATAGTTTACTCTATCGTTGGAGTGATGCTCCTGAGTATCATGACGTTTCTCACCTTAACATCTACAGCTAACGCCAGTGATAATGGCCAGAATGATTTTATCCTTCCTCCCTGGGGAGGCGGCATGGTTCATTGTGATCCCCAATTAACGGACAATATCAGGATGCCGGTCCCAACCGCAAATGCGACCAATAACGTCGGCGAGGTATGGTACCACCATGATTTCGGCGGGGAAAAATATGGGACGTATGGAATCGGTATCGCGGGAAATGGCAGAATAGCAGCATGCTCGTTTGGGCTTTATGATTTTTTTGGAACCCGATTCAATCGGAACGATAATCTCATCCTGTACGATTATGACGGTAACCGGCTCTGGTCTTCAGGGTATTGGGGTTGGTTTAATAAAACGCAATATCCTTGGTCGTTAGATCCTTCTGCATGTGGTTCTGTCCCAATGATTGACAGATACGATCGAGTTGTTGCATGCGATATGGAAAAAGTCATACTGGTGAATGCATCGGATCACCACAATATCCATGTCGATTGGATCTCCTATTTCCCGGCGATAAATCTTTCATTAAGAAATTTTTCAATGCCACCAGTTCCTCTTAGTCCGACGATTGTCGAGAATAGGACCATTATAGTACCGACCTGGGGTGGGCCTCTGTTTGCTTTTGATGTGAAAACTGGCGCGAGACTCGCGTCATTATCGTTTTGGGATAACTCGAGTAACGAATCCTACTCTGCTGTACGTGAAATGAATTGGGCAGATTTCTTTACAATATTATCTCATCCGTTGGACTGCCCTTATCATTACGATAGTGTCCAACATGTTATTGCATGGAACTCACCAGTACACTATGGCATCATGCCGATAAATCCGGTTTTCTTCGAAGGAACAATCATGTTTCAGATGGACCGTAGTGGAGTTGTTGCTGCCATTGATACGACAAACGGATCAATCCTTGCGATTAACTCTCTCGGAACACCCGAGCGTATCACCGGTGGGAAACAGTATGGAACGCAAAATTCAGCATGTGTGAAGAGGAACCGCGTGTACCTCACCACTCAATTTCCGCCACCCAATCTCCTAGGCCGGTATCGCGGCAACATCTCGGGCCGGCTGTACGCAATAGATGTGAACCCTGATGCTAAAAATCCGTTTGATATTCTCAAGGTCGCATGGTATTACTCGTATCCCGGGCAAGGACAAGCAAGCCCAACGCTCATTAATGACATCATCTATTTTGATGCGTTCAATGGAAATTATACCACCTTGAACGGTTCAAACAGAAACCCCCGTATTTACGCGGTCTATACAAACGGTACGTTACGATGGAAAATCAACTATTCGAATATCACCGGGTTTTCATTTGCCATGGACCCCAGAGGTGGGTTCTGGTATATTGATATGGGCGTTCCTCTCCAGGGTGGCGGTGGGAGGAAATTAGTCCGCTTCTCTGCAGAAAATGGAAGTATCCTTGAGGAAATTAATGTCTCCGCACTTCTTCATGACCCCGAACGCGTGTATCCTGTCTCATGCATGACGATCTGTGGAACTGTAGCCCATCCGATCATGATCGTTTCTGCAAACCACCTTTTATTTCATCATGGCAAATGGGTCATCGCGATTAATTTAACTGATAATAGATTACTTTGGAAAGTTCCGATAGAGTCCGCATCGAACTTTAATTTTGCGAGCGGCCAGTACACAATTTTAAACGAGAGCTATCACTATCGCGTCCTCTTCAATGCGTTTTCCGGTGGCGTCATGGCAATCGGATCCTATCCGAACAGCTGGTTCGACAACATCAGCTGGACGCCATGGGACTCCTCCGGGGGTGGTACGAAGAAGAACGATTCTGTGAACATTACTTTCTCGATCAGGACACCTCTGCATCAAGATCATGCTTGGGTCAAAGCTACCTTGATTTCTCAGGATCATCCACTGCTGTGTCGCTATAGCACCGTACGATGGTACACCAGAGCCTCCGCAGGTGAAAAGCATATCATATCAATGACGCTCCCACGGTTTGCACCCAAAGGACAGTACATCCTGAAAGTCTATCTTTACAATCTTTCCGGAAAACTACATGGAGACCTCCTTCATCTCGCCAATATGAAGGATTTCGGCATTTTCTCTAATGACACCTTTGTAACTGATGCATTTTACTTATACCCGCCGAATAACCGCCCCGCTACCCCACGACAACTCTCGGGGAGCATTTTTCATGATATTTGGTTTTTCTCCGGTGAAAATTTGTAAAAAAGCGCAGGAGACAGGATTCCGACTCGAAGTTCGAATCTTACTCTTATTTTATATGTAATTATTACCCGATTTACCTACTATAATTTTTTATCATTGATGAGAACAATCCGATAGCGGGCTTTATTTTCCTTGAGTCTCTGAATTGCGTCGTTTATCTGTCTCATGGGGTATAGCTCAATTTTTGGTCTAATGCTTTTTTCTTGGGTAAACAAAAGCATTTCTCGCATTGCTGTTGGGTTACCAAGGAACGACCCCGTCAGAGATTGCTGATGAACAACAAGCTCTAAGGGATCAAATGCCAGTGTCGAGGGGAAACCGACTATCACGAATTTTCCATTAGTACGAACGGTACGGGAAAGTGTTGTCCAGTCGATGTTCGCATGTGTTGTGTACAGTAGTACATCGAAGCTGTACTCTATCTTTCGGAGGTATTCTTTATCTGTAGAAACGATGAAATGGTCAGCACCGAGGGTTCTTGCCTCCTGTTCTTTTCCTGGTGATGAAGAAATCGCTGTTACGTCGCACCCCAGTGCATGGGCGAACTGGATAGCAAGATGACCCAGGCCACCGATGCCTATCACACCGACTTTTTGAGAGGATTTTGTCACGTATGCTCTGAGCGGGGAGTACACCGCTATTCCTGCGCAGAGGAGGACTGCGGCTACTTCTGAAGGCATTTGTTCTGGTAATGGGTGCACAAATCGACTTTCTGCTTTGGCAGACGATGAAAAACCTCCATAGGGAGACCATGACCCGTTATCGGCTACATCGACGCAGAGATGTTCTTCGCCTTTAATGCACCATTCACATTTCTTGCAGGAACGACCTTGCCATCCGATTCCGACACGTTCCCCAATCTTAAGATCGGTGACCGCTGGACCTAGTTCTGAGACATAGCCGACGATCTCATGACCAGGGACAAATGGATATGTGGTGATACCATAAAAATCGTCAATCGCATGTACGTCTGAATAGCAGAGACCACAGTGAGTTACAGAGACTCGCACCTCATGGTCATGTAGTGGTGGAGGCTCATACTGAATTGGTTCAAGCATTCGTCCTTTTTCCTTTGCAGCATATCCACAAATAGTGTGATGAATCTTTTTCAAAGCTTATTCCTCCTCAATATAGTTTATATAACAATATTCTTACATAACTATTTCATATTTTGCTTCGTCAATTTACGATAAAAATTCTTATAACAATTCCAAAAAATTCATATAATTCCTGTAAAAATGATGAAAAAGTGCAGGGGACGAGATTTGAACTCGCGGACCTCTACAGGACAAGACCCTCGATCTTGCGCCGTTGACCATGCTTGGCTACCCCTGCAACCGGTTTTCCCAGTACTGCTCGGTCCTTATAATACCTTTTCGGGTTCTGTCAAATGTCATCTATGTCCATGCCACATAGGGCACTGAGCTCTTCATGCAGCTGCCGCAGTCGCTTTGCATGCTCCATTTGTCCTTTCTGTACAGCCTTTTCTATCTCTTCCTCGATTGGATGTTTATGGTCGTTGTCGATGAGATTGTCCGCATGTGCGATGATCTTCTCCTCAAGGGTGAACGGCAGGTAGTCTTTCGGCGGTAGTCCCAGCGCGATTGCCTCATCCTTCGGTATCCCCGCCCCAAGATGGCGCTCGATGATCATGACAAGCTTTGGTGATAAGCCGAGTTGCACAGCAATTTTTGCTCCTTCCACACCATGCATGATTCCTTGGGTTTTGCTCCGACCGATATCGTGCAGCAGCGCCCCGGCCTCGACAAGCTCGATGTTCGCATGTGCTTTTTTCGCGATCCTCACCGCAATCGTACGAACAACCTTACAATGACGAATGACGTCCTCCGAGCATCCGACGTCTTGCAGCATCTGTAGGCACTCTCCTGGTGTCGGGATTGTGTTCATGGTGCTCCCAAGGTCTGTTTTGCTTTCACTTTTTTCCCTTTATTCGAAGGAACAATTTCAATGTTTCCGTGGAACCGTTGTCTCAACCAAGCTCCATTGGAGAACCGATCAAGGAATAGCGCAAGTGCCGCAACCTCTGAATGTGGCTGGTTCCCTACCGAGACATTGAAATCCGCGATCTCATAGAAATAGGGTGGTACTTTTTCAGCACCGACGATAATGAGGATATCTTTGTTATTATCGATTTGCTTCACAGCTTTTTCGAGCCGTTCTCCGTACATCGTGAGGTGGACGATGGTCCCCTTCCATTGTTT
>Ga0315277_10011488_pt1 | contig 11151 bp, 9 predicted proteins | sample YL17G05_15_MG_FD_203695 | JGI IMG/M metagenome (GOLD analysis project Ga0315277, IMG submission 203695) | Sediment microbial communities from Yellowstone Lake, YNP, Wyoming, USA - YL17G05_15 | ecosystem: Environmental > Aquatic > Freshwater > Lake > Sediment | place: USA: Wyoming | collected... | reverse complement strand
TCTGATCCGGCATCGCAGGTCGGTGCCGGTGACGTCACAGCGGGCCTTGTCGCCGCACGAACGTCTCCCCTGCCATCAGCGCAAGCCGATGTCCGCAAACCGTGGACCGTGAACCGTCCACCGTGGGCCTTAAATCGCAGTCCGTCAGCCATTTCCGCCCGCTTCTGGGGGGCACAACCGGCGGCCCGCTCCCCTAGCTTCAAGACCCCGGCAGCCATCGTGACCGCGCCGGAATCCCGTCGCTGCGCGACGGAGTCAGAGGACTGTACTCCTAAGATCGGGGCTTGATGGACAGTTAGCCAAGCGCGGTCTGACGAGAAACGCGGATCTGGGTTCTAGATCTGGAAGGAGTAACTATGGCACGTAACGTCGGCTACCTTTCCGGCACCGACCCGGCGACCCTGAGCCAGCTCGCGGCCTCGGGCGTCAACACTATTCCGCTCAGCAACGGCTGGGACAATCATGGCAAGTACATCGAAGCGGTGACCGTATCCGACAACCTCGGAGCCATCGTCGGCTATTTCCACAAGCTGGTTGCCCCATCTGAGGCAAAGGCCTCACCTTCCGGCTTTCTGAACGGAGCGCGGATTCACAAGATACCGGTGGTAGTGGTCTGCCCTGCGAACGTCATGACCCAGGCCAAGGAGATACTCGGAGACAGCGGCAAGAAGCTGCACTGGGCCACGCCGGACCAAGTGTACCACGAGGTCATGGCGTTAGTAGGCAAGCGCGTCTGACCGGCTCCGCGGCTGCCCTGCCAACAGCGCAAACCATTAGCCGTAGGCCACAGACGGCTATGTGAATGAGAACCGGGGCGGGAAGTCCCGCCCCGGTTGAGATGGTTGGGCGCTAGTTGGTCAGCCTGAACCGGTAGGGCATGCTGATCCAAACCCTGACCGGCTTGTCACGCTGCATGGCCGGGGTGAACCTGGCTCTCAACGCTGCTTCGACCGCCGCGGCGTCGAGCATCTGGTTCCCCGAGCTCTGGAGCACTCGGGCGTCCATGACCGAGCCATCCAGGTTCAGCAGCGCCTCAACCACCGCCGACCCTTCGATTCCGGCATTCCGCGCGACTTCCGGGTACACCGGCACCGGCGCGTCCACGAGCTTGGGCCTGACCTGGAGACTGACGAACGGCACAGTGGGCGGTTCCGGTTTTGCGCGGACCCCGATGCGCCAATGGCCGTTGCCCCCGCCGCCAGTCTTCTGCAGAACCAGCAGGCTGTCGAGCGACGCCTGTTTGCCGCCGATCTTCAGCACATCGTCGCCACTACCGCCCTCCATTACCAGTCCGCCCATGTTGACCTTGGCCTGAACGTCGTTCGCAGGGCCGTTGCCAGGCCCGCCAGGTCCCGGGCCGGGGTCAGGCTGCAGGACATCCAGGACCTTGGGCGGGTAGCTTACGTCCACCGGGCCCGGGGCATTGTGAATATCGGTGACGGTGACGGTTTCGGGGTTGGGATTGTTGATGGACGGAGCCACGCTTGCCATACGCACCGGTCGTGAAAGGAAGAGCGCCAAGGCGGCGTGCAGGAGGAGAGCCACCATCAGCATGGCACCGTAGGACCAGGCGCCGCGCCCGTCGTCCAGCCTCGGCAGCGCGAGGACGGGACTGACTGCATTCTGTTTGTACATCTTATCCTCCTTTGTGGTTTCCGTCGTTCTCAGGTCTTTTCATGTCTACCTCTGTCAATTCTATATACCACGGGATTGGCCAGCTTATTCTCCCACCGCGCCGCAGCAAGCCTGAGCCGGAACGCCCGCTGTCACGCGTGTAACGCGAGCGCGTAACCTATGCAAGTAGGCAGGTTAGCTTGTTTTCAGACAAGAGGAGTGCCGGCAACAAGAGCCTGACAGCGGAATCCGGGCCTGCGTGGCTGGGCTACCGGCAGGCTCTAGGCTTTGGGTTGTCCTGGGGTTCTCGAATTGGTACGGACGTAGACTACCCGACGCGAGAAAGGGAATGTCGGTGCCGGACGCGGTCTACGCCGAGACTTCTATCGTGCCGGGCCTGCCGACGATGACCGAGCCCACTACGGCGGCGAGGATGCCTGAAGCCTCCGCCCGGCGACGGAAACCGGCTACGAGGTCCTCGGGCAGTGCAATCAGCAGCCCGCCCGAGCTCTGGGATTCCCAGAGTATGTTTCTCAGCGCCGCTGACGTGTCCCCGTTCCACTCGACCTTGTCGCCAAACGAGCTCTCGTTCATCGCCACACCGGCGTCCACCAGTTCCTCAGCCATGCTGAGCACCTTGGGCAGCAGTGGAATCGCAGCGGCGTTGACCCGAAGACGGATTCCACTACCCTGCGCCATTTCCTGCGCGTGGCCGAGGAACCCGTACCCGGTGATGTCGGTGGCCGAGTGGACGTCGCAAGTGAGCATTATCTCCGACGCCGCCCGGTTGAGCTGCATCATGGAGGCAGTTGCGGCCTTGTACAGCTCCGGGTCGACCTCGTCCTGAGTCATCATCGCCTGGGCGAATACGCCACAGCCGAGCGGCTTGGTGAGCACCAGCACGTCGCCGACCTTTGCCGCCGCGTTGGTGACAATCCGGCTCGGGTCGATTCGGCCGGTGACCGACAGCCCGTACTTGATTTCCTTCTCGTTGAACGTGTGCCCGCCGGCAACCACCGCCCCGGCTTCGCTGACCGTATCCTGGCCGCCGCGCAGGATCTCGGCCAGCACGCGCTTGTCCATCGGGCCGGGAAACCCGACGATGTTCAGAACCGTGAGCGGGGTCCCGCCCATCGCGTAGACATCCGAAAGCGAGTTCGCAGCCGCAATCCGTCCGAAGGCGTACGGGTCCTCGACCATCGGCGTCAGCAGGTCAACGGTCTGGACCAGCGCCAGCCCGTCCTGCAGCAGGAACACGCCCGCGTCATCGGCTGTGCTGATGCCGACGAGCAGCCGCGGGTCTTTCTGGGGCGCGAGCCCCTCGAGCGCTTGCGCTAACTGCGCCTTGCTCAGCTTGGACGCTCAGCCGGCGCAGGTGACGGTTGCGAGAATGCCCCGCTTAGCCATATTCCTCCAGAGGTACCAGTTGCCAGGTACCAGCTACCAGTTGAGCCAGACGGACCGAGCAACCCAGACGCTGGGAACTGGTCACTGGACACTGTTCACTTTCTGTCTGAGTATTCGGACCTCGCCCTTGCGCTGGGTGACGCCGCGCGAGTCGAGATAGTTGAGCAGCGGAATGAGGTACTTGCGCGTCGTGCCCAGCTCCTGCCTGATTTCCGATGCGGTTAGCTCGGGCTTCTGCGCGAAGAGGGCGCGAACCTTCTGTTCGGCCAGGGCGACTGCGTCGCGGTGCAACACGACCGACTCGCCGACATCGACGATCCGGCCCGACTCGAGCAAGGCGACGCGCACCTGCTGGGCCAGCTTCTTGTCGACCCCGGCCAGAGCCTCCTCAAAGCTCGGCGGCGAGAAACCCATTTCCTGGAACAACTTGTCGAGGCGGTCGTACTCCTTCTGCAGCGCCGGGCCCAGCTTGATCTGGTGAGTTGCCAGCCTGACCCGATCATCCTCCATCACGACCTGGTTCTCGGTCAGCAGCGCCGCAAGCACGGTTTCGAACAAAGGAGCTGATAAACCCGGGGCCGCTTTCGACCGGAGCTCGGGTCGTTTGAGTCCGAGCCGCAGCGGGTTCTCCTTGTGAAACTGGTCGAGCGTCGCGACCACGGCCGCGCGCGCCTCACCGACCATCTTCTCGTGGACGAGGTACTCCTTGCCTTCGAACTCAAGCTCCCGCGCACGGTTGGTTGTCACGAGTAGGCCGAGCATCTCCCTGGCGTCGGCATCGGCCAAGGCCAGATCCTTGGCCGCCTGCGCGAGTGTCTTTGCGTCGAACCGATGCTTGAGCAGATACTGCTCGAGCACACTGCCCGCCTCGCCGGTACGGAGCGCCCTCAACCGTTTGACCACGTCCTCGTCGAACCGGCGCTCCTTGGAGGGATTGGCCTCGAGCACGATGCCTCCGCCGATGGTCTGCTGGGGTGCGAACGTCCTGATGACGTAGTGGTCGTTCCAGTCGCACACGACCGGTTCCTCGGCGCGCACCTGCACCAGGGCCTCCTGCCCCGGCGCCAGTTCCTTGATGTCGAGCAGCGCTACTCGGCACATGACCTCGGCCGTGCCGATGTGAAGCTTCAGACTGGACAGATTCCTCAGCGGCTTCTCGGCCGACTTGAGGAGATACATGGTCGCGTTGAAGTTCGTCGTCGGCGTGTAGTAGCCGGGGGTGGCGAGGACGTTGCCCCGCACGACCGCCTCGCGCTCGATGCCCTGGAGGTTCAACGCCGCCCGTTCGCCGAGCCCCAGAGTCTCAAGCATCAGGTTGTGTTTCTGGATGCCCCTGACCCGCACCTCGCGCTTCTGCGGAAGCAGTTCCAACGTGTCGCCGACGTGGACATGGCCGGACAGGACGGTTCCGGCCACGACCGTGCCGAACCCCTTCATCGAGAAGTTCCGGTCCACCGGCATGCGAAACACGCCCCGGTCCGGCTTGGCCTCGACCTTTTTCGCAAGGTCGACGATGGCCTGTCTCAACTCGGGTACACCCTGCCCGGTGATGGCGGAAACGGACATCATCGGCGCACCATCGAGGAAGGAGCCCTTGACCATCTCGCCGATGTCCAGCTTCACCATCTCGATCCACTCGTCGTCAACCAGGTCGGCCTTGTTTATGGCGACCAGGCCTTTTCTGATGCCCATCAATCGGCAGATCTCGAAGTGCTCACGAGTCTGCGGCATCACTCCGTCGTCTGCCGCCACCACGAGCACCACGAGGTCGATGGTACTCGCTCCGGCCAGCATGTGGCGGACGAAACGCTCGTGACCAGGCACATCGATGACCGTGATGTCGGTGCCGAGAAAGGCGAACCCGAGGTCGGTGGTCATTCCCCGCTCTTTCTCTTCCTTGAGGCGGTCCGGGTCAGTGCCGGTGAGGGCTTTGACCAGCGCCGACTTGCCGTGGTCGATGTGTCCGGCCGTGCCGACTACAACGTGCACGCGGAAGCTCCGATCGCCAATCGCCAATCGCCAATCGCCACTTGCCTAGAAGCCTTTCCGGTCACTGCACCCCGGAACCCCGAGTTCGGCCCGGTACTTGGCCACAGTCCGGCGGGAGATGTTGATCTGCTCAAGCTTCAGCTTCGAACATATCTCGTCATCACTCAGAGGGTTCTGCTTGTCCTCTGCATCGACAATAACCTGGATTCTCTGTTTGATACTGGTACGCGATTTGTCTCCTGCCCCGGCCTTGAAGAAGTAGCCGAATGGAAAGATTCCTTGGTCGGTCTCGAGGTACTTGCCCGCGATTGCCCGGGACACGGTCGAGGCGTGGACCCCGATGATGTCGGCGGCCTCTCTCAGTGTCGCCGGCTTCAGGTGCTGCTTGCCGTGCAGGAAGAAATCGTGCTGTTGCTCGATAACCAATTCCACCAGCCGCTTCAACGTACGGCGTCGTGATTCTATGCCCTTCAGGAACATCAACGCTCGCTGCAGTTTCCCACGCGCAAACTGCACCTGCTCCGGCGCGTAGGACTTCGGGCTCTTGAGAATCTCGACGTAACGTTGTGAAAGCCGCAGCCGCGGGAAGCGCTCGTCATTGGGGCTGGCTACGAGCGTGTCGCCCTGCCACTCCACTGAGAAGTCGGGCGAAACATAGTCCGGCGTGCCTGGAGCGAAACAACGGGCGGGCCGAGTCTCGAGGGTCAGCAGCCGTTGCACTGACCGCCTCACGTCATCTTCGGTGATCCCACACAGCTTGGCAATCCTGGCGGTCTGCTTCTTCACGAGCAGTTCCCAATGGTCGGTCAGGAGCTTCCGCTCGAGCGAGGCCGGATCGGCACCAGCCAGTTCGAGTTGCACAAGGAATGACTCGCGCCGGTCGTGGCAGGCGATGCCGCCGGGCTCCAGCCGTTGGATGGCATAGAGAATCGGCTGGAGATGGGCCACGTCGATTCCCTGCTGCTGCGCAATCTCTTCGTCCGTCATCGTCAGGAACCCGTCGTCATCCAACGACTCGATTATGAACTCCGCTACCCGGGCGTCTTCCTCACTCAGCACGCTGCGGAGATGCGGCATCGAACACTCGACCAGGCTTTGCGCCGGCCCGGCCGCAAGTTCGGTGGCTGACATCTGGTCGTCGTCCGACCCGGGGCCCGCGTACGCTGTTGGAGACCAGCCGTCATCCGGCATCAACTCGTTTATGGTGTATTCCTCGCCGGGTCTGGTCTCGATCTGTGTCTCGTTGGTCTCCGGAGCCGGCGCGTCCACCATTGAGACCGGCGCAGCCGCTTCGGGCGTGGGCTCTGAAATCGAGGCGATCACGTCGGCTTCGACCGTGCTCGGGCTGTCGTCCGATTCCTCCAGCGCCGGGTTCTTCTCTATCTCCTCGCGCACGATTTGCTCAAGGTCCAGTGCTGAAACCTGGAGCAGCTTCATCTGCAGGATGAGCTGCGGCGTCAACCGCATCTCGAGCTGCTGCCTCAGGTCGAGCCCGATACCCAGCTTCATATCCGGAACCTCTCGCCGAGGTAGACCTGTCGTGCCTTCTCGTCCTTGACCAGGTCATCCGACGTACCGGAGAGCAGCACGCGGGCATCGTACATGATGTACGCCCGGTCGGTAATCTCCAGGGTCTCGCGGACGTTGTGGTCGGTTATCAGGATTCCGAGCCCGTCGTCCCGCAGCTTCCGGACGATGTCCTGGATTTCGGCCCGGACAATCGGGTCGATGCCGGTGAACGGCTCGTCCAGCAAGAGGAACGACGGCCGGGAGGCGAGTGCGCGAGCGAGCTCGACCCGTCGCCGCTCACCGCCCGAGAGGGTACCGCCGCGCTGCTTCTTCAGTTGGCTGACATTCAACTTGGCCAGCAGCTCCTCGACCCGGGCAGCCTGCTCGACCTTCGGAACGCCCAACATCTCCAGAATCGCCTTGACATTGTCTTCCACCGACAGCTTTCTGAATATCGAGGGCTCCTGGGAAAGATACCCCAGGCCGAGCCGTGCGCGCTTGTAGACCGGCATCCGTGTGATGTCGTGCTCGTCCAGCGTGATCGTGCCCTGCTCAGGCCGGATGAACCCGGTTATCATGTGGAAGGTAGTAGTTTTCCCGGCCCCGTTTGGACCCAGCAGCCCGACAATCTCGCCGCGATTCAACTCGAGACTGACGCCGTCGACGACCGTGCGCTCACCATACCGTTTCACAAGCTCCCGAGTCTCAAGCTTCACTGTGACCCTCGGTCCTGGGTCCGCGTCTCGCCCTCACTGTTCCCTCTGCCGGTACGTATCAACTGTCCTGAACTCAGCTCCGTCACCTCAACCTGGTCAATTGCTCCGGCCGCGACTCGAAGCTCGATGGCCCTGCCCGCAACCACAATCGAATCCCCGCCTTCGGTCCGATACTCGCCGGTCGCCCGGTTGCGGATGGTCACGCGCTCCAGCGCGCCGTTCCTGACCTGGAAGGTCATCGTGTCACCGCTTGCCCGGCTCACGCTGTCGCGCACCCGCGGCTTGCCCAGCGCCAGTCCCGAATCAGGCCCGGAAACAAAGTCTATCGTGTCGCACTCAAGTTCGGTCGCGCCCGATTTCAACCGCACGTCGCCATGGGCGAGAGCCCGTGACCCCTTCTCATACCAGAACATCTGCCGGCTGGTGACCCGAGCCGAGTCCTTGTCTCGTCGCCAGGTCAGGACCGGGCTTGAGTCAACCACCCCGACATCACCATTGAGATCATAGGTACCTTTTCTTCCGGTCAGCCGGAAGCTTCGGCTGATGTTCTCCAACACCACTCCCGAATCGGCCAGCACCGACTTCTCCTTGGACTGGTAAAGCAGCTTCGGTGCCTGGATGTCGAGCGACTCCTGACGAACGCGCACGTTGCCGAATAGCTCGGCCAGCTTGTCGGAGAAATGATACCGGACCGAATCGGCCCATATCTGGGCGTCGGGATTGGTGATGTGAACCGGATCGCTGATGAGGGCCAGTCCCCTGGCTTCATACATCCGCGCTAGGTTCGCGGTTATCCGCGTATCTTCGTCTGTGACTACCACGCTGTCGCGGAACACGGTCGCATCACCTTCGGGGCTGCGCTCGATAGACATGTGCTTCGCGCTGAGATGGGACGCGGCGCTCAACCCAACGCAGAACACCAGCCCCGCCGCCATGAGTCCTATTGGTCCCAGCCGTCTCATTCCTTATTTCCCGGTCTGGAAGTCATAGTCCGACGTTCCCTGCACCGGGCTCAGAATGTCAATCTTGGTCAGCCCGGCATCGGACACCAGTCCCTTGCCCTCAACCCTGCCTTTGGGTGTCTCGATCACCAAGTCAGCGTCGGTGCGTACCAGCTGGCGCTGGTTGCTCCAGGCGAGGGAATCAGTCTGAAGCAACGTGCTATCCGATGTCCGGACGGCGACATGGCCGCGAGCAACCAGGTCTTCGTTCCTCGAGTATATCGACCCCTCGTCCGCCACAAGGGTGGAGTTGACTCCGCCGACCTCGTCATAGAACAGCACCCGCAGGCCGGTAACGTCGATGCGTTGCGCGGGATCGTAGACGTACGCTTTCTGCGCCTCGAGTGTGTACAACCGCTTGCCGCTGGAGCTCTCGTGCAGCGTGAACGCGTCGATTTCTTGGTTTGGCAGTACCGGGTTCGGCCCGCAGACCGGCTTGTCGTTGCAGGCGAGCAAAGCCAGGAACACGGTGGCCAGCATGTAGACCGCGACGTGTCCGCCGCTCAGCCTCCTGACTTCTGACTTCTGACTTCTGACTTCTGACTTCACTGGGCTATTGCCCCTGCTTTCCCCCACCACACCCATTCGTCAGGGTGCTTGCGCACTTGCTCGAGCAAGGCGCGCGCCGCCGCCCGCTCGTCGCCTGGAGGGTAGACGTCAACTCTGACGCGGCCACGCTGCAGCCGAGCAAACGCGGGCGAGAGTCGCACTCCTTCCCGCGCTGCCAGCTTGAATCCGATTTCCGGCAGTCTTATCCTGACGCCGTCGCATTCAGCCCAAGCTTGAGTGCCCTGACTCGTGTTGTCCAGCATGAATCCGGTAATTGACGACGCATCTGCGGCTTGGATGGTCTGTCTGATACCATTAGCCATGGTCACGCCGCCGGAACGACGCAGATGCGAGAGCTGCCTGCCCAAGGCCGGGTCCCGTTGCTCTCCGACCGCCAGCGTGACCCGACAGCCACTGAGGCTGAACACCTGGGGAAGGTATTCCCACAGCCCGAAATGAAAAGAAGCCATGGTCGCGTGCAATTCTCGTTCCAGCACTTTATCTCTAAGATTCTCACCGCAGAGCATCGCCCTGTCAACTAGTGCATCCCCTCCCCTACTGCCCACCTTCGCCATTACGGCGAGGTTCAAACCCAACCGCCAGCCGTTTCTGACCCAGAACCACCGGCTGTCTTTCCTCATGATAATGCGCAGGTTACGTCTGATTTCCCGGCGGTAGTCGGGCCTCAGCGCCAGATACAGTAGGACAATTGTGCGGGAGAAGAGTGCCGCCGCGCTACTGGGCAGTGCCCGAACCAGCGCGAGAGCGACGGCGGGCAAACTCATAGCCGGCCTTGATGAACTCGTGGAAAAGCGGATGAGGCCTGAGCGGCCTTGACTTGAACTCCGGGTGGAACTGAGTCGCGACGAAGAAAGGATGGCCCTTCACTTCGACGATTTCGACGAGCTTCCCATCCGGTGACTTGCCGGTCGCGAGCAATCCGGCCTTCTCCAGCACCGGCAGGTACTTCAGATTGACTTCGTAGCGGTGCCGGTGTCGCTCGGATATCTGCGCCCGTCCGTAGCACCGCCAGGCGGCGCTACCTTTCTTAAGCCGGCACGGCCACGCCCCGAGCCGCATCGTACCGCCCTTGCGCCTGATGCTGCGCTGGCGCGGCATCATGTATATAACTGGATACGAAGTCCGCGGGTTGAACTCGGTCGAGTTGGCATTCTCCAGTCCGCACTGGTTTCTGGCCATCTCAATCACCGCCGAATGCAGCCCGACGCAGAGCCCAAGAAACGGCAGTCGCCGCTCGCGGCAGTACTTCACCGCGCACAGCTTACCCTCGATGCCGCGGACGCCGAATCCACCCGGAACGATCACGCCGGCCAGGCCGGCCAGCCGCTCTTCCACCGTTTCCTCGGTAATCTCCTCAGACTCGATCCAGCGAATCTTCGCGCTCACGCCTTCGGCCGAGGCCGCGTGGTGCACCGCTTCGACAACCGACTTGTAGGCATCGTGCAACCCGATGTACTTGCCGCACAACCCGATCTCCAGCACCTCGGTCGCGAGGGTCTCGCATTCGATGAAGCGCTGCCACGCACCAAGGTCGGGCTTCCGTGTCTTCAGCCCCAGCAGCTTGCAGATGTAGCCGTCAAGGTTCTGACGACGGAACACCAGCGGGATCTTGTAGATGTTGTCGACGTCCACGGCCTCGATGACCGCCTCGGGCCGCACATTGCAGAATAAGGCGATTTTGTCGCGCGCCGGTTGGGGTAGGGCGGTCTCGGCCCGGCACATCACGACGTCAGGCTGAATTCCAAGGTCGAGCAACTCGCGCACCGAGTGCTGGGTCGGCTTGGTCTTGTACTCCCCCGCGGTCTTGATGTAAGGCACCAGGGTCAGGTGGACGTAGATGACGTTGTGCCGACCTTCCTCCAAGGCGAACTGGCGGGCAGCCTCGAGGAAAGGCTGACCCTCGATGTCGCCGACCGTGCCGCCTATCTCGGTTATCACGACGTCGTGGCCCTTCGCCAGTTTCCGAATCCGGTCCTTTATCTCCCCCGTGATATGTGGCACGACCTGAATGGTCCGGCCCAGGTACGCGCCTCTCCGCTCCCGGTCAATCACGGCCGAGTAGACCTGGCCTGCGGTGACATTGTTGTCTTGCGAGAGACTCAGGTCGATGAACCGCTCATAGTGGCCGAGGTCAAGGTCGGTCTCCGCCCCATCATCGGTTACGAACACCTCCCCGTGTTGGAACGGGCTCATCGTGCCCGGGTCAACGTTGATGTAGGGGTCGAACTTCAGCGGCACCACGTTCAGCCCGCGCGACTTCAAGAGCAGCCCGATGGACGAAGTAGCAATCCCCTTACCGAGGGACGAGACCACACCGCCGGTAACGAAGATGTACTTAGCCACAG
>Ga0315277_10011487_pt1 | contig 11151 bp, 6 predicted proteins | sample YL17G05_15_MG_FD_203695 | JGI IMG/M metagenome (GOLD analysis project Ga0315277, IMG submission 203695) | Sediment microbial communities from Yellowstone Lake, YNP, Wyoming, USA - YL17G05_15 | ecosystem: Environmental > Aquatic > Freshwater > Lake > Sediment | place: USA: Wyoming | collected... | reverse complement strand
CCACGATCACCCGGTCCACGCCCGACGCTTCCGCCGCGCGAAGGGTCTTCGTCACGAGGACGTCGACGACGGCCTCCTGGAAACTGGCGGCGACGTCGGCGGTTTCCTCGGGCGCGAGAAGCGTCGCGCGCCGCTTTGCCTCCGCCCCTTTCCCTCGCACGTGGTACAGGACCGCCGTCTTCAGGCCGCTGAAACTGAAGTCGAACGAGTCCGGCCCGAGCCAGGGGCGAGGAAACGGGACGGCCTTCGGATTTCCGCCTTCGGCGGCGCGGTCGACGCTCGGCCCGCCCGGATATTCGAGCCCCAGCAGGCTGGCGACCTTGTCGAACGCTTCGCCGGCCGCGTCGTCCGTCGTCGCGCCGAGCAGCCGATGGTCGGTGGACCCCTCGGAATGGTAGAGACTCGTGTGACCACCCGAAACGATGAGGCTGACGCAGGGGAACGGCAGCGCCTCGCGCTCCAGACACGCCGCGTAGATGTGGCCCTCGATATGGTTGACGCCGACGAGCGGAACCCCGCGAAGCCAGGCCAGCGTCTTCGCCGCCGCAAGGCCCAGCAAGAGCGACCCGATCAGGCCGGGACGGTGGACGACGGCGACGGCGTCGATGGCGTCGGCCGCCGTGCCCGCCTCCTGAAGCGCCTCCGCCACCACGGGCACCAGCGCCTCGATGTGCGCCCGGGAGGCGATCTCCGGCACCACCCCGCCGTACTTGCGATGGATCTCAACCTGGGTGGCGACGACGCTGGAAAGGACGCGGCGGCCGTCCGAAACGACCGCCGCGCATGTCTCGTCGCACGAGGTTTCGATGCCCAGGATCTTCATCGGCCTTGGGGCCCGCGTTCCCGGCTCAGCGGCTAAGCGGCCTTCTTGAGATACTTCTCGATGACGTCCATGCTCCGCAGGACGTCGAGCGCCCGCTCCAATTGCCGGTCGGTCGGCGCGGCCGCGGGGGCGGCCTGCGGCGCTGCGGGCGCGGCACCGGGCGCCGAAGGCGGAAGTTCCTCCTCAAGTTCCTCCTCGCCCGGGACGGGCGACCGATCGGGCGCCGGCGGGGCCGACTCAGGCGCCGGCACCACCGACTCGGGCGCTGCTCCCTCCTTGCCCGCGCCGCCGTTGCCGTTGTGGATGACGTCGGCTTCCTGGCGCGCGCGGATGACCGCGACGTATTCCTCCGGTTTCACCGGCACCAGGATGTCGGGCACGACGCCCCACTCGTCTTTGTCGGTCATGTCTTCCTCGCGATGGATGTTGCGCCCCTTCGGCAAGTAATACTTGCTGGTCGTCAGTTTCAGCATCGCCTTGTCGCCCTCCAGCGGGATAAGGTTCTGGACGCTTCCTTTGCCGAAGGTTCGCTCGCCGACGATGATCGCCCGGTTGTGGTCCTGAAGACACCCCGCGACGATCTCGCTGGCGCTGGCGCTGAAGGGGTTCACCAGGACGACCATCGGAAAGTAAGGCAAGGTCCCCTCCTTCTTGGCGACCGCTTCCCAGGGGGGAACGGTCCGGCCCTTCGTCTGGACGATGACGCCCTCGGAGATGAACAGGTCGCACACGTCGACTGCCACGCGCAGTTGCCCGCCCGGGTTGAACCGCAGGTCCAGCACGAGGCCTTTCATCCCGTCCGCCACGAGCCTTTCGAGCACCGCTTGCAGTTCGTCGGACGAGTTGTCCACGAATCCCGTCAGGCGCACGTACGCAATCTTCCTTTCCGGGTCGAGCATCCACGCCCACTGGTTTTCGGCATCGCGCTTCGGGCCCTTCACCGTGTGCACCTCGATGACAGCCCGCGTGATGGTGATGTCCGCCATCTCGCCCGTCAGGTGGCGAACCTTGATCTTCACCTGCGTCCCCGGCTCGCCGGTCAGGATCTTGACCGCATCGTTCAGCGTGATGCCGTCCGCCGTCTTGCCGTTGATCTCCAGGATGACGTCGCCCGCCAGCACGCCCGCCTCGAACGCCGGCGTATCCTCCAGCGGGCTGATGACCATCAACATGCCCCGCATCATCCCAATCTGGATCCCGATGCCGCCGAACTTCCCGCGCGTCATCTTGTTGAACTCGTCCGCCTCCTCCTCCGGAACGTAGTCGGAGAACGGGTCCAGGCCGCTCAACATCCCCCGGATCGCGTTCTTAAACATCTCGTGCGCGTCCACGTCCCGGACGTACTGCTTCTGGACCACCCGCAGGATCTCGATGAATCGGTCGTATTCCCCGAAGATCTTGTCGTCGGCGCTCTTGTCCGGGGTGACCTCGGCAAATGCCCACGCCAGCAGGCCCCCGATCACCAGAACCGACACCAAGCCCATCAAGTGCTTCCGTGCCATCCGACGCCTCCTTACTGCCCATGCTCGATCCGCAGGACGGATGCATTGTAGCCCGCCCCATCGGTTTTTCAATAGTCGGCCTCGCCCTTTCGCACACCACCCGGACGCCTCCTTGGCAACCGTCGCCCGGCGCCAGGGGACCCCTTAGGGAGCCCCGCGGAAGACCGCCTGCCGGAACCGCGTCGCCAGCACGCCGACGTACGAGGCCGCTATCGCCGGCGGTCGCCGACGCCCCAGCCGCGACGCCACCATCTCCAGGGCCGCGTTCGCACGGGCCGCCACCCCTTCCCGCTCGAGGCGTTCCTCGGCCAGGGCGCTGACGAGCGCCTCGAGCCACTCGCGCCGCGGCGTCGGCCGATCCGCCAACGCCGACAGCGGGCGGACGCCCGCCAAGGCCCCCAGCACCACCGTCGCCGCCAGCCCATGTCGGCCGCTTTGAACCGCACGAGCCCACAGCCCGGAGGCCCGGTCGAGACACCGGCGGCGAATGAGGCGCGCCTCAGCCCGCTCCGGCACCGCCAGCCGGCCCGCGCCCCCTTCCCCGCCGAATCGGGCCACCACCCCGGAATCCGCCCGGAGCGCATCGGCCGCCTCCGCCCCGCTCCACTCCCTCCGCCCGGAAGGCGAGGCGACGAGACGCTGGCTGCGGCAAAGGACAAGCCCGTTCCCGCAATGCGGACAGCGCCTCGGCCCGCTCGCATCCGCAAAGACCACCCGGCACGCCGGGCACCGCCGGCACACAAAGACGCGCGGCCGCGCCAGCCCAAGGTCCCGCAGCAGCCGAGCCAGCGGGCTGGCCATAAATCCGTGCGACCGGAATCGCCGAGGCACCTGGTCCAGCAGGAGGTACCGGAGCACGGGCCCCAGCGGATCCATGCCGGGCGCCCATCCGAACGGAGGACCGTCCGGCCGGTCCGACGGCCCCGCCCGGTCGCCCAGCAGCCGCAGGTCCTTCCGCCCGGCCGCCAGGCTCCCGACGAAGACCCACGCGAGCGGCGACGCCACTTCGTGCCGCAACTCCTCCCCTCGCGGACCCCGCGTCCCCAGGCCCACCATTCGCAGGGCCGACTCCACCACGCCCCACACGGAACCCACTAAGTCGGGCCAGTACCGCCCCAGGACCCCGTCCGGACGCATCAGGCCGGTCACCCACAGGCGCACGATACTCGCGGGCCCCGCCGACACCCCGAGCGCGGGAATCCGCTCGGCCAAACTCCGGGCCCAGGCGATGGCGTCGGGCCGGCTCACGAGCGCCAGCGCCGCACGCCGAAAACTCCCCTCCCGACCGGCCGATCGCGCCTCCTCTTCCACAGCCTCGCGGAGCGGCGCCGGAACGAGCGCCACCAGCCGCAGCGCCGCCCAGCCGCGCACCTCCGGACAGAATCGCTTGGCCCCTCGCTTGCGTAACACGATGACGGCCCCGACGTGCTGGAACCGCGCAGCGGAGGCGAACCCCGCCCGCCGGGGCGGCTCCCCGCGCCTTCGACCCTTCGACACGCTCAGGGTCGCCCCGAGCGTGGTCGAGGGGCGACCGCTTGGCCGGGCTCGGACGGAGTGGCGTCCCGTTCTCGCCTGGCCGCGGCCTCTCTAATGTGGCGCGCCTTTGCCCGCGAAGCGAACCGCATCGCCGCTCCGTGTGACACACGTATGTCCCAACCGCGTCACTCAGATGGCATTCGAGAAGAACCCGGCCGCGGGAAAGACCGCGCCCGGCAGCGCGGGCGTCGTCACGTTTAGCCGCGAGCCGGCTCGTCCACCGTAGCCCGAAGGGCGAAGGTGGAAGGCGAGCGGGGGGTTTTTCAACGCAGAGCACGCAGAGAACGCAGAGAAAGACGCAGACTGGGGAAAGGAGAGGAACGGAGGACGACGAGCGACTGAGGGACTGAGTAACTGGGGCGGGGCGAGGGCGGCGCGGGCGAGCGTCACGGCTCAAAGGGCGCGGGCGTGGAGTCGGCCTTGCGGCAGAGCAGGCCGGGCGGTCACGGGGCGGCGGGCGCCGCCTCCTTGGGCGCGAGGGTGCCGGCGTACGGGCCCCGGCCATGGACGATGTCCAGGAGTTCCTCGAGGTGCTCCTGGTAGACGCCTCGCGGCAACGCCGCGTGCTTCTTGCAGAGGTACGCCGCAGCGCCGGTCGCGACGCCCATCTGGCCGCACGTGTTCATCACGCGCGTCGAGCCGAGCGCGACGTGCGTGACGCTTATGCACCGGCCAGCCATCATCAGGTTTTCGACATTTTTCGAGTACAGGCAGCGGAATGGGATCGGATAGGGCTTGACGGGCGGCTGCTTGCAGTAGGACAGGAAGTCGTACTTGTCGGTCGGATAATGGAGGTCGATGGACCAGATTCCCGTGGCCACGCCGTCGGGGAATGGGCGCGTCGCCTGGATGTCGTTCTGCGTCAGGACGTAGTCGCCGATGAGGCGGCGGGACTCGCGCTTGCCGGCGACGTAGGGAACCCACAAAAGTTCATGGTTCGCGTACTTCGCCGGGTCCTGCCGCTTGGCCGTGGCGAACGAGCCGTAGATGGCGCGCAGCAGGTGGTCGCGGATCTCCTCGGATTCCCGGATGGTGTCGCGCCAGTGGCCGTACTCCCAGTTCCATCCGCCCGACGTGGCCGCGCTGTCCTTCGACACCTCCGTGGCCCAGGGCACCTCGGGGAAGGGGACCGGCCGGCCCGCGTCGCGTGAGCCCCAGCAGAGGCTCGTGCCCAGAACCATCCGGTCCGCCCCGGCCGGAGCCAGCGATTCTTTGTGCTCGTCGGCGGCCTCGCGGCCCATGCGGCACTCGGCCCCCGCCCAGACCCCAATCGAACCGTCGCCGGTCGCGTCGATGAAGACCGGGGCCGCGAACCGAAGTTCGCGGTTTGTACCAATGTCCTTGGCGTCAACGCTCTCGATCCGGCTCCCCGTTTTCTGGACGCGGAAGGCGTGCCAGCCGAGGAACTGCCGCAGGTTCTTCTCGGCGTCGAGGACGGCCTGGCGGCGCTCGGCGGCCCGGGTGGGCTGGCTCGGCTCCTCGAGCCATTTCGGGTCGCCCGGCTTGTGGCCGTAGCCGCCGTTAATCTCGCTGACGATGGGGCCCGGCTGGCCGCCCGTGTGGACGCGGATTTCCGGGCTGTTGTTGCCGCCGTAGACCGGCCGGTCCTGGATGAGGGCGACAGTGCACCCGAGCCGCGCGGCCGCGATGGCTGCCGAGCACCCCGCTATCCCGCCGCCGACCACGACGAGGTCGAAGCGGCCGGCCGAGGGCGGCATCTCGGGCAGACCGAGCAGGCGCCGCCGCCACGCGGCCATCGTCTCGTCCGGATCGCGCGGCGGCACGAACGCCTGGTCCGCTGTAAACAGCAGCGCGTCACAGCGCCCGTCGAAGCCCGTCAGGTCCACCAGTTCGATCGCCACCCGCTTCTTGCCGACCTCCACCTGGCCGCCGTCCTGCCACAGCCAGCCCTCGCCTTGCGTGCCGAAATCGACGGGCACCTCCCGCCCATCCAGGCGGACGCGGAACCGCCCCGGACTGTGCCCCGGCACCCAGTCCCTCGTGCGGACCCACAGCCGGTATGTGCCCGTTTCTGGAAACTCCACTTCCGTCCTGGCGGGCGCCACCGGCCGGCCGAGCCCATGGGCCAGAAGATACGGCGACCCCATGATGTCCATGAACTGCTGGTCGACCACCCATCCGCCGTAGTCGGCGAAACCTTCCGCCTCGACAAGAACTTCAGCGCCCTGGGCCGCGCTGGCGCCGAATACCAGCGCCGCCGCCACCATCGACACGGTCAGCAGGCCCACGAGCGTGGAATTTCGCATGGAGAGACCCTCCTCGCCTCTGCCCTGGTATCGGCCGGGAACGCCCTCGGGATTTAGCCGGCCTCGGCCGGGGGCCGGGCGGTCACGGCCCCACCGGGGCAGGGGCGGCGGGCTCCGCCTGGAGGCGAACGTCCTCGATCGCCACCAGGCCGATCGCCCCGGGACCGGAGAGCGACAACGTCCACTCGGCAAGGGCACGGGGCGCGATGGGCCAGCACTCGACGCCCGCCGTTCCGGGCCGGGCTTTGCCGACGAGCGGGTCGCCGACGGGCTTTCCGTCGGCGCCGAACACCTGAAGGGCAGCGAGGATACCGCCTCGAAGCGGGTCCGGCTCCTTGAGTTCCACCGCGAGGCGGGCCCGGAGTTCCACTCGCCGTTTCGATTCGCCGCCCGGCAGGGGGAGGGCGGCTTCGGGAATCGTCAGGAGGTACAACTTGGCCCCGTTTCGGAGCCGGCTGGCCAGCGTGACGGCGCCGGCGTCGGTAAGCGGCGTGCTCGCGAGGAACGTCAGGCGGTACACGTAGAGTCCCGGCTCGTGGCCGCGGGCCGTCAGGGCGGCCGTCAGCGCCAACTGCACGCCTCGCGGCGACGCGGGCGACGCGGGCCGGTGCTGCTCGTCCTTTGCTTCCAGGCGCACCCCGCCCGCCGATAGACCGCTGACGGCGAGGACACTCGAGTCCGTCGGCCCGTCCCACGGAGCGCGGAGCCGACGCAGCGCCTCCTCCGAGAGGGCGATGTCCGGCGGCCCCTTCAGGACTTCAAGCGGGGCCGACGCGGGCTCCGCCGCAGCCTCCATGTAGCGGTTGTCGCGGCGATGCTCCGCGAAGCGGTCGGCGTGCCAGGCGAGATGCGCCTCCGCCCGCTCGCCCCAGTACGTCCAGTTGTGCGCTCCCCGGCCCAGGTGCCATTCGTACGCGAATCCCTTCGCGTCCAGGATGCGCTTGAGGGCTTCCATCTGGGACCTCGCGCCGTCCTGGTCGGCCGTGTCGAGGTACAAGGCGAAGGCCGGCGGCTTTTCCAACGCCCCAAACAGGCGCAGGGCCGACCGCTCCGTATAAAGCGGAAGCGCCTGGGGCGTGCACGGTCCGATCCACCAGTCCAGGCCGACCGTCCCGGCGTAGCCCTCGAGGGCGAGCGCCCCCGAGAGGACGCTCACGCTGCCATAGAGGTCCGGCCGGCGGAGGGCGTGGTAGAGGGCCCCCTGCCCTCCGGCGGAGATGCCCACGATGCCGCGCTCGCCTTTGGCGCGCGAGGCCGGGTAGTTCGACTCGACGAACGCCCGCAGTTCCTCGGTCAGGAAGTCGCCCCAGCGCATCCACTCGTGGGCCGGCGAGTTCATGAACCACGTCGCGCCGCCCACCGACGGGCACACCGCGATGACCTCATAGCGCCCGAGGTGCGGCGCGAGCGCCTTCTTCCAATGGTCCTCCGTGTCCAGGAGCCCCGGCAGAAAATATACCACGCCGTACCGCCCATCGTCCTTCAGGCCCGGAGGCCGGCCGACCCAGAACCGCTCGACCTTGCCGGTGGCGGCGGAGCGGACATAAAACCGTTGCCAGTCGGCCGGTGAACTGGCCCCGCCGCGCGCCGGCAACTCGCCGCGCGCCATGGGGCCGACGAGCGCGAACACCGCCACCGCCGCGGCCAAGGCCGGCGCCATCCGGACGTCCCCAACGCGTAAGGCCATGAAACCTCCCCGATTCCAGATGCCGCAGCACTGCAAACCCGCCTACGCCCCCGGCGCGCCGGGGCTACGGGGGGCAAGCAGCCACCGCCCAGTAAACTGGGCGGCGAACCAGGCAACCCTCGCGCCGCCTCAGTCCCTCAGTCCCTCAGTCGCTCTTCTTAGAAGAACCACTTCGCCAGGCGCAGGATGCCCTGTTTCCAGGGCGTCCGGTGCGAGATGCCCGCGCGATGCGCGAACTCGTCCAGGTGCGCGAGGTACCAGCGGTAGTTGCGGACGAGCGCGTCGCGGTTCGAGTGCTTCGGCGCGAACGAGAGGACGCGCTCCGCCTTCTCGATGGAGACGAAGGAATCCTTGCCGGCCGTCTCGTACACCCACTCGTACAGGGGCGACAGATGCAGGGCCTCGAGCACCCGCAGCGCCAGGATGGCCGGAAGAGCCGGGATGGAGATGATGCGCTTCCCGAAGCCGGCCTCGTCGAGCACCGCCTGGAGGTCCTCGCGGAAGGTCGTGAACTCCCTGGCGCCGATGTTGAAGGTGTCGCTCGCGCGGTCGGCGTCGATCGTCGCCGCCAGCGAGATGGCCTCGCACAGGTCCTCGACATCCAGCAGTTGGTAGCGGTTCCTGCCGCTGCCGAGGATCGGGAAGTTCTTGCCGTCCTTCGCCCAATCGTAGAGGAGCGCGAAGACGCCGAGCCGCTCCGGACCGATGAACGACTTCGGCCTCAGGATCGGGACCGGGAGTCCGCGCGCGCGATATTCGAGGCAGACCTGCTCGGCGAGAATCTTCGCCTCGCCGTACGGCCCGACGCCCTGGAGCCGGTCGTCCTCATAAATCGGGTGGTGGTCCGGGATGCCGTACACGGCCGTCGAGGAGATGTGGACGACGCGCCGGGCGCCGGCGCGGGCGGCGGCCTCGAAGACGTTCCGCGTGCCGTCGACGTCGGTCGAGAAGATGTCCTGGCGCGAGTAAAGGGGGAGCGCGGCGGCGGCGTGGACTATCGTTTCGGCGCCCTCCGCCGCCTCGGCCACGCACGCCGGGTCGCGGACGTCGCCCGTGACGATTCGGACGCGGCCGCGGCAATCGGCATAGTCGAAAGGCGCGATGTCGAGCGACACGACTTCGTCGCCCCGCGCCAGGAGGTGCCGCACCAGGTTGATGCCGAGGAACCCCGCGCCGCCCGTGACCAGATAGCGTGCCATTCGCCGTGTCTCTCGCCCGCGTGTTCCGCCTCATCCTAGCAGAGCCCCCGCCGACCCGCCAGGGTGAATCACCGGTCGGTCGGGGTGACGGGTTAAAACGGCATGCCGGAAAAAATAGTCACACCGAGCAAAAGTCTTTTGACGTCGGCCCTGCCTTTCGTGTAGTCTCTAGTGTCCGGCGAAGGGAGACGGTTCCCGCAGTCCAGGGGAGCAGAAACGCAACCATGGCAGACAGGGGTCTGACTCGTCGGCAGTTCATGGAGCGAAGCGCAGCCGCGGCGGCTGGGGTGGCGGCAGGCATCCACCCGGTCCGCGCGGCCGGGGCCGACGTGGAACCCGGGGCTTCTATCGGAGGTCGCAGCATGCAAAAGATCGGACTTGGGATCAACATGGAGTTCGTGCGGCACGAGGACAAGTCGTTCGAGTGGGGCGTCGAGAAGGCGGCCGCGCTCGGCTACGAGTACGTCGAGCCGATGGTCCACTGGGGGCGGGAACTCCTGAGCGAGGCCGGCTACTTCCACAGCGTCTCGATGCTCGACGACCCTCTGCGTATCAAGCGCGCCTGCGAGAAGGCGGGCATCAAACTTTCGGGCCTCTCGGCCCACACGCCTCTCACGAAGCCCGAGATCGGCACCGAGTACCTGAAGCAGGCGATCCGATTCGCCGCCGAGTGCGGGGCCCCCGTCGTGAACACCGATGAAGGCCCCAAGCAGCCGTGGACGACCGTCGAGGAAGACTTCACGCTGATGAAGTACACGCTGACCGAGGCCGCGAAAGTGGCCGAGCCGCGCGGCATTCTCATCGGCATTGAACCGCATCAGCAGTACTCCAAGACGCCCGACGGGTTGGACCGTATTGTGGGACTGGTCCCGTCGAAGGCCATCGGCATCAATTTCGACACGGGCAACAGTTACCTGGCCGGGCAGGACCCGCTGGTGTGGCTCAAGCACGTGCTGCCGCGGCTGGTGCACCTGCATGCCAAGGATATTTCGGTCAAGCAGTCGGAGACCGAGCGTGGCAAGGTGACGGGCACGCCGGTCGGCTGCGCGTGCGGCGACGGGGTGGTGGACTGGAAGGCCGTCATCGCAATCCTCGAGAAGGCCCCCCGCGACATCGTCATGAGCGTCGAGTGCGGCACGATAGAGGAGGCCGAGCGGAGCCTCAAGTACCTGAAACCGCTGCTGAAATGAGGCGCCAAGGCGGCGCGGCCGTGTGCCACGGCAGGGAATCCCGGCGCGCCGGGACCGCGACCTTACGGTCGCGGCTCGAAAGGCGTAAACTTCCGCGGGGCGGCTCGAAAGGCGTGGGCGCGTTTGCCCCGAGCCGGGTGCGGACCTGTCCGCCATAGCCCACAGGGCGTCGGCGGAAGCACCCGGCCACGCTTGCGCGCCGTGGCACTCCGAGGCCTGTAGGCGTAACAGAGGGCGAGCCGTGAAGGTCCTTGGCTTGGCATGGGCGGTGGCGCTCGTCCTGGCCGCGACGGCGGCGGCCGCAGACCCGGCGCGGATTCAGATTCAGTCCGGCGACCAGTCGGTCACCATCCAAGACGCCGACCAGCCCATCCTGGAGTACGTGCACGGCCCGGAACTCTTCAAGCCGTACGTCAAGCAATTGTTCACCCCCGGGGGCGTGAACGTCCTGCTGGACAGCCCGCCCGACCACATCCATCATCATGGCTTGATGTTCGCCGTAGGCATCGACGGCGTGGATTTCTGGTCCGAGGCGAAGGCCTGCGGCCGCCAGGGCCACCGGGCCGTCGGCGACACCCGGACCCAGACCCGCGACGGCCTGGCAATGGCCACGTTCTCCGAGCGGATCGACTGGGCGCCCCCGAAGGCGGACAAGCCCGTGGCGCACGAGGTTCGCTCGGTCACGGTCTACCGCGGGGCGGCGCCGGATGCCACCCTCCTGACGTGGCAGACCCGGCTCGAGGCCGCCGAGGGACACCCGTCCGTCAAACTCGGCGGCAGTCACTACTACGGTCTCGGCATGCGGTTCATCCGGTCGATGGACACCGCCGGACCGTTCTTCACGCCCAAGGGGCCGGTCGATGGCGAGGTCGTGCGCGGCGATGAACGCCTCACCGCCGGCCCGTGGTGCGCCTACACGGCCATGGCCGACGGCAAGCCCGTCACGG
>Ga0315277_10011486_pt1 | contig 11152 bp, 12 predicted proteins | sample YL17G05_15_MG_FD_203695 | JGI IMG/M metagenome (GOLD analysis project Ga0315277, IMG submission 203695) | Sediment microbial communities from Yellowstone Lake, YNP, Wyoming, USA - YL17G05_15 | ecosystem: Environmental > Aquatic > Freshwater > Lake > Sediment | place: USA: Wyoming | collected... | reverse complement strand
GAAAATCCTCCTGTTCGGTCTTGGGATTCAGCGGATCGAGGGGGAGCTTTCGCGGAAGTTCCCGGCGGCCCGGGTGGCGCGGATGGACAGCGACACGATGACCTCGCCGAAGCAGTTCCAGAAGGTGTTCGAGCAATTCGCCGGGGGCAAGCTGGACATCCTGCTGGGCACGCAGATGGTGGCCAAGGGGCTGGATTTCCCCCGCGTGTCGCTGGTGGGGGTGGCGTCGGCCGACACGTCGCTGGCGATCCCGGACTTCCGTTCCGCGGAGCGGACGTTCCAGCTCATCGTTCAGGTGGCGGGGCGAGCAGGCAGGTCGGACCTGCCCGGCGAGGTGGTCGTGCAGACGCTGCACGCGGATGAGCCGGCCATCCGCTTCGCCTCGCGGCACGACTACGACGGCTTCGCCGCCTGGGAGATGCCGTCGCGTCAAAGCACGCACCTGCCCCCGTTCTCCCGCATGATCCGCTTCATCGTCAGACACCGGGACGTCACCAGGGCCGAGCAGGGCGCGACCATCCTCGCGGCCGCCCTGCGGAAGGTTCTGCCTGCCGGCCTGGCCACGATGGTCGGCCCGCAGAGGGCCGGCGTGCAGAGGATACAGAACCAGTACCGCTTCCACGTCCTGCTCTACACGGACCGGGCCGGGGCGGTCCAGCAGGTAATCGGGCCGAGGATGGAGCAGCTACTTCGCGATGTCCCCGCCGAGGTCATCGCCGACGTTGACCCCATTCAACTCCTGTAGCGGGGATTTCAGGTCCGCCCTTCGGGGCCTGTGCACCAGAGCGGGGACCGCCGGCCGGACGGGGCGGAGGTGGAGCACCTGCCGTAATGGGTCAGTTACTGGTACGACAGGCGTCCCGCCTGTCGAATTCGCGCCTGGTCTCCGTCCCGACAGGCGAGACGCCTGTCGTACCACACCCCGTAAGTGACCCATTACGCACCTGCCCCAGAAACGCCTTGACCGTCCGGTCGGTGGCGGGTACAAGAATCCGTCTGCACGCAGGCCGTGGGTCGTAGCGCGCCCGTCGCGCGCAAGGGAAGATATGGCAGCGTATAAGAAGAAGGTCGCCGAAGAACTCACCAAGCTCCGCCGGAAGATCGACGATCTGGACCAGCGGATCGTGGAGATGCTCAACGAGCGCGCGAAGGTCGTCGTGGAGGTGGGGAAGGTCAAGAAGGCCAACAACAGGCCCATATACGCCCCCGAACGGGAACAGGCCGTCCTGGAGCGAGTGGCTGACCTGAACAAAGGCCCCCTGTTGCCCATGACGCTCCAGGCCATTTACCGGGAACTGATGAGCGGATGCCTGGTGCTGGAGAAGCCGCTGCGGATCGGCTACCTGGGACCGGAAGGGAGCTTCAGCCACATGGCGGCGCAGCACAAGTTCGGGTACTCCGTGGAGTACCGTCCGCTGGCCGACATCCGGGCTGTGTTCGAGGAGGTCGCGCGCAAGCACTGCGACGTCGGGCTGGTCCCCATCGAGAACAGCGTCGGAGGCGGCGTGATCGACACGATGGACTGCTTCATCGAGACCAGCATCCACGTCTGCGCCGAAGTGATCGTGGAGGTGCATCAGAACCTGCTGGCCAAGTGCGCCCCGGAGAAAATCCGCGTCATCGCCTCCAAGCCGGAGGTCTTTGCCCAGTGCCGCAAGTGGCTTTCCACCAGCTTCAAGCAGGCGCAGCTCCTGCCTGTCGCCAGCACGTCGGAAGCGGCAAGGACGGCCGCGACGAAACACGGGATCGGCGCCATCGGTTCGCTGCTGGCGGCGGAACGGTATGGGCTGAATGTCGTCTTCGCCAACATCGAGGACGATCCCAACAACATGACGAGGTTCTTCGTGATCTCGCGCGAGCCGGCGAAGCGCACCGGCTCGGACAAGACGGCCATCATGTTCACCACCGCCCACCGCGCGGGTGCGCTGGTGGCGGTGCTGAACGTCCTGGCCAAGCACGGCATCAACCTGACTAACATCGACACCCGGCCGTCGAAGCGAAGGAACTGGGAGTACTACTTCTTCGTGGACGCAGAGGGCCACTGCGAGGACGCCAACTTCGCCCGTGCCCTGAAGGACGCGAGGCGCCACTGCCGGGAGCTGCACGTGCTGGGCAGCTTCCCCCGCGCCAACGAGGCGGTGTGAGCAGTAGGGCGTGCACCGTCGTTTGGTGCACGCGGAAATGAGCCGCAGAAGTGAGCATCGGTGAGGACCCGTAGGGCGTGCACCGCCGTTTGGTGCACGCGGAAATGAGCCGCGGAAGTGCGGCGTGCAGCAGTAGAATCCGCACGCCCTGCGATGAGAAAGGAACGCGGATGTCACGAAAGCTGTTCATCGCGGGCAACTGGAAGATGAGCACCTCCAGGTCCGGCGCGGTGGAGTTGGCCGGGGCCCTGGTCAAGGAGGTCGGCGCGGTGGACGCGGTGGACCTGGCCGTCTGCCCGCCGTTCGTGCATCTGTATGCCGTTGGCGAGGCGCTGTCGGGCAGCAGGATCGCCCTGGGCGCCCAGGACATGTTCTACGAGAACGACGGCGCCTTCACCGGCGAGATTTCCGGCGCCATGCTGAAGGACGCCGGGTGCAGGTACGTGATCCTCGGTCACAGCGAGCGGCGGCACGTCATCGGCGAGACCGACGAACTGATCAACCGCAAGCTCATCAAGGCGCTGGCGGACGGGCTGCTGCCCATCTTCTGCGTGGGCGAGCTGCTCCAGGAGCGTCAGGCCGGCGAGACGCCGGACGTGGTCCGGCGCCAGGTGCAGATCGGGATGGAGGGTCTCGGCGCCCAGGAGGCGGCAAAGGTCACGATCGCCTACGAGCCGGTCTGGGCCATCGGCACGGGCGTCACCGCGACGCCCCAGCAGGCGCAGGAGGTGCACGCGATGATCCGCGGCCTGCTGAGGGCGATGTACGGGCCGAAGCTCGCCGACGGCCTTCGCATCCAGTACGGCGGATCGGTCAAGCCCTCCAACGCGGGCGAGCTGCTGAACCAGCCGGACATCGACGGTGCGCTGGTCGGCGGCGCGAGCCTGAAGGCGGCGGACTTCGTCGGGATCATCAAGGCCGGGATGTAGAGACAAAGCGCCGGGTGCGCCCGCCGCCGGATTTCAGATTTCAGATTTCAGATTTCAGATTTCAGATTTCAGATTGCAGATTGCAGATTGCGGGCTGTGGATTGGTTGCAAGGCCCGCTGGCTTGCGGTTACACAGTGTTCCGATGGGCCGGACCCGGAGCCGACGAGATTCGCGCGGGGGAAGGACGAAACGAAGTAGTACAGAGGAACGGGCAATATGGACACTTTTCTGGCGGTGCTGTTCATCATCATCTGCATCCTGCTGATCCTGGTCGTGCTGCTTCAGAAGGGCCGCGGCGGGGGGATCGGCGCCGCCTTCGGCGGGACCAGCAGCAGCGCGTTCGGCACGCGGACCGGCGACGTCTTCACGTGGGTGACAATCGTCCTGACGGGCCTTTTCCTCCTGCTGGCGATCGGGGCGACCGTGGCCTATCGGCCCCGGGCCGAGCCGGTCCCGATGCCCGTCTTCAGCCCCGACTCCCGGACGATCGACAAGGAGATCAACGTCACGATCCGCTGCGCCACCACCGGCGCGAGGATCTACTACCTGATCGGTTCCACCGTCACGGAGCCCCCCGATCCGACGGAGAAGTCCATGCTCTATAAGAACATCCCCGTTCGCATAAAGCCGGATCAGGTTCTGAAGGCCAGGGCGTTCCGCAGAGGATGGGTTGACAGCCCCGTCAAGGTGGGCGTGTACCCCAAGCCCGCGCCTCCGCCGGCCTCCGTCCCGTCGTCGGCGACGGCCCCCGCGCCCGCCAGCACCAGCGCCCCGGCGACGCGGCCTTCGCCTGCGACGGGGACGTCCCCGGCCACCAGGCCCGCGTCCACCTCTGCCGGCTTCGCGGCGCCATCCCGGCCGGCGGGCACCACGACTTCCACCGGTCCCTGAGCGTCTCAAGGGCTCGAATGCTTCGATCCATGACAGGTTTCGGTTCGGCGGCGGGGAAGGTCGGCGACGTGGAATACGCCGTCGAAATCCGCTCCGTCAACAGCCGCTACTTCAAGGCCGCCATCCGCCTGCCGGAAGCCTGGGCGGCCGCAGAGGCGCAGATTGACGAGTTCCTTCGCGCCCGGGTCTCCCGCGGCGCCGTCTCGCTGACCGTGCGTGTTAAGATCCCCGACGAGCAGGCGGTGTATCGCGTGAACACCGCGGCCCTGGCCGGGTACGTCCAGCAGCTCAAGGCGCTGGAGATCGAAGCCAACCCCACGCTGCGGATCGACCTGGCGGGGCTGCTTCAGCTTCCGGGCGTCTGCGAGCCGCCGCCGCTGGAGGAGCTCTGCCGTGCGACGCACGAAGGGCTGATGGCGCTGATCTCCAAGTCCCTGGACGGGCTGATGCAGATGCGCCAGAAGGAAGGCGAGGCCCTCAAGGCGGACCTGCTGAGCCACTGCGACCAGATCGAGCGGAACCTGGCGATGGTGAGCGGGCGCGCCCCGCTGGTCGTCCGGGACTACCGGCAGCGCCTGGCCGACCGGGTGGCCGAGCTTACCAACGCCGGGAGCATCCAGGTCGATCCGGAAAGCCTGGCCAGGGAGGTGGCGATCTTCGCCGAACGGTGCGACGTGGCGGAGGAGGTCGCCCGCCTGGGCGGGCACGTGAAGCAGTTCCGCTCGGCCGTCGGTTCCCCGGAGCCCGCCGGCAGGAAGCTGGATTTCATCGCGCAGGAGATGCTCCGCGAGGCCAACACCATCGCCTCCAAGGCCAACGACGTGGAGATCGCGCACGCGGTCGTGGACGTCAAGACCGCAATCGACCGGATAAAGGAGCAAGTCCAGAACGCGGAGTGACCGGAACAGGATATTCTCCGGCACCGGACCGAAAGGCCCCGGCTTGCGGACATGTGTTCCACGACGAGGATCAACATGGCAGACAAACCAGGCAAACTAGTCGTCGTCAGCGGCCCGTCAGGCGTCGGCAAGACCACCATCGTGCGCGAGGTGCTGAAGCGGACCGACTGCGGTTTCAGCATCTCGGTCACCACCCGCCAGCCGCGGGAGGACGAAGTGAACGGCCGGGACTACCATTTCGTGGACCGGGCGGCGTTCCTGAAGATGATCGACAACAGCGAGCTGCTGGAATGGGCCGAGGTGTTCGACCAGTTGTACGGGACGCCGCTTCAGCCGGTGCGTCAGGCGGTGGCGGATGGCAAGACCATGCTGCTGGACATCGACGTTCAGGGCGGGATGCAGGTGGCCTGCAAGATGCCGGAGGCGACGTTCGTGCTGATCGTTCCGCCCAACGAAGAGGCGCTCGCCAAGCGTCTGTGCGGCAGGGGCACGGAGAGCGCCTGGGCCCTGAAGCATCGGCTCACCAAGGCCCGGCACGAAGTGGATGCCGCCAAGGCCAGCGGCGTGTATAATTACGTGGTCGTGAACGACGATCTGGAGACGGCCGTGCGGGAGGTCGTCGGGATCGTCCAACAGGAGTCGCGCGGAAAATGATAGAGGCACTAAGAAGCGAAGAAATCGTCAACAAGGTGGGCGGAAGGTTCAAGCTGACCGCTCTGATCCAGAAGCGCATGCTCGAGCTCATGCAGGGGTCGCGCCCGCTGGTCGAGCGGAAGCGGGGCATGACCGACATGGAAGTCGCCATCCAGGAAATCCTGGAAGAGAAGATCGGCATCGACTACGAGAAGTCCGACGTCCTCAGGCCCGACCAGTTGAAGTGACCGGTCGGCGGGGGCACGAAGCCCGTATCCGGGAGCCGGCGGGGAGGTCCGTGGACTGATGGCGAAGAGGAAAGCGAAGAGCCCCGGGAACGCCGGCAAGGCCGGCGGCAGGAAACCCCTGGAGGGTTACGAGGTCCTGCTGTGCGTGACCGGGGGGATCGCGTGCTACAAGGCGGCGGACCTCGCAAGCAAGCTCACGCAGGCCGGGGCGGCGGTGAACGTCGCCATGACCGAGGCGGCCACCCGGTTCGTCGCGCCTCTGACGTTCCAGAGCCTGACGCGGCGGCAGGTGTTCACCAGCATGTGGCAGTCCACGGAGGACTTCCGCGCGCACCACGTCTCGCTGACCGAAAGCGCGGACCTGATGATCATCGCGCCTGCGACCGCCGACATCATCGCGAAGCTCGCGGCGGGCCTGGCCGACGAGCTGGTCAGCACGCTGGCGCTGTCGGCGACGGGGGCCTGCCCGCTGCTGGTCGCTCCTGCAATGAACGACCGGATGTGGTCCGCCCCCGCCACCCGCGCGAACGTGGAACGCCTCAAGTCCTGGGGCGTCCGGTTCGTCGGGCCGGGCGAAGGATACCTCGCCTGCGGTACCATGGGCGCCGGTCGGATGGCAGAACCGGCGGAAATCCTCGACGAGGGCGGGAAGACTCTCCTTCAGCACCCGCCCAAGGCAGAATAGACAAAGTAAGCTCCGGCAAAAGGGGGACCATGAAGGTCCGCGATGTGATAAGATTGATCCAGAGCGCGGGCTGGTTCCAGGTAACCCAGCGAGGGAGCCATCGGCAGTTCAAGCATGGTTCGCGCCCGGGAAGAGTGACGGTGGCCGGGCAGATGTCTGACGACTTGGCGCCTGGCACGCTCAACAGCATACTGAAGCAGGCAGGTCTGAAAGAGCAGGCATGAGCTATCTGGTGGTCATCGAGAAGGGCAAGGGCAACTTCTGTGCCTATGTCCCTGACCTTCCGGGGTGCGTCGCCACGGGGAAGACTCGGGCGGCCGTCAGGAAGGCCATCCGTGGGGCGATCTCGATGCATCTCGAAGGGATGCGCCAAGACGGTTTGCCCGTCCCGGCGCCACAGGCGTCCGCCGAGGTCGTCGAGGTCGCTTGAAGCCGGTCCTGGGTGCCGTGCCTTTTTCCCAGTTGGCGGGGCCGGGATTGGCCCGTCATAGGCCGCATCAGAGCATCCCGCCCCGAACCTTCCCAATCAACCAGTCAACCGGTCTCCCGAATGGGTTGGAGCGAGGAATCTGGGCGTAATGGGTCACTTACGGGGTGTGGTACGACAGGCGTCTCGCCTGTCGGGACGGAGACCAGGCGCGAATTCGACAGGCGAGACGCCTGTCGTACCAGTGACTGACCCATTACATCTGGGCGCCCTTTGCCATTTACCAATTCCCGGTTGCGAGTTACTGTAGTCTCATGCGAGTTCTGGTCACAGCCGGCCCGACGCGCGAGTACATCGACACAGTCCGGTTCATCACCAACGCCTCCACCGGGCGGATGGGCTACGCGGTCGCCGAAGCCGCCGGCAGGGCGGGGCACGACGTGACGCTCCTGAGCGGGCCGGTGTCGCGGGAGCTGGTCGCCTCGGCGAAGAAGTTCAAGTGCAAGGTCGTGCCGTTTGTCTCCGTCGCCGACCTGAAAGCCGCCCTGGAGGAGCGGTTCGACGCGTGCGACGCGCTGGTGATGGCCGCCGCGGTGGGGGACTTCCGGCCCAACAAGGCCTTCCCCGGCAAGCTCCGCCGCGCCGACGGCCCGATCGTGGTCAGCCTGTTCCCCACCGAGGACGTCCTTGCCGGCGTGGGCAAGCGGAAGCGTGAAGGGCAGACCATCGTCGCCTTCGCCGTGGAGGTCGGCACGCACGAGCAGGTCGAGGCGAAGGCCCGCCGCGAGATGAAGGCCAAGAACGCCGACTACGTCGTCGTCAACACGCCCGCGGCGATGGCGGCGGAGGAAAGCTCCGCGTGCATCCTTTCGCCGACGGGGCTGGTCATGCCCTGGGCCGTGCGCCCCAAGGAGGCGCTGGCGGAAGAGATCGTCAGGTTGCTGAGCAGCGGGTGGCGTCCTGGGCGGGTCCCGAGCCCGACGGGCGGGAAGGGCGCCGCAGGAAACGCCTGAGCGTGCAACGGTTGCCCGGTCAGTGGGACGGGAGGATCAGTCGGGTTTCGAACTCCTGGCTCGCATAGAGAAAGGAAGGCCGAACATGAGAAGGTCAATGGTGAGATGGCGGGTCGCGGCAGTGGGCTTGGCAGCGGTCTTGCTCCTGGGGTTGCCCTTGAAGGCGGCGCCGGAGGCCAAGCCTGCCGAGAAGGGGATCAACATGAGCGCGCTGGTCTCCGAGACGCAGAAGATGTCGCGGGACAACAACAAGATCTCCCTGGTCTGGTGGATTCCCCAGGAGTTCTGGAAGGCCAGCCTTTCGGAGACCGCCGGTGTGACCAAGGACCAGGCGGAGGAGTTCCTGAAGGTATTCCGGCCATATATGATCGTGGCCGTCGTGGAGGGCAGCATGGGGCCGTTCGCCGGGGCCAAGTTCAGTCCCGAGGCTCAGGTCCGGGCCAGACTGGTCCTTCGGGACAAGGAAGGAAACGCCTATTCGCCCATCGCCGATGACAAGGTCGAGGCAGACCTCAAGAACGTCCTGGCGGCGATGAAGCCCATCCTGTCGAACATGCTTGGCCCTCTGGGGCAGAACATCCACTTCTTCGTGTTCCCCGCGCAGAACAAGGCCGGCCAGACGATAGCGGACCCCCAGAAGGAAGGTTCGCTGCTGATCAAGCTGGGCGACGAGGAGTACAAGTGGAGGCTGCCGCTGGGCTCCCTGCTTCCTGCCAAGACCTGCACGAGTTGCAGAGAGGAGCTGAACGGCGCATACAAGTTCTGCCCGTGGTGCGGAACGAAACTGCCTGAGACGAAGCTTCCGGTCGCGACGACAAAGCCGGCGAAGTAGCCCGTCGGTTCCGGAAGGTCGGCAGGGCCGCGGTATCGGCTTGAATCTTGGCGCTGTCCGCCGACATTGCCCCCCGGCGTGGGAGAACGAATGCCGGGACCCGGGACCCCAAGCCCTGATGGCTCGCGGCAAGTGCCTGCCTGCTTACCGCACCTACCTGCCTGCCGTCAGGTGGGCAGGCAGGGGTAGGCAGGTGCCGAAGGCAGGCAGGGGTAGGCAGGGCTCGTTGCTGTCTCTGGTTGTAAGTTATTGCCAAGTCGGTAGTTCAGGTGGCGACGCCCGGTTTTCGCTGGAGGCCAAGGTATGGAAGAACCGATAAGGATAGAGATGCGCCGCAAGAGCGGCTGCGAGGACGTCCCGCTGCCATGCTACATGTCCGCGCATGCGGCGGGGATGGACGTCCGCGCGGCCTGCGAACAGGACGTGACAATCGCCGCCGGTGAGATTAAGCTGGTCCCCTGCGGCTTCTACATGGCCTTGCCCGCAGGATACGAGGCGCAGATTCGCCCGCGGAGCGGCCTGGCGGCCAAGCAGGGCGTGTTTATACCGAACTCGCCGGGCACGATTGACGCGGACTACCGCGGCGAGGTGTGCGTCCTTCTGGGCAACGCCGGAAAAGAGGATTTCGTCGTCAAGCGCGGCATGAGGATCGCGCAGATGGTGATCGCCCCCGTCACCAGGGCGAAGGTCGTCGAGGTGGACGAGTTGACCGACACGCCCCGAGGCGAGGGCGGATTCGGACATACTGGAACTTAAGAATGGACCAGGTCGCGTCCCGGCCCTGTTCAATGGCGCGTGCGGGCGCCCTCAAGCTGAGCGGCAGCACGCTTGGGGGCGGGACTGAATAGCGACCTGGAGAATCGAAGCTACGGATGGCGAAGAAGGCGCAGGACAAGTCCAAGGCCGAGGCCCACAGCAAGCCCCCCCCGCCGCGGGGAAGCGTGCGGTTCCTCCGCTACTGCTTCGTGCTGCTCTTGGCCGGCGGGGTGCTCCTGGCGTGGCTGAGCCTGCTCTCGTTCTCCCCGACCGACCCGCCCTCGACGGCGATGCATCCGCCCAAGCATCCCGTCGATAACCGCGCCGGACTGGTGGGGGCGCACCTGGCGTACCACCTGCGCTACTGGCTGGGCGTCGGGGTCTATATGGGCCTGGCGTTCGCGACGGCGGCGGCACTGATCATGATGCTGGGCGGGCGGATCACCGATTGGCCCTGGCGGGTCATCGGCGTGGCGCTGATGATCACGGCCACCAGCGCGGCGGCCTACGTGCTCAACCCACCGGCGCCCGGCGATGAACTCAACGGCCCGGCGGGCGTGATCGGCACGGGGGCCGGCCACTTCGTGTTCCAGAAATTCGGCCTGGCGGGACGCTGGGTGTTCCTGTGCGTCACGTTCTGCATCGGAGTGATGCTGACGGCAGACAAGCTCGTCTTGCAGATCCCCCGGCTGGGAAGGAAGGTCTGGGACCGGCGAGGGGAGCTGCCGTCGATGATCGACGCGTTGCGCTCGCGACTTCCTGCCCCTGCGGCGGCCGACAGGAACTCGGTGGGCGTGACGTCCTCGCCGCGGGCGATCGCGGCAGCCCCGCCGACTACCGGGCGACTGGCGACGGTCCGCCCGCCCGCGAGGCCTAACGCCGCCGCGGTCCAGCCGTCGCAGCGGGTCCAACTCCAGCCGGCCAAGAGGCTCCCAGCTTCGTCGGCGGGTCCATCGGCGCCCGCGAGTCGGCCTGGGCCATCGGCGCCGGGCAGCCCACCCAAGTCGTCTGCCCCGGCCGGCACGGCGGTCGCGCAGAAGGCGCCGCCAAAGCCCGACAAGGCACAGCCAAAGCAGGCGGACAAGAGCCCGCCCGTCAGCGCCAAGCAGGCGGGGGACCCCCAGGCCAGGAAGTTCCAGCTTCCCTCCGCGGACCTTCTGGCCGACCCGTCCGGCGGGTACGAGGAGCAGCAGGAGCAGGCGGCCGAGCAGAAGCGGGCCATCCTCCAGCAGACTCTGAACGACTTCAGCGTGGCCGCGGAGGTCGTCGGGCACCAGACCGGACCGGTGATCACGCTGTTCGAGCTGTCGCTTTCCCCGGGGGTGAAGGTGTCGCAGGTGTCGAACCTCGCCAACGACATCGCGAGGGCTCTGGCCGTACCGGGCGTGCGGATCGTCTCGCCGATACCGGGCAAGGACACCATCGGCGTAGAGGTGCCGAACCTGGAGAAGGAGATCGTCCGGATCAAGGAGCTGATGAACCTCGTGCCCGACGCGGAGAAGAAGATGTACCTGCCGCTGTATCTCGGCAAGGACGCCAGCGGCGATGGGATCGTCGCGGACCTTGCGGGCATGCCCCACCTGCTGATCGCGGGCACAACCGGCTCGGGCAAGAGCGTATGCATCAACGCGATAATCGTGTCGGTGCTGATGACGCGGACGCCGGAAGACGTCCGGCTGATCCTGGTCGATCCC
>Ga0315277_10011483_pt1 | contig 11154 bp, 11 predicted proteins | sample YL17G05_15_MG_FD_203695 | JGI IMG/M metagenome (GOLD analysis project Ga0315277, IMG submission 203695) | Sediment microbial communities from Yellowstone Lake, YNP, Wyoming, USA - YL17G05_15 | ecosystem: Environmental > Aquatic > Freshwater > Lake > Sediment | place: USA: Wyoming | collected... | reverse complement strand
TCCATCTCGCGCCGACGTGTAATGACGAAGACCTCTCTGCGTTGCCTGTGGGTCTGTTTGCCGCTGATCATCGCGACCGTGGGCTGTGCAACCATCCGCAGGCCGGTGCAGCCTTCGTCGTGTCGGCCGGCGACCAGAAGGCGACAGCCGTCACCCCAGATCCCTGAGTCCGACGTCCGTCAGCAGCAGGGCATCGCCGATGTGGATGCACCGTCTGGGGATGACGCCTCGACTCACTCAGTAGCTGCAAATTCGGATGGACCAACTTGGGGTGGCCGGGGTCGAGCGCCAGCGAGCCCCCGGAAATGCGAGGGTCTGGGGGCTCACTTCGTTCAACCCCAGCCACCCTCCCCCGCAAACTGCGACTACCGCCACTGGCCTGGCAACTCGCCAGTAAACCAGTGGGCGGTCGCCGGGCCGGCCGTGGAGCCGACGGGCTCCAACCCGGTGCTCTCAGGTCCGGGTGTATTCACGCTCGAACCTGATTTCTCCGCCGTCCCACCCCATGGCGAAGGGGTGTCCTTCCTGCCCTCAGCCGGCTGGGCTTGCCTGCCGCAGAAGGACGAAACCGACGTCACCTTTCTCGGACTCGTCGGGGATCAGTGCGGGCGGCTCTGCTCGGACTACATGGAATTCTACTCTTGTGAGGGTCTCTCCTGGTTGGCGGCAGGTATCGGGGCCGGAGCGCTGATGGCCAATACGGGATTCGACGAGCATTTCATGCGAGACGCCTTTCTCGACAACGTGGTTCTCGCCCCGAGCGACGAGCTCTACGAGATGCTCCATGAGCCCAAGTTCCTGGGGGACGGCTGGTATACGATTCCCGTGTTTGCCGTTGCCGCCTTCTCCGAGCCGCTGATTGCAGACTTGCCGTGCGGCGAGGTGATCGCCCATTGGGGACAGCGTTCGTTGCGGGCCGTCGCGGTGGGCGGGCCGCCGGTGCTGGCCCTGCAATGGCTTACCGGGGGATCGCGGCCCGGCGAGACGTTGGCCAATTCCCGCTGGAAGCCGCTGCGGGATAACAACGGCGTCAGCGGCCACGCCTTCCTGGGAGCGGTGCCGTTCGTCTCGGCTGCAAAGATGACCGACAATCTGTGGCTCAAAGCCGGCTTCTACACGGTCTCCGTGCTGCCCGCTCTCTCGCGAGTCAACGATGACAAGCACTACTTCTCGCAGGTCTTCCTGGGGTGGTGGCTGGCCTACCTCGCGGCCAGCGCCGTCGACCGCACGGAAATCGGCCTGGCGGGGTTACGTCTCTATCCGGTGGCAACGGACAACGAAGTCGGGCTGCTCTTTGAGCGATCCTTCTAGGAGCAGCAGCCTTGCTTGGCGCAGGGCAGCTCGCTTGCGAGAATCGGGATCGCTGCAAGTCCTCCGACAGCATCTCCCCAGAGGCCGGCAAGACCGGCGGCGGTCTGGCCGCCGGCGATTGCCGTGCCGCCCGTTCCGCATCGAGGAGCCCATAGCTGGTAGTCCCCCGCACCATGGCCCAACGATTGGCGTTCGATTGCTGGTTTCTCACCGGCTCCACCGCCGCCGGCAAGACGGGCGTGGGGGTGGAGCTGGCCCGGCAGATCGACGTCGAGATCGTCTCCATGGATTCGATGGCGCTGTACCGGGGGATGGACGTAGGCACCGCCAAGCCGACGGCCGCTGAGCGCGCAGCCGTGCCGCACCATCTGATCGACCTGATCGAGCCGCATGAGCAGTACAGCCTGGCCCAATATCTCCAGGCCGCACACGCCTGCATCGGCCAGATCAAGGCCCGCGGCCGCGAGGTGCTGTTTGTGGGCGGGACGCCGCTGTATCTGAAGGGTCTGTTGCGGGGGATCTTCGAGGGCCCGCCGGCCGATTGGGAGTTCCGCCGTCGACTCCGGCAGGAAGCCCGCCAGCAGGGATCCGAGTCGCTGCACCGGCGGCTGGCCGAGGCCGATCCGGCGGCCGCCGCGCGGCTGCACCCGCACGACACGCGGCGGCTGATCCGGGCGCTGGAGGTGTATGAGAAGACGGGCCGGCCGATCAGTCAGTGGCAGCGGCAATTCCACGTCGGCCGCCCGGCCGAAGCCTGCCGGGTGTTCGTGCTCGATTGGCCCCGGGAGGTGCTCTATGCCCGCATCCAGCGCCGCGTCGAGCAGATGTTTGCGGCGGGACTGGTCGAGGAGGTCCGCGGTCTGTTGGCCCGCCCGCTGTCGCTCAGCCGCACCGCCCGCCAGGCCGTGGGCTATCGCGAGGTGATCGAGCATCTGCGCTCGCGTCGCCCGCTGGCGGAGACCGTCGAGCTGGTAAAGCTCCACACCCGGCAACTAGCCAAGCGACAGGGCACGTGGTTCCGCGGGCTGAGTGAATGTCGCCCGGTGCCGATGTCGGAGCCGATGGACGCGGCGGAGGTTGCCGGGCGGATTCTAGCAGCCGGCCGTGCGCCAACATCGGGCGGTACTGAGTACTGAGTACCGAGTACTGAGTGCCCAGTACTCCACTTGGGGATTTCTTCCCGCGGGAATCCATTTCTCGGCGCGTTGACTTCAGTCTCCGCGTAACGTAGATATTTGGCGACAACGCATGCGAATTGTGTTCCCTCGGCTTCCCCATGCCGGGCGCGTTGCCGGAGATACGGCCGGCGACGGCTGTAGACGGTCGTCGAACCGGTTGGATCGTCCCGAAAGATCACTACAACCGGCACGAACCAGAGAATCCGAATTGCGGGGCAGGCAGGCCAGGGTAAGAGCATGAAACCGCGCGGCAAACTCCTGCTGGTTGACGACGATCGGCACTTGCTCTTTTCGATGGCCGAGTGGCTCCGCGAGCAAGGCTACCCGACCGACACCGCCGCCGGCCTCGCCGAGGGATTGGCCGCCGTCGGCCGCAAGACCTACGACCTGGTGCTGGCCGACGTGCGGCTGGGCGACGGCGACGGGTTCGACGTCCTGGCCCATTGCCGCCAGCACCATCCGGCCACCAGCGTGATCATGATCAGCGGCTACGGCACCGTCGAGCTGGCCGTGGAGGCCATCCGCAACGGGGCCTTCGACTTCCTGACCAAGCCGCTGATCGACGACGAGCTGGAGATGGCCATCGAGCGGGCCTTGAGCCAGCGCGAAGTGCTGGAAGAGAACAAGACGCTCAAGGCCCAGCTCGACCTCCGCTTCGGCATGGAGAACATCGTCGGGCACGACCACCGCATGTTGAAGATCTACGACATGATCAACAGCGTGGCCGACACCCGGGCTACCGTGCTCATAACCGGCGAAAGCGGCACCGGCAAGTCGTTGGTGGCCCGAGCCATCCATCGCCACAGCGCCCGGCGCGACAGACCCTTTGTCGAGGTCGCCTGCGGCGCCCTGCCCGAAACGCTGCTGGAAAGCGAACTGTTCGGCCACGTCGCCGGGGCCTTCACAGGGGCCGCCGGGAACAAGCTGGGCAAGTTCATGCAGGCCGACGGCGGAACCATTTTCCTCGACGAAGTCAGCACTGCCAGCCCCGGCATGCAGGTCAAGCTGCTGCGGGTGCTCCAGGACTTCGAGTTCGAGCAGGTCGGCGGCACGCAGACGTTCACCATCGACACCCGGGTGATCCTGGCCACCAACGAGGACCTCGGCCGAGCGGTGGCCGACGGCCGCTTCCGCCAGGACCTGTTCTATCGGATCAACGTGATCAACATCGAGCTGCCGGCCTTGCGGGAGCGGATTTCCGACATCCCGCTCTTGGCCGAACACTTCCTCACGGAGGTCCGTGAAGATTGCGGCAAGCAGGTGCACGGCTTCGCCGACGAGGCCGTCGCTGCGCTGCAGCGCTACCCCTGGCCGGGCAACGTCCGCGAGCTGCAGAACGTGATCGAGCGGGCGGTGCTCTTGGGCAAGAGCGACCTCATACGGCTGGAGGACCTGCCTGCCGCGCTCATCGCCGCCGCCCCGGTCAGTGTCGAGCCGATCGGCGGCCGCACGCTCAAGCAGGCCCTGGAGGCCCCCGAGAAGCAGATCATCCGCGAGGTGCTCGAGGCGAACAACTGGAACCGCCACGTCACGGCCGAGGCCCTGGGCATCAACCGCACCACGCTCTACAAGAAGATGAAACGCCTGGGCCTGGAAGAGCCGTATCCGGCCATGGCCAGGTAAGCGACGGCCTGTAGCGATTGCTCAGCCCCTTCGCGTTGCGCAAGGCGTCGGCATACTGAGCCCTCTGCCAGACGCTCCGCAACTTCTGAGCCGGCAAGCGGTGCCGTGGCGGCGGCTGAGATTTCACTGCCGCCGCTCCAACGCCCGAAGAACAAGGGGGCGGGGCTACAAACGCCGGCTAGCCCCCTTCTCCCCCCGACAGGTCAAGGCATCGTGAAACGCCTCCTTGCAGCGGCGGTGGTGCTTTGCGCGGCCTCGGCTGCGCTAGCTGGGACCGCACCGGCAAGCAGGCTCGTCGAAGATCGGTATGCCACTGCTTCGCTAGGTCGGTGTGCCACTGCTTCGCTAGGTCGGTGTGCCACTGCTTCGCCAGAAGCAGTGTCCTCGCCGACTCGGCAAGAAGCACGGCTTGCCAGCAAGCCGTGGCACACGCCCTCACCGCCGTCCGCCCCGGGATCGTACGGGGCGCATCCGGCCGTCTGTCGAGTGACTGTGCCGGAGCGCGGGGCCGTATCGTACGGCTCGGGGGCCCTGGTCGGCGTTGACCAGACGCTCGGCCTGGTGGTCACCAACTGGCACGTCGTCTGCGATGCGGCCGGGCCGATCGAGGTCGCCTTTCCCGACGGGTTCCGCTCCACCGCCAACGTGCTGGCCGTCGACCGCCAGTGGGATCTGGCCGCGCTGGCTATCCGGCGGCCTCCCGTCGCGCCGATGTCGCTGGCCACCGACGTCCCCCGGCGGGGCGATCCGCTGACGATCGCCGGCTACGGCTCGGGATGGTACCGGGCCTCGACGGGGCGATGCACGCAGTACGTCTCGCCCGGTTTCGGGCTGCCCTTCGAAATGGTCGAGCTCGACACGGCCGCCCGGCAGGGTGACTCCGGCGGACCGATGCTCAACCAGCGCGGCGAGCTGGCCGGCGTGCTGTTCGGCGCCGGCTTTGGCCGGACCGCCGGCAGCCATTGTGGCCGGGTACGCCGGTTCCTGGACACCGTGGCCGACGACTTCGAGCAGCTCTCTGCCGAGATGACGATGATCGCCCGGCGAGCACCTCCAGCCTATACGCCCTTGGGTGGCACTGCGGGCTCGTCCAGCAGTGCCGGCAGCACGATTGGACAAGCCGGGCACCGACCGGAGGTTGGTCCTGGCACCCGTGCCCCGGTCGCCGCCATCACCGGTGGGCCCTACCGGCTGCCGTCGGGCGATGCCGAGCGGCAACCCTCGGCCCGGCAGAATCCGGTGGGACTACCGATTCCCAGACTGTACGAGCCGCCCGCTGGCGTGGGTGCCACTGCCGGCGCGGGTGCCGCTGCCGCCTTGCCCAGCAGTGCCGACAGCACGGTTGGGCAAGCCGGGCACCGACCGCAGGTTGGTGGTGGCACCCAGTGTCCAGACCCCGGCAGGCCGACGCCCGAGTCGCCGCCGGCCGGGCCGACCCGAGCCGAGCAGATCAAGACGATCCTGGCGGGGATCGGCATCCTGGCGGTCCTGTTTCACGCAATGCGGCTGCTGGGGGCGGCGGCGCAATCGTAGCGGCACACCGCGTCTTGTACGCCGGCCCCGCTAAGCGCCCAGCTCCACGCTCCCCAAGCTGCCCAGCAGCGCTAGGGATTCTGTTCCACGATCTTTCTGAGCAGCGGCACCAACGGCGGCAGATCGTCTTGGACGGTCCGCCAGACCACTGCCAGGTCGACTCCCGGGTAATCGTGGATCAGGACGTTGCGCATATCCTGCATCAACCTCCAGGGCAGTTCAGGATAGGCTGCGGCCACCTCGGCAGGCACGTTTCTCGCCGCTTCGCCGATGATGGTGAAATTACGGAGTACCGCATCCACCACCAGGCTGTTGGAGCAGAAAGCCGCGGAGTCCATTTCTCGGGTGTAAGTTCCGATTTTGTCGATGGATTCGAGAATATGCCTGACGCGGGCTTTCCACTTGTCACGCTGCACAGATTGCCTCCCGCAGTATGCCCTGCTTCAGTTCCGCGGGAAGTGCCTCGGGCATGACCAAGTCCACGTTCTGGGTGCCCAGGATGTCCTCCAGGTAGTGCCGCACGCGAAAGAAATGGAACAGTCCCACCGGCCGATCGAACTCGACCAGGAGGTCCACGTCGCTGGTTTGTGTAGCTTCGTCGCGGGCCACTGAGCCAAACAGCGACAACCGGCGCACGCCGAACTGGCTGAGCGTGGCTCGGTTTGCCGCCAGCACGTTCAACACTTCGTCACGGCTCACAGGGCACCCCACGGCAGCATTCTACGCGACCTGGCTGTTGGGCGTAAGGGCCTGGGCCACCCTACCCACGCTCGCCAATACCCCCACCATGCAAAGTGGGCCCGAACCTTCGTCCAAGGCCCCTTGCCCGATCATCATGCGGGGGGTATCATCTCGGTTTCGTCCTTTTTCCGGAGCGGCTTATGCGTCACGTGCTCTCGGCCCTGGTGCAGAACGTGCCGGGTGTGCTCTCGCACATCTCGGGGATGCTGGCCTCGCGGGGCTACAACATCGACAGCCTCGCAGTGGGGGAGACCGAGGACCCCCATCTGTCGCGGATGACCTTCGTGGTGGTCGGCAACGACAACGTCTTGGAGCAGGTCCGCAAGCAGTTGGAGAAGATCGTCACCGTGGTCCGCGTCGACGACATCAGCTCGCAAGACCACGTGGAACGCGATCTGATGCTGCTGAAGGTGGCGACCTCCGCAGGCCGCCGCAGCGAAATCTGCGAGCTGACCGACGTCTTCCGCGGGCGGATCGTCGACGTCGCCCCGGAAATGGTCATGATCGAACTCTCCGGCGAGGAGCAGAAGCTCGAGGCCTTCATCGAGATGATGCGGCCCTTCGGCATCATCGAGCTGGTCCGCACCGGGCGGATCGCCATGGTGCGGGGAAGCCGGAAACCAGAATCGTCCTTGACGAGTGAGCAGTAGCACAGACGCCGCTTGCCGCATAGCTTGACCAGGTCCCACGCCCCCAAGGAGCACGCAGAATGCCCGCCAAAATCTACTACGACAAAGACGCCGATCTGGCCCTGTTGAAGGGCAAGACGATTGCCATCTTGGGTTACGGTTCCCAGGGTCATGCCCACGCGCAGAACCTCCGCGACAGCGGCTTGAGCGTGGTGGTGGCCGAGTTGCCCGGCACGCCGAACTATGACCAGGCCGTCAAGGACGGTTTCAAGCCCCTGCCGACCGAAGAGGCGGCCGAGCAGGGCGACATCGTCACCATTCTTCTGCCCGACGAGCTCCAGGCCGACGTCTTCCGCAGCCAGATCCGCGATCACCTTTCGCCGGGCGACGTGGTGGTCTGTTCGCACGGTTTCAACGTCCATTTCGGTCAGTTCGAGGTGCCCAAAGGGGTGTCTACGATCCTGGTGGCGCCCAAGGGGCCGGGCCACTTGCTGCGGGCGGAGTACGTCCGCGGGGCGGGTGTGCCCTGCTTGATCGCCCTGGGTGAAGGGGCCGGCCGCGACGCCCTGCAACTAGGCCTGGCCTACGCCAAGGGCATCGGCGGCACCCGGGCCGGCGTGATCGAAACCACCTTCGCCGAGGAGACCGAGACCGACCTGTTCGGCGAGCAGGTGGTCCTCTGCGGCGGCGTCAGCGCGCTGGTCAAGGCCGGCTACGAGATCCTGGTCGAGGCCGGATACCAGCCCGAAATGGCCTATTTCGAGTGCGTCCACGAACTGAAACTGATCGTCGATCTGATCTACCAGGGCGGGCTGAACTATATGCGTTACAGCATCTCGAACACCGCCGAATACGGCGACTACACCCGCGGCCCACGGATCATCACCGAGGAGACCAAGGCGGAAATGAGGCGGATCTTGGAGGAGATCCGCAGCGGCCGCTTCGCCCGGGAGTGGATCCTGGAAAACAAGGCCAATGCCCCGTCGTTCAAGGCCCTCCGCCGCCAGGAGCGTGCCCACCCGGTCGAGCAGATCGGCCGGGGACTGCGGCGGCTGATGTCCTGGATCCAGGCCAAGGAGGTCTAGGCCGCCAGAGGGGAGCCGGTGTCCCCCGAGGGAGATGCAGACTGGGCTTGTCAGGCGGCGGCTGGTCGCGAGAATAGAGTATGATATCCTTGGGCAGAGATACCCGGCCGTGTGCCCGGGGACTGGCCCTCGGAAGGGGCAGCCCGATTGATCAGCGGATGCTATCCGATGTCCCCCACAAAAACACACATACGGGAGCTGTTCGACGAGCTAAAGCCGGGTGACCGCATCGAGGTGGAACACACCGTATCGGTGGGCCAAGAGAGCTGGGCCTCCAAGACCGTCGGGCGGGTGGTCCGCACCGAGCGTCGCCGGCACGGGTTGCACTTCAAGCGCAGTCGCGACGACAAGGTCTTCAGCGACGTCATCCTGCTGGAACTCCCCGACGGCGAGCTGACCAGCGTGACGGTGGACGAATTCACGGTGCTGCGGCGGGCGTAGCAGCCGCGTCGGTGAAGCAACTCCCCCGGTTTTCCGCCTGCCCTCCCACGACGAGGCGCCCTGTGTCTGCCAGCACCCTGTTCCAAGCCCACGGTCGGGGCTTCCACGGCAACCACTACGTCTACCCGGTGCTCAGCCGCCGCGCCGGCGGGATTTCCGTGGGCGTGAACCTCAACCGGGACAGGTCCTGCAACTTCCGTTGTGTCTACTGCCAGGTCGATCGGTCGGAGCCGGGTCCGAAGGAACCCATCGAGTTCCCCCGTTTGGCTGATGAGCTGGATCGGATGATTGAGCTGGTCACGTCCGGCCAGATTTATCAGGAGCCCAAGTTCCGCCACACGCCCGAGCCGCTGCGCCGGCTCAACGACATCGCCTTAAGCGGCGACGGCGAGCCGACCGCGCATCCTGACTTCGAGCTGGTCGTAGACACTTGCGCCGAGGTCCGCAGCCGGCGCCAACTGCCTGAGCTGAAGCTGGTGCTGATCACCAACGCCAGCATGTTGCACCGCGAGCGGGTCCGCCGGGCGCTTCAGACACTCGACGCCAACCACGGCGAGATCTGGGCCAAGCTCGACGCCGGCAGCGAGGCGTACTACCAGCAAATGACCCGCACGGCGATCCCCTTCCAGCAGATCCTGGACAACCTCCGCGAGGCCGCCTTGGTGCGGCCCATCGTGATCCAGTCGCTGTGGATGCGGATCTTCGAGGAGGCTCCCCCGCCCACCGAGCAAGAGGCCTACTGCCAGCGGCTCAGCGAGATCATCGCCGCCGGCGGCCGGATCAAGCTGGTGCAGACCTACACCGTCGCCCGCACACCCGCCGAAAGCTGGGTCAGCCCGCTGAGCGCCGGCGAACTCGAAGCGGTGGCCGAGCTGGTCCGCCATCGGACGGGCTTGACGGTGGCCACGTTTCCCGGGTAGCGGCGGAAGAGCTACGTTAGCGGCCGCAGAAGGCCGGCGCACACTGTGCAACCGACGGTCGCGGCTTTGCCCCATATTTCTCACCAACAGCCGATGTTCGATCAGAGTGTGCCACTGCTTCGCAGAAGCAGTGCGGGGCGGGACCCTTCGTCACTGCTTGCCTTACGTCAAGCAGTGGCACACTGCCGTGAGAAATGCGGTTAAATGGCCGTGTACCCCCGGCTTGTCCGGTGACTGCTCGCGCGTTACACTTCCCCTTTCTCTTCACTCGCGTCGTCCGTTTTCGTGTGTATGCCCCATGAGCGACCCCTACTTCCAACAACTCTTTGCCCAGCGGATCGGCGGCGCCAATTACGGCAAGGGCACGGAGATCTACAAGTTCGAGAAGATCAAGCGGGCCAAGCGGAAGGCCCTGGCCGAGCATCCTGCGCGGCCGCTGATCGATTTCGGCATCGGGGAAAACGACGAGATGGCGCCGCGGGTGGTCCGGCAGGTGATGGCCACGGAGATCGGCCGGCCGGAGAACCGGGGCTACGCCGACAACGGGATCGCCGAGTTCAAAGAGGCCGTCGCTCGCTTCATGGCCCGCCAGTTCGACGTTACCCTCGATCCGGCCACCGAGATCAACCATTGCATCGGCTCGAAGACGGCGTTGGCCATGTTGCCGGCGGTGCTGATCGATCCGGGCGACGTGACCTTGATGACCATCCCCGGCTACCCGGTGGCGGGCACGCACACGAAATACTACGGCGGCGAGGTCTACCAGATGCCTCTGCGGGCCGAGAACGACTTCCTGCCCGACCTGGACGCCGTTCCCGCCGAGATTCGCCGCCGGGCGAAGCTGATGGTGCTGAACTACCCGAACAGCCCCACCGGCAAGGTGGCCACGCGGGAATTCTACGCCCGGGTGATCGAGTTCGCCCGGGAGAACCAGCTCGTCGTGGTGCAGGACGCGGCCCACCTGATGCTGAGCTACGACGGCCCGCCCTTGAGCTTCCTCCAGGTGCCGGGGGCCCGCGAGGTGGGCCTGGAGGTCCACTCCCTCTCGAAGGGCTGGAACATGATCGGTTGGCGGATCGGCTGGGTCTGCGGACACCAGCGCCTGGTCCGCGCGTTTGGCGACGTGAAGGACAATTGCGACTCGGGCCAGTTCATCGCCATCCAGAAGGCGGCCGTGGCCGCCCTGGACGACCCGGACGTCCCCCACCGGACCCGGCAGAAATACCAGCGCCGCCTGAAGAAACTGGTCGAGACGCTCACCCGCTGCGGGTTCGATTGCCGCATGCCGGGCGGTTCGTACTTCCTTTACGCCCGCAGTCCTCAGGGTGTGGCCGGCGGACCGACCTTCGATTCGGCCGAGGCGGCCGCACACTACCTGATCACCGAGCACTCCGTCTGCACGGTCCCCTGGGACGACGCGGGAGCCTACCTCCGATTCTCGGCTACCTACGAGGCGGCCGACGAGACGGCCGAAGACGACCTGATGGCACAAACCGAGTCGCGGTTGAAGAAGATCCGGATGATCTTCTGAGCGATGGAGCTTCCGATGAAGCTGCCACGGCGATCCGGCAATTCCGTAATAGCCGGCGGCAAACCTGCCGCCGGGTGTCCCGGCGCCCGTTCGACGCCGGCTGCTTGCGATATGGCGATGAAAATCCCCCCGGTACGTTTAGCGGCCGCCGGCACGTCGGCC
>Ga0315277_10011482_pt1 | contig 11155 bp, 12 predicted proteins | sample YL17G05_15_MG_FD_203695 | JGI IMG/M metagenome (GOLD analysis project Ga0315277, IMG submission 203695) | Sediment microbial communities from Yellowstone Lake, YNP, Wyoming, USA - YL17G05_15 | ecosystem: Environmental > Aquatic > Freshwater > Lake > Sediment | place: USA: Wyoming | collected... | reverse complement strand
TGAACTCATGAGGTAAGAATTTGTACTTATTTAAAGAAATTAATTTTCTATCTGGAAATGGTATAGAATCTAAGTTTCTTATTAAAGGACGTTTTTGTGTAATGTAAATATGTTTTTTTCTTCTAAAAGCTATTCCTTTTACCTTTTTAAGTGAATCTTTTTTGTTAATTGCATTAACAAGTTCAACAATTGTTTTTTCTACTTCTCCAATTATACAAAAATCAATTTCAGGTATTTCTTTCATTACTTTGTGAGTAAAAGAAGAAGGAAGAGGTCCTACAAGAATTAGATGCGTTTTATTACATAATTTCTTTACAATGCTTGCAATTTTTTTGCATTCATAAAAATTAATAAAATCGCATTGAATAACTGTGATTTCAGGAAAAGTCTTATCTACAACTTTTATAAGCTCTTCATATGAAGCATTCAATAGCATGTCAAACAAATGAGCATTTAACCCTTCATTCTCTAAGACTGATGCCACATAAATTAAATCTAAGGGAGGCAAAATTCTTTCTTTTATGTATTTTGATGGCGGCCTGATTAATAAAAAATTGTTCATGCTATTTCACAATTTACCTTCTTTTAATTAAATAAATAATGATTCTTTAAATTTTAATAACTATAACTATTAATGTGAAATTAAAATTTAAGCATGAAGATAGGATAATATTTTTAGTTTTTTTAATAATGATTTTAGTATTTAATTTTCCTATTTTGAATGTTCCTTATCATTGGGATGTCTTGACTTATGTTATTCATAATGGAGTTTGGTATAGTTATCATTCATTTCTTTCAGCACCTCAAACAGGTACTATTGATTTTCACGGTACGGCCAGAATGCCTTTTTTCTTTTGGATATTGGGCTTGGCTTATAGGATATTTGGCATAAGCTTAGTCGTCTCGCATTTAATAGTATTAATATTTTCGTTTATTGGCGTATATTTCACTTATCTTTTAGGTTCTGAACTACATAATAAAAAAACAGGAATAATAGCAGCGTTACTCTTATTTTTTTCACCACTTTATTTCGCACAAACTGGAACTTTAAATTTAATGATACCATTTACTGCCCTTTGTGTAACAACTCTATATTTTTTCTTTAAAGGGAATTTTAAACTTTTTTTGCTAAACGCCATTTTCTTAGTTTTAACAGCAGAACCTGGTGTCGTCTTGATAATATCTTTAATAATTTTTACCTTAATCCAAAAGCCAAAAAAGTACAAATTAAAAAATATTTTTATATGTATAATTCCTATTCTGTTAGCAATTTTTTGGTCATTGTTTTATTACATGTTTACGCAAGCTCCTCCAGATGAAATTTTATGTTATGAATATACTTTATGTAGCACAGAAATTCTATTTAATACCCTTTTTAGACATTTAAACACCTTATTATTTTTTCAATTTAACTTTATTATCTCGTTTTTTATTCTTGTTTGTTCGATAAAAATGATAGTTAAATCGAATAAGAAGACTTCACTTAAGAATTTAACCAAAAGTAATTTCTTTCCAATAATAATATTCATGTTTTTATATTTTCTATTATTCTCTTTCTGTTTTAGCACGTTAATAAGGCACATGTTACCTTTATTTCCTTTATTTTTTATCTTTGGTTCTATGTCGTTGACTAAAATTTTTACTAAAAATATAAGCTTGATTATTGTAATTGTGCTTATTACAAGTTTATTCATAAGTAATTGGTATACTCATAGAACCACATCAGCAGGACACATTCTTGAAAGTAATTTAGAGTATCTTGACATAATCGACATTTATTCTCAAGCAGCAAAATATATTGAAGCTAATTTTGCTAATTCCACAATATTAACAGTCTGGCCTCATGACAACGAATTGGCATTCCCTTACTTAGGTTACGTAGAAAAATCAATTAAAGTAATTACTATAGAACGTGGAGTTAATGCCAACAATATTTTTGTAGAAACAAAAGTAAATAAAGTAGATTTACAGAATGTAGATTTAATTTATTACTCACCTAACACTTACATATATTCAGAGAAATTAAAAGAAATAATGGGCACGTTAAATTTAACTTTACTCAAAAGATTCGAAAAAAATGGAAAATACGCTGAAATATATAAAATAAACCATTAAAATAGAAATAGACTTTGATACAGTAGATTTTTAAGGATTCAATTACAAAAAATAGTTTATGGTCTCCAAAACCGAACTAAGGGACCTTACAATTTCAGTAATAGCCCTTGCATTAGCATTTAGCCAGTTTAATCTATCAGCCTTTCCTTCGTTTTTGCTTATAATAATTCTTGTTTTTGCTTTTCACGAGCTAGCGCACAAGTTTACAGCTGAAAGATATGGATGCTTTGCTGAGTATAGAATGTGGCCATTAGGCATTGCTTTAGCCTTAGTTTCCTCTTTTACAGGGATAATCTTTGCAGCACCTGGCGCAACTTACATTTCTCCGTATTCCAGAAAGAAATTTGCATTCTCAGTTGCCCATTTGACAAAGAAAGAATATGGTAAGATAAGCCTATCAGGACCTTTAACAAACATAACTATTGGAATAGTGTCCTTAGTTTTGCTATTTGTTTATCCAATAACATTTCTCTCAGATTTGTCTCAGATATCATTTTTCCTAGCGTTCTTTAATCTTCTACCAATTCATCCTCTAGACGGTTCAAAAATTATTATTTGGAATATGAAAATATGGCTAATTGTGCTTGCAGTTTCTTTAATAGGCCTTATTTTTATAGGTATAATTTAACCTCTCAGCAGTGATAACAATAAAAAGCTTTCTAGCATAATACTAAGTAGGTGAACGATAATGGATAGAGAAACCTTAAGCCAGTTTAGTAAAAAAGAACGTGAACGATTAAAAAAATTAGGAAGAGACCTCTTTAGCTATCCTTATTGTCCAGCATGTAGAGAACATACTGATAATATGAGCGATAATTATTGCTTCAAATGCGGCAGTGCAGTAAGACCTGATAGTGAGTTGAGAGCAAAGGAAGCTGTTAAAAGTTATAAAAGGTCAGTTGAATTAGAAGAACGAAAGTCATTGGATCCTGTTGTAAGAGCTTTTGCAAAATACTTTGACTTTATGGATGAACTTGCTAAAAAATAGTTCTTATATGTTCTCATAAGTAAATAAAATAAGAAAATAAAAAATATGATGTTTTTATTTCTCCAAGCCTAATCTAGATATCAGACCTAATGCAACTATAAATCCTGCTATACCAAATCCGATTATTAGGTTAATGAACAACGTCCCTATCGGGGAGTAAAACATGCTTCCGGTTTCTGGAATCAAAAGAAATGCCATTAATATTATTATCAAAGCCGATGTTGCTATTAAAAATGAATTTTCTTCTTTAACTTGAATGTTCTGAACAGCAACTATTGCTCCACAGATTCCAAGCATTAACCAAACTATTGTCCTATTCATTGGCAAAGCTGCTCCAATTATAGCAATTATTATTATTCCTACAAAGAATATCGTTGCAAGATCGTATTTACCTTTTTTCATAAGAATATATATGTTCTTTCATTTAAAAAATTGAACATAAACCAGAAACCATACAAGAAAGCCTAGTATAAACCCTATAATCATGCTAACAAAGAACATTAAAAACTGCTTGTTGTTCATAAATAAAATAAGGCATTCTATTTAAATAACTTTTACTAAATTCTTTTCATGGTTGTTGAAGACATAATAATAGGAAGAGACGAAGAAGACTTGAAAAAATATGGTAAAAAAGGTTGCATATATCTAGGGAAGCACATTGTTGGAAAAGGCTATGACTATCATTTAACCAATCCAATAGTTATGGACGTCTTAAGGCCTCACGTCATTTTAATAGTCGGAAAAAGAGGCTCTGGAAAAAGCTATTCTGGCGGAGTAATAGCAGAAGAAATAATGAAACTTCCTGAAGAAGTAAAAGAAAATTTAGCAGTCTTGATGATAGACACTATGGGCATATTCTGGTCAATGAAGAACCCAAATGACCAGGATGTTCTAATGCTAGCTGAGTGGGGTTTAAAGCCTCAAGGATTCCCTATTAGGAACATAGTCCCAATAGGAATGATAGATTTTTACGATAAAGCTGGTCTGACGTATGATGGTACTTTTTCTATAAAGCCTTCTGACCTTTCAGTTGGTGATTGGGCTTTAACATTTGAAATAAATCTTCTAGAACCTTTAGGAATTTTACTTGAAAGAATAATAAAAAGACTAAAGGGAAGGGAATATACCATACATGACATTATAGAAGAAATTGAACTGGATAAAAAATCAGATGATAAAGAAAAATTAGCTTTGGAGAACAGGTTTCTTGCAGCAAGTGGCTGGGGTATTTTCTCTACGCAGTCAACATCAATAGAAGAGTTTTTAAAACCAGGTACAGCTGTTGTTTTAGATGTTTCATTGCAAGAATGGAATATTAGAAACCTGATGCTTGGTATACTTCTAAGACAAATTTACGAGGCAAGAATGGCTGCAAGAAGGGAAGAAGAACTTGCTGTAATGGGTGGAGAGTTTGTTAAGAAAATCCCAATAACATGGGTAATCGCAGATGAAATAGAAAACTTTATTCCTGCAAAGAAAGAGACAGCAGCTACTCATGACATACTTACATTGTTAAAACAAGGTAGGCAACCTGGAATAAGTTTGGTTCTCATAACTCAAAGGCCTAACAAGATTCATGAGGATGCAATTGCTCAAGCTGATTTGGTTATAGCTCATCGTCTTACTGCCAAACCAGACTTAGATGCTTTGTCTGCCATAATGCAAACCTATCTTTTGTTCGACATAAGAAAATCATTAAGCGAATTACCAAAATCAAAAGGTTCTGCATTGATACTAGATGATAATTCTGAAAGGCTCTTCACTATTCAGGTTCGCCCGCGTCAATCATGGCACGCTGGTGGCTCGCCAATTGCTTTGAAAGAAAAAACTACTTGATTATTTTAGCAACAACTTTCTTAAAAACCTATTAAGAATTCTAGTAATTCTTTCTGACTTATAGACAACTATAGCTAAAACTAAAATTCCTCCTAATATGTATTTTACGTAAAACAGTGGAAATTCAATAGGTCCAATTCTAATCCAATCTGTTAGCCAAAATCCATAATAGCTATTAAACTTTTGAATTCCATAAGAAGGGTTTACCACAAACCAGAAGAAATCTTCTAAGGCAATTCCTATAAGATATGCGCCTAGCAAAGTTCCAAACAGTTTAACTTCAGGTTTAATTATAAGCGGTAGTAACAAGAATAATGGTACAGTTAAAACAAAAATGTAAAAGTCTGCATTAAAGCCGTAAATTTTTCTTTGCCCAAATATCCCTCCAGTAGAGCCTTCCATTGCAGCAGCCCAAAGTGAAATTGAAATAAAAGCTAGAATTTCCACGAAAAAAATTAATGCATAATTCGTCTTCACGCTATCACTCTAAAACATAATATAATATTATTATAATAAAAGCGAATGCTACGGCAACTTGAATGTCTAATGCATTCGTTAAGACGTGTTGAAAGCTCATGTACCAAGTCCAGTCACTTCTTCCCCAGTTCCATGCCAGGTTATCTATTGCACCGAATAAGATGAAGAGTATAAACAAAGTGGAAAAAAGTAAAATTCCTCTAAAAACTTTTATCGAGCTTGTTAATCCGCCTATGCTTCCGAAAACCAAACCTACTGACAACAGATAAATGAAAATTGAAAATTCTGGAAGTGCTAATGAGAATTTTCCAACAACAGGAGTAAACCACTCACTGACATAAACCTTCAAAGGTACTCCTGCTATGTTAGAATAATAATTTGGCAAATAAGTAACAATAATACCGCTTAAGATACCGCCTACAAGTCCTGTTATAGCACCATTCCTTAAGCCGTCAGAAGATTTGCTACCATAACCAACATAAATCCCAGCAGCAAGAGCTGCTATTATAGTTGAATAAGCTGCTAGAGGTTGTACAAAAAACCCTATTAAAATTGACCATACAGCAAATATGATTGCGCCATACAAAATTTTCATAATATCACTAATATATTTTTAAAAAGTGCACCAATATCGTCACTATAAATGCGAAAACAAATGCTACAGATAAGTCTATCCAATGAGTTAAAACAACAGACACACTCCATCTAACATCAGCTCGTCCCCACCACCAAGCAACATTATCCAAAGCAGCATAAAAAACAAATAAAGTAAATAAAGTTAAAAAAAGAAAGATTTTCTTAAGCTTTGCTATTGAGCCGAACAAACCCCCTATTGAACCAAATAAAAGACCTATTAATGATAATGACGGAATAATAAGATATGCAGAAGGAATTTTAACTGTCTCTAAAATAGCAGTTATCCAAGTTGACGTTGAAACATCCATAGGTATTCCATATATGCTTGTTATATATACTGAAACAATACTATGAATTATACCACCTATCAAGCCAGCTAATGCACCACTTACTACAGCTTCTGAAACGCTATTTTTCCTGCCTACATAGATTCCAACAACTACTGCTGCTATAACAGATGCCCAAATTGATAGCGGTGGTATCAAATAGCCTATTAAAACAGACCAAATTACATACATTAATGATGCAAGAACGATTTTTTTGAACTTCATACTAATCATTTAAAAATTGTAGAATAAATAAATTATGCAACCAGTGAGCCCATGGAAGAAGAGTATGTTTCTCATCCACTGATAAAGGATAAGACTGTTCAGTCCAGAGAATATCAAAATAGTATTGTAGACACTGCTTCAAAAAGGAGCTGCTTGGTAGTAGTCTCAACTGGACTTGGAAAGACTCTTATATCAATATTAGTAGCAGCAAACCGTTTGCAGCAATTCCCAGACAGCAAGGTCATGATACTTAGTCCCACACGTCCTCTTTGTGCGCAAATTCAAAAGGCTTTTGAAGACTCGATTGAAGTTGAACCAGAGAAGATTGTCCTAATAACTGGAAAAATAAGACCTGAAGACAGAGAGTATCTTTACAAACAAAGCAAAGTAATTGTTTCAACACCCCAGTGCATTGGCAATGACCTAAAGTATAATAGAATCAATTTAAACGACTTTTCATTAATAACCTTCGATGAGGCCCAACACTCTATTGGTAATTATTCCTATACTTATGTGGCTAAAAAGTACAAAGAGCAGTGTCAGAACCTTCTGATTCTTGGTTTAACAGCATCTCCTGGCGGAACTGAGGAAAAAATAAAGGAAATCTGCAAGAACCTTTTCATAGAAACAGTTGAGATAAGGACCGAGGAGGATGAGGACGTAAAGCCTTATGTAAAGGAGATAAAAACAGAATTTGTAAGAGTTGATTTGCCTGAGAATCTAAGAAATGCACAGGAGCTTCTAAAAGGCGCTCTAAAAAGAAGGCTGGGCAAAATGCGAGAATACAATCTTAATATAAACACAAAGAGAGAATTGCTGCAAGCTCAGAAAAAAATCAGCAGGCAGATCGCAACTGAAAGAAAGCCTTTCTTATTTTATGTAATATCATTGATCGTCGAGACTGTGAAGATATGGCATGTCCTAGAACTGCTAGAGACGCAAAGTGTCAAAGCAACTAGGATTTATTTGGAAAAAATAAAGGAAAAGAAAACCAAGTCAGACAAAGGCCTCTTAAATGACGTTGAATTTTTGAAAGCCTTGAAAATAATAGAAGCTTCTGAGGAACATCCAAAAGTAGAGAAGCTAAAGGACGTCATCAAAAAGGAAATAGAAATAAACAAGAATGTAGCATTGATAATTTTCTCCCATTATAGAGACAACATCTTTAACTTGCATAATCTTTTAGAAGGAGTTTGTAGACCAGTCATTCTAATCGGACAGGGTGGAAATAAAGGACTTTCACAGAAGGAGCAAATAGACGTTATCAAGGATTTTAATGCAGGTTATTTCAACTGCTTGATTACCTCTCCTATTGGCGAAGAAGGACTTCATATTCCTTCAGCTGACACTGCAATATTCTATGATTCCGTTCCTTCAGAAATAAGAACAATTCAAAGAAGAGGAAGGGTTGGAAGGACTAAAGTAGGAAAGATAGTGTTTCTAATAACCAGGAACACTAGAGATGAAAGCTATTACTGGACTGCTTACAGAAAGGAAAAGAGAATGAAGGAAGTTCTTAGAAATATGCAAAATAAAACTCAGCACAACTTAAATGAATTTTGATTAAAAGTCGCTTCTTTGTCTTGATATTTTAGCTGTATAAATCTTTAAATTTTTGCTGCTTCTTGTAGGATCTAGTTTCCAACTCTCAAATTCAAGATTCCCACCACAATGAGGTGAAGCTTGATCAATTATTACATGATAATTAGTCATGCCTTGTCCCACAATACAAAGATGTTCATCCCCAAAAGCAATACAACCATTCTCATAAGCAGTACATTTTTTAACTAAAAACCCTTTCTTTGGATCTTCTGACTCTAATGTTAATGTGTCTTTGTCGTCTGGAGTTTTTTGAGTATGACCATGAAGATGAAGCATATTATCACTAATTAGCTAGTATTTTTTAAAACTTTATAAGGTATTGCTTTTCTAAAAATAGAAAAAGAATGCCCAGTTCGAGGTTCAGACGTCTTTGAGAACCGCCGAAGCGGTGCGCTGAATTCCAATCCGAAGACTTGAATCTGTTATCTGTAACATCCTCCTGAGCAACAATAATTAATTTATATTTTAATTATTTAAAATATAACTGATGACTAAAGTTCTAATCTTTGTAGATACGAGGGAAGATTCGATACTGGATTATTTTAAGCAGTATGATTGCATTACTCAAAGGAAAATGCTTCTTTATGGAGATTTCATCTGTTCGGATAGGGTTTGCATAGAAAAGAAGGTAACCAAGGACTTCGTTCAAAGCATTACTGACAAGAGGCTCTTTATTCAATTAAAGGCTATGAAGGATAATTTTGAAAAACCATTGCTTATCATAGAAGGCGAAGAATCCTTGTACGGCTATTTACAGCCGAACATCATTCGCGGAGCGCTGGCTGCAATAACAGTCGATCTTTCAATCCCAATCATATGGACAAGAGACTTGGCTGACACAGCTGGTCTAGTTTTCTGGATTGCAAAAAGAGAGCAAATAGACGAGAAGCGAGAAGTCTCACTAAGGGACAAAAAAGTTCCTGAAACAACAAAGGAAAGACAAGAATACTTGATTTCCAGCCTACCTGATATTTCTTCAGTAAGGGCAAGATACTTGTTAAAGCACCTTAAAAGCCCACAAAAAATATTTAATGCTAATGAAAAAGAACTAAAAGAAGTGAAAGGTGTAGGAGACAAAATTGCTAAAAGGATAAGAGAAGTTATAGAAAAGGAATATGAATGAAACCGATTATAGTTGGTGTTGATATAGGAGTTACAACAGGCCTAGCTATATATGACTTGAACAGAAACCTGCTCCATATAGGAAATAAAAGAAACATTTCAATTGATAGCGTCATCAGGGAAATCAGTGTTTTTGGCAAGCCTTTAATAATCGCTACAGACAAGAAAAGAGTACCACAACCAATCATCAAGATAGCAGCTTCTTTTAACTGTAGAACCTTTAACCCTGATCATGATTTAACAGTAGAGGAGAAGGATGGAATTATAAGAATTCCCATAAAAGACATACATGAAAAAGATGCGTTAGCAGCTGCTACTTATGCATACAAAAATTTTGCACCTCAATTCAACAATATTGACAGAAATCTAGAGTCTTTAGGCCTAAGCCAGTACAAAGACAGAGTCAAAGAACTAATAATAAACAAAGAAGCGAAGAATATTGCTGAGGCAATTGAAAAGATAAAGCCCAAGGAAGAGTATGTTGAGAAAACACCACAAGTTGTAAAAGAGGTTTATTTGAATTGGAGGGAAAAAGCAAAGGATTTGGAAAGAAAATTAAAAGAAGGTGAAAGGAGCTATGAAATTCTAAAGACTTATTCTGAAAAAATTGAAGACAAGTTAAGGGAATTGGAAAGACAAAAACAACAATATGTAGAAGAGGAAATGAAGAAAAATGATGAAGCGAGAAAAAGTGTTATACGTGAGAAGGAAATAAAGACAAGAGATATTCTTATTAAGCAGCTACAGTTTGAAGTTGCTAAGCAAAGGAACTTTAATAATGTTTTTGAAGAACAAATAAAAATCCAAGAAGAAATTAAAGACATAGAAAATGAGAATTTGATACCCGTTATAATAATTCCTAATTTTTCAAAAGAAGTTATTCTTAACGTAAACAGGAGATTTAAAATTGAAAACAAGATAGTTTGGATTAAGAGTTTTAGTTTTTCAAGAAAAGCTTCTTTAGTTCTAACATCCCTAAAACCTAAAGTCGTTATCGGTGAGTTAGACAAAGAAATTAAGGGCATGTTAGTGGAAAGAAGTATAATAGCAATTAATAGCATTGTCCCTGAAGAAAGAAAATATTATGCTGCCGTTTCTCCTGAAAATATAGAAAATGAAATCAATAAAGTTGAGAGAAAAAATTTTCTAGGCTGGTTAGAAGACTATAGGAAGAGAACTATACAACCCTGATTTGCTCATTTTCTTGATTTTTTACATGTTTTTTCTTTTTAATTCTTCTTGATAGGAATTCCCATCTTTTCTTAAAGAAGCCAAATTTTAAAGTAGGATATGATGGTACCATTGATTTTATTTTTTCTAACTTAGAAGATTCTTTTAGTTTGTTCTTTCCTTCTTCCTTTATTGCTTTAACCATTTGAGAAATCTTTTGTTTTACACCATCGTATCCATCGTCTATCTCAAAAGCAGTGCCAATTTGAATCCCATCAGCTCCTGCTCTTATTATGTCTCTTGCTTGTTTAGGAGTTCTACATCCTCCTGCATAAAAGTAAGGAACTGTTAGTTGGGATTTTATGGCAGCAATCATCTCAGGTGATGCAACTGTTTCAGAACCAGAACCAGAGTCTGTTACAATAAGCCTTGCTCCTATATACTCTCCTGCTAAAGCAGTTGCTGCTGCCAAGTCAGGCCTGTTTCTAGGAATTAAATTTGCATTAGATATCCAACCAACTGCTCTTCCAGGTTCAAGAACTATATAAGCAGTAGGTATTGGCTCTAATCCAAGTCTTTTAACAATTGGTGCTCCTTGTATTTGAGCTGTAGAAAGCCAGTAAACATCCCTAGAGTTTAATAAATACATGAAATAAAT
>Ga0315277_10011481_pt1 | contig 11155 bp, 9 predicted proteins | sample YL17G05_15_MG_FD_203695 | JGI IMG/M metagenome (GOLD analysis project Ga0315277, IMG submission 203695) | Sediment microbial communities from Yellowstone Lake, YNP, Wyoming, USA - YL17G05_15 | ecosystem: Environmental > Aquatic > Freshwater > Lake > Sediment | place: USA: Wyoming | collected... | reverse complement strand
TAGGAACACCACCCTGTAAACATTTTCGAGCGCGTTGGTACAAATCGTATGATTTTGGGTGTTCTTGATGGAAGCGTAGTTCTTCTACGCTGAGCAGCTCTTCAAGCTGCTTGCGATCGATATTCACAATACTCTCACCTTATTATATCGAGGTATTTATTTAATTACTGATTTGATTGAATCAGTAAATATTTCGATCGCCTCATCAACCTGTTTCTCGTTGACAATTAGAGGAGGTATCCAACGTATGACATTATCGTATGTACCACAAGTTAGAAGCATAAGCTTTCTTTCGAAGCATGCCTGCACGACAGCTTTTGTTGTAGTTTTATCTGGCTTCCTATCCGGTGTTCTAAATTCAACACCAATCATCAAGCCTAATCCGCGTACATCACCAATCACGGGGTAATCCAGCTGGACGCGCCGTAGATGATTAATTAATTGTGTCCCTCGTATTTGCGCGTTTTCAGGCATATGCTCATCCCGCATAGCCTTGATCGTAGCCACACCTGCAGCACAAGCTACAGCATTTCCTCCAAATGTGCCACCATGGGTTCCAGTTTGCCACTTCTTCATCAATCCCAGTCTGCTAAATACTCCAGATAATGGTAATCCAGATGCAATCCCCTTGGCAACGGTCATAATGTCTGGCGTGACGTTGAAATGCTCCTGGGCAAACCACTTTCCAGTTCGTCCAAAACCGGATTGAATTTCGTCAACAATTAATAATATCCCGTACTTATCGCAAATTTCACGCAAGCTGTTCAAAAAGCCTGCGGGTGGAACAACGTAACCACCTTCGCCGAGGACCGGTTCAATTAGAATGGCCGCAGTTTCTTGTGGCGCAGTTTGTGATAAGAATAAAAATTCCAGTTCATCGAGGCACCATTGTGATGTCTGTTCATCACTCCAACCATAACGATAACTATAAGGGTATGGTGCAACGAAGCACCCAGCCATCAAAGGTTGATATCCAGCCCGGTATACTGTTTTTGAAGTCGTCAGAGACATCGTACCAACCGTCCGTCCATGAAAGCTGCCCTGGAAAACGATAATATTGGTTCGTCCAGTGGCATGACGGGCAAGTTTAATCGCTCCCTCTACAGCTTCAGCCCCAGAATTAGCAAAGAAAAAACCATCGAGGGCAGGATTTACTACAGTTTTCAGTTCGCTGACTAATTCCAGCATGGGTTTATGGAACACGATATTAGCCTGCCCATGAATTAATCTGCCTGCTTGTTTTTGGATAGCCTCAACGACACGCGGATGGCAGTGACCTGTATTCGTCACCCCAATTCCACAGGTAAAATCCAGATATTTATTACCTTGGGTATCATAAATATAACTTCCCAGTGCATGGTCTGCTTCAATCGAAAATATTCTCGACCACACTGGCGATAACTGTTGTTTTAAATCTGTTTCATTAGCCATAGCTCCTTGTTCCCTTTCAAATTCACATTTCTCTTATACCATACGGAAAACCATATTCCGCCATTTTATTCATAAATGGGATCGGATCAAATGCTTCAGGGGCCAATACACCTGTTCCACTCCAAATTCCATCCTTTAATAATTCCCAACCAATAACAGCATTGAAAGCTGTTTGGGCTACAACCGCCTGACATCCCCACTTCTTCATACATTCCTTATTATCAGATACTTGATATAGATAGACCTGTCGAGGTTTTCCATCCTTGATACCTTTCACCCAAGTTCCGGCGCAAGTTTTCCCGAACATCTGCTCCCCTAAATGTGCTGGATCAGGCAAGCAAGCCGCGACAACGTCCCTAGGGGCAACCATCACGTCTTTCACTTTGATCGGCTCTTTGTTATCCAGACCAATCATATGCAGTGTTTGTAATACGCTGATAAATTTATCCCCTAAACCATATTTAAATGTCACACGTTCACTTTTTACCCAACGAGGAACAAGTAAGACTTCCTCATGCTCAACGTTGACTACCTCAACATTCCCAATTCCATCAGGGAATTCAAATACTTCAGGTTCCGAAAAAGGTTGTGTCGTAAACCATCCCTTCTCTTTTTCCCAAATTACAGGAGGGTTCAAGCATTCTTCGATAGTCGTCCAAATCGAGAAATTTGGTGCAAATTCATAACCACGCACTTCGATATTCGCTCCGTCGCGAATCCCGATCTCTTCGATTTCATCAAAAAGAAAATCCTGAGCATAACGCGCAAAAACATCTGCCATACCAGGCTCTACCCCCAAACCCACTAAAGCCAATAACCCTTTCTGTTCCCACTGCTTTGCACGTTCAAATTGATAGTCACCAAGTTTTATTCCGCATTGATTAAACGGGTCGGTTGGATGTGGCTTTGATAGGGTCATCGCCATATCTATATAATTACACCCATAATTGAACGCTGCTTCAAAAATCGATTCATTGAAAATCGGATCGCAGGCGTTCATTATTAAATCGACTTTATACTTATTCGCCAATGCCACTATTTGTTCTTTGTGCTTAGCATCCACTTTTTCAATCGGGAAGCGTTTCACATCACCCAGTTTCGACTGGACTTCCTTTGCACGCACTAGATTGTAATCAGCTAGTACGATTTGCTCAACCCATTTATGAGGTTTTGCAATCACAGCCATCGCTTCACCAACTCCCCCAACCCCAACAAGAAGGACTTTCATAAATCATCTCCGATCATAATTTTATTGACAAATTTAATACTAATTGTCATGACATTATGTCATGTCAATAATCTTATCTGTCTAATAATCTATTGATGGTTGAATTACTTTGGAGCCCAACCCTGGAAGTAAATCTCACTTCGAGGGTTGGGCAACTCCTACCTCTCAATATTTATCTTGATTTAAAATCAGTCCACAGATTGTCATACAATGTAGTAGCGTCACCGACGTCTTTAATCGGTGTTGCATTCGCCAGGAAAGTGTCGGGTGGATTTGTGCCCGAAAAAGCCATATAGCTTTCATAGGTCGTTGGGTCATTAGCTTTGAGATAGTCCAAGGCAGCCTTATTTGGGTTGCTATATGGAAATTCCATGGTGATCAAAACACTTTGTTGTGGATCAAGTACCCAATTCATGAATTGTAGTGCAGCATCCTTGTGAGGCGCGCCCTTTGGGATAGCCAGGTTGTCAAACCAGATTGTACAGCCTTCTGTGGGGCAAATATATACCACATTCGGATCTGATTGGTAGGCAAGGGAAGCATTACCGTTATAAACCAACCCAGCCCAAGCTTCCCCATTGATAATCGTATTCTCAGGTGTGCTGCTGTCGAAAGTTAAGATATTCGGTTTTAACTCAACCAGTTTTGCTTCAGCCTGGTTCAGCTCAATCGTGTTGGTCGAATTTTTATCAAAACCCAATACCTGCAATGCCATTCCCATCAATTCACGCTCATCATCGAGCATCACCAAGCGCCCCTTATAGGCAGGGTCCCATAGGTCTGTCCAATTTTTCGGTTCTGAAGGAACAAGGGTTTTATCGTATACCAGGGCACTGGTACCCCATTGGTAGGGTATGGAGTATTTATTTCCAGGGTCATAATCCCGGTTGGTAAAACGCGTATCCAGGTTGCCGAAATTAGTGATTTGACTCATATCGAGTGGCTCAAGCATTTCTTGCTTGATCATGATCGCGACTGTGTAATCACTGGGTATGATGACATCATAACCAGATGCTCCAGCCTGGAGTTTTGCCAGCATCTCTTCATTCGACTCATATGTATCATAATTTACCGTGATGCCATATTTTGTTGAAAAATCATCGAGCAGCTGCTGTGGAACGTAATCCGACCAGGCATACAAGTTGAGGGTGGTGGATTTCTTTGCGCCACCGCATGCGGTCAGGATCATGGACATTGCCAGTATTAAAATGCACAACACACGAATTTTCTTCATTTTTTCTCCTTTTTGGTGTTTGGTTATGCTCTTTTACTTTGTGCAATCTGTCCTATAACTAAAATTATGAAAATAATTGCGACCCAAATTGTAGACAAAGCATTGATTTCTGGTGTGACAATAAAACGTACCATTGAGTAGACTCTGAGCGGTAATGTTGTCGAGCCTGGTCCAGCAGTGAAATAGGTAATTACATAATCATCCAGAGATAAGGTCAAGGCTAGCATGGCACCAGAAAGCACCCCGGGCATAATTGTTGGTAGGGTAACGCGCCTGAAGGTGGTTATCTCATTTGCACCCAGGTCCATTGAGGCTTCATCGATGGCTCTATCGTAACCATGCAAACGAGCTCTGACGACCAGTGTTACAAATGGGACATTAAATGCAATGTGGGACAAGATGATCGTGGTTATCCCCAATGTAAATTTAATCATGACGAAGAAAACTAATAATGATATACCCATTACTACTTCTGGGATGACGATCGGTATATACATTAAGGTCTCAGAAGTGTTATAAAAGGGAAAACGATATCGTTGCATCGCCAAGGCAGCCATTGTGCCAATAATTGTAGCAACCACAGTTGATATGATTGCAATAATGACTGTATTTTTGGTTGCTAGAAGAACTTGCCCATCCTTGAATAATACTTCGTACCAATGAAATGTGAATCCTTCCCAACGTATATTAAGCTTTTGGGTGTTAAAAGAAAACACGATCAAGATCAAGATTGGGGCATATATAAACCCGTATACCAAAACTGAATATATTCTTAGCCAGATTGAGGATTTTTTCTCGCTCATACGAGCAGCTCCTCACCAAACCCTGCCTTGCGAGTGTAATACAGTGTGAATATCATGGTCAAGAGCATAAGAATCATCGAAGCTGCAGATCCAAATGGCCAATCACGCGCAGTCAGAAACTGGTTACGAATGACATTACCAATCAGGATGGTCTTTGCACCACCAAGAATATCTGGAACGACAAACATTCCCATTGAAGGTATAAAAGTAAGGATAGTACCGGCAATCATCCCAGGCACGCTCAGGGGTAGGGTTACCCGTAGAAACGCTTTCCATGGTGGAGCCCCAAGATCAGAAGCAGCTTCCAGCAGAGAATTTTCAATTTTCTCCAGTGACGTGTATAGTGGTAGAACCACGAAAGGTAAATACTCATAGACCATGCCAATCATTACCGCAGTTGGTGAATAAAGCAGGTTCAATGGTGCCTGAGTAATATGGAGCCACTGCAGCAAAGAATCTAGAACTCCACCTGAACGCAATATGATCATCCATGCAAATATGCGGATGATAAAGTTAGTCCAGAAAGGTAATAGAATCAAAAAGAGTAGCAGAGATCTCTGCTTTGTAGGTGCATGGGCAAGAAAATAAGCTAGGGGATAACCGACGACAAGGCAAATGACGGTAGTTCCCAATCCTACTCCCAAGGAGAACAATAATATCTTACCGTATAAGGGGTCGAATAAACGGGTATAGTTCGTTATATCAAATCTAAATTCCACTTGACCATATGTTCCTCGTGATAAAAAGCTCAATCCAGCAACCAGTATTAAAGGCAGGACGATAAAGATAAAAAGATAGATGTTTGCCGGCGAAATGAGAAATAAACCTTGAGCGATCTGGTTTTCTCGCAACAATCGGGTAAGTGAAAATTTCTGTTTTACGTTCCCACTTGCCTGCTCAGATATCATCCAACATCCTCCGGTATTACCAATGTATTTTCAAATGGTACAATAATTCGTACTGCATCGCCAACTGAATAGTAAGCCTCCGGGTCTAATGTGGAAATTGCATTTTGTTCCCATACCTTCATCCGAACTCCGGTTTCCAATTCCAATACCACGCGTGTGTCAGAGCCAATATAAGCAGTTGCAGTAACTCTACCGTGTAATTGGTTCTCTTTCTTGCCTTGATCCGTTACCTCCGAACCATCATCATCAATCAGATGGACTTTCTCAGGTCGTATTGAGATCGCGACTGCCTGTCCAACACTCAAGTTTCCAATTCCAATCCCTGAAATCTCTTGTTTGGGGGATGTGATTTCTACGCGAACCTTGTCTTTATCAATTGCTTTTACGGTACCCGACAGGAAATTTGTCTCTCCGATAAAATCCGCAACAAATCTACAATTAGGACGCTCATAAATTTCTACTGATGAGCCTATCTGTAATGCTTTTCCCCTACTCATGACAGCGATCCGGTTGGACATGGTCAGTGCTTCTTCTTGATCGTGAGTTACATAGATAAATGTTATCCCCACTTGCTCTTGTAAAGCTTTTAGCTCAAGTTGCATTTCTTTACGCAGTTTTAAATCCAAAGCCCCAAGAGGTTCATCGAGTAGTAATACCTCAGGCCTCTTTACCAGAGCACGTGCTAGTGCAATACGTTGCTGCTGGCCACCTGATAGTTGTTTTGGTTTCCGCTTTCCCATGCCAGGCAACTTGACCATCTCAAGCGCTTCACTTACGCGGCGGTTGATCTCATCCTTCGGAACCTTCTCCATTTCGAGACCAAAAGCTACATTTTGAAAAACGGTCATATGTTGAAATAATGCGTAACTTTGGAAAACCGTATTCACTGGACGCAGGTAGGGTGGTTTACGTCCCATCTTCTCCCCATCTATGACTACGTCACCACTTGTAGGCCATTCAAACCCTGCCATTAATCGCAATGAGGTGGTTTTTCCACATCCTGAAGGTCCCAGCAATGAGAAAAATTCACCGTGATTTATATTTATAGAAACATGGTCAACAGCATGGACCTGACCACCTTCTGGTGTTGGAAATATCTTTACAATATCATGAAATTCAACCGCGAACTCACTTTTCATAGGCTTTTACTAACTTCTTTTAACGTGTCGCTAAGCCGATCTAAAACCTTGTCGATCTGGTCATAAGTGATAATTAAGGGTGGTTCGATGCGAATTGTCTGAGCACTGGTCAATGTTCCAGCAACTAATACACCTCGCTTAAACAATCCCGCTGCGATTTTATAGCCAACATCTGGGTTATGGAAATGCTGCCCGATTAATAAACCTTTACCAGTGATGCTGTGATATATCTGAGGATATTGTTTGGCAATATCCTCCAGTTTCGGTATGAGATACTCACCCTTTGCGGCTGCCTGTTCCCATAATTTATCGCGCAATGTGATATTGATGGCTGCAATCGCGGCGCTGCATGCCAATGCACCGCCACCTGTGGTTGTAGTATGGATGAACGGATTCGGAAACATCATGCATTGCCAAATCTCTTCGGTTGAGCAAAATGCGCTAACCGGCATAACCCCGCCACCTAATGATTTAGCCAATGCGACAATATCTGGCTTTACATCCCAGTGATCGACCCCCCAGAGTTTCCCAGTACGTCCAAACCCAGTCTGCACTTCATCTGCTATTAGCAAAACTCCATAATGTTTGGTCAATTCCCGTATGCGTGGCCAAAAATCATCCGGGGGTACAATCGCTCCAGCTTCTCCTTGGATTGGTTCCATTAAAACTGCAGCAATATCAACCCCTACTTTTTGGGCTATATCCAGTTGCATCTCGACAGCGTCAGCATTACCAAATGGAACATGATAAACAGGCCCCCCATAGAGCGTTCCTACGGGTGTGCGATAATCTGATTTGCCCATCATGCTGAGCGAGCCCATGGTTTTTCCATGAAATGCCTTGAGCGCGGCTATAAATCCATTTTTGTGTGTGTACATTTTTGCCAGTTTAATCGAGCCTTCGACTGCTTCAGTTCCACTGGCTGCAAAAAAACTATACTTGATATCACCTGGGGTTATCATTGCCAATAAGCGGGCAAGTACGCCACGCAGCGGATCGATCAACTCTTGACTCGGCATTGGCGAACGACCCAATTGAGCCTTTACATTATCAATTACTTCAGGATGACCCCATCCAAGGTCCATCATCCCATAGCCACCCAGGCAGTCAATATATTCACGTCCTAAAACGTCCCGAAAGATAGCACCTGACCCAGTCCATTCGACAGCAGCCCAATCTCCCGCTTCGGTGATGGATTTCCGATAGTCCAGCCAACCACGGTTGAAATGCTCGGCAAAGTTCTGCTTTGATTCTTCTATAATTGCTTTAGCTTCTTCTTCAGTTACACTCGTCTTATGAATGATATCAATCCAACGTTGGGCAAAAGCTATTGCCTCTTCATGTGCTTTTTCCATATCTATTTCCCTTCTAATTATTCCCAATCGGATACTTCTTTAAACCAAATCTTGCTTGTGCCAGTTTTTGCTCGACCTTTCCATTTACCAGATTTAGGTACCATTTCTATGATTTCGATTATCGCTTCAGCGTTTTCCTTAATTAGTATCCGATCAAGGTCTGAAAGAACTGGCACCCCATTAACAGCAGCTTGAACATTGTTAAGATTCATGATTGAAGTGTAATAAAAACCCCAATCGTCCGACATTAATTTAGCGACGTACTTTAAATTTATCTTATTATTATCATCTTCGCCGATTTGAGCAGCTAGTAGAAGCAGCATAGCATCCTTCAAATCTTTATCATTTATTTTTACGATTTGAAGTTTTTGTAATAATAGGTCTGTTAGTGAAACACAATAAGGATGTATCTCAAGTCGGTTTCGGTAGTCGATTGGATGGTTGTAGTCTAACTTATCGAAAAACACATCGATCATGGGAATGTGATCTCCAAAATAAATGTGGCGTGTACCCCCGCTCATCATTGCCGCCCGTTTTTCTAATTCATATCCTTGTTTTTCGAAAAAAGGCACGATTTTCCCGCGATTTTTTCCATATGAAGCATAATCTATATCTGTAAATACCTTTTCGCCAAGGCGTTCCATCCTGCGATACAGATCTACATGCTCTGGGAAATAAAAATGCAAAGCTATGGGTCCCATCACCCGGAGTATTAATCCTTGTTTTTGGGCTTCGACTGTTAATCTACGAGCTTCATTTAGATATTCTTCAGGTTTTGGATATTCTTCCAAGGGGATATCTTTGGGCAGACGAAACTTCTTCACCGGTAACATAATCTTATCTCCTATCCTGATGTGAATACATAATCCTTTACTTTACCTTTTTCCAACACGATCATCGCACCCTTCAAAATACCTTCCGAGTATTCTGAGCCAGGATTGATGATTAGTGTACGTTTCACTTTTTGAGCGCCGCGCGATTCGTGAATATGGCCATGCAGACCAATAAGCGGTTGGTATTTTTCAATCATTTTAGCTACCGCACGACTACCAACATGAATCTTGCGATCTGCAGCCTGAACTAAATCCTTGGACAATTCAGGTGCTAAATCCAGAGCAAAACCGTAAGGCGGCGCGTGAAAATTAAAAATCGCATTTGACTTATCTTTTAGTTTCATCACCAGCTCTTCGAGCATGGGTTCCAATTCTTCATCTGTTTTCTCACGTGGTGTATTCCATGGTGTCGGATTTGCCCAGGAGAATGTAATCATCTCGTGGTCGCCTACCAATACATTCTTATTATTACAATTCACAATGGCTTTTGAATCCTCGATGATTTTGTCCACTTCAAAATGATCATCGTTGCCTGGTGCCATATAGACTTTGTAACTTGTTCCAGCCAAGCGTTCATCGGCCAATGCAATCCACTCTTGCAATCGAGTCATCATTAGCTGTTTGAATAAAAAGTCGACTTTCTTTGGGTCATCTTTAAATGCCTTAAATTCATCCGGAGTCTGGTGAACCCAATAATAGCCCATCATTTCGATTGTTTTTTTTAGTTTGTCCAACTCTTCATGGGTACTTACATCGATATGCGTTCCCATCAGTGTCGTTTCCCATCCCCCTCCAGCTTTTTCAACTAATGGAACCAAAACTTTACCGGTTAAATCTCCTAAAAGTATACCGACATCCACATTATAGACTTTTAGAGCATTCAAGTATTTCCGATAACATAAATTTGAACCATGGATATCAGTCACGAAGAATATTTTTATCGCATTACCCATGTGCAACTCCTCAATAATTAAAGACTTACGAAGGACGAAGAGTCACCCCTTCGTCCTTCGATAAGAATGCCATTATGTGATTAATCTGGAGGTAATTCTCCAAAAGTCATGCTTACATCGACACCGACTTGTTTGTTGCGAGACTTCCAATAGAAGTACCAGGCGATGCCAAGAATCCATACCACGCCATATAAAACAACAGATCCAATCACTAGACCTTCAAGGTCTGGCAAAACCAGGAAGAAATAGAAGAGAATACCCAAGTAAACCAGGTTGAAGAATGCACCAATCGTGACGACTGGTATTCCCAGGATCTTCCAACTTCTGTACGGAGAGGCATCCCAAATATTTTTGGCTCGCTTGGAGAATGGGAAGATAGCTGCTGCAATTGCAGTAATACCAAACACAGATACAATCTCCATGCCGGTCACAGATAAACCTTCCATCGGGTTGCCTTTAAAGGCATACAAAGCGATACCGATCTCACCAAGTACGAAGCAAAGGATATGGTTCTTTACAGGTGATGCCCAGCGGTAGTCAATGTCTGCGAACCACTTGGGCCCCATCCTGTCCATGCCCCAGGCAAATAAAATACGTGGGAATGCCAGGTAAGAAAGAGCGACCCACCACAGGTTGAATACCATAAAGGACATGGCCATCATGAACACAATGAACTTGTTTTGAGTGATCACGGCTGCAAGTCCTACAAAATTGGGTGACCAGGGGAGTGCATACCCAGCTAATGCTTCCCCGCTGTTATCGACCCAGGCAGTAGCCGAGAGGAACTCAAACCCGACAGTTCGATAGAGTACAATTGCCAACCATAACATAAAGAAGGCTGGCACTAGGATGGCAGACAGGTTCGCCAGGATGATCGTCTTGTCTGGTCGCTTAACTTCTCCTGCAATGAATGTGATGCAATATGAATAAGCAAACAGCCATGAGCCGGCAACCATCACACCCAAGGTATCAAACCAATTCCAAGTTGTGGGTAGTACATTCCCTGCACCTTCTATTGTGGTTCGTGCCGTGCTAAGGAAACCTTGGTAATCTAATGAACCATATGTGGCAGATAAGTTATTCCATGCTTGAACAAAAGCATCATGGGAAGTGAATGTAAATACTAACAAAATTATCGTACAACCAGCGATACCCAAGACCATGATCACTTTTTGGACAGCCGCAAAGACTTTCATCCCAAATACAACAAACAGTAAAGCGATCAAGCTCACAACGCTGGAGATTAAAAAGACAGCCATGGGTGTTGTCAC
>Ga0315277_10011479_pt1 | contig 11156 bp, 12 predicted proteins | sample YL17G05_15_MG_FD_203695 | JGI IMG/M metagenome (GOLD analysis project Ga0315277, IMG submission 203695) | Sediment microbial communities from Yellowstone Lake, YNP, Wyoming, USA - YL17G05_15 | ecosystem: Environmental > Aquatic > Freshwater > Lake > Sediment | place: USA: Wyoming | collected... | reverse complement strand
CTTAATCATTACCGAAGAAATTCATCCAAAGGAAGCTCGTGATGATTACGGTTCACTTAAAACCGTGATTAACGGTAAACGTGATGTCGGGTTTCTTGAATTAACCAAAGAAATGGAGCCCAAAATTATAAAAAATAATCTTGGTGTTATTCCTGTTAGAATGACATCTCAAAGATCTATGATGGCGATAGTGTATAGGGATAGAAATAAAGCATTTAAATTATATGATTATGCAAAAAAATATAATGGGTATATTACCGATAAAAGTCCAATAGAGGCGCGTGAAATTGGACGACTATTAGGATATACAGAACAAAGTATTGAAGAATATGTTCATGACAAATATAATAAAAGAACACCGCTCAGAACGGATACGCCAGATGATTATAATGATTTACATGAACAATTGAATGTATATGAAGAAAAAAAGATTCAGGGGTTAAACAAAAAAATCGTTGAAATTGTTAAGGACGAAGGGGGAAAAGATGTAAAAATCTGTACTGTAAGTGGTAAGTTTGTAAAAGGTACAAATCCAGGGCTAGGGTTTATTCAATTTGTTGAAGGTGGCCACTATTATGTTACTAGTTATCCAGGATATAAAGAGAATATACCAGAAGATGAATTATGGGTTGACGAAGTATTCTTGAAAAGCCCTGAAGATTTTAATGGAATTGTGGGACATGAATTCAAAGAAAGAAATAATATGAAATATCATAAGATGAGCTATGATGATGCTCATGATTTATCCAACGCCGCTGAAAAGAAATTCAGAAATAAAAAGAAAAAACTAACCGAAAGTTTTCAGTTCAATATGATAATGAACTTAATGAAAAGGGTTATTTAGATTTCCATTGAGTCTTCCTTGTATGTTTCCAAGTTCTGTACATTCTCACTTGATGTTGCCAAATGATTTTTGATTTCCAATACCCTCTGAACCCTCTTTTATGTTTTTGGTATTCTCCATATAGTTCTGGATACGGATCTTGGTCCACACATCGAAGAATATGGTATTCTCGACGATTAGTTGTTATCTCAACTCTTCTCTTCATGGCATCCATTGTTTGGATTTTTTAGACCAGAATTTCCATGAACGAGGAAGTCCACCGTGTCGGCTAAGTCTGTCGCATCCTCTATTAGGTGCGCACCATCCACAACCTGAATCAATAGGAATACGGCATAATTTATAGACCCTACGATTTGTTGTTGTTTTGTATGTTTCTTTCATATCTCTGAGTGTTTACTCAGAGACCATCAAGTGTTTTAAATTTTTTTTTCATTGAGACAGTAAATATATACTTATCGTGCCAGTTAACATTAATGTAGTTATAATGACTTTTACCCATGTCTTTCTAGCAAGTACTCCCGAAAATGCCCAATATAGAGCAGTAAGAGCTGACCCCATAAAAATTATTAATATCCATATTGATGGATCCATGGTACAAATATAAATTAAATATTTTAATTATACAAATATATTCCCCATTTTCTTTAGGGTAAGAATAGATTCATCAATATTTTTACATATTTGAATAAAGTTAAATTCTTCTGTTACTGATAAATCAAACCATTCACCAACATTTCTAACATGTGCATAACGACAATGTAATGCCGATTCGATTTGACGGGCATTTTCTGATTGATATGTTTCAATTAATGTCAGGGCATCTGAATTCCCTGTTTGAAGTTGACGGATTCTCTCTTTGGGGTTCTTGGCAATTCCAATTTTATACCTACCATCATTACCACGAATCAAATAAACTGATCTCATGACGCAATAATACGATAATATATGTGTTATGTAAATATTAAACTAGTAATATCTTAACAAGCCCCAGCTGAATAATTGATGACTACTGTTCCATTTGTGTTTCCGTCAGACCTACTATATACAGAAGAACCACTAGTTGTCTGTGAACTTCCATCTATATCGACGCATTCTCCAGTGCTATTAGAACTAAGATTAACAGTAATGTTTACTCCAACTTGTCCTTTTGTAATAAATCCAGATTTGTTTTCACCTGGTAATACAGGGAATGATACACCTGAAACTGTTATCCCACTTATTGTCATACCAGTTATATTGTATGCTCCATTTATGTTATTTATAAACACATTTGGTAATATACTTGTTGACGGCGTTATGCTGGGCGTCACCGATGGTGAGGTTGATATCGATGGCGTTATCGATGGTGAGGTTGTTATCGATGGCGTTATCGATGGTGTTATCGATGGTGAGGTTGATATCGATGGTGTTATCGATGGTGAGGTTGTTATCGATGGCGTTATCGATGGTGTTATCGATGGTGAGGTTGATATCGATGGTGTTATACTAGGCGTTGCCGATGGTGATATCGATGATGTTATCGATGGTGATATCGATGGCGTTACCGATGGTGAGGCCGATATGGATGGTGTTACCGTTGGCGTTCTTGATGGCGATATCGATGGTGTTATTGATGGTGATATTGATGGTGTTATCGATGGTGTTATCGATGGTGTTATTGTTGGCGTTACCGATAATGGCGGAGCCCAACTAATAACATATCTCTTAAATACTGAACTGTCAAATTGTTGTATCGCCACAATATATCCAAAATTTGCAATTAAATCGTTAGCGATTGTGTCATTCATTCTTTGATCTTCTACTATAACGGAATAATATCCATTAACAGATGATCCTGTAATTAAATCATTTAACCAGGTATATCCTGTTAATATGTTGGTAGCTGTTAATCTAGCGTTGAATGCTGTTATCATTTTTCTATTTTTATATAAATATCAGTAATAATTAAACCGATTTATTTTTCTGATATAATTTCAAATTTTATTTCTTCTCTGTAGAATATATCTTCAGAAAATACTTTTGCTTTAATTTCAACCCAATATTCACGAGGAATCATAAAAGATGTGTCTAATATAAATGAATTTTCATTTGTCCTATCCATTTTAGTCCATTCAAACACATTTACCTGTGTTTTTCCTTCTTTAACATAAATACGATAATATACTTCATCTAGTAATACAGATTTCATTTGGTTTATGGATTTGAATGTTACAACGATTTTTCTTTTCGTTCCTCTTTTAATTTTTTCATTCAAACTAACTCCAAAAAATTGTATTGCATATCTATTTATTTCAGTTTGATTTGTGCCAATATCAAAAAAATCGGCAAACGGCTTCGGAATAAATTTCTGAGTTACACATGAGAGAGTGTGTCCGCTTATATGTAAATTACACCATCTATCATAAAAAAACCTTTTACCATCACAAAGTTGACCAGTTAATCCAAATGTAACTTTATAAACGCCCTTTCTAATTTTGGTAGTTGTTAATCCTGATAAACTCGTAATTACTGGTCCCGTATATCCAGACATTATATCAACAGTAGGTAATTCATCCAAATCATATGCATTATCCATATAATTTACATAAAGATATAGGTTTCTATCTGCGTCAATAAAAAAGTTTTCCCTATTATCATCAATACCATCATCAAATATGGTTTCAACAAATGGTTCCCAGAATGTTTGAGTGTATTTCGTGAAAAACGCAACAGATTGGTCGGTTTCACTTGTAACATCTTCATATATTGGAACAAAGGCTAACCCCATACCAAAATTTGTGGTACGCCCTGTTGTTATTAATCCATTTACATAATCGGTAATATCGACGTTTACATTTTCACTACCATTATCAAAATGAATATCAGTTATTTTAATATCTGCTATTTGCGGCTCTGTTCTTCCTGAATATATACCTGATACAGTCCAACCAGATATCGAAGTTCTCATTTCCCAATTAGATGGCCTTATATCAAAAGTAATATTACCCGTTGTATAATCGTATATCTCTATGTAATCAAATCCAATACCCTCGTCCCAGAATTCAGGAATATTAAACAATAACAAATCAAATGACGTTGCCCTTTGTCTTCCTGTTCCTCTTAGATTACCCATAAGTGCCTCGTCGCCAAAAATTGTATTAGTTAAATGTAAATAATGTTTAGTGTTAGAGTTAAGTACAAGATATCCATTATCTATTTTATCCTGTAGATCTGTGAAATCAACATGGAAAATAAACTTTGAAAATCCAGATCCATAAAATATTTCCGTATTAGGATTCTTCGCAGTATTAACCTGCGAATTCTTAATAATCGTGTTGTTTTTACTAAAATATGAACGATGGTATGACATAAGTTTTACTATAAATATTCAATTAGTTAATTCGAAGTGAATCATTTAATAAATCATTTCTTAATGAATTTGCTAATTCTTGTAATACTACCCAGTTTTTATCAGTTTTTATTAGTGGTTCATTTATATTATGAATGTGAGTATTAAGTATATTGACGATTGCAATTAAAAAATTATAAAGATTTTCACCTCTGACCAAAGCATAAGTATTTGGCTCAATTTTAGTAATATAATCTTCCTGAGATAGCTCATATTCGTTGAGGTCGTTAAAATTAATCGATTTCACATTAACTCCTACATTGGGGCTAGTGCTTGTTATGTATATTTTATCTGCGCTTAAATTTGAAAGGGATTGTTCTCCTGCGTTTTTTATTTCTATTGAATTATCGATGGGTTTTTTTACTGTTATAATCGGCGGATTTACATTTTGACGTGAATATATTAGTCCAGATCCGATTTTTTTACGTAGTTCTACTTTACTTAAAAAGATTGATTTGTTAGCGGCTTCTGCTCCTGTGCCTTTAGTTAATCTAAATTTTGATGTTGGCCTAAAATAAAATGGATGAACATCTTCATCTGGGTATGTGGAATTTAATGTTGTTAATCCTTCAGTATCTATTAAATGTAATAGCTCGCGTAATTCAATATATCCCGAATTCAGTGTTCCGTTCAATAATTGCGTATATGTTGATGTGTTTCCAGTCGTTATTAATTTGACCGTGGCAGTATCTCCTGTAAGAAAAATACTATTTTCCCCGAATACATCCGTATTAAATTGTACCCCATATCCTCCAATTATTTTATAAACGTATAGTTGTAATTCTGTTGGATTAGTTAAACTATTAATTTCATATTCAACTATGTATTTTAATTTACTAGCAGATACTTTTGTTGACTCTACAATTTCTTTGACGGATTTTAATGTTTTCGGAAATTTTTTTAAAGAAAATCTACCCATTTTTTTTGCTAACTGTGGGTAATCAAGTATATTTTGTTTATTACTTCCTTGTTTACTAATCAGCATTCCGCCTCTTAATTGTATACCATTTTCTGTAAAAATGATATCAGACCCATAATTTCCACGAAATCCAATATCTTTATTGTTAATAACGGCGCCTGGCGTGACGGGACTGTTAAACTCACCGTTTTTATTTCTAATATCTTTTAACCCTTTGACAATTACCCCACCATATGTTGTGTCTTTATGTTGAGAAAGAAATGTCTGATTTTGTAAATTATGCGGTGATGTATATGGCCCACCTATATATTCAACATTTTGTACATCTTTATCTGTATCGTATTTTATTAATTTTACAGATTGTTGTGTTTGTGGTATGACATTAATATGAAGTGGTAGAAATGGTAAAGCGATAAATGGATCTCTTTCATCCCATTCATCATATTGTATACCGCTTTCAATTTCGCTAACAAACATTCCATATGGACGATATCTAATTCGTCCAATTGCTTTAGGATCTGTATTATTAACGCAAATACCAATATCTATTACTTTCATTGTACCCTTCTTCCTATTTCCTTATTTATGATTTCATAATGATTTTCAATAGCATCTAAATGTCTCGTTAAATCAACTATTAGTTCTTTTGTTTTATTAAATTCTACGAGTAAAATGTCTCTACTTTCTAATAAATCCTTATTTGATTTATCTCGTACATTTTTAACAATTTCGATTAGTTTATCTTTATCCATGTTAAAATAATTTTCCAGCTGCGGTTACCATTCCCTCTATTATATACGCGTTAGTTCCATTTGCTGGAATGATTGCATTATGTAAGCCAACAGCCACATATGAATTACTGTCCATTTCTTCACTATGCCCATCTAAAATTGATTTTATCACTAATGGAAATTTATTCTCGGTGCCATATAATGGCCCCATATTTATTCCTGCGGATTCCATTCGTTCAATGGCGTTCATATAAGCCCTATCAGGACTATAACCAGGTAGAGCTTTATTGGAAAGGGCGAGTAACAATCCGGGGATTGGTACATTAATCTTTTTATTCAATGCAGATGTTATAACAGATAAAATGGAATTAAATATGTCAGAACAACTTCCTATGTTTGTTTTTGTAACTTCCGTTAAAATGTCAATTAATGCTTTCACTATTGATTTATATTTTTTATACGTGTTTGATAGAATTTTAGCTGCGGTATCTTTAACAAATACTAAAATATCTCTTTTTATAAAATACCAGAATTCTTTAATAAAATTCCAAAAAAGAGTTTTAACGATATTAAAAAATAAATTTGACAAGTTTTTCATTAGTTCTATAACAGAAACATTAGTACCTTTAAGATCTTTATAAACTAACGCTATTGGAAAAAATATTTTAGGCGATAACGCACTCGATATTACTGCTCTCGGTATTTTTAATATGTATGATCCTGTTAATGATAATTGAAATCCATCAAATGGAATAGAACTATCTGATTGTTCATAAGCATCCATTGCGGCTTTATTCAATGTGTTTATTATATTTTCATCAAAGTTTTTCCTATTTAAAAGATATGCAAAATCTTCTATGTGATTAGAATTGACTGGAGATTCAAAATTATTACAATCTGTAAATTTAAGAACCCTTCTTGATACGGCATCCTCATCATCTAAGTCAATTCCTTCAGTATCATCAAAATTAAAATAATCTTGAGTGTCAGTTTCGTCTTCAGTTAATTGTTGAGGCGTATTGTTTAATAAGGGACCATTATTCGATGGGTTACCACATACAGATAAAAGTTTCGTAGATAACCTATTTAAATATTTCATACCATTTTTAAATGAAATTGATTCTGTTCCGTCACCCTGTAATGCCATTAACATTGCATTTTTGAATACATGTTCAACATCTGAAAATTCGATGGAGTTATAATAATTGCTCAAGAATTCACTTATTTTCATTGTCGGCGTTAATCCGCTTATTACATATTCTTGTGTTGATGAATTCCATTCCATTGTAAATAATGAAACACCGTCTTTTGTGGTAAATGAATATGGAGAAACAGCGTCAAATTGCTCATATAATTTCTTGTTAAATTTTACATCCCCAATTGACGTGTCATCTTCATACATAAGCGTTCCAGATATTGTAGATGGATCAACTTTTAACATATTAACAAAGTCAAATGATTTTGGAGATAAATTAATTGAAGCCGTTCCTATTGTTGTATTTGAATTACATAACCCTACAAGTTTTTTTCTTACCTCATCATTAATTATTTGCCTACTAATTTGTAATGTTTTTCGTGCTGAATCTTTAGAATACTTAATAATTTTGGATTTTAGAATGGGACTTGTTTTTAGGTTTATTAACCCATCTTTTTCTGACCCTAAAAAAGTTTCTGTGATATCAATTATTTCTCCAAAAATATCTTTTTTATTTTCAGTTCCGCCTTTTATTTTTGACGTGAAGTTATTTATTGTTTTTTTTGTTAAACCATCAATCGACTCCAAATTATCTTTATATGCATCATATGATGCATCAATTATTGATTGTGGCCTATCATTGATTTTTTTAATGGCAGAAATTTTCGACTTAATTTTTTGTCGTGTAATATCGGTTTTTGCCATTATGTTTTATATTTTTCATCGTCATTATCTTCACCAGATGCTATATCTTCGTCATCTGCCACCAATTTTTCAAGTATTTTCCTGTCTTCAGGAGATAATAGCGAATGACCTGGTGATTTTTTTCCGAATCCGTCTCCGCCCGTCTGTTTTAATAGAGCTCCTTGCAATTTTACTAAAGAAATTTTCTTTTCAGTGCAATCATTTAAAATTTTTTGTTGTTCCTTAATAACTGGACCAATTAAACTCATATCTTCAGCTTCTTTCATGAATGTTAACATCTTTTTCGTAATTAAAGATGCTGTGTTTTTTTGCTCCACAATATCATTGTAGATTTCTTGCATTAATGCTAACGCTGAATCGGCATCAAGCGATATTATTTTCCGTCTTTCTCTCATTTAATTGATATTATTACTATAAATATCTTTTTTTTTAATTTAAAAATCCCCCTAGAACTCCGTCATATATTTTTTTGTATTTTTTGAGCGCAATTCGTATCTCTTTGGTTGATAATGAAGTCATTTCTCGTACTGAAAGGAGAATTAAATTCTTATTAAACTTATTTCCTTCGCCAATTTGAAATATTTTATCAAAATTATTAAAAATATCCAGTAGCGCGTATCCAAGTTTCTCTTCGTTTTCATTAAGTTTTTCAATTGTCATAAATTCTTCAAGTTTTATCGTTAATTTTGTTATAACATCTTTATAATCTAATGGCACGGAATCGATAACATACGATAATTCAGGATCTTCTTCAATAGATGCTGAAATATCTTCATAGGAAACTGACCTATTGAAATCTTTTGTGTCTTTTTGGATTGCTCCCATTAAATAATTCTTACAGATTGTTCCAAAATAGGAATATGCTCGATAATTTGTTTCAGGATCGAACTTATGAACTTTTGTTGCAAGAAAAGATAATGTATCTGTGTGCAAATCGTGAAATGTAAATCCTTTTCTATAAAGTTTGTATCGTCTTATGATACTTTCAACCATAATATTGAGAGGCTCTTTTAAATATTCATTGAATATCTTGTTCTTTTCTTGTTCGGATTCAGATTCTAGATATCTTAGTACCGCTTTTTCTTGTTCCTCCCCAAAATAAACTTTTTGGGTTCTCTTTCTTGGCATTAATTTTTAGTATATGCAACATCTCTTTTATTTTTGAAAAAATATTCTTTTTTTGCTGTTTCTAGCCAAAACTTTGCCTCATTTTCGGCTAATTTTTCCTTTTCATCGTTCTTATACATCCAAAACAAAGAATTTTCTCGAAAATTTACGTGTTGATACCCTATTTTTGGAACTGTCATAATATTGACGCCATTATATGTTAATCTTAGTAAAAATTCATATGAAAATGTCAATTTGATGTTATCTTTGAAGCTTCCATTGTCCTTAACAACTTGTGTTCTATATAATCCACCGCTTGTCTGATAATTTTGAAACTCTAACAATAGTGTATTATCTAAATATCCTTGCTTGGCGGAAAATCCATATGCCCATAGTGATTCATTCATGAAATTTAAGAATTTACCGTCGACATTCACATCTTTAACGATGGGTAAGAACACATCTACATCATTATATGTGTTCATATAATCATTCATTGAGGCTAGCCAAGCTTTTTTGTATTCATCATCGATTTCTAAAATAGAAAACCATTCGGTATCACAATCGTTAATGCCCATATTGATTTGACTCAAGAAATCGGTTTTATTGGTTTTATTGTAGAGTATTTTAATCTCTAATTTCTGTCCCAAATGAATAGAATCTATTATGGTTTTTAGCTTCTCAGGGCAAACAATCGTCACTTTCACATCGTTATGAAAATCATCAACTGATAATAGGGAGTTGTTTAACATATCTACATCTTCTCCTTCTAATTTATATATTGGGAGAATAATTGTTATCTTTTTCATTATTCTACTTCTGTTTTAAGTTTTTCTAAGCTGTTCTTTATCGTTTCAGTTTTTTGACTGATAATTGCGTTGAATATTGATAAAGTGGCCTGATTATGCAATTCTTTGGTATATGGAAGAGTCGTTTGCTTCATTTTCTCCTTAACTTCTGGCTCTAACTCTATTCCTTCTATCCATGCTAGAACATATGTTCCGAGAAGTTCCACAACTTTATTTCCATCATATGTCCAAAATCCATTCTCACTTAACCAATCTGGCTCAGTAATAGGAATTTTACCTACAACAGGAACGCCACATTTCATTGATTCTAATGGAAATGTGCCAAATGTTGATTCGTCATCAATCCAAACAGATACCATACATTCTTTCAATACCTCTGAAAATTCGATATAGCCCATTTGAACCATGTCTCTGAATGTGATCCATCGAAGCTGTGGAAATTTAAGATAAAATTCAGAAATAATTTTTCTATGTTGTACCCTATCTCTACAACTAATAGCAATAAAGGGTTTTGCCAGGGATTTACTAGGAGAAAAATTATCCCCGATGAATGGTGGGATGACATATACAAGAGATTCTGGAAAATACTCCAAAATATATTCTTTAGCATTTTCGGTTGTAGTAATACATTTATCAAATCCAAAATTACTCCATCTACTACCGATAGCTAAAGTTTCAAACATATATTCTTTTTGTTGCACCAACATTATTTTAGTACATTTAATGTTGGATAACTGTGGGAGGATGTTTGAATACTGTTCAGGAACAATAATGGTATCATCTATTTTAATCTCAACTTTATCTTCTTTTATTGTGACAATTGGAAGAACATCATATGATTCGTCCAGCCAGTCTTGAATTCCTGAATATCCCTTTTCTTCTACAAGGATCTTGGCATCATAACCGTTTTCCTTCAGAATTAATGCCATATCGTAAATGTGTTTTATCGCCGCACGTGCGTTATTTTTTGTATCATATACTAAAAAATATATAATACTTTCATTTTTCTCCACTCTATTCAGAGCGGATTCTAAAATTTCAATTGTACTTTGTTTATTGGTCGTTGTCATCTTCTTTTAATATATCATATTTTAATAATGTGTTAAATGCAATTTTGAAAGAAGGACTTGCGGAGTTTTCTGCAAATGCCCCTAATTTTTCGTCAACGTCTTCATACTCATTAAAAGTTCTTTCTAAACACGCTTTTAATATTTCGAATTTAAATACGTTTAGTTCTAATCCACCTTGTTCTTCTGTACCAGGTTTGTTACTGGAATTTTTTTTCGGTTTTATTTCTTTAGATGGATAAGTCGGGCGACATGTTTCAATAATTTGATCGACATCGATGTAATAGTTTTTTCCGAAGATCTCAAGCATAGTTCGTTAATTTTTGTTAAATTAGTTATTTCAATTTTATTGGTAAAGTGTTGATTATAATCTGTATTAAACTTCACAGTG
>Ga0315277_10011478_pt1 | contig 11156 bp, 9 predicted proteins | sample YL17G05_15_MG_FD_203695 | JGI IMG/M metagenome (GOLD analysis project Ga0315277, IMG submission 203695) | Sediment microbial communities from Yellowstone Lake, YNP, Wyoming, USA - YL17G05_15 | ecosystem: Environmental > Aquatic > Freshwater > Lake > Sediment | place: USA: Wyoming | collected... | reverse complement strand
CGCTCGGTCGGTCTCCTCGACGTACTGTCAAGTACGCCTGCGGAGACCTCCCGTCGCGCGCCTTGTAGCCATGCACGTCTGCGCCGCCTCGCTACGAAACCTGGTGAGAAATGCGGGCTAGTAGTGGGGACACTGGTGACTGTCCCTCCCTTTCCCTTGACCAGGACTTGGGTGAAGACATGAAAAAAATATCCATGGGAATCTTGGCGCTGAGTTTCCTGACATTGCCCGGTTTCGCACAAAAAGGGATTCGAGACCTGACCGAAGAGAACTTCAAGCTGGCCGCGCAGCATGCCCACAATATGGTTGCGGCGATGAATCCCTATCCCGATCGCCTGCCGCGGACGATCGATGCCGCGGGCAAGCTGATCACCTGTGATTCGGGCTGGTGGACCAGCGGATTCTTCCCGGGGAGCCTGTGGCTGCTGTTTGAAAAGACGCAGGATCCTCAATTCAAGGACGCCGCGCGGCTCTTCACCGCCAGGATCGAAAAGGAAAAGAGCAATACCGGCACCCACGATCTCGGATTCATGCTGCACAATAGCTTCGGCAATGGGCTCCGGGTATCGAACGATGCCGCCTATCGCGAGGTGCTGCTCGCCGGCGCCCGCTCCCTGAGCAGCCGCTTCAATCCGCGGATTGGCTGCATCATGTCGTGGAACCCGAGCGTCAAGTGGAAGTACCCGGTCATCATCGACAACATGATGAACCTCGAGTTCCTGACGTGGGCCTCTAAAAACAGTGGGGATTCTTCCTTCCAAAACATCGCCGTGACTCATGCTGACACGACCATCAAGAACCACTTCCGCAAGGACTACAGCTCCTATCACGTGGTTTCCTACGATCCGGCTACCGGAGAGGTCGAGAAGCGCCAGACCTCCCAAGGGTATGCGGATGAGTCTGCGTGGGCGCGCGGGCAGTCGTGGGGCTTGTACGGCTTCGTCATGATGCACCGGGAAACCGGCCTGAAGCGCTACCTCGAGCAGGCGCAAAGGATTGCCGCATTCCTCCTGAACCACACCAACCTGCCGGCAGACAAGGTTCCCTACTGGGACTACAACGCGCCCGGCATCCCAAACGAGAAGCGCGATGCTTCGGCGGCTGCGATCATGGCGTCGGCCCTGGTGGAATTGAGCTGGTATAGCGAACCGGAAACGGCGAAGAAGTACCTGACGGCGGCGGTCGACCAGATCCGGACCCTGTCATCGGTCGAATACCTGGCTCAACCAGGGACCAACGGCAATTTCATCCTGAAACACAGCGTCGGTTCGATCCCGGGAAACAGCGAGGTGGATGTCCCTTTGAGCTACGCCGATTACTACTTCCTGGAGGCGATGAAGCGCTTGCAAGACAAGCGTACCGTTCTCCCACGCTGAGTTCAGAGACGGAGGGACAGTCACCAGTGTTCCCTTTCGCCGACCGCGCCTCGTTGAGGGGACACTGGTGACTGTCCCCCTCTTCCCCCCCCCGAACTCGTTGAGGGGACACTGGTGACTGTCCCCCTCTTTCCCCCTCTTTCCCTCATCTCTGGCGAGGTTCATCCCCGGAGAAAAGTGTTCCCCGAACCATTACAGCTTAAATGGTTGGATGCCGGCGGGACCCTTGCGGTCACGGAGCTCGATATTTGAAGGTGGCGTAAAACTCGCAAGGAATTCCAGGTAGGCCGTGAAACTCAGCAGTCGAGGTTCGCGGGCCTTCCTCAAGGCGAGGATATCCTCCCGGCTCGTCGGAAGATCATGCGCCAGGTCGAGCAGACTAGAGGAGCTTGAGGATCTCATAGTATTTCTCGATCATGCCCTGCTCTTCAAAATATCCCTTGATCTCTTCCCGGTCAATCTCCGCCAGGCTAAGCAGGAAATGGATGTCAGCCATTTCCTGAAGCGTGCGCTGAGGATCATTTTTCATGGCCTGGATCTTCATAGCCGCAAGGTGCTCTGCGCGCGGAACCGCAAGGGAAATCCCCTTCATTATGAGCATGATCCGGGCAGATCCAAACAACCGACGGCTGGTTTCGCCGCTGACATAAACGAAGTCGAGCCGGCCCATGAGCGGATCGGCATGCAGGTGATTCGAGTAGCCGGTGGAAAGGTGAAGTGTTTCATAATCCAGGGATTCAAGAAACGGAACCAGCCTGGCCTGCGCGGGAAATTCGGTCACAAAGTCAAGGTCCGATGTTGCCCGGCTCAGTCCATATGCGTGAAGGCCGAATGCGCCGATGACGGCGTAACGGAATCCCATGCTTTGGAAAAATTCCGCCACCTCTCGGATTACTCTCGCAAAGTCCAATCCGCCCTCCGCGTAACCTGGAATCGCCGCGACCCGCGCCTGGCTGCAGCATACTCAAAAGAAGCACTGCAGACAACACCAAAGGCAGAGCCGTCTGCTGGTAGGAGAGGGACAGTGGCTGTCCCTCTTTCGCTACGATGCTTCCGCTAGTTCAAAATTGGCAGCGCGGAATTTTGATGAACCAATACTTGCCGCGGCGCATCAAACCAGCGAGAATGGCTCCAAGCTCCATCCCGGAGCTCTCACTCTTATGCGGGACCTGCGACGCCTCCATCCAGATCGATTATTCCTGATACCGGGTATCCTGCTCTTGATCTGCGGCCAGGTTTCAGTGCCGCTTGCAGGCCAAGATCCCGCCCAGAAACCTCACCAGATCCGAGTTGGCGTCGCACTGGTTCAGACCGACGTGAGCTTCAACGCGGCCGGGACGGAAACTGATCTTCTTCTTATCCGACGGATTTGCGCTTCAAACTAAAGTAAGCGATATCGTCTATAGGACAAACCGATTGACGACTGCCGCCGCCAATGCCGGAGTCGTTATTTACACAATGGATACCAGAGGGCTGGTAGTCGGTTTACCGACTGCAAAAGACTCTCTGCAACTTCCCCCTGGGACCACCTCCAATGAGGTCATGGATTTCCAGGACGGGCTCAATGCGCTTGCCGCAGACACGGGCGGCCGGTTTCTCCACAACACGAACGCTCTCGATACGACCATTTCCGTCGCGATGGCAGAGGCATCCCGCTATTACCTCCTTGGCTGGTATGCTGACGCTGATTCTTTGAAGCCCGGAAAATACTGGTCTCTGAGGGTTTCGGTAAAAGACCGCCCGGATCTCAAGGTGCGGCTGAGGGCGGGATTGGTCGATCTTTCGCAGTCAGTCCCCATGCTGCAGGGCAAGCGCTATAGGCCGGTCGTGAATGCGAAAGATGCCCCTACACAGGTGCCGGCAAAAGTGGCCGGCAAAATGTGGCTGAGCAGCATTTTTCTGCGGGAGCAAAGCCCCGGATCTGTGCCCGCCGACGTCAGGCTGAATCTCGATGCCGTCAGCAACGCGCGTTTCAGCATACAGCGCCGATTCACACCGAACTCCGCCATCCAGTTCTTTGTCAACGTGCATGATGCCGCTGGCCCTGATCTCCTGATCCGGACGACCATCTTTCAAGGCAACCAGCCTATGATTCAGTCGCCGGCCCAATCGGTAGCTGCCTCGCCAGGCAATGTGGAGCAGCTTCTGATTCCGGTCGCAGGTATGTTGACGTTCCGGGATCTCGCGCCGGGTTCCTACACTCTGGAGATCGAGATTGCCGATCCGGCTTCAAAGACAAAGGTCTCTGAGCGGATTCCGTTCGAGGTCGTGAGGAAGGACGGGAGCGGAAGCATTTTTGATTCCCACTCCGAGTGAGCTACCCCCCGCAAAGCGGGTGGCTTCAGGAAGCCCCCAAAATGGGGGCGCGCAAGCCCGATTGGCCGGTTCACCGCAGTCCTTTTTCCACACGCGCCACCAACGCCGGTCCGGCCTCGATCCTACTTGCCCTCGACCTTGACGTAGACAGCCTGCAGGATCTTCTTGGTGGCCTCGTCCTGGACGAAGGCGACCACCGAGAGCTTGCTCGGATCGATCTCGTGCTTCTTCTGGCGGAACGAGTACTGGCCCTTGCGGGTGATGGTCTCGAAGTCCTGAAGGTGCGTCAGGGCGTCGGCGGCGGCCTTGGCGAGATCGAACGTGTACTCGAACGTCCCGCCCTGGCCGGGCTTCAACGCAAAGCCGAGCGTCGGCGTCACGGTGCCGGGCGTGCCGGCTGCTGCCTCGCCCGACTCGGGCTTCTTGCCGGCCGTGGCCGATGCCGGCGGCGCCGCCATCGTGCGCACAACCATATCATGGAACCGGGTCCCGTTCTCACCGCTGTAGCGGACGTGCCCTTCCACGAGCGCGATCTGCAGCCGCAGCTTGTCCGATGTGCTGGCTACCTTCGACACGGTGGTCTTGACCTTGACAGTGGCTTTGTCCGGCTGGGCCGTCAGCTCGATGGCGGCCTCGGGCGCCTCGTCCATGTGTTTGGCGATCATCGGGTCGATCCTCGACTCAAAGAGCGCCTTGGCTCCATCGGCGCTGCCACCGCCACCGCTGGCCTCGCCGTCCACAAAATAGCTAGGCGAGCTGCGGACGCCGTAGAATTGCTGGCGCGCGAGCGTCGCGGGATTGACCATCGGATCGGGCAGCGGGATGTGGACGTGATACGCGAGCAGGATGTACTCTTCGCGGCGGTACTTGTTAAGCGCGGCATCGAAGGCGATACTCGCCCCCACGCAGGGCGGTCAGCCCGCGCCCGTGAATTCCTCGGCGAGCACCGCGCGCGGGTTCGCCACAGGCTTGCGGTTGGCCGGCGCCGCGGTGAACCGCGGATTCTCGCGGATATAGCGCGCGTCGAGCATCTCCTCGAGGCCCTCGACCGATCCGTTGTGCGTTTTGCGGTAGACCGCTTCGAAGTCCTTCTGCTCGGCCGCGGTAATGCGGCCCGAGAGCGCCAGCGTCGCGAGGTAGTCGACCTGCGCCCTGTTGTTGCCGGCCTTCTTGGCGGACTCGGCGAGCAGCCGGGCCACGGCGATGAGCGTGCTGGACGCAGGCTTCGCGTCGTAGACTTCCTTCAGCACCTTCTCTCCCTCGGCGGTTTTGCTCCGCTTCATCAGGATCTGCCCGAGCGTGGCGAGGTTGGACATGCGTTCCGACTTGAAGCCGGCGCGCAACTCGTCCTGCGTCGGGATCCTCGGCGCCGTGGGTGGACGAGGAGGCGTAGTGGGGGCCGGCCGCGGCGGGGCAGGCCGGACGACGGGTGCCCCGTTCAGCGTGCCGACCGTCATTCCGGACCGGGCGGGTGCTGCCGGGGCCGCAGCCGGATTGGCCGCGCGCTTGGCAAACTCCTCGGCCGACTTTTGTGCCGCCTCCAGGCGGAACTGCACATACTTCTGCTCGTCCATCAGCGACAGAGCCTGCCGGGCGTAGTCCTCGGCCTCCTCGAGAAAAATGCCGGCACCCAGCAGACTGGAAGCCACGCGCGCGTAAGCCGAGTAAAGCGTGGCCTGGTTGCCCGCCTTCGCAGTGTCCAGCTGAGCCGTGATCATGTCGCGGTATTTGGCACTCGAGGTCCTCAGCACTGACAGGAGCGAAGTCTGGATTTGGCTTCTCGCCATCGAGACCAGATCGGATTGCGGATAGTCTTTGATGAATTTTTCGTAAGCCTCCACCCGCTTCAGCACGTCCTTTTCGTTGGCGATGTCGTTGAAGGCCTTCCAGTCGGCCGGGAGCTCCTGCTCCGGCTTGGCCGTAACCTGCGGATCGGGCGGATTCTGACCGGGCGCCGCGCCCTGGGCGAGGATGACGACCCCGCACAACGCGACGAGCGCAGCCACTGCCAGCCCGGATTGTACGAAACGTATCATGGACTCCTCCTTAGCGGCGCCGTCGGGCGCGCCGTGGCAAGAACACACGGGGTAGGCACGGAGCTGCCCCGCCCGGTGCGCTTATGTTAGAACCGATGGGGGAGGCCCTGCCGACGCCCTGCATCACCACGCGCAGGATTCATGAACGCGACTGCTTTCCCTGGCCACGTCCCCCTGGCTGGATTTCCCCACCTTCCGATATTGCGTGTTATGCCAGCGTCCGACGAACATCCCACCGGCTGATCCTTGATTCTACGCCCAAAATTCATCGTCGCATAGTGATTTTGCACGCATGATGGCATAGAAGCGAACAGAGCCGCGCGCGTCAGCAAGCGGATCTCTGCAATCCTTGCCGCCGCATTGGACACGAGTTGTTTGACTTTCAAGTATCCGCTTGCTGACGCGAGCGGTTCTGAGGATGAGATTGCGTTTGCCGTCTTGCGCCTGGTACTTCTCGTACACCTTCGGCGCAGCGCCCTATTGTGTATTTGTTGGGTCTTCTGGTTTCAAGCCGGTCCCAGCTATTTCTTTTCGGGGGCTTTCTTCTCCTCCTTTTTCTCCTCGGGTTTCCAGGTTTTTATCCGTTCCTTGAGGTCCTCTTTCATCTTGAGATATGGGATGCCGTCCTTCAGCCATGGAGGCGCAGGCTTGCCCATGAGGTAATGATCGAAGAACTCCTTCATGCGTACGGTGTAGTCCTTCTGGTTCGCCGGCTTGGCCAGCCCATGGTTTTCGCCGACATACTGGAACATGATTACCGGCTTCTTCAGCCTGCGCAGGGTGTTGTAGTACTCGATGCCCTGGTTCCAGACAACCGCACCATCTTTGTCGTTGTGCAGGATGATGAGCGGAGTCTTGACCTTCGTGGCCCAATAGACCGGGGAATTTCTCTGATAGGCCTCGAGATTGTCCCAGTAGCCGCCGAAGAAGCGTCCCTGTGAGCTCTCGAAGATCGCCTGGTTGGCCCCCCCTGTGTTGAAGTAGATCGAGCTGTACATCGAGATCATGTTGGTGAGCGGGGCGCCGGCGACAGCGGCGGCAAAATCCGCCTGAGTGATCAGGAAAGCAGTCTGGTATCCGCCCCAGGAATGGCCGTGGAGGCCCACTTTAGCCCGGTCGACGACCCCCGCCGCGGCTACAGCTGCGTCGATTGCCGGCAGGACGCACCACACGGCCGACATGCCCGGATCGTTGATCTTGTAAGTGATATCGGGCATCAGCACCGCATAGCCGTTGCTGGTGTAGACGGATTTGTTGAAACCATTTGCCGTCGGTGCAGTGAAACGGTTAAGCCCCTGCGAAGATTTCTCGTAGTAATAGACGAGCGTCGGGTATTTCTTCCCCTTCTCGTAATTGGCGGGGAGGAACAGCGCCGCCTGGAGCTTGTCCCCCTTGGCGCTCTTGTAGTCCAGAAGCATCACTCCGCTCGACCAGAGGAAGTCCTTCTGCTGCGGGTTGGCATCCGTGATTTTCTGGCCGTTCTTGAGCGTCGGATCGGTCACATAATAGTTGGGGCATTCGCTGTTCGTATCCCGGGTGTAGAAGAAGACATCGGCCTTCCGGGCCTTCGTCGGCATGCTGAACCCGGCGCCATCCCACAGCAGTACGTTGATCCCGGTCTTCCCCTTTTCCAGGAGGCCGATGCCGGCCTTCTTCGTCCATTCGCCGTACATCGAAACATACTGCGGCTTGGAGAGGTCGATGCCGCGATCGTCAGGATCGAGAGAAGTAAGCGACCGGTAGCGGATCAGGTCTTTCCGCCCGTTCACCGTCAGGTTGACACCCTTGCCGCCATGGACCGGGATATTCCAAATATCATAACCTTCGCTGATGAAGACACTCTGGCCGTCACTCGACCATCCGATGAAAGGATCAGGCGGATTCTTGACGTTGTGGTCGTCATCCTCGTTGATGAAATTGGCCGGGACATCCTTCGTAACCGGATAGGATTTGCCGGTCGCCATGTCCCAGGAATAGAAGACCCCATCGATGTAATAAAGGAAATGGGTCCCGTCTGTGGAGATCGAATAGGAATTTTGCTGCTTCTTGAGCGCCAGGGTCCGGGTCCCGGTTTTCATGTCAATGACATAAACATCCCGATAGGAGCGGCCGTCAAGGTTCGAGTCGAGCTCATATTCCCGGTTGTCCTGTCCGAGAGCGTAGAGACCCTTGGGGGAAGACTGGACCTGGCGGACGTCATCGTCTGCAAGCCGGATGAATTTCTTGTCCTTGATGCGGTATTCGGAGAGGTAGGTGAAATTCTGGTCGGTGGTTGCCTGGACCTGCTGCTGGGATTGCAGGCGCTTGTCCTGGTGATGCCAAAGCACGAGATCCGGCATATCCTCATCGGCTGAGGCGGCGGGCGGTGCGGCGGCAGCTGCGCCCGGGGCGGGCGCATCCGGCGCGGCGCCCGGGGTCGCGCCCTCCTGTTTCTTTTTTGGCTCATGAATGCCGAACAGAAGCACTTCCAGGTCCTCGGTCCACTGCAGTGGGCGGTTGGCGCTGATGGTCATGCCCTGAGGAAAGCTTTTGTCCTCTTTCGGATCATAAAATGTTTTTTGAATCCCGGTGGCCGGATCCGTGGCGGCGCCAAAACCGGTGAATCCGAGGATGCTGTGCATTTTGTCCTCGTAGGCTTTGTCTTCCTTGCCTTTGAGGCAGCTGAGCGCTTCCCCCTTATCGTTCCAGGCGAGGCTGCGGTAATTGGCTTTGTCGTTATCGAGAGAAGCCACCACTGCCGTATCCATGTTCCGCACCTGAACGCCGTTCCCGGTCAGGCCCATGGCGTCGATGATAAAGGCCAGCCACTTCCCCTTTTTGTTGAACGAGAATTCGGAGACGTTTCCGAAGGTCAGCTCCTTTCCGGTTGCAAGTTCGCGCAGGATCAGGTCAGCTCCGGTCCAGCGCTCGCGTTCGCGCGCCTGGCTTTCGGGAGGGGCTTTGCTCAAGGCAATCCAGGCTGCGTTCTCATTGGAAAATGAGAAGCTGCGGATCCGGTCGTACTCGGCTTTTTCTCCGTTGGCGAGGTTGAGCACATTGGCCTTGGTGTAAACCGGCTTCCGATCCCGGCGCAGCGCCTTCATTTCCTTGGAGTTAGGGAAAGTCATGAATGCGGCGAATTTCCCGTCATCTGAGAATGCAATCTGTCCGGCGCGGGATTCCCCGGCAGGGAACTTGTATTCCTTCGTCCCTTTGGCCTGGCGGATGATCACCTCGCCGTCCCCTTCCGCCGGTGACAAGCGATATCCGAACCACTGCCCATCCGAAGAAATGGCAGTGCTGCCGATCGATTTCCACGCCATGATGTCGAGAAAGCCGACGGGCCGCGGCGTGGAAGGCGCCGGGGCAGTTGTCTTTTCCTGCGGCGGATTCTGAGCCGGTGAAAAGGAAACAGCAAGCAGGAATGCAAGGCCGATAACCGCGAAGATTCTTGTTCTTTTCATGAAGCCTCCTCAAAAAACCGCTGGCAGAAAGAAGAAAACCCCGAACGTCCTTGACGATTACTTTTTCACTGCGCCCGGCTTGGGCGGCGAGATGCTCTCCTGATCGTAGGGCATGACATTGATGGTCCAGGAAACCGGCCTGCTCTCCGGCGGGAAGCACATCTCGGAATCACAAATCTGATAATGCAAAACGCCCCGGATTTCGACCTTGTGGGAGCGCTTCTCCTTGGTCACCTGCTCGAAGTCCGGCCATTTGATCGCGGCTTCCGCTGTGACCTGGAATTTGCCCTCGAAAACCGGCAGGTTCTCGCCGATCTTCGGGAGATTGATGATGCGCGCTTTTGGATACTTGACCGGAGGCATGGACCAGTAATGTTCCGTCTCCGGCACTTCCAGCGCCAGCGGTTTGTAGCCGCCGGTCACCTCGGGTGCATAGGCGTGGAATCCGGGCGGAAGTTCCATGCCCACGCGCAAGATCAGGCGGTTGCGCCAGCGAGCTTCTTCGTCCGATTGTGAGAGTTCGATCTTTACATGCTGGGCGTTCAACACTCTTGCGGCGCGCCCGGGTGTGGTCGGGAACATCTTGCTCAGCAACGCCAGCGGCGTCGACCGGGCGCCAACCTCATCCTCATCTTCGAAGAAGAGTTCGTTGGTGATCACTCCATTGCTTCCCGTGACGTAGTACCCCGGATATGCGATCCCCTGGTTGCCGGGCATGAGGACACGAAAACTTTTGATGACTTCGCTGGCAGGATCGGACAGCAGGGGAATCTTGATGCCACGAGTTTCCGCGAATTTGGCCAGAATCTCCCTGGAATCATAGGATATGGCGGCAACGTGGAGTCCCTGGGCTTCGAAATCGGCTTTCGCTGCGCTCAGCTCGACGAGCTGGCCTTTGCAGCTCCCTCACCAGTCGGCGGATTTGTAGAAAAAGAGCACGAGTCCCTTGGGGCCGACCAGATCGCTGAATCGGCGATCCTTGCCGTATTGATCGGCTGCATGAAAATCCGGAATCTTTTCCCCAACCTTCAGCGGGACAGGCCGGACCGGCTTTTGCGCGGCTAAGGCAAAAACCAGAATGACCGGAACCACATACAAGAACCAGGCACGTCTCATGGGAGCACCCCTCAAGAAATCAATGCATCTCACCCAGTGTTCGGCAAAGTGACTGCATTGTAGGCCGCGCGGGCCCGGCAGTCAACGATCCCTTGCGGAGTTCGGGGGACAAGTTCGGGGGACAGGCTACTGGAAGCCTGGGACGCAATTCCTATTATTTGCTCGGCGAGGCTTTTGTCCTTCCCTTCTTCGAACAACCGATGGATCTGGGCGCAAACCGGTGGCCCCGCCTAGATTCCAGGGCTGCGATAAACTTCCTGTTTCCAGCCGGGCGTCATGTACGAGTGCAAAGATGGATCGTGGCGAGCATCTTCTCGTCGTCTTTCCCGGCCAGCCATGCTGGCCAATCTTTGATCAATCTTGGCAGGAGGCTCACTGGGCGTGAGGTACCGCAAAACTCGCCAACTGCTTCCATACGAGAATGGCGCTTCCGTCGGTGTCGAACCGCAGCACGCGAAAAGCCACCAACAGGTCCGAAATTTCGTAGTAAACCGAGCGCAGTGCATAGGTCGTGTTCGCATGGGCAGTTACCCGGTCTCGATAAAAATAGGATCCCACTGAAAATCCGTTTCCGGTCCGGGCTTGTTCCGCGCGCGCGCCCGCAACCGTTGATGGCGGAGCATAGGAAGCGAGGTACTGGACGCCTGGGGTGTCTGTACCCACGCCGTCGATCGGAACATCTCCAAGTGCCGTGATAAATCCAAAATCGATGCCCGCGAAGCCGACTGAGAAATTATTCTGTTGGAGTTCGATATCCGATCCGTAACCATACTCGTGGGTGAGCAGGAAGAACGAATAGTAGGATCCACCGCCTCTCATAGGAATGATGTCTTCATATTTCCCCCTTGGAGTCAAAACGATGATGCCCG